>ENA-ORXB01001076-ORXB01001076.1-sediment-metagenome-genome-assembly--contig:-NODE-1076-length-37907-cov-6.224874_pt1 | contig 37907 bp, 26 predicted proteins | sample MGYA00237863_ERZ511475 | MGnify/ENA primary metagenome ERZ511475 (study PRJEB26305, sample SAMN06343858) | sediment metagenome | isolation source: hot spring sediment | place: Canada: British Columbia... | reverse complement strand
AGAACCAGCAAAGGATATGATCTGTCCAGCAAAGTAGCGACGGTAATTCCGGTGCCGCAGGGAACGAAAGGTTCTCGAATGCAGTATCTGCCACAATGCGCCGCTCCTGCCCGCTCTATTCCCTGGCGTTGTTCCTCGGCCCTCTTACTCCACGCCCCGATCGCGAGGATGTACGAAGTGGCGTCGCTCTGGACGCCTCTCCACCTCCGCTTATTCGGCCCGAACTGAGACAATCCAGCTACGCCCCACCCAATTCCGCCTCCAACTCCGAAGGCTCTCTTCTTGCCGCGTACTTTTATCGCCGCGTTTTGTCCACGTACTTCTTAGGCTCCGGTTCGCTGATCAGCTTGAGCAATTCCGCGATGATATCATCGCTGCTTTTGCCTTCGGCTTGGGCCTGGAAGTTGGCACTGACGCGGTGTCGCAACACAGGAATGGCCGCTTTGCGAATATCGTCGATAGCCACGCTCGGACGGCCGTCCATAGCAGCGAAGGCCTGGCCGGCTTGGGCCAGAAACAGGCCAGCACGCGGTCCCGCACCCCAGTCCACCAACCGGCGGATCATCTCCGGGGCAGACGGGTCTTTCGGGCGGGTCGCTCGCACCAGACGCACAATGTAGTCCACCACAAACTGCGGCACCTCGATGCGCTTGACCAGCTTCTGCCAGGCGATGATCCGCTCGGCACTCAGCACTTTAACCAACTCCGGCTTATCCCCGCGCGTGCTCAGTGATACGATCAACCGTTCCTCCTCTAGCGAGGGATATTCGACCTTGACATTGAACATGAACCGGTCCAATTGTGCCTCTGGAAGCGGATAGGTCCCCTCTTGTTCGATTGGATTCTGGGTAGCGATGACGAAAAAGGGGTCCGGCAGCTTCATAGTTTCCGAACCGGCGGTGACCTGCCGTTCCTGCATTGCCTCTAGAAGGGCCGCTTGTGTCTTGGGGGGCGTCCGATTGATCTCATCCGCCAGGACGATGTTGGCGAAGATCGGCCCCCGGACAAAGCGGAATTCCCGCTTTCCTTCGGGAGTTTCTTCCAGCACCATTGTCCCAGTAATGTCCGAGGGCATCAAATCGGGGGTGAATTGGATCCGCTTGAAGGTCACATTGAGGATTTGAGCTATCGAACTAACCAGTAGCGTCTTGGCCAAACCCGGGACGCCGACCAGCAGGCAGTGGCCGCGCGTGAAAATCGCCGCCAGGACCTGTTCAATGACTTCGGTCTGGCCGACGATAACGCGGCGCAATTGTTCCATCATCGCCTGCCGGTCCGCCGCAAACTGGTTCAGATATTCCGTGAAGCGATCGACCCCAGACACAGGACTACTCCCCACCCGGCCCGTGATCGGCTCAACGCCCCCAGGCTCGCTGGTTCATCAAGCATTCATCCCAGCCCCAGCGGCAGGGCCACCTCCATGACCTCGCCCGCGCCCCCCGCCTATTTTCCCCCATTGTATGCCCCGTGCACGAACCCGTCTTGACTATCATTCGCCACCGAATCATGGAAAAACCACGAAACGAATCCGACCTCTACATCCCCAGGAATCACAGGAATCTGGGATGCACCGAAGGAGTACTATCCCTGCGGGATGTGGACCGAGTCCAACAAGCTTTTCCATCCCTCCATGTGCTAAAGATTTCGCCATTCCCCAGATGGTTTGGATGTGATTCGGCCCATCAACACAATGGCCTCGGTGAGAGTGTTTCCCTCACCGAGGCCAAATCGGGCCGGCGGGATTTGAACCCACGACCTCTTGCACCCCAAGCAAGCGCGCTAGCCAAGCTGCGCTACGGCCCGATGTTCCTTAGATTAGCCTCAGTCTGCTTTACCCTGCTGGAAAATCCAGCGTCACTTCCGCTTTCCTTGCTGACCCCTCAGTTTTTGTTTACAAGGCTTGATACCGCCAAGCCCAACGGGGGTGGTAACTCCTCAGTCATTATATCCGCCTTCATCCTTCGATAATCGCTTTGTAACCGAAAACGCCCCAATCGGCAATGCCGTTTAATCCAAGCGATTTCGATACCTCTTCCTCAGGTCTTTTGGACACTTGCAGAAAATGAGAGGGCCGGACCTGTGAGGATGAGTTTCGGATGACTCCATCCCGTTCGACAAAATATTGGGGAGGCTGTTCGCCGAAGCGGCCTCGCTGGATCAGACATACTCTGTGGACAGTCAAGGATGATACAATGGGTGCAACCGTTGTTTCGGTCCATAAAGTTTGGGAAGGAATCAAGGGAGAACCCTTGCATCCATCGAACCGGATCATTAGCCTCAACTGCGCAGCGGGTAACAGGTGAAATGGCTGAGAGGCGGCGATAGCTGGGCGTGAACACCGCCAGAATTGTCTCACTTGGCCGCTTCTGCCTCGTAGGGGGCGAACCCAGCAACCGAGTGCTAGCCGTTCCCTTTCCGCCAACAGAGATGTTGCCCCGTGCGTTGAACCGGTAGACAAAGAATGCAGAGTTTTTGTACGGACAGGGGGAGGATAGGTCTGCTTCTCCTGAATTCAACTGGAGCCTCAGACACGGCTGTGTGAGCACTACAACTCGACTTTTTGGGGGAGACATGTCCAGAATCCGCCTATCTATCGCGTTGACCATGGTATTAGGTTGCATCATTATGGTGGGGAATCCGAGCCGTTCTGCCGCTCAGCCAACGGACCCTACCCGCCTTCCCGATTTTCGCAAGACCACATTCATATTGGAAATGAAGGGAGCGCGAGGGATTCCCCCCGAGCGTTTGGGGGAAGTCCAGAACACATTCCGGGAATTCGCGGCCTACCAAGCCCAATTGATCTCCCATCCTTTGGTTTACCGGCTCATGCGGGACCCGCTCAACCGAACCGACGCGTCGGGGCGGCAGATTCCGACACTGGATATGATTTTCCGGGACCTCGAGCGATTCCTGGTTTATCCGGCTCCCGGCAACCGGGTGACCACGGAGCAAGCCGACTACATCCGGGAGTTGGGCACCGCTTTAGATGCAGCTTTGCGACCTCTGATTACCAGCCATCCCGAACGAATCGTGCGGATCAATGCCACGCGGATGCTGGCGGTGGTCTGCAAGATGGGAGCAACGGCGCACTACGCCACTCTGACAGAACTGATTTCCAGTCCGAACGTCCCCACGGAAATCAAGAACTATGCACTTCAAGCAGCGGCCAATTTGCTCTCCGCCTATGACGTGCTTGATTCCAAGAGTCGGCGACATAGTAACGCCTGGCGTAATAACGAGAAGCCCGGCTCTGCTGACATAGAACTCGCTGCCTTGGTCGGAGCCATCGAAAAATGTATCACCGATCCGAACACCCTCGTTCCGGGGTTGTGGAATGGAGATACAAACAAACCGGCGATCTTGCAGCCCGACCAAGTAGAAGTCGCTCGTTTTGTGCGCCGTCAAGCCATCCGTGCTCTGGCCCAAGTCCGGTTTGTGACGATCTCTGGCGCGGGGCCAGACGGTAAAGGCCGCCTTTACCCTGCTTACACTTTGGCACGGGTCTGCCTCTCGGACCCCAGGCTGATCCTGCCATCCACACCCGCCGACTGCGCGGAAGCGGTCATCGGCCTGTGTAACATGTCCCCGGTGCTGGAAGATGGAAAGCATGTCAAGGAATACAACGTGGATGCCGCCGTCGAGGCCATCGTGGCGGGACTGATCACCTTTGCTGAGCCTCGTGGCGATCCGACCGACACTTCGTTGCATTGGCGAGTTTACGGCCTGCGAATTGCCGAAGCGATGAATAATTGGCCGCCGCTTTTCGACAATCTTTACGACCCGACCCGCCCCCGACAATACAACAAAGCTACTGTCCCCCGTATCGTAGATGATCTCATCCAGCGTGCCCGAACGGCAATTCTCGACCCACTCGACCGAGTCGGCCCCGACGGCAAACCTGATCCTTTAGCCGGGCGAGTACAGCTTGACACCCTCCGGGAATATCTTCGCCAATTGCGGGCGAATCCCAAACGGAATCCCCTGCTGTTTACGAACAACCCTGAAACAGCCCTGCCAGTCATCCCAAGAAACTGATAGCCGGGACTTTCTTGGCAACTGTGGAGTTTTGCTGTTGCACAGCCGGGAGGCGAGAGGGACAATAATAGCAACCCGAACCGGGAGAACAAGAATATGAAGCGCATTGTTCCTGCGGTGTTGCTCGCAGCTCTGATGGCATTGGTGGCGACCCGTGCTGAGGCGGGTTATCTCATTATCCGCGTCATTCTGGAAGGCGGCCAATATGGGGCCAACGGCGGCCAGCCACCGACCGGTTTGGAAGGCACCGGTTCACCACCACCGGTTTATGGTAAAGGTCCGAAATATGGCTCAGGATTCGGTCCGCCTCCCGGCTTGATCCCCGGCGGCGGCGGCAGCCCTTCTCTCCCCGGCATTCCCGGAGTACCGGGTACTCCTCACACAGGGGGCACTATCAAACACGATCCCTCACGGGCTTTAGTCGTTCTGGTTCCCGTCACGTCCGACTTCCGCCAGGCCCAGCCCTTCTACAAGGCCCCTTACGACCCGAATACCAACCCGGCTTGGCGGCCTAAGATCAGCTTCGACTATCACGGTCAGAAACTGACCGCCAACCTTTTCGCCGACGGGACCACTATCCAATGGTATGAAGAACTCTTGCTCACACCCGGCGCGGCAACGACGCGCGCCCATGAGTTGGAAGCGAAATATATCGAGTGGAAACGGCGGTCCGCCCAGGACCTTAAGCCTTTGCATCTTTTGATTCGTGAGTTGCTGGAAGCGGGCTTTGTTGACAGAGCCTTGGAACTGAGTGATGAGTTATTGGAGTCAGTCCGTAAGAGCAAAGGGGAAGTCGCTCCGGAAGTTGCAGCTTTCGCCCGTGTCTATAGCCGCTATCAGCCGATGCTCAAGGGTGCTCTGCTCAAGCCTTCCGCGGCAGAGCAGTGGCGGTTCAATCTCAACGCCCGGCAGGTGCATACTCTTCCCCACTATGCGTTGGTCACGTGGGATGCTTCCCCCGAGGAAGTGCAACGCTGGAATCGGCTGCTGGAGCAGAATTTCCGGGCCTTTTACCTCGTCCACGCTTGGCGCGGGGTGGACCTGCCTTTGCCTGAAGCACCACTGACCGTCATCCTTCCGCCCTCGCCCCGCGAATTCTTCCAGCTCAGCCGAGTGTTCGACATCCCCCTGCGTCTGCAAACCGACGGTTTCTACGTCCCTGACTATGACGTTTTGGTCCTGTCACCTGGGCGTTTGGATGAGCTGGGGCAAACATTTGCCCGGCAGATGCAGGCGATCTATCAGACAGGTGTCAAGCGCGACGCCCTCCTGAGCGGCAGCGGGCCGCCCTTGGACAAGGAGGGTAAAAAAGGGAAGCGCCCCGAAGAGGTCGCCCGCATGCAAACACTGGCTTTGGTGGAGCGGCTGATCGAAGACCGCGCCATGATGGCAGCTATCACACGCGAGGGCAACCGGCAATTGCTCTATGCGACCGGCCAACTTCCCCGATATGTGGACCTTCCTGAATGGCTCTTCCACGGCTCAGCCAACACCTGGATGCAACCGCGCGACCCCGCTTTGATCAGCAAAAAAGACGGGAAGGACGAGAAACATTACATCTCTGTCTCACTGGCCGACGGTTGGGGCGGCCCCAACTCGTTCTGGCAACGCCACTTCCGGGACCTGCAAGAGAAGAAGGAACTGCATCCCGATCCGGGCCAGTTGCTCCGCAACGTGCTTAGCGATGCCTACTTCCGGGGTCTACGCGATCCGACCAAAGCAGATGATCCTGACCCGGAAAAGAAGGAAACTTCCGTGGCTCTCAAGAGCGGTAGCGGCAGTGGGCCACTTACACCACCTCTCGGAGGCGGATTGATACCGCCGGGTGGCGGATTGACCCCGCCCGGTTATGGCCCTCCAGGTTTGGGGACGCCAGGCGGAGGATTGACGCCGCCAGGCCTCGGTCCGCCAGGCCCGGGTGGATTTGCAGGGGGAAGTGCTTTGGGACCGCCCGCTCTACCTCCAGGAGGTAGCCTCGGTCCGCCTCCTGGCGGTGCTCCCGGAGAACCAGGTATGCCCTATCCAGGGATGCCGGGGATGGGAACACGTCCTGCGGCGGAGGACCCCCAAGCTATCCTGCGCAAGAAGCGAGAGCGACTCAACATCAAAGCTCAGACGACAGCGTGGGCACTCTACTACTATCTCAGCGTGGCATACCCCGAAGAGTTCCGCCAGTTCTTGACCGCCCTTTCCCAATTACCACGGGATCTGCCGCTGGAAGGAGAAACCGTCGCCGCTGTTTTCCGCCGTACATTCCGTCTCGATGGCAGCCCAGAGGCCGATGCACGTTTCGCGGAACGCTGGCTGGAATTCATACGCACCCTACCCCCCGTGTACATCGACGTGGCATTGGTCGAACCTAAACCGCCCACTTCAGGCGAAAGCACAACTCCAGGATATCCAGGCTTTCCTCCGGGATATCCTGGTTTACCCCCCGGCAGCGGCCCTGGCTCTCCCGATGGAGGAGCACCGGGCAGCGGACCAGGACGCTGATTCCCTCAGTTCGGTGAAACCAGCGATCCGCTTTCCACTGGCCCCGGCCTACATCGCTTTGGCCCCCTAAAGAATGACAATGCCCCCTATCTGCCCTACAATGAGGGCTGTATTGGGGCTATGGGAAGGTAAGTAGTGCTATCCTGCGGGTAACGCAGAAGCGAGAGGGTTCAACCCGGCTTGCTCTAGGATTTTGCGGAGCAGTTGCCTTTTGTCTTCGCTCAGCGGTGCAATCGGGCGGCGGTTAGGACCGCAGGAACGGCCAAGCAAAGCCATAGCTTCCTTGATCATTCCGTTGCCTGTACTCAAGGACATGGCCATGCGGATCGGGTGAAGCCGAGCCTGACACTGCCGGGCTTGCTCCCAATCTCCGCGGCGAAAGCTCTGGTAAATCCCGACGCATAGTTCCGGTGCGATGTTGGCGGTCGCGGGAATCGCTCCTTGGGCGCCAGCTTGCAGGGCTGCGAAGATCAACGTGTCTCGACCGTTGAGGACGCTAAACCGCTCCGCCGGTGTTAACCGAATCAGCTCGATTGTGTTTTGCAAATCACCGGAACTGTCCTTGATTCCGACGATGTTGCGGTGATGCTCCACAAGGCGAGCAACGGTAGGGGCTTCGATGTTCAGGCCGCCGCAGGTTGCCGGATTGTTATACAACACCACCGGCAGGGAGGTGTTTTCTGCTACCCGGCGAAAGTGATCGTACAATTCCTGTTGGTTGGGCTTAATGAAGTAGGGGGTCAAAACAGAAACTCCGTCGGCACCCTCGCGTTGCGCCATCTGAGTCAAGCGTAGGACTTCTCGTGTCGATTCTGCACTGACGCCCACCCAAACAGGAACCCTCCCGCGGCAATGAGCAACGGCCGTGACTGTCACCGCTTGCTTTTCCGCCTCGTCCAAGGCATAGAACTCGCCCGTGGTGCCTAAGATGAAGATGGCGTCCACACCACTGCTGATCTGCCAATCAATCAACCACCGCAAGCGGGGAAGGTCCAAATCTTCGTCATCACGAAATGGAGTCACTAAGGGCGGGATAATTCCGCGGGGCGGCTGCTGTATGCTTTGGCTCATAGTTGGGATTCCCAAATCGAGTCGGTCGACACTTTGGCTGGTCTGGAGCTTGTCCCTGAACAGTGTATGCTGGCGAGGCACACATTGGACACGCAGCCCTTCGATTCTTACCTACAACGTAATATAAGCCGTCAGATACGACGGCGCTGTTGATACCCATTCACCAACCATGGACGCGCTAAGTTGGGGGGAAGCCGGCATTCTGACGCTGCTGATTTTTGCAGCGGCCGTCCTGTACTCCTCAGTGGGGCATGCCGGGGCTTCCGCTTATCTGGCCGCGATGAGCCTATTCGGCTTAGCTCCCGATCGGATGAAACCGGCGGCTTTGATCCTGAATGTGGCGGTAGCCATCTTGGCCACAGTGCGCTACATTCGTGCCGGTTGCTTCCAACCACGCATCTGGTTTTTGTTCACCTCAGCTTCGATTCCCTGCGCGGCCCTGGGGGGATACTGGACCTTGCCCACGACGCTTTACAAACCAATCGTCGGATTGGTTCTTCTCTTCGCCGCGGGCCGCTTCCTGAAAGAGCCGATCCGGGCTATCTCCACCGACGACGGTTCTTTCGGATCAGCGCAGGAACCCCTGCGACCTCTCCGCTGGCCCATTGCAGCTTTCTGGGGTGCAAGCATTGGTCTGCTATCGGGTTTGACTGGTACTGGAGGGGGGATTTTTCTTTCTCCCTTGATCTTGATGATGCGTTGGGCCACCACTCGGCAGACCTCCGGTATCTCCGCCGCTTTCATTCTCGCCAATTCGCTCGCCGGTTTGGGTGGGCTGCTGACTCAAGGACAAACGATACCGCCAGCGGTTAGCATTTGGCTAGTCGCTGTATTGGCCGGCGGATGGATTGGTTCCTCCTTGGGAGTGCGGAGATTGAACACAGCCAGCCTCCGCAAACTCTTGGGAGTCGTTCTCGTAATTGCTGGCGGTAAAATGCTTTTGAGCGACCTGAGTTGGTACCAATTCTTCTCGAATCTGGGAAGCTGAGCCATTGTCACCTCACCTAAATTATCACGGACGACTTTGGACCATGAACCCCATGCTTTGAGTAAGGGTATGACATAACTAACAAACCCATACGCGCCGTCCATCGGAGCCGCTCCGGGGAAGAGACGTTGTCATCCTCCTCCAAGCCACGGCGGCGTTTCTCCGGGCGGCGGCAATTTGACCACCCGCACGTTACGAATCTGGGGGTGTGCTTGCACGGCTGCCACCGCCTCCTCCGGCGGCGGGCTATCCAAATTCAGAATCCCGATGGCGTCTCCGCCAGGAGCTTGACGCCCCACCGTCATTTGGGCGATGTTGACGCGATGGTTCCCGAAGATGGTTCCCACGTAACCGATCAATCCGGGCACATCGCGATGGTTGAAAAACATCATGACACCATCCAGGTAACCCTCCATGCGGAAAGGGCCAAGCTGAACTAATCGCGGATACTGATCTCCGAAGAGAGTACCTGCCGCGATCGTAGTTCCTTGTTCAGTTTCCACTTCGCTTTGAATCATGGCGGCAAAATCCCCGCGCTTGGGATGAGACGATTCGCTGATTTCGATGCCCCGCTCACTGGCCAATATTTCGGCATTGACGAGGTTCACCCCTTCGCTCAGGCGGTATTCCAGCAGACCGGCAGTGAAGGCCGCGGTCAATAACCGATTCTTTTTGCCGGCGAGATCGCCTTTGTACACCACAGTCGCCCGTCGGATTGCCCCTTGGGCTAATTGGGCTTGGAGCAGTCCCAAGCGCCGCGCCAAATCGACAAAGGGCCGGACTTCCGCCAACTCCTGCGGGTCCACCGACGGCATGTTAACGGCATTGGCCACTCGACCGCGCAACAGAAAGTCGGCGATCAATTGCGCCGCTTCCAGCGCCACTGTTTCCTGGGCTTCGACAGTCGATGCGCCCAAGTGAGGTGTCAGCACGACATTAGGAGCGCGCAACAACGGATTGTCCGGTTGTAAAGGTTCCACCGAAAAGACATCGATACCAGCTCCGGCGATCTGTCCTGTTTGTAATGCATCGGCCAGAGCGGCCTCATCGACAACACCGCCGCGTGCCACGTTGATAATCCGAGCAGTCCGTTTCATCCGGGCCAGTTCGGGAGCGCCGATCATCCCGCGGGTTTCGTCCGACAGCGGCACGTGGAGAGTGAGAAAATCAACTTGAGGGAGAAGCTCATCGAGACTGCGGGCCATTTCGTAGCCGAGTTCCGCCGCCTTGGCAGCCGTAACAAACGGGTCGAGGACCACAATGCGCATATCCAACGCTTTAGCGCGACGGGCAACTTCCCGGCCAATCCGGCCCAAGCCGATGATTCCCAAAGTTTTACCCGCCAGTTGCGTCCCGACGAAGGCGTTTCGATCCCATCCGCCGCTTTTGAGTCGAGCATCGGCTTCCGTGATCCGGCGAGCCAAGGCCAGCAGCAGCGCCAAGGTATGTTCGGCAGCCGCAATCGTGTTACCGCCGGGAGTGTTCATCACCACGATTCCCTTGCGGGTCGCCGCTGCGACATCGATGTTGTCCACCCCCACGCCCGCCCGAGCGATCGCCCGTAACCGTCCAGGTTGTTCCAAGCAGGCCGCTGTGATCCGGGGTTGCGAGCGCACAATGCAGGCATCATATTCCCGCAAGGTAGCAGCCAACTCTTCGCCTTTCAGGCCCAAGCGGACATCAACTTCCAATCCCGCCTGCCGCAACCAATCAATCCCCGCCCCTTCCAACTTGTCGGCAATGAGAACGCGTGGCATGACGATTCGTAGTCCCTCCCCCTCGTCTGGTGTACCCCTTCGTAGGTCCGGCAGCTATTTTTTCCGCCAGTTTTATCTTCCGGGCGGACCCAATGCACTTCCTAGGGACAAACTATAACCTCACCCGACTTTGGCAGCCGCTGCCATCCTCTTCGCCCCTCATTAGTGACGGAGGAACTGGAAAAAACTCGCCGTAAGCATCATCACGCACGAGCGTTCTCATCTCTTCGTTCCCTCAGAAGGGTGATTACGCTGGATTGAGCCTTGACTGTTGCTTTCTCTCAAGCATCACCGGATTTCAACTTGTCCAGGACGTCGCAGTGTTTACTCTCATCGTTGAGGGCATAAGTTTAGAAACGGACGGATCACAGCCCCCAGGTTATAAGCCTGGCATTGAGCCGTGGAGCAAACGCATGCTGCGAGCGATACTGGTGACTGGAATCGCCTTTGGCCTAGGTGCAGGTGGGGCCGGGGTGACAGACACTCCAGCGGCAGAACCCTCAGAGCCAGCCATTCCCGGAGGCCGTCCACCGAACATTCTGCTAATTGTCGCCGACGATTTGGGTTACGGTGATTTGGGTTGCTACGGCCAGCAGAAGATCCGCACACCGCATCTGGATCAACTAGCTGAAGAGGGAATCCGTTTCACGAACGCCTATGCTGGCAGCACGGTGTGCGCGCCGTCTCGTTGTGCTCTCATGACCGGCTTACATACCGGCCACTGCCGGGTTCGAGGCAATGGAGGAGGCGGCAGCCCCCGCTCGAATGTGCCCTTAGCACCGAATGACATCTGCATAGCAGAGCTGCTCAAAAAGGCCGGTTACGCCACCGCTCTCATCGGCAAATGGGGACTTGGCGAAGCGGGGAGCACAGGCCTCCCCACCCGGAAGGGGTTCGACTATTTCTTCGGCTATCTCAATCAGCATCATGCCCACAATTACTATCCAGATTTTCTGTGGCGGAACGAGGAGAAGGTCCGCATTGACAATCCCCAGTCTGCCGTGGACAACGTGGCTGCCCAACGGCGGGTTTACGCCCCGGACCTATTCCGAGAGGAAGCCCTACGATTCCTGACAGCTCATCAGGATCGGCCCTTTTTCCTTTACTTCGCCACCACCGTACCCCACGCGAACAATGAACGGACCCGTGCCACGGGCGAAGGAAACGAGGTCCCGGATGACGCCCCTTACACTCACGAGAACTGGCCTCAAGCGGAAAAGAACAAGGCGGCTATGATTACCCGCTTGGATGCGGACGTCGGAACCATTCTCACCCACTTGCAGAAACTGAAGCTGGAGAGAAATACCCTCGTCATCTTCACCAGCGATAATGGCCCGCACCGGGAAGGTGGTAATAAACCGGAGTTCTTCCGCAGCTCCGGACCATTCCGAGGCATCAAACGAGACCTTTACGAGGGTGGCATCCGCGTCCCCTTCATCATCCGCTGGCCCGAACGCATCAAGCCAGGTACAGTGACCGATCATGTGACCGCCTTTTGGGATTTTCTCCCCACGGCTTGCGATCTCGCCGGCGTGCCGATCCCCTCTCAGCTCGACGGTATTTCTCTTGCTCCGCTCTTAACAGGTCAAGGGCAACAGCGCACCCATGAGTTCCTCTATTGGGAGTTTCACGAAGGCGGCTTCCGGCAGGCCGTTCGCTACGGACGCTGGAAAGCCGTGCGGCACGCCCCCCATCTCCCCTTAGAGCTTTACGACTTGCAAGCAGACCCTAGTGAAACTCGCAATATCGCCGCGCAGCACCCGGATATCATCAAGCGGATCGAAACTTACCTCAAGACGGCACGCACCGATTCCAAGGAATTTCCCATTCGGCTACCTAAGAAAAAGTGATCCCTTGGTCCACTGACCCGCTCTCTCGCATCGCCCGCCGTATATCCTACCTGGTGATTTTGCCCCTTCCGTCAGAGCACCGCGGCAGCACAACCCCGAGGGAACTTTCGCAGTTCCTGGGTGACGGCGTATCAACGGCTGACAGTGTATCAATCGTATGCGATCCCGTCTGAACACAGTTCCCAAAAATCATTGGTATCTCTTGAATGTGGAGAGGAGTCGCAGTAGAATGTAAAAGGTAATACAAAGTAATTCCTCAGGAGTTCGCCGATGTGTCCTCCTGCTATGCGATCCTGGACCAGGCTCTGGAGGCGCTTGGCCCGACTGCTGGGAGTTCTGGTGGCGATAGGCACTACAGGAGGCTGCAGCGGAGGAGGCGAAGCCTGGCCAGTGGATCATCCCGGTCCCAAGGTGGTCGCTTCGTTTGCCCCGCTGTACTGCTTCGCCTTAAACGTAGCTGGTGAAGATGCTGTTGTGCGGCCATTGATGACCACTTCTGGCCCGCATCACTTCAATCCGACGGACAAGGATGCCCGCTTGCTCCGCCAAGCTGATCTGTTTTTGATCAACGGGCTGGGGCTGGAAGGCGACAGGCCCGAAAAGCTGCGCCAGGCCAGCAACAACTCTCGCCTTCAAGTCGTGGACGTGAGCAACCGCATTCCACCGGCGATGCTCTGCGAAGGCAGTTGCTGCCATCACGAGGAAGGGGCTGAGGAGGAAGAGCACAGCCATGAGCATGGCCACGATCCGCACGTGTGGCTAAGTCCAGAGTATGCCATTTGGCAAGTGGAAGTGATTCGCGATGCCCTCATCGAGAGAGACCCTGCTCATGCGGAAGCCTACCGCCGCCGGGCCCAGGAATATATCACCCGCCTGCGCCAACTCACAGACTATGGCCGCACTTTGTTGCAAGACAAAAAGGATCGCCAATTGGTCACTTTCCACGAATCCTTGGCCTACTTTGCGAAGACGTTTCAACTGAATGTCGTCGGCGTGGTTCAGAAAAATCCAGGTGTGGAACCTAGCGACAAGCAGTTGAAGAAACTAATTGCCTTATGCGCCGATGAGAAACGGCCAGTGCGGGTGATCAGCGTCGAGCCGCAGTACAGCAATTCCCACTCCGGGCATGAACTGGTCAAGGAGCTGCAACGCCGCGGCGTTCCTGAGCCGGTTCTCGTGGAAATCGACACGCTGGAAACCGCACCCCTCCATGACCTAACACCGGACTGGTACGAGCGGCGGATGCGTGCCAATTTGGAGGCTTTAGCCAAGGCCCTGCGATGAATACTGCTGTTCCTCCCGCGAGTATTCCTCTGTCCGTGATATCTCCCCCCCTGGTGGCCATGCAGGACTTGTGGGTCGAGTTGGGAGGGCGGCCCATCCTCTGTGGTGTCACAGCGGAAATCGCACGGGGACGTATTACCGCCGTCATTGGACTGAATGGGTCCGGTAAAACGACGCTGCTCCGCACCCTCGTGGGGGAGTATCCCTATCGGGGGCGGATCGTCTTCCGCTGCGGCCACGACCATTCCCGGCCCAATCCGGAGCACGTTGGGTATGTCCCGCAGCGCCTGATCGTCGATGCCCGCATGCCTCTAACCGTCCGTGATCTATTTGCACTAGCTCTCAGTTCCCGCCCCTTGTTCTTGGGAGTTTCCCGTCGGGTGGTTCAGCGCGCCGAGGAGCTTCTTCAGAGGGTCGGCCTTCGGGAGATTCTGGATCGGCCTGTAGATGGCCTCTCCGGCGGGCAGTTACAGCGCGTGCTGCTCGCTCTGGCGTTGGAACCTTCTCCAGAGCTACTTCTGCTGGATGAACCCGCCGGCGGGATTGACTTCAAGGATCAACAAAAGTTCTACGAATTGATCGCTCACTTCAATCAGGAAACCGGCATTACCGTTGTCCTTGTTTCCCACGATCTCAACATGATCCGCAGCTTTGCCGATCGCGTCTTATGCCTGCACCAGGGAAAGATCATCGCTCAGGGACCGCCGCAAGAATTGCTCACCCCCGACCATTTGGCCCGACTTTTCGGAACGGGAACATTACGACTGGCGCCGGTGGCATCTTCCTAGTGCTCCGAGTCCCTCGTTTTTCTCCCCTCACACCCAGACTACCACCTATGCCACAGGATTGGCCCGACCTGTGACCCGATGCCAGTCATTATCGCGCCATTCAAAGACGACTTCATCCCGATCCCGCCAGGCCACACAATAACAGCCGTAGGACATGCCGATCACCCATCCCCGACTGCGCAGCAGTTCAAAATTCGGTTCCTGCTGGGATGTCCTCTCTTCAGGAGCAGAAACGGCTGCTGCGGTCATGGCTGATCCTCGCGGAGGCTAGCTATCGGGTCACCGAATCCATCGGACGCTTCATTCTCCTTATGCAAATCATCGACTCGATCCGGTCCGGAATTGCACGAAACGGAGCCAGCCAAGCAGTTTCAACGGGGCGCGCTCTCCGTTTGTGTGGAAGTTGAGGCTGGCACGGGGGACCCAGTTGCCTGTGGAGCTATTCCAGGCGCTAAGGGTTGCTTATTAGCGGGAGCAGGACCGGGGGAGCTTACAGTTGCGGGAGCGGCAAGTGTGCTTGCAGGTCCTCGGGTCCACAGGTGATAACCGAGTCGCTGGAAAAAGCCCATGTAGGGGGATAGCACTGGCTGGTCATGGTCAGGGAAGTAGCGCGGTCCTAGCATTAGGGCCCTATCCTGGGGTGAGGGCTGCATGTGGAGCAGGTCCGAGATGGTCGGCAGAGGTTCTCCCGCCAACTCCGGACGCTTGCGAATACTTCCTTGACTGAAAGGCCCCGCGCCGAGCACCCAGAGATCTTTCAAACGGCTGACAGACTCGACATTCCCGGATTGCCACACCGCCCGGCCTGTGTGCCGGTTGTATGCAAACACGGCAATTTTCGCGACACCCCGCTGATCATTCTTCTTGACCAGCGCGATCTCCGGAATGTTCGTCGGCATTCCCGGTACAACACTGGGCAACTGCAAAGCCGGAGTTCCCACCAGCACACTGTGGCGATCGGTGCCAATGCCTCCGCTGCGGATTTCCAAGATATAATCCGCTTTGTGCCGTTCATCCTGGAGAATGGCACCGGCTGCTGCCGCCTGCTGCCGCACCAGGCTGATCAGATAGGCGCGATCGACGACATCCTTATCCAGTCCTGTAGCATCGATATACACATAACGTCCCGCCAGAGGGGAAAAATCAATTTGGCTGACAGCGGAATCTACCGCGTGGGATAGCAAGAGCATTTCCGTGGCCGTACGCGGCGTGTCGGTCATGCGTGTGGTTCCGCAACCGCAGCAGCATCCGAACACCGCTACGCCCATAATCCACATCGCATGGGATTGGTTTTTCATAGCAAACTGCGAAATCCTGGAATACGCAGGGCGAGTTGATACTGCTTCATCTCCGCGGATGCAAGAGCAAACAACTCCCTTGGTAACACAGTTCCGTTGGAACCTGACCTGAACGCCGCGATGGTCCTTGCTTAGGTTTCCTTGAGGAAACTGCGGGGAATAATCTCCCCGTGCAACAGGAGAGATCGCTACAGGTTAGTGGAAGAGCATGCCTTCAACGCGGGGTTTGGCCGGAGGGATTTTGTGAGGGGCGAGCTGCCGACAGGAATTGGCGGTGAGGTGCTGCCAGGTCCGGGCGGCCGTGCCGCTCGTGGTACTCCGCCAGAGTTCGATGGCTGGCCAAGTGATCGGGTCGAATCTCCAAGGCAGAATGCAGCCAGCGCAGACCTTCGGTGTTTCTGCCATTGCGGAGGAACAATTCACCCAATTGCTGGCGTAGATCGGGGTCCCACGGCTGCTCCCCGATGCGGCGGGCCAGTAGCCCGGCTTGTCGCAGGTCTTGATCGCAGCGCCGCCAGCGTTCCTCTACCTGCTGGACCTCTTCTGCCGGTGCACCGGCCTGTTGCAAAGCCTGGAACAGGTTATACCAGGCGTCAGGGAAAGAAGGGTCCAACTCCACTGCCCGACGCAAATCGCTTATAGCCCGTGACCAATCTCCGACTTGGAGGTACCATCGTCCCCGAAGCCAATAGGCACGCGATTCCTGCGTTCCCGCTGCAATCACGGCGTGGAGCAATTCTAGGGCCGCTTCGCTGCTCCCCTGGAGAAAGCGGCACTCGGCGAGAAGGAGCCGGCCTTCCTCATCCTCGGGGAATTGCTGCGAGTGCTCTTCGAGAAGGGCCGCTGCTTCCTCGATGCGCTCCCGGCGCTGCAACAGAAGCCGGACCAAGCCGAAGCGGGCTGTTCGATCCTGCGGGGCTAGACGCCACCATTGCCGCCATGCTGCCACGGTTTCGTCACTATTGGGGTGGAGCCGTTCGAGGATTTGCGCTCGGTACTTCCAGGCGGTGACGGATTGCGGCTGCAATTGAACCCATCGGGCGGAGAGCGGCCCAGCTTCCGGTAAGCGAAATTGGGCTAGGAGCCGCGGTACAAGGACTGGCACAATCTGTACGGCATCCGCCGCTTCTCCCCGGCTAAAACGTTCCCACAGCTCCCTCTCGGCAGTTGGGCCGCCTTCCAGATACCGCAACAAGGCTTTCTCTAAAGCAACATCGCTCGGATCGTGTCCCAATCGTTCCGCGTGGATGATATGCTGACGGGCCAATGTCCATTCGCCCAGGTGTCGCAGGGCACGGCCATACGCCAAATGCCACGAGGAGTTGTACTGCCACATCGAGCGGCAGGCTTCGAGATGTTCCCGGACGCGCGGCCAATTTTCAACCTCAGCGGCCTGCTGGGCGCTCCTCCACTGATGCACTGCATGCACGTACGTCCAGACAGGCCAGCCCAAAAGGAAAAAGAAGACCGCAAGCACCCCGCCCTGGGTCCATCGCCGCAAACGTACTTTCCCGGACCTATCGTTGTCCATTGTTCACACACTCTTCTCTCTAGCGACGTATTCTATCTTTTTCCCAGTTCCTCCCCTTCTATTGTAAATTTTGTAAATGCTCCGGGATGGAATGATGCCTCCCGCTTTACTGACTGCGCATACCCCAATCCGAAGGATCAATGTTGCTGGCAGGTTTCGACCCGGCAGAAGAAGACGGGATACTTGGAACAAAACGTGTGGAACAGGGTGATGCGATAAGTCATCAATTGGGTGAGAATTCGCCACCCTTCCAAGCTAGTTGAAATAAGGTGGAAGCTAACAGTTCAAATGCGATACAGACCGACCTGATAGAGTCGATTGTACAAAACGTGAGCGATCATGTAGCGCCGCATGTGGCGGCGAATGTCCTCCAAAGTTACCTCCCGCCCGTGAATTCGCCGCCGCAAGCGCTGCATTTCGGGTGTGCCTTTATCGACGAGTTCCGCCGTGGTTTTCTGATCGGCATGAACGCGGAAGGCGCCGAGAAAGCGAGGCAAGCGTACAAACCGTGCCCCCGCTTCCCGAAAGCGCAGCAGCAGGTCCCAATCCATAGCGAAGTGGAAGGACTCATCGATGCCACCGACACGTTCCCACAGGTGACGCCGCCAGAAGAGTGTCTCTTGGGGCACGTAGTCCGCCCATTGCAGCATGGTATCATCGTGCGGCGGTAAAACCCACCGCCCAACCTCCTGCCCTTGTGTGTCGATGATGATCCGGTGGCCATATACCACATCGACCTCGGGATGCCGGGCGAAATAGGCAGCAACGTAGTGCAACGTCCCCGGCAGCAGCAGATCGTCCGAGTTGAGCCAAGCCATGATTTCGCCGCGGGTCGCCTTCTGAAAGCCAAGATTGATGGCATGGGCCTGGCCGTTATCCTTGCGAGACTCTACATGGTACAGTTGGGACCGATAGCGTTCGAGAATCTGCACAGTCTCATCCGTCGAACCGCCGTCTTGTACAACGTATTCCAGGCAGGGATACTTCTGATCCAGTACACTCCTGAGCGTCGCTTCCAGAAATCGTCCCTGATTGAAGGAAGGGGTCACGAGGGAAATTGTCGGGGGCGTCTCCGGTAACGGAAGCGGCTGATAATATCGCCGGGGCAAGCGCAAAGGGCGCGGTGCGTAGTGAACGAGGCGGTTCAAACGAGCACCAACCAACAAGGCCAACCAGCGGCGCAGGCGTCCCCGCCACGTCAGGCTGTGAACGAATTTCTCCAACTCCGCCAGTTGTAGCCGCAGGGCGCGAATCTCCCGTTGCAACCCTTCGATGGCAGGCAGACCTGACGATCCCGAAATCGATTTGTCCTCAACCATCGGGACACCCCGTTGTGAGTTCTGAGATTATGCCGAGTTTGGGACAACTCCGGAAGCATTCAGGCTGCTTTAGCCGCTTGGCGTGCCGCCCGGTACCAAGCAATCGTTTTCTCCAACCCTTCCTCCAAACTCGTTCGAGCCGTGAAACCTAGCCACTGCCGGGCACGGGTTACGTCCAAACAGCGCCGCGGTTGACCATCGGGCATCGAGGGATCAAAACGAATTTCCCCTGTAAAACCAGTCTTCCGGGCAATAAGGCGAGCCAACTCGGCAATCGAGATTTCCTGTCCCGAACCGATGTTGACCGGCTCCGGAGTATCGAGCACCTCTGCAGCCCGTACCAATGCCTCCGCTGCATCCTCGACATAGAGAAACTCCCGCGTCGGTCGGCCAGTCCCCCAGACGGGCAAGACCTTCTCACCACGCTCTTGGGCTTCGATACATTTGCGAATCAAAGCAGGGATCACATGCGAACTTTCCAGATCGAAATTATCTCCGGGACCGTACAGATTCACCAGCAGCACATTCACCCCGTTGAAGCCGAACTCTTGTTTGTACGCTTGCAACTGGGCCAAGAGCATTTTCTTAGCCAGGCCATACGGTGCGTTGGTCTCCTCAGGATAGCCATTCCACAACTCGCTTTCCTGGAATGGGACGGGAGTGTATTTGGGATAAGAACAAATCGTGCCGACCATGACGAACTTTTCCACACCCAATCGGCGGGACGCTTCGATCAGTTGCGCACCCATGATCAGGTTCTGATAGAGGAACGTACCGGGATATTTGCGATTAGCACCGATGCCGCCGACTTTAGCCGCCAGGTGCAGAATCAGATGGGGCCGCTCCTTGTGCAACAAGCGATAGATATCGGCCTCACGCGTCAAGTCGTACTCATGGGATCGAGGGATCGCTATCTGCTCGCAACCGATCCGCCGCAGTCGGGCCACCACGTGCCGACCCAAAAACCCTGCACCTCCCGTCACCACGATCCGTTTGCTGCGGATGTCCATCAGCGACTCCTTCACTGGTCTGTGGGGTACACTGTCAGGAGCAGGCGCCTCCCCCTTTTGCTCCTTAGCAAATTTCGTCCTGCTCACATTCCGGTCGGATTTTTGCAAGCCAGCAGGCCATCCTGATACAGCAACGGTGGATCAGCGTCAACGCCAATCGCCCATTCTCAGACAAATTCGTAGGGGTTTGCTATGGTGATAGAAGAGGAACCACGGGATTGCGACAGGTCAAGCAGCGCCATCTTGGTGCTCAAACACCGAGGGACAGTGGATCATGAGGGGGTCTTTACGGGACTATGCCATCCAGTTACGCCCAGAAGACAATGTGGCTGTATGCCGCCGTTTGATACCTGCGGGAACGGAGTTACTCTGGGATCAGACTGTGCTTTCTACCGCAACAGCGATTCGTCCTGGTCACAAGGTCGCTTTGCAGGCGATCCCGGAGGGGGCGGCTATTCGCAAGTATGGGCAGATCATCGGCTTTGCGTCCCGGCCGATTGCACCCGGCGAACATGTTCACGTGCATAACGTCAAGGTCGGTGTCTTTGAGCGGGACTACGCCTTTGCTAGTCAGACCCCACCGCCGTTGCCTCCCCCTGCTCAATGGCGCACCTTCCTGGGATACGATCGTGGGCCAAATCGGCCGGAATACCAGCGCTACGGCACCCGGAACTACATTGCCGTGATCAGCACTGTCAACTGTTCCGCCAGTACCAGCCGGTACATCGTGGAGCGCGTGCGGGCCAGTGGTATCTTGCAGAAATATCCTAATGTGGATGGTGTCATGGCGATTGTTCACCGCCTCGGCTGCGGCATGCAATACGAGGGGCCGGACCATCAGCAATTGGAACGCACACTAGCAGGCTTTGCACGCCATCCGAATGTCGCCGCCTACATTCTCGTCGGTCTAGGTTGCGAAATTGCCCAGGCCACCCATCTGATCGAACGGGAGCACTTGCTCAGTCTCAATGGCAACGCTCCGGCTAAGCCGTTGACTCTCACCATTCAGGAATGTGGAGGGATTGCCAAGACGGTGTCCGCCGGCGTGAGGGCTGTTATGGAGCTGCTGCCCCGCGTCAACGATGTCCGCCGAATCCCATTGCCCGCCAAACATCTGATCTTGGGCACAAACTGCGGCGGTTCCGATGGCAATAGTGGCATCACCGCCAATCCCGCACTGGGTGTGGCCTCGGACTTAATCGTCCAACAAGGCGGCACCACCATCCTGGGGGAAACTCCCGAAATCTACGGGGCCGAGCATATCCTTACCCGCCGGGCCATCAGTCGGGAAGTCGGGGAAAAACTCGTGGAACGCATTCGCTGGTGGGAATGGTACACGTCCCTCTTCGGAGCGGAAATCAACAACAACCCCAGTCCCGGAAACAAGGAAGGCGGCCTCACCACTATTTATGAAAAATCCCTCGGTGCCATTGCTAAAGCCGGCAGCACCGCTCTGGTGGAAGTATACCGCTATGCGGAACCTGTGACGGCCAAGGGATTCGTCGTTATGGACACACCAGGTTACGATCCCGTCAGCATGACGGGAATTGTCGCCGGCGGTGCCAATGTGTGTGTCTTCACCACGGGTCGGGGCAGCGTCTTTGGATGCCAACCTGCTCCCTGCATCAAGGTCGCCACCAATACTCCGCTCTACGAGCACATGATCGACGACATGGACATCAACGCCGGCCGGATTCTCGATGGTGTGCCAGTCGAAGAAGTGGGCCGGGAAATCTTCGAAAAAATCCTCGCCGTCGCTAGCGGAGAAAAAACCAAAAGCGAAAAACAAGGGGTTGGCGAAGAGGAGTTTGCTCCTTGGTCGATTGGTCCGACTCTTTGAGCTTTTGGAAACCCAGCACGCTAAGCCTTGGAACCAACCCTTTGCACGCTCACCGCAACAGTAGCGTCACAGCCACTCCTAGAACCAGAGCCAGAAACAGACAGACGATTGCAACCACGATGAGAAGCTGATCGATACCCAACCACTTTTGTTTCCTCGGTTTTCCCCGTCTTGATGCCAGCCGCGCCGATGGCAGATACCGATCGATCCCAGTCCGAACAGCAGGTACACCACGCTGCGGTTTTCGCGGCGACCCGGGAGTGCGTTCCTGTCGCTCCGAGTTGGCGGAGGCAAAAGATGGGCGAGGTTTAACCTGATCAGGCACGACTACGGGTGTTACTGGCACAGGAAAAGTAGCCGGTCCAGGCGGAGTCACCTGCGGATCGGTGGGCCCGCGCAAGGCCGATTCCGTATCTGGAGGCGTGGTTGCCGGAGGGGTGGCAGCACTCAGCGATACACTCGTGTGGCCCTGCTGCCGGACAACCATTGGGGTGGGATGTAACATGAACGGATAGCGGCACCAGCGTTCTAATTCCTGAGCCACTTCCAGGGCTGAGGACGGACGTTCTTCTGGCCGTTTCGCCAGCATCCGCACCACCAGTTTTTCCACCTCCGGCGGCACATCAGGGCGACATTCCCGCAGGGGTGGAACCGGATCCAACTGATGCTTGAGAATCTTCTCAATGGCCGTTCCTTCAGCGAAGGGGGGACGGCCTGCCAGCAGAAAATACAACGTGCAACCCAAACTGTATAGATCGGCACGAATATCCACCTGTCGGGAGTTCTTGGCCTGCTCCGGTGCCATGTAATCCGGGGTTCCTACAACGACGCCTTCCCGGGTCAGCTCTAAAGGTGCGATGCCCTCTTCTGCGGCCCCGATGGCCCGAACCAAACCCATGTCCAGAATCTTGGCCATCGCCGGCTCCACCGCTTGAGGCAAATGCCGTTCTCCAGCCACGATAATGTTTGAGGGTTTAATATCTCGATGCACAAACCCTCGCTCATGGGCATGGTGCAGTCCCAAAGCGGCCTGACGGATATACTCGCAGGCTTCTGGTATGGCGAGCGGTCGATATTCCTTCCCTAAGCGGGATAAATCGATTCCGTCAATGAATTCCATGGCCAAATAATGCCGGCCTTCATGCTCCCCCGCCTCATACACCCGTACAATGTTCGGATGGTTCAGACTCAACGCTGCCGCTACTTCCCGCTCATAGCGTCGGCGGATCAAGGGATGATTCAGCAAATGGGGACGTACGATCTTCAGAGCCACGACCGTGCCATCCATTTGGCGGCGTGCTCGATACACTTTGCCCATACCGCCTTCGCCAAGCTTGTCCAGCAGTACGAAGGGACCAAAGGACAAATCCCCCCCTTTTCCCTGAAGAATCTTTCGCCCTGCGTAAATGCTGACCAGCCTTCGTCGTGCCAGGATCTCGAACAATTCATCCCACTCCTGCCAGCGCCGCGAACGGCCTAAACGGGCCACTTCCTCCACCTGAGCTGCAGTGAGCAGCCCACTATTCTGCAACGCTGCCAACCACTCCTCAAATGTCGAGATCACAACATTACCCCGACCTATCGGCGGCCAGGCCTGCCCTCTTTTCTTAGCTTCTCTCAATTTCCTGAGATGCTCTATTCTAGATGATAATTCACCCTGCCGCCGGCTGCTCCAGATCAAATGCCACGCCCCAACGGGTCGAAAAAACTCCTGCTTTGTTCCGAACCGTCTTTCTCCTTTCCGTTTTCTGTCGAATAATATCACGGATCAAATCGTTGTGCCGGGAGAAGTGGTAACTTCTGCCCATGCTGATTCTCTGCGAATCTCAGGTGTCCTATGGCCCGAACTCGCACCTTTATCGCCGTCGAAGTGAGTGCCGGTGTCCGTCACAATGCCCAGGTACTCCAACAAACTTTAGCCCAGGTCACCCCTACCATCAAATGGACCCATCCGGATACTCTCCATCTTACCCTGCTGTTCCTTGGCGATGTCGAGGATCGCAACTTGCCAGAGGTGTGTGAACACGTCCAAGCTGTAACGCATACCTTTGCTCCCTTCTCTCTCCACGTTGCAGGACTAGGAGCCTTCCCCGATTGGCATCACCCGAAGATTCTCTGGGCCGGCGTCCGCCAGGGTAGTGAGCAACTCCGCACCTTGCATGAAGGCATTGCCCAGCGCTTGATCCCCGCCGGTCTATATCGACCGGAAGGCCGACCTTTTACCCCCCACCTGACCTTGGGACGTATCCCATCCCATGCTACTCACCTGTCCTTGCGGCGTGCTCTCGACAAACGCACGGATTGGGAAGCCGGTCAAACCTGGGTCGATCAGGTGATCGTATTCGCCAGCACATTGGAACGTCACGGACCGATTCACACTCCCCTGTTTCGTTGCCCCTTGGGTGCAAAGCCAACTTCCGATGCCGTTTCCCCGCTGATCACGCCCAAACCCCTGGGTATTACCAACCCTGACCAGTCTCACCAGGAGACAGATTGAAACGATCCTAATGCCAGCCAACTCCCGATCACCGCGGGACGTCATGACGATAAAGTCAGGATAGTGGTGTTTTCACAGGAGAGATGCTGCTCGCTATTCCTAGCTGATGAAGTCGGACAATCTCCATGCTACAACTTCCCAAATTCTTCCTGCAGCAAAAAAACTCGAAGCGTCCATTCTGCCCGTTTCCTAATTTACGGCGCTCGGCTGCTATCCCTCTCCGTCGGACGACGCCATCTTCTCTCGCTAGAATGGGAGATGCAGTTCAAGTGATGTCCTAGCCCCCGTAGCTCAGCCGGATAGAGCAGCGGTTTTCTAAACCGCCGGTCGCAGGTTCGAGTCCTGCCGGGGGTACTCCGGCTCTAGGAGGCCACTTGGCACTAAATAACGCCAGTATGCTGAATCCGTGGTCTGCTCAGGGCGACCCCATCATGTAGTTCGCCTAACCGGGTCGCAGCAGTTCTGTCAACAATTGGTCTAGTGATAGCATAGGGTACACTAACAAACTTTCAACGGGACAACTCACGACGCGCTAACAAGTACGCTGCCAAAAATCCACAGGGGCACCCTCGATGGATAAGAAGACCGGCCCGCGTCGTCCGCGAGTGGGGGCTACGGTGGACGTGGCTAACGAACATCGCCTCTACCAAACCGAAGCTTCCCAGGAAAGTGACTTGGGAGTCGGAGGACTGGGCGTGGAGCAGCAAGATCAGCGTCTTGTATTCATGTCGCAAATCAGATGTTGCAGAAAGCAGCATAGGGATGATAACGCATCCGAGATGATCCGATCGCCAGAACGAGATCGGAATGTGGGAGATTCAGCCGCAAGTGTTCGGGAATGTTGACATTATACGTCGTGTTACTGTCCTAAGATATGCGTATCACAACTTTTAGTGGAGATGAGGGGATTTGAACCCCTGACCTCTTGAATGCCATTCAAGCGCTCTCCCAGCTGAGCTACATCCCCATCACAATCCAAAATATGCTGGCCGGGGGTAGAAGTCAACAGCGCTCTGGGCATTAGGCAGAAGATTCCCGGAGATGGGAAGCCACGACAGGGCAGGTGCTCGCAACGAAAGCTGGACAGGCCACCCGGCATCCAAGATCACGTCGAGGTCGGAGTTTGCCTCTCTTTTTTCTCGCAATCTTCACTGGGATGAACGAAGCGAAAAGGCGAAAAGGCGAAAAGAAAGGCGGGACGGCAACTCATCGGAACGACACGGCAAAAACAGAAGTTAGAACTGCGGACAGCGGTTCGCACCAATGAACGAATCGGAAAAGACTGAAAGGAAAGCGGGGCGGCAGAACCGCGTGAAATCAGGCGAAAGTCGAGCGGAATTGGCCTACACTGAACAGAAAATCGACAGGGCAGGCTAGGACCGAACCCTGGAAAGCGGTTCGACTGGACGGAGTGTGAAAAATATTCCAGAATTGGCCAAGGCCGGTGAAATAGCGATGCCGGATGGCGGAGGTCTGGAACCGGCGAGGAGTCCGGGGACCGGATTCGGGAGTCCCAATGTTTATGAGGAGGGGGACAGACAGAGAAAGGCCGATTGCGGACGGGAGACGTTTGCGGTTCGCTTGAAGGGTAAATGCTGAGCGGAAGTGGGCGGGTCAAGCGACCGGGAAACCAGGAGTGACCAGGCGAAATCATCGAAATCGATAAGCTTGTGGAACGAGGGAGTGGTGCGGAGGATGACTTATTTGCGTGTGGTGATTAAGTATGGTATCGGCTTCGGTCTGCTGATCTGGGTGGTGACCCGGTACTGGGAGGACAACAGTGCGACGGGGGCGCCAGGGTTGCGGAGTTTGCTGTCGGGGCCGGTGTCGGAAGTGTGGCTTGTAATCGCCGCGGTGCTGACGGCGGGAGCTTTAGGCTTGCAATTGGTGCGCTGGTATCTGCTGGTGCGGGCGTTGGAGTTGCCCTTCACGCTGCGGGATGCTTGCCGGCTGGGTCTGGTGGGGGTGTTTTTCAATACGTTTCTGCCGGGGTCGATCGGGGGGGATTTGCTCAAGGCCTACTTCATTGCGCGGGAGAATCGGGAGCGGAAGACGCGAGCGGTGGCCACGGTGCTGATCGACCGGGCGCTGGGGTTGTTCGGACTGGTGCTGTTCGTGGCGGTTCTGGGCACAGCGGCCTGGGGTCTAGGAGAGGAACGGTTGGCGGGCAACGCCGAGTTGCAGCGGGTGATCCAAGTGATGGCGGTGTGCAGCGGGGCGACAGTAGCGGGGTTCATTCTCTTGGGTTATCTGCCGCAGCGCCGGGTGGACCGGTTTGCTCGCCGCTTACGCTGGCTGCCGAAGATCGGAGGCGTGCTGGCGGAGTTTTGGTTTGCCGTGTGGATGTACCGGCAACGCCCCAGAACGATGGCGTGGGGCGTGGTTTTGTCCGCAGCGTCGCATGTGGCCTTAGTGTTGGCGTTCCATGCCTCCTCCCGCGTCTTTCCTGCAACTGGAACAGCGGCGGAACAGCCGGCCAGTTTGGCCGAGCACCTGGTTATCGCGCCGATCGGCTTCATTGTGCAAGCGCTGCCGGTGTCGCCGGGCGGAGTCGGGGTGGGTGAAGCCGCCTTTGCGGGACTGTACCAGCTCTCCGGACGTTCTGCCAGTCGGGGAGTAATTGCCCGGCTGTCCCTGCGGATTGTGGAATGGCTTCTAGGAGCCGCCGGCTATCTGATTTACTTGCGGATGAAAAAGGAGTTGCCTACCGCCCTGACCCCCGCTTCCCCTCGCACCGACGACTCTCCAGCGGCGCCTTCGGCGGAAGCTTCGGGGTGGTTCCCATTGGCAGCTCCCTGTACACCCTCGGTCAACGGTTCCCTCTCGGAAGCCACTCCTCATCCGTTGGCCTCCCCATCTCCCCGCGGCGAGGGTTCCACTCCCCCCGCTTCCATTGTCACCCCGTCCCCTCCCCATGACACTCCCATACCACCGCCTTCCCGCTAGCCCCACCGCTCCAGCGTGCCCGCATCCCTCGCCTGCTGCCTGTTCCAGGCCGGCTCCGCCCCTCTCCCTACGGACCGCCACCCCTCGACTCTGAAGCGGACCGCTGGGTCATGACGTCGGCCAACACCTGAAAGTTCACCTCTCGGCCATCGCTGGCAACTCTCGATTCCGGAAAATTTTCCCCAAGCCGGTGGAGCTTTTGCAAGACTGGCAGGGTTCTCGCAGGACCGGGAAGCTTCTCTCTGGGAACCGAGAAGTTTCTCTCTGGAATAGCCCCCTTCCGTCGGGGATAATCGTTGGGTGGAGGGAACGGCACTTCCGAAGGTTTCCCTAAAGGGGAACTTCACGAAGATATGGAAAAAAGTGCCAACCGGAGGAAACTCTGCGCCGGAGAAAATCGTCGGAAGTGTTAACCTGTCGGCAACAAGTGGAATACCCTGTTCCATTTCCGCCTTTGGAGGAGCCCAGCGATGGCCAGGTCTGGCTGCGGAGTTATGCAATCGGTCAAGCTCAGCGTACTGTGGATAGCAGCCCTATCGCTATCCCTGTTGGTGGGCCATACCATGGGTCAACAATCGCGGCAGCAGATGTGGAAGAAGGTGGCGGAGGCGGAGCAGAAAGGCTTGCCGCAGACGGCTCTCAACGCTTTGGAGCCGATCCTGGAAGCGGCCCTGCGGGACAAAGACTATCCCGAAGCAATTCGTGCCTTGGTCAAAAAATACCATCTGATCGGGACCATCGAGGGAAACAAAGCCGAAGAAAAGATCGTACGCTTGCAAGCGGAGATGGGCCAAATGCCCGCGGAGATGCGGCCCATCCTGCATACCGTCCTGGGTCATTGGTACTGGCAGTATTATCAGCAGAACCGCTGGCGGTATTTGAATCGAACGGCGACAGCGGTGTCTCCCGGCGACGATATTCGCACTTGGGACCTGCCGCGCATCTATGCGGAGATCGACAAAAACTTTGAGGCGGCCTTGCAAGCGGAAAAGGAGTTGCAAGCCATTCCCATCAGCCGCTATAGCCACTGGCTCCAGCGCGGCACCCTCCCGGACAAGTACCGGCCTACGCTTTACGATTTCCTCGCCTTCGAGGCGATCCACTTCTATGCCTCCGGAGAGCAAGCCGGGGCCAAGCCGCAAGACGCCTTCGAGATCACCCCGGACATGCCCATCTTCGACTCGCTGGATGATTTCCTCGCCTGGCAGCCTCAGACCACCGATCGCAACAGCCCCAACTACAAAGCCATTCGACTGTTCCAGAAACTGCTGAGTTTCCACCGGCAGGACAAAGACCCCAGTGCGCTGCTGGACGCCGATCTGCACCGGTTACGCTTCGGCTGGAACCAAGCGGCGGGGCCTGACAAGAACCGGCGGTACAAGGCGGCCCTGGAGCGGTTCATCACGGCGCAAGAGAAGCACGAGCTGTCCGCCTTGGCTCGCTATCAACTCGCTGAGGTTCTCTACGAGGAAGGGGACTGGACCCAAGCGCGGGAAATCGCCCTCCAGGCTCAGCGCAGCTTCCCGAAGAGCGCCGGTGACCAACTCGCTAAGGGATTAATCGTCCGCATCGAAGCGAAGGAAGCTCAGGTGAACACGGAGCGCGTCTGGACCGAAGCGGGGGCGGACATTACTCTCACCTACCGCAATTTGACCGAGGCCCACATCTGCATCGTTCCCGATGATTTTGTGCGTGCTTTGCAGAGACAGCGGTGGAGTCCGAACCATCTCGAGGAGCACGAGATCAAGGCGTTGCTCCAACACAAGAATGCTCGGCGGTTCCGCCACGTCCTGCCCCCCACGCCAGACTACAAACCGCGGACGGAAAAAATCTCGACCCCCAAGGACCTCAAGCCGGGCTTCTACCGCATCTTCGTTGGATTCGACCCGGACTTCCGTTCCTGGCTAGGTTACACCAGCGTTTTCGTCAGCGAGCTGGCCATTGTCGAACGACAAAATCAGTACACCTCGGTAGCCGAGGGATTGGTCGTGCATGCCCGTGAGGGTACGCCCATCGCCGGTGCCCAAATCGAAGCTTGGCAGCACGGCCAACAAGGAGGCTGGTTCAAAGTCGACGCCCAAACCGTGACCGATCCCCAGGGACGATATTCCCTGCCACTTGGAGTTGGAAATTACATCCTCCTCGTCCGGCATCGGGATCAATTCCTAGCCAGCGACCCCTTGTGGTTGAGAAACGGCCTTGACCTCGGACGGATCCAGCAAAACGTCGTGTTCTTCACAGATCGGTCCATATACCGTCCGGGCCAAACGATCCATTTCAAGGGAATCGTGTTGCGGACAGACGCAGAAGCGGACCGGTACGAGACACTCGCCGGGGAGCCAGTGACCGTTGTGTTCCGCGATGTCAACGGGAAGGAAATCGATCGCTTGCAACTGCGGAGTAATGACTATGGTTCCTTCTCTGGGACCTTCCTGGCACCGCAGAACCGGCTGACAGGAGCCATGACGATCCGAGCGGAGCGCGGCGGACAGGGAGTGGCGGTCGTGCGCGTCGAGGAGTACAAGCGGCCGAAATTCGAGGTGAAGCTGGAAGTGCCCCAGGAAGGCGTGCGCCTCCAACAGGCGGTGTCGGTCCAGGGCACGGCCCAGCAGTACAACGGCGTGCCGGTAGCGGGAGGCAAGGTGGCCTATCGCGTGGTCCGGCAGGTGCGCTATCCGCGCTGGTTACAGGACTTTTGCTGGTGGCGGCCTTGGCGAGAGACCCCTGCCCAAGAAATTGCCCACGGCGTCACGACCACCGGACCGGATGGCCGCTTCACCATCACCTTCTTCGCCCGACCTGACTTGCAAGTGGACCCCGCCGATGATCCTTCCTTCACCTACACCATCACCGCCGACGTGACTGATACCACGGGGGAAACCCGCAGCGGTACCGGTTCGGTCCAGATCGGTTACGTGGCTCTGCGCGCCGAGATGTCCACCCCGGAATGGCTCCCCGCCAGCCAGGAGGTTCCCCTGACGCTGCGTACCACTACTCTCGACGGCCAAGGACAATCGGCCCGCGGCAAGCTGACGATTTACACGCTCCGGCAGCCACCCCAGCCTGTGCGGCAGCCTATGGACAACCCCCGCGAACGTTTCCCCATGCGAGGGGCCAATGGTGGCCAGCAACCCCCCGCTGATCCCAGCCAACCCCATAGTTGGGGCGAGGATAAAGCGGTGCACACCGCCGACTTTTCCACGGATGCCCAAGGGCAATTCACGGCCCGCGTCCGCCTAGCGCCCGGGATTTACCGAGCCATCGTCGCCACCGAAGATCGCTTCGGTAAAAAAGTGACAGCCAAACATCAGTTTATCGTGGTGGAACCGGAGGCGGCCCGCTGTGCCATCCGCCTGCCGCAAGTGCTCGTGGCTCCGAAATGGAGCTGCGAAGTGGGCGAGGAATTCCTCCTGCTCTGGGGCAGCGGTTATGAATCTGCCCAGGCTTATGTGGAAATCGAGCATCGTGGGCGCATTCTCCAGAGCTTCTGGACCGATCCGCAGCGCACGCAACAACTCATCCGCCAGCGGATCGACGAGAAGATGCGCGGCGGGTTCACGGTGCGCGTCCTCTTCGTCCGGGAGAATCGGGCCTATCTGACGCAGCGACAGGTGGAGGTCCCCTGGAGCAACAAGCAATTGCAGGTGAAGTGGGAGCGTTTGGTGTCGCGCTTGGAGCCGGGACAGAAGACAACTTTCACGGCGATCATCACCGGGCCGGAGGCTCAGAAAGCTGTAGCGGAAGTGGCCGCGGCGATGTATGACGCCTCCCTTGACGCCTTCTATGTCCACAATTGGCCCCGACAGATCGCCCCCTTCCGCCACGATCATAGCCGCTACTTCCTGCGCTTCGAGAACGGGCCTTCGCGTTTCGCTTTCGTCCGCGCACCAGTACCGGAGGTAGTGAATTTGGAACCCTTCACCTATCGCAGCTTCCCCAAAGAGGTGACCGGGGACCGGCATGGCCATCGCTTCTTCGGATTTGGACCGGACGACGGTTTGATAGGTCGAAGCGGAGCCACCCGCCTCCAACTCCTCTCCGGTTCTCCGCCTGCGATGGCAGAGGCAGTAGGTGAGAGGCTTCGGGCCGCGCCCCAATTAGCTAAAGAAGCTGTTGGGGAATTTGATCGCAACGCCTTGGACCCGGTGGGTGCGCCTCCAGTTCCCCCCAACTCTTCCTCTGCGGCCTTGGATCAGGTCAGCCCCCGCCGCAATCTCCAGGAAACCGCCTTCTTCTTCCCCCATCTCATCAGCAACGCGCAGGGAGAGGTGCGCATCGAGTTCACCGCGCCGGAGGCGTTGACCCGCTGGAAGGTGATGCTCTTTGCCCACGATCCGCAGTTGCGCAGCGGCGGTTTGGCCGCGGAAGTGGTAACCGCCAAGGACCTCATGGTGCAACCCAACCCGCCGCGCTTCTTGCGGGAAGGGGACGTGATCGAGTTCACGGCCAAGGTAAGCAATCTCAGCACCGAGGCGATCGCTGGGCAGGTCCGTTTACAACTGTTCGACGCTCGCACCCTGCGTCCCGTGGATGCGGAGCTGGGCAATATCAAAGCTGAGCAGAAATTCGAGTTGGCAGCGAAGGAGAGCAAGACCTACGCCTGGCGCTTGACCGTCCCCGATGGCGTCGGCCCGCTCCTTTATCGCGTGGTGGCGGCAGGGCCGCGGATGAGCGACGGAGAAGAGGCCCACCTCCCCGTGCTCGCCCGGCGCGTCCTGGTGCGGGAATCGCTTCCTTTGCCGATCCGCAACGCAGGCATGAAGACCTTCGAGTTCCGCAAGCTGCTCGAATCCGGCCGCAGCGACACCCTGCGCCATCAGACGTTGACCGTGCAGATGGTGTCCCAACCGGCCTGGTACGCCATCATGGCCTTACCCTATCTGATGGAGTACCCCTACGAATGCAGCGAGCAGGTTTTCAACCGTCTCTATGCCAATGCCCTCGCCCGGCACATCGCCAATAGCGACCCGAAGATCCGCCGGGTGTTCGACCAGTGGAAGGGCACGGCCGCTTTAGACAGCCCGCTGGAGAAGAACGCCGACCTCAAGAGTGTGCTGCTGGAAGAAACCCCGTGGATCCGCGAGGCTGTACGGGAGAGCGAAGCCCGCCGGCAAGTCGGCGTTCTCTTCGATAACGACCGTCTGGACAGAGAGCTGGCAGCGACCCTGCAAAAGCTCGCCCAAATGCAGCACCCCGACGGTGCTTGGCCCTGGTTCCCCGGCGGCCCGCCCAATCACTATATCACCCTTTACATTACCACGGGCTTCGGGCGCTTGCGTCACCTGGGCGTCAAAATCGACATGGAGCCGGCCCTGCGCGCTGTGGTTCACTTGGATCACTTGGCACAGCGCCTATACCTCGAGGCCCAGAAGCACAAACCCCAGGAAAACCACCTCAGCCCCATCGTGGCGTTCTACCTCTACGGCCGCAGCTTCTTCCTCGCCGATCGCGCCATTGCCCCGGAACATCAGGAAGCGGTCAACTATTGGCTGGACCAGGCCCGGAAATACTGGCTCCCCTTGGGGCACCGCCAGTCCCAGGCTCATCTTGCCCTCGGCTTGCATCGCTTCGGCGACAAGGAAACGGCCCGGGCCATTCTCAAGTCGATCCGTGAGCATGCCAAAGTCGAGGAAGAACTCGGTATGTACTGGCGGGACCAGGAAATGTCCCACTCGTGGTTCCGCGCTCCCATCGAGACCCAGGCTCTGATGATCGAAGCCTTCGACGAGGTGCTTGGCGATGCCGAGGCGGTGGAAAACTGCAAGGTCTGGCTGCTGAAGATGAAGCAGACCACCGACTGGAAAACCACGAAAGCCACGGCGGATGCTGTCTACGCCCTGCTCCTGCGCGGGGACAACCTCTTGCAGTCCGACGCGCTCGTCGAAGTCACCGTGGGGGACTACAAGATCGTGCCCCAGAAAGTGGAAGCGGGCACCGGCTTCTACGAGCATCGCTTCGTGCAGTCGGACATCAAGCCGGATTACGGCCGCATCACCCTGCGTAAGACGGATGCAGGGGTCAGCTGGGGCAGCATCCACTGGAGTTATCTGGAGGACCTGAGCAAGGTCACGCCGCAAACGGACACACCCCTGAAGCTGGAAAAGAAGCTTTTCCGCCGCACTTACGGCAAGAGCGGACCGGTGCTGACACCTGTGGAACCCGGCGCTGCTTTGACCGTCGGTGATGAATTGGTCGTGCGGATCATCCTGCGGACCGACCGGGACATGGAATATGTCCATCTCAAGGACTACCGGGGCAGCGGCACCGAGCCGGTCAACGTCCTGAGCCGCTACAAGTGGCAGGATGGCTTGGGGTATTACGAATCGACCCGCGACACCGCCAGCCACTTCTTCATCGAATATCTACCCAAGGGGGTGTATGTGTTCGAGTACGCTCTGCGGGTGCAGCACCGTGGCCAGTACCCGATGGGTTACGCTCAGGTTCAGTGCATGTACGCGCCGGAGTTCCAGAGTCACTCGGAGACGCTGACCCTGCGAGTCGAGTAACCACACTCCGGCAGGCCAAGGATAGCACCCCTTCCTCCACGCGGCGTGCTGCCTCTCGAACCGGGCCGGTCCTCTCCCCACCGGCCCGCTTTTTTGTGCCGAGGGAAGCCTGAGCCATTTCCCGCCGCACGCCTTCAAGGCTCCCCTGCTCCAACGAAAATGCTGCTGAGAAGTACCCCTAGCCTCTTGCTCATTAGGTGCGAAGACGCCACAATGGCTAGCAATCGCTCTCCTGATCCTTCCTGATCCTTACATTGCTTTTTCCAGGAGTTATGCTTATGTACACGCTGCCGCTGCCTTCCCGGTTTTCCCTGGCGCTGGCTGTGCTAGCTGTCGGCCTGACCGCTCTGGTTCACAGTGCCGAAGTCGAAGTGGCTCCCCCGCCGCGTCCGGCGCTCACGCAGCCGGTCATCCGCACAGCGGTCGATCTGGACCGGGCCGTGCTCGCCGAAATCCGCCAACGCTCCCAGATCATGCGGAACTTGCAGTATTTGTCTGACGTCATCGGCGCTCGCCTGACAGGTTCGCCCGGATTGGAACGGGCCAATCACTGGACGGCGGAGAAGATGCGGGAATACGGCCTGGTGAACGTCCGGCTCGATCCGTGGGAAATCCCCATCGGCTGGCAACGGGGGCACGCCTCCATGCGCCTGGTGGAACCGGACAGCGGTCTGCGCCTGCTCGTCGCCTCCGCGGGCTGGACCCCGGGAACCGCGGGCAAAGTGACTGGACCGGTCGTTATCATCCGGGAGCGCACCAAGGACAAACTGGCTCAGTATAAGGGTAAGCTCCGCAACGCCGTCGTGCTTCTGTCCCCGCCGCCTGTCATCGCTCCCGTGACGGACCTGCGCTACGGTCCGCCCGCGCCCCCGCCGGACAAAAAGGACGGCAAGAAGAATCCACCTCCAGCATCTCTCTTCGAGTCGCCGGAGCCAGAATCGGCCATCCCGGCCCCGCGCGAGCCGGTCCCCTATAGCTGGTCCACCGCTTCGCCAGCAGGACATGGTTTCCTCCACGATGAGTGGCAACCCGGTCTCGCTGCCCTCAATGAGTTCCTCAAAAGCGAAGGGGTCGCTTGCGTGGTGTCGGATGCTGCCAAGCCGCACGGCCTACTGGTCACCACCGGCGGCTGGCCGGCGGACATCGTTGCCGCTCAGAACCGCGTCCCCCGCCTCTACATGGCCCATGAACATTATTCCCTCCTCTGGCGCTTGGCTTCTCAGGGAGACATAACCGTCCGCGTCGAAACGGATATCCACAACACCTTCATCCGCGGGCCGATTACCGTCTATAACACGGTGGGCGAAATCCGCGGCAGTGAAAAGCCGGAGGAAATTGTGGTCGTCGGCGCACACTTGGATTCCTGGGACTTGGCCAGCGGTACCACCGACAACGGCACCGGCAGTTGCGTTGTCCTGGAAGTCGCCCGCGCACTCGCCGCCTTGGCCCGCCAGGGACATCCTCCGAAACGCACTATCCGCTTCGTTCTCTTCAGCGGGGAGGAGCAAGGATTGCACGGTTCCCGCCAGTATGTGCAGCGCTACAAAAACGAACTGCCGCGCCATTCCGCCGCCATCGTCCACGACACCGGCACCGGACGGGTTTTTGGCCTAGCTCTGCATAACCGCAAGGGATGTTACGACATCCTCCAACGGGAACTGGAGACCCTCAAGGAACTGGAGGGCTGGGTCGGTCCCAGCTTGCGCGGCATGGGCGGCACAGACCATCTCTCCTTCAACAACGCCGGGGTACCAGGTTTCGCCTGCCTGCAAGAGATGGACGAATATCGCCTGACCCACCACACCCAATCGGACACCTTCGACAAAGCTAAGGAGCCATTCCTGATCCAAGGGGCGCAGGTGGTGGCTGTCACGGCCTTACGCATTGCCAATCTGCCGGAACTGCTCCCCCGCCAGTGACAGGGGATAGTCCGAAAAAGTCGAAAACTCCTAGAATAACCGGCATGAACGCCTCTGCTATCCCCGGTGAACCGTATGTCGCCATCCAGGTGCCGATGATGCCGCGCGACACCAACAAGCACGGCACGATTTTCGGCGGCGTGCTTTTGTCGTACATCGACCTGGCCGGCGCCATTGCTGCCCAGCGCGAATTGCACCTGCGCGGCGGCAATCCTCGGGCAGCCTTCGTCACCGTGGCCCTCAACCGTGTCGAGTTCAAAAAGCCGGTGCTGGTCGGTGATGTGGTCCGCTTCGTGACCCGGGTGATCCGAATCGGGCGCACTTCGATGACCGTCAAGGTCGATGTGTACGCCGAGCGCGGCCCGGAGACCATCCATGTCACCGAGGCCGAAGGCGTGTTCGTTGGAGTCGATCTTAGCCAGCCGGAGCGACGCCCCGTCCCGCTGTTCCCGGATTCTCCCTCCGAACCGCCCAATCCCGGTTGATCCCCGCTTCCAAAAGTTTCTCCCATCTTGCATTCAGAGGGGATACAACTTCCGTTTGTACCTTGCACTTCTTTTCCGGCTACCCGACTCCGTTCCTGCGTTCAACAGCCACTCTGTACCTCGTTCTTTCGTCGGATTCCTCGGTCTGTTTCCGCAATTGCTTCTTCCGTTGGCAGCAAGCATGCGAACAGTAGCGCACTTGGTCCCAATCCCGTTCCCACTTTTTGTGCCAGTGGAAGGAGCGTCCGCATACCGGGCATACCTTGGCGGACCGAGAACAGGAAGGGCGCCGCATCGCCATTCCACCACCCTCCGAGGGAAAATCATCCGCCGTGCAACCGCTTTCAAAAATACCCCGGTCGAGTTCCATCATTCTCCGTACAACCGCTCCAGGAACGCCTCCGCGCGCCGGTAATGGTCCAGCAAGCGGCGGAAACCGAGTCGCTCTTTCAACCGGACCATCACGGCCATGCGCGGGTTGCCCGCAAAAAACTGGCTGTGGCGGTCGATGAATCGCCAATACAAGGCATCCCAAATGGCGCACCACTCCCCGTGAGGAAAATCACTCATCCGCCGAATGTAGCTGCTCCCCGATATGTACGGCTTGGTTGTCATTAGGCCGCCATCCGCATATTGGCTCATCCCGTAGACGTTCGGCACCATGACCCAATCGTAAGCATCGATGAACATCTCCATGAACCATTGATAAACGGCATCCGGAGCTACCTCGCAGAGCAACAGGAAATTCCCCAAAACCATCAACCGCTCGATGTGATGGCAATACGCTGTCTGAAGGACGCGATGGAGGATCGTGTCGAGTGGCAGGATCCCGGTGCGAGCTTCGTAAAAGGACTTTGGTACTGGCCGAGTGTGCCGCCAAAAGTTGCGGGTCCGCTGGAAGCGTCCACGCGCCAAATACACCAGGCGGACAAACTCGCGCCAGCCGATGACTTGTCGGAGGAACCCCTCTAGCGAGTTCAAAGGCACCCGGCCTTCATAGCGCAAGGCCGCTTCCACCACTTCGCCCGGCGAAAGCAATCCCACGTTCAACACTGGCGTGAGCACAGAGTGGAACAGCACCCCATACCGGGCAGAGATGGCATCCTCATAGGCCCCGAAATGGACGAACCGCCGCTCCAGAAACTCGGCGAGCCAATCACGCGCCTGCACAGCCGAGGTGGGGTAAAGAAACGGGGTATCGGCACCCGGTGCATTCGGAAAATGTCGCCGCACATACTCCCGTGCCTCCCAAACGTACTTATCTTCCGGCGGAAAAATAGGAGCAGGCGGTTGTAACCCCGCGGGCAGACGCTGTCGGTTTTCCGGATCGAAGCTCCACTTTCCCCCCTTCGGCTGACCCTCCGCCGTCAGGAGTATTCCCAGCCTCTTCCGCTGCCGAATGTAAAACTCCGTGAAGAAAAATGTCTTTCGACCTTGGGCAAAGGCTTCGATCTCGGCTTGCGGTGTGAGGAAGTGTGGATCAGGCAAAACAGTTAGGCGTACCCCCCGTGCCGCACACGCTGCTTGTAGGCGAGACAAAAGCCAATCATCACACGGATCCACAACGCGCACCGCATCACACCCCGCCGCTTGAATCTGAAGCACGATCGCTCCTGTGTCCGTTAGCTCGCCCACCGGTACATAGCGTGCCGGGGGAACTTGCTCTTTCCAATAGCGCTGCATACTGGCCCGATGAAAAATCAGCTTTTGTTTGTGGAAGTTGTATTGGCTAAGCAAAAGCGGCTCTTCAACGAGGAAAATGACATCCGCTCCTCTCACCGCTGGATGAGGATGAAAAAGCTGGTGCGGGTAAATGAGTGCCGCCGTCCTCATCGCTTCGCAGCCTTGAATGCCTCGCTCTGGCCCTACCACCCTCCCCCAGTTTCTACCGACCCCTTCCACCACTCATGCTAGGATCGAATCTCCAAACCATAGCCATACTCTGGATGTTGCCTCCGGTCTGCCTAGCAAAAGGAAGTTGCTAGCAGTCAATTTTTGCCGATTGTGGCGTTCAATCTAGCGAAGCTAAAACTGCTGAGTTCGGCGGAAAGGTGGCCGCGCGAAACATCGGTCGAATCAGTAATTCTCGGCAGGCTTAGAGAAATGACGGGTCTGACCAGAAATTCTGGCGGCGCTAAGCTGGGATTTTGGCTTGAATTAGCCAGTAGGCCTGCCATTGACCCGATTGCTTGAGAGCCTCCAGGGCCATCAAGGCCTCGGCGTTCCGGGCATCCCAACGCCGACCACGCCCCTTGAGACGAGCCGTCAGCGTCTTGCAACACGACTCCGT
>ENA-ORXB01001074-ORXB01001074.1-sediment-metagenome-genome-assembly--contig:-NODE-1074-length-37968-cov-4.313003_pt1 | contig 37968 bp, 33 predicted proteins | sample MGYA00237863_ERZ511475 | MGnify/ENA primary metagenome ERZ511475 (study PRJEB26305, sample SAMN06343858) | sediment metagenome | isolation source: hot spring sediment | place: Canada: British Columbia... | reverse complement strand
CCGATGAACGGTATCCTGGGCATGGGACAGCTCCTGCTGCAGACACCCCTGAACGAGGAGCAGTGCGAGTACCTGCGTACTCTGCAGGGTTGCGCGGAGCACCTTCTTGCGCTGCTGAACGACATCCTGGACCTTGCCCGCCTGGAGGCGGGTAAGTTCACACTTTCGCGCACAAAGTTCGATCTGCACACACTGGTGAAGGAGGTCGTGGTGTTGTTCAAGGCGAAGGCGGTGCAGCAGGGGCCGGCGCTGACTGCCACGATAGACCCCGATGTGCCCCCCTATGTACGGGGCGACCCCGTACGCCTGCGCCAGATTCTGGCGAATCTTGTTGGAAATGCGATCAAGTTCACTCATGAGGGCAGTGTCGCTCTTCGTGTGGAAAGACAGCCGGGCGAGCAGCTCCGCTTCATGGTGCAGGACACGGGCATCGGCATCCCACCTGAAAAAATCGCCACCATCTTTGAGCCTTTCACTCAGGCAGATGACAGCACCACACGCCAGCATGGTGGCACTGGACTGGGGCTAACGATTAGCAAGCAACTTGTTGAAGCGATGAGTGGGCGTATCGGAGTCGAAAGCGAGGTGGGCAAAGGGAGTACCTTCTGGTTCGAAATTCCGCTGGAGGTTGTTGATCAGGGCGAGCTTGAGCCGCCGCCCTCTTCGCCTGAAACGGCTTTACCCATTCCGCGCCTGCATGTGCTGGTCGTGGAGGATAACGAGGTCAATCGCAAAGTGGCAACGCGCATGCTGGAAGGGATGGGCTGCCGTGTCGATATCGCCACCAATGGGCGTGAGGCTGTGGAGATGACCGCTAAACACACCTACGACCTGGTACTGATGGACTGCCAGATGCCTGAAATGGATGGCTACGAGGCGACGCGTCTCATCCGTGAGCGTGAACAGGGCACGGGTCAGCATTTGCTGATTATCGCGCTCACGGCCCACGCTCTCTCTGGGGACCGAGACAGATGCATTACCTGTGGCATGGACGATTACCTGGAGAAGCCGGTGCTGCGCGACCGCCTGGAGGCGATGTTGCGTAAGTGGTTTCAGGGCGAAGGACAGATGGCACGCAGTGCCTGACGCCTGAAGAGAGTATCAGCCTTGCGGTTGTGCTTGCGGCGTGCGAGGCGACGCAGCTGCCTGATCGGGCAAGGCAACAACCTGAATATTCACTAACCCCTTCGCCAGGCGCAGCGCGGTCTCTACTGCCTCGGTCAGGCGCGACTCCGCGCCAGGGCGTACAACCAGTCGATCCACCACGATCTCGATGGTGTGCTGTTTATAACGATCCAGCGAGGGCACATCACCTACTTCATAGAGCTGTCCGTCCACGCGCACTCGGATGAAACCGAGCCGTGCAATCTCTTCAAACACATGGCGATACTCGCCCTTACGCCCACGCACCACAGGCGCCAATACATGGATGCGTGTGCCTTCGGGCAGGCGCATCACCGTATCGACGATACTGTCTACCGTCTGGCGCGTGATGGGTTTGCCGCACTGTGGACAGTGCGGGCGTCCCACCCGGGCGAATAACAGCCGCAGATAATCATAAATCTCGGTGACCGTGCCCACCGTGCTGCGCGGGTTATGACTGGTCGATTTCTGGTCGATGGACACCGCGGGCGACAGACCCTCAATCGAGTCGACATCGGGCTTATCCATCACCCCGAGAAACTGACGTGCGTAGGACGAGAGGCTCTCCACATAGCGGCGTTGCCCCTCGGCGTAGAGCGTGTCGAAGGCAAGCGTCGACTTGCCTGACCCCGAAATGCCCGTGATAACCACCAGCTTATCGCGCGGGATTTCCAAATATAGATTCTTCAGGTTATGCTCTCGCGCGCCGCGAATAATAATCTTGTCCTGCGCCACGGAGTCTCACCTCGCTTCCGGTCGGAACAAGCCCCAGAGCATCAGTGCCAACATCACTGCGCTCAATACCACACTGACCCCGGCAGGCATCCACTTGCCCGTATTAATGAAGCGGATAAGGAAGAAGACGCCCAGCGCCAGAGCGATGAGTGCGGCGAAGCCGAAGCCTACTTTTGGATTGCGCAGCGACAGGGCAAAGGCGACCAGTAGCAACGCGCCGCTCAGCAGACCGCTGATGAGCGAGGGGGTGCTTTTGGCACTCACATAGCCCATCACGCCCCCTGCCGCAATAATCAGGGCATAGACCAGCACCGCGATTTGAAACGCATTCATGCACGCACCTCCTGAAAGACCTGTTGCAGAATCGCCCTCGCCTCGTCCACCTCGCGCTCGGTGATGACCAACGGCGGGGCAAGGCGCAGGATCCAATCCCCCACAGGATTGATAATCAGTTGTTTTTCGAAGGCTTTATCCACCACGGTGCGGGCAATCGGTTCCGTGAGTTGGACCCCAATGAGCAAGCCGCGTCCGCGCACCTCCTGGATAGGTGCGCCTTGCTGTTGCAATTCGAGCAGGCGTTGCCGCAGGTAATCACCCACACGCGCGGCATGCTCGCACAGGTTCTCCTGCTCAATAATCTCGATCGTTGCCAGTGCCGCGGTGCATGCCAGCGGATTGCCTCCGAAAGTGGAACCGTGATCGCCCAGCTGCAAGATTTGCGCGGCAAGACCCCGTGCCAGGCATGCGCCGATAGGGAAGCCCCCACCCAGCCCCTTCGCCAGCGTGACCACATCGGGCACCAGCCCCAGAGTCTGATAAGCAAACCAAGTGCCCGTACGTCCCATGCCTGTCTGAACTTCGTCAATCATCAATAATGCATTATAGCGCTGGCAAAGCGACTGTGCCTCCAGCAGATACTCGTCGGTCAGAGGGTTCACCCCACTCTCACCCTGAATCGGTTCCAGGAAAATCGCTGCCGTGCGCTCGCTGAACGCCTCGCGAAGCGCGTTCAGGTCATTCCGGGGCAGGGCGCGGAAGCCTGGTAATAGCGGCACGAATGGCTGCTGGTACTTGGGCTGCATCGTGGCGGAGACCGCGCCCATCGTGCGTCCATGGAAACTCCCTTCCAGCACCAGAATCTCATAATCGGGTGTCCCTTTGTGCGTGTTGGCGTACTTGCGGGCGATTTTGATAGCGGTCTCACACGCTTCCGCGCCACAGTTGCAGAAGAAGGCGCGCTCCATGCCGGTTAGCTCGCACAATCGGGACGCCAGCCGTGCCTGTGGCTCGCTCAGCAGCAGGTTGCTGATGTGCATCAGCTGGGCTGCCTGTTGCTGGATACGGGCAACCAAATGCGGATGGCAGTGCCCCACATTGCACACGGCGACACCCGCCAGAAAATCGAGGTAACGATTGCCCTCCACATCATAGAGATACGCCCCTTCGCCGCGCACAAACAAGGTGGGCTGACGCCGATAGGTCTGCATCAGACGCTGCTGGTCCAGCTGCCACACCTGCACCTGCAAATCGCTTGATCGAGTCTCAATCATCGCCTCGAGAGTTTACCCCATGCCCAAGGGTGAGTACTTCCGCTGGGCAACGCGATTGCCAGATGGATAAGAAAATACTAAAGATAAGTCTCCTATAGAAGGATGACAGCAATATCAGGTATACTACGGTGTGGTGATAGGGATTGGGCGGTGCAGGAATCGTCGCAACGCTTTTCGAAATTAAAAGCTATAGCGAGGTGCAACCATGCAAAGAGATAAGAAGGCATCCAAACAGTGCCTATATAAGCGGCTGGTTGGAGCGGTGTTGATTGCCGCGGCGATGGTATTATCCGGTTGTTCTCCAGAGACGAGTGGAACCGGGGTTTCGACGAGTCAGAAACAAGGCTCCATTTTGGTCCTCGTATTGGTCGACTCAACGGATTCGGCAGCAGCCAGGAAAGAGGAATGGCACCAGGCGTTCCAGAAGCTGCTCACAAACTATTTGCCTGATGATGCCAAGATTACCCTAATCCGCTGCGATCATCATCCCGAAGTGGGGGCAAGCAAACGGCTCAGGGGCACCAAAGCGCAGCGCGAGGCAATCCTGAAAGAGCTGGAGCAGGTGTGGAAACCTCGCCCGTGTGGGCGTGATATCCAGGGGAAAGAAACCTACTGTGGTTCCGATGTGGTTGGTGCTCTGGAATTAGCCATTCAGTATGCCACCAAACCAGAAAACCAGGGGTACCGGCGCAAAATGATTATTGGCTGGACCGACCTGGTTGCTGATCCCTGCAAGCGTGATCCGAAAAATCCCGTCCGATACCGTGAGCCGACAGACTATCAACCTTCCGATGCAGCCAAAGCGCTGGAGTTGATTCTCCATGGTGTACCGGTGCAGAAACATCAGGCATTGCACCAGAAATGGGACCCTGCGTTCAAACGGGTGCACCTTTACGGTCCGGGCGAGGAGATCGAGGTTGAGCGACAGTATGAACTGCAAGCCATCGAGGGATGGCTCTGAAGCAAGAATGAATATGTGCGCCGGAGGATAAAAATGTCCACACAGAATGATGATCCGCGTGGCAGAGCAATTCGGGCAGCGAATAACATGCGCGATGAGTTGCATGAGGAATATGCAGCGGCGACACGCGCTGTAATCCTGTGGAGCGTGCTCCTTGTGCTTGCTTCTCTCATTTTCGCTGCACTGACCTCACGCCCACTGATGCGCTTCACTGGCGAGTTCTTTACCGCCTATCTTATCGGTATCTTCCTGCACGCCGCACTGGGTCTTTCGATGCACATGTGGAAGCTAGGACAGGCGCGTCAGCAGGGTATCTACCGGATATTTGGACTGTTTGTCATCCTGCTTGGTATTGGCATCCTTGTAATCGCCTATTTCCGCGCTGATATGATGATTGAACGCGGGCAACCAGCCATGGGGGCCTACCTGGTTAGCCTGTTCATGGCGATTCTGGAGATTGGGGTTCCAACCCTGTTTGGTGCGCTGCTGGCGAATGCATGGCTACGTCGGGACTTCCTTGCTGAAGAATATAAGTGGGCGCGCGAACTCGCTCGCCGCATGCCAACCGAAAGTGACCCGATGGATGCCTGGGTGCACGAGGCGTATACCCTGGAAAGAGATAGGGGCACTCTCCAAAAGCGTATTAGAGAATGGGAGCAAGAACGAGATGCCGCTGATGCTGACAGAAACTGGCGGAAAGTCAAGGAGCTGGAAGAGAAGATAGCGAGCGCGAAAAACCAATCTCACTTGCTTGAAGATCGGCTCACGCGGGTGGAGAAGTGGTATCCGGGATCTCCTGAAGAGATGCATCGCAGGGTAAATCAAATGCTAAAAGGAGAGGAGAAACCACTGGGGACACCAGAAAGTTCATAGGGGAAAAACAGTATGCCGAGCGCAGGGGGAATAGCTGACGCCGTCCCTTTTCTTATCTGAATCTGCGCTCGGCTTACACCGTTCCCAAGAAGCTCCCGACCACTCAGGGGGAGCCGACCTGTGCGGCGACAGTCCCCGACAGGGGCTATAGATTCTTACTCCGCTACAGGTTTACCCTGTAGCGGGGAGAGCTGTTCTGCCTTTTTGGCGTAGGTTTCTGGGTCGGCAAGGAACTTCTGCTTGCACTTGCTGCAGCAGACATAATAGCGCTTGCCATTATATTCGAAAGCGATCGCCTCGTCGGGAGTGATCTCCTCCTTGGATACGGGGCAGAACAGTTTCGCGTTTTGTGCAGGCTCCTGTTCAGCTGCCTGCTTCGTGTTGCCGTTAGTCTTCTTGTTTTCGGCAGTCTGGTTGCCATTTTGGGCTGCGCCCAGCTTGTCGCTACAACAGCTCTTGCCAGAAGCCTGTTCGCCCTTTTTGTCTGAACAGCCGCCGCCTTGCTCGGAACTGCAGCACGCCTTACCTGCCTGCTGCTTCTGGTTGTTGGCTTTGGTAGGCTTGCGGTTGAGGTAGGTCGCGGGTGATGCCTTGAACTTGTTCAGGCAGTCCTTGCAGCAGAAGTAATAGGTCTTGCCCTTATAGGTATAGCGTGGGGCTTTAGACAGGTTCTCGATCGTTTCGCCCGATACAGGGCAGGTAAGCACGGGCTTCTTTCCTTTCGCATCGGCAGTTTTCGTTTGCGCCGTTGCGGAAGCCGTCAATGTCAATGTCAATGTAAGCGCAATCCCGGTTGCAATCAGCCAGTTTTTCATTGGTTAACCTCCTCGCGGGGGATTATACCTCATCTGCCACATAACTCGCCCAGCTCGTGTCCGATTCCCACACTTTAACCTCCACGCAGCGGATATGTGGAGGCAAATGCGCTTGCAGATAGTCGTAGATTGTTTGCGCGATTCGCTCTGCCGTAGGTTGCGGTAGCCAGTCGTTGAGGTGGCGATGTATCGAATTGGCTTTCGAGGAGTGGCTCCACCCATTGCTTGACCTGGTGGAAATCGATCACCATGCCCGCTTCATTCAGCGTGTTGGCGGCAAGCACTACTTCCACCTGGTAGGTGTGCCCATGCAGCCGCCTGCAAGGGTGTCCTTCCGGCAGTTCCTCTAACTGATGGCTGGCACAGAAGGTGAACCGTTTGCCGATACGGTAGCTCATAGAACCCTCCTCAACGACCGCGCTGGAAAGAGATTTCAGGAGCATATCGGAACGCCTGATAGTGCTGTGCGATGTTCGCTTCTTCTGTACGCCCTCTGTGCAGGCAGAGGCGGTAGCGCAGGGTGAGGCTTTCGCCGCGCTTCAGCAGGTAGTCGCCCGTGCCTTTGGGTGTGCCCGGTACAAAGTCGTGTATACCGAATGGGTTCGCTGCGAACAGTCCGTAGTCGCGCACATGCCAATAGGTAGGGTGGCGCAGGTTGTCTGGGTGGTCAAAGATAGCGATGCCGACCATCTCGCCCTCCACGGGTCCTGTGTAGTCGCACCATTCGGCGCGTTTGCCCCAGGCGTCGTGGTCGCGCTGCCCTGCAGCGTTCACAATCTGTCCACCCTGCTTGCGTGTGACCTCCATGCTGGATGCCACACGCACGCCGAAAGTGCCCTCCTTTGTGTCACCAAAACGCACCTCGCCCTCGCTTGCCCGGATCGTCACGGCGTAATCGAACCAGACAAGATGGGGTGCGCGATAGACGATGATTTCGGTCGTCTCCTCACATACTTTTTTGCCGTCAGGGGCGAGCCAGTCGTTCTGTGCCTCGATACGCGCCAGCACCGGCCCCACTTCAACGCGCCTGATCTGGCGGTTGACGATGGTGCCTTTGCCGGCACCTTCTGCCCAGAAGTCGATGCCGTTTACCTCGCCATGGGTGAACCAGACGGAGCGATGGTGTGGGTGATCCATCGATTCGCCTGGCACGACCTGCATCGGGAAGTGGCGGGTGATGGGCTTGCCGTTAGGACCATAAAGCGGGTAAAGGTACGGCTTGGGCACATCACGGTAGACATAGGCGGTCAGAGGCTGACCCCCATGACGCAGGGTAATTGATTTCTCGGTGCGTGTCGCCTCAAACCCCTGCAATGGAGCGGTAGCAGGGCGCAACATATAGCGTTTCTCGCCCCCGCGCGGCAGGTCTGGTTCAATCCAAACCAGGTAGCGCTTGCCGTGATGCTCCACAAGTTGCGCGGGAATTGGCTCCTCCGCGCCGGTCAAAAGAAGTGGCTCTCTGGGCAGTTGCCTTGTGAGAGCCACCCACACAGGTGTCTGTTGATAGCTCGCCTTCGTCGCCCTGACAAGGATACGCATCAATCGGTATTGTACCTGAGCGACAGGGAATGCGCTGCGCATGGCGAAATGAGAATCGCCCACAGATGACCACAGCGATTGTTCTGGCAGGCGGTGCAACGGATGAGGCGTGGCGGCAGGCGAGCGGCGCACAGACACGAGCGATGGTGCCTCTTCATGGCGCGCCAATGTATCGCCATGTGCTGCGTGCATTGCAGGGTGTGCCCGAAATCGGGCGCATTCTGATAGTGGGCGAGGTGCCTCCCGGCGAGGGCTATGAGGTGCTGCACGCTCCCGGCGACCTGCTGGAGAGCGTGCAGCTTGGACTGGAAGCCAGCCAGACCGAATCGGTGCTGTTTGTGACGGTCGATGTGCCCTTTCTGACCGCAGAGAGCGTGCGCTTCTTTCTGGAGGCGAGCCTACAGAGCGGTGCGGCACTGACCTATGCGGTTGTGCCCGCCGCGTTATGCCGCCAGAAGTTCCCCCAGATGAAGCGCACCACTGTCCGCCTGCAGGAGGGTGAGTTGACGGGTGGTAACCTGTTCTGGGCACAGCGCACCATCGCCATGCGCGAGCTGCCACGCTTGAAAACACTCTACGCGGCACGCAAGCAGCCGTTACGCCTCGCGCTCTATGTGGGCATCGGCATCCTGATCCGCTTCCTGCTGGCGCAGTGGGTCTCGCCACGCTTTTTGAGCATTCGGGATGTGGAAAAGCGGGCGGAGCGGCTGCTTGGGGTACCAGGGCGCGCTATCCTTTGCCCCTATGCCGAGATCGGCACCGACATCGACACCCTTCACCAGTGGCAGCAAGCACAGGTATAATATTAGTTGGCTACGAAACACGAACATTCTGCACAGGAGAGGTCAAAAATGAGACTGATACAGGGTAGTCCAAACGAAAAGGTGCGTCTGGCGATTATCGGTTGCGGTGGCATCGGACGCCACCACTATAATGTGTTCACCAGCCAGGCAGGCACGATGTGCGAGGTGGTCGCCATCGCCGACCCCTACCGCAAGCAGATCGACGAGTTTCAGGCGATGGCGAAACGCTCCTTTGACGCCTACAGCGACTATCGACGCACTCTGGAGCGCAAAGATATCGACGCTGTAATTGTTGCCACACCCGACCACTGGCACGCCCGAATCACCATCGACGCATGCGAAGCGGGCAAGCATGTCTATGTGGAGAAGCCCGCTTCGCACAATGTGGTGGAGGGGCTGGCGATGGTGAACGCCGCACGCGAGCATAAGCGCGTGGTGATGGTCGGTCTGCAGCAGCGCAGTGGCGAACATTTCCAGGAAGCGGTGGAGATTGTGCGCTCCGGCAAACTGGGCAAAATCACGATGGTGCACTGCTGGAACATGGACAACGAGTCGCCCAACGGCATCGGCAACCCGCCTGATAGCGACCCGCCCCCCGGGCTGGACTGGGATATGTGGCTGGGTCCTGCGCCCAAACGCCCCTATAACCCGAACCGGTGCCTCTATCACTTCCGCTGGTTCTGGGACTATGCGGGCGGCAAGGTGACCGACTGGGGCGTGCATTTGATCGATATAGCGGTCTGGGCAATGGGCGAACATAACCCATTAGAGGTTTCGGCATCGGGTGGCAAGTTCGCCCTGCGCGACAATCGCGAAACGCCCGACACGGTGGAGTGCCTGTTCCGTTTCAAAGACTGGCTGCTCATCTACTCCCATCGGGCAGCGAATGCCTTCCCTGCGAACGGACGTGGCTACGGCACGATGTTCTTCGGTACGAATGGCAGCCTCTTTGTGGATCGGGGTGGGCTGCAGGTGCATCCTGAAAAGGAGCGCATTCCCGCCTATCAGCGAGGTGGCTCGCCCCAAAGTGAGCCACACGCGGTGAACTTCCTTCGCGCCATTCGGGAAGGTGTGCCGCTGGCGTGCGATATCCTGACAGGGGTGCGTTCCACGATTGTGCCGCTGCTGGGCAATATTGCCTATCGCACGGGTCGCACGATTCGGTGGGATGCGCAGAAGGCGCAGATTATAGGGGATAAGGAAGCGAACGCGCTGCTTGCCCGTAACTGGCGCGCCCCTTGGGGCATCCCCAAGCGCTACATCCAGCCGGTTGGTTAACTGGAGAAAGCGCACAACCTGCCGCGCCCATCCTTTAGCCATGTCCCTTAGCAATCGCTAAGGGGCTAGCGTGCTTTGCCATCTAAACCCCAAAAACCCGTAAATCTACGCGGAACCCTGCTCTGCATGGCGATGGTCAAATAGCCGATAATCTCAGGTGGGAGAAGGATCTCCTAAACCAGCGAGTGAGGCGATTTGACCATGCCAGGACGAGAACTCAAAGTGGTGCGTTTGCTGGAGCCGGAGCTGTGCATGCGCTGCCGGTTCGCCGATATTGCGGATGTGGAGATGGCGGATGGGCGGGTGCAACGGATGCTTTACTGCCGCCGCCTCGACTGCGACAATTGGGACTACTCCTCGGCGGAACCTGCAAAGCGGGTGCAGCTGTCTAATGGAGTCGAGGACTGGGATGAGGAGGCGTAAGGAACGGGTGTGGACCGTCAGGTGCATGCAGAAGTTGCCTGCCGTGGGGTTGGTGAGGACGACTTGGTCTCAGGCTCCGTTTCCAGGAACTATCTTGCAAGTGCAGGTCGTGCTCCGACAGGCACTGGCGCGGATCGGCGAAGCGGGGCGTCGGTTCGCCCAGTGCCTTTCCGAGATGCATTCGTAGCTTTTCCCCTCCCACGCACGCGCCCAACACACGCAGCGCCGGAGCCGCCCACCTCCGGCGCTGCCCTCTTTTCGGGTATAGTACTCCAAAGGAGTGAGAAGCGATGGCAGGACATTCCAAATGGCACAATATCCGCATTCGCAAATCGCGGCAGGACGCGATGCGCAGCAAGCTATTCACCAAGCTGGCACGCGAGATTATCGTGGCGGCGCGTCTGGGAGGCGGCAACCCCGATGCGAACCCGCGCCTGCGGCTCGCCATCGAAAAGGCGCGTGAACATCACATGCCCGCCGATAATATCAAGCGTGCCATTCAGCGCGGCACAGGCGAACTGGAAGGTGCCCAGTATGAGGAGGTGCTGTACGAAGGCTACGGACCTGGTGGCGTCGCCATCCTGGTCGAATGTCTGACCGATAATCGCAACCGCACCGTGGCCGAGCTGCGCCACCTCTTTTCCCGCCATGGGGGCAATCTGGGCGAGGCGGGTAGCGTCGCATGGCAATTCAAGCGGCAGGGTGTCATCACCGTACCCGTCGAGTCCATCAGCGAGGATCGGCTGCTGGAGCTGGCCCTGGAGGCGGGCGCAGAGGATGTAACCACCGAGGAGGAGTTCTATCGGGTGTTGACCGCGCCAGAGCAGTTCCATGCGGTGCGCGAGTATCTGCAGGCACAGGGCGTACCTATCGCGGAAGCACAACTGGAGCTGACACCGACCACTACCGTGCGCGTGGAGGGCGAGACCGCGACCCGATTGATGCGCCTGCTGGAAGCCCTCGAAGAGCATGACGATGTGCAGCACACTTACGCCAACTTCGACATCCCCGATGAGGTTTTAGCCGGGCTGTCATAGCCCTGACCGCCGATGCGCGCGCGATTCCCGCTGGCAACCCTGCTGCTAATCGGCGTCACCAGCGTCATCACGGTGCTGGTCGTGCACGATGTGCCGCGCGTGGAATCGCTGGGCTTCACTCCTGCCCGCCCCACGCTCATCCATCTGTTCACCAGCCTGTTTGTGCATGCCAGCCTGCCCCATTTGATACGCAATCTGCTGTTTCTGGCGTTCTTCGGCTGGTATGTGGAGCGAGTGCTTTCGCCCGTACGCTTTCTTATGCTCTATCTGCTGGGTGGCGTTGTGGCGGTGCTGACCCACTGGCTGATGACCCTGACCGTGCAGCCTGCGCTGTATCGCGAGTCGTTGGTGGGGGCGTCAGGCGCGATTTCTGCGCTGGTGGGCTACTTTGCGCTCCGATTCTATCGGGTGCGTGTGCGGCTGGTCTGGTCGCAGCTGAGTCGTTGGGGACTGGCGGTGCCGATGTGGGTGGCGGTGCTGCTGTGGGTGGCGTGGCAGGGGTTGGGCGCGATTCTGAGCGCGGGCGCGGAGCACCCCGTCGAAATTGGGTACTGGGCGCATCTGGGCGGCTTCGCCTTCGGCCTGGGCTGTGCACTGTTGTGGGGTGCAGGCACCCAGGGCGAGCGCGAGTACCTGCTACAAAACGCCATGAACTGCCTGCACGAAGGCACGCCCGACGACGCGCTGCGCTGGCTGCACCCGCTGCTGCAGCGCCCGCAATCCGACCCGCTCGCCCTTTTGCGTGCAGGCGAAATCTGGCAGCTGCTGGGCGACCAAGACACCGCCATCGACCACCTGCTGCGTGGGCTACGCGCCGCGCAAGGCGACTGGAACCTGCTCGGCATGATCGCCGACCGACTCAGCGAGCTGAATGCGCTGAATCGTCTGACGCCCGCGGAGCTGGATACGCTCCTGCAGCTCGCCGAACGACATCGCGAACCCCAACGTGCCGCGCGCTGGCTGGAGATTCTGCTCAAAGACCCCGCGCTGCCGCGACGCCCCGAGCTGCTGCTGCGATATGCCCACCTGTTAGACCAGAGCGGTCAACGCAAACAGGCACAGCAGGTGCGCCAGCAGATTTTACGCGAATACCCCCATTCGCTGCAGGCAGACCTTGTACGCCTGCAACGCAGTGATTAGCGGTCAATACCCTCGGGCAGTCTATGCCCACAGGGGTTGCAGGGGCGACCTGTTCCCGCCCCTGCAACAAGCACCTCAGCAACCACTGCCAAAGTTGAACAACACCATCAGCAGGTCGGCGTCATCCACTACGCCGTCCCCATTGACATCCTCTGGACCACACTCTGAGCTGCAGCCGAAGGCGAACAGCACGGCGAGCAGATCGGCATCGTCCACGCAACCGTTGCCGTCGACATCGCCAGGCACCTGCTCCACCAGCACCCGGATGTTGTCAATTAGAAGGGTATAGGCAGCGCCGGAGTTGAAGCCCAGGGCAATCTGGAACCACGGCGCATCCGCAGGAGGCAGACTCAGCGTCCGGTAATCGATGGCGATGCTGAAACTGCCGCTGCCGACGGGGATCTCGATCGGTTCCGAGGTCTGGCGCCAGCCAGTGTCATCATTGAAGGCGAGGATCAGGTTGCCCCATGGCGTGGACGCGCCCGATGGCACCGTAATATCCAGCACGAGCAGGTGCCCACGCCGAATCAGGGCTGCGAGTCCGTCGCTACTGCCGCCTCCAATCCAGACGAAGCCGCCGTTCGCGACCCACTGAACGCGCAACGCGCCGTTGTCCCAGCTGGCGTTGGCAACATTCGTGTCCCAGGAGCTGAAGCCTTGCGTGTCGCTGTTGAAGGTGAACGCGGTCTGTGTGCGTGATTCGTCGAAGAGGCGCACATTGTCCATGTAGGCTTCGTGGGCACCGCCCGCGTTCAGTCCCAGATTGAACTGGAACCAGTCATTATAGCTGGAGGAGGGCAACGCCAGCGAGCGCGTGTCGATCATTGTGGTCATCGTGCCTGGATTGCGCGGAATGGTGACGCGATAGTTGTTGGTCTGGCGCCAGCCCCGCTCTCCATCGTTAAACGCGACGATGAAGTTCGCCCATGGCACACTTCTGCCCGCAGGAACCGTGATGTCTACGAGCAGTCGCTGCTCGGTGCGCAATGCAGCCAGCATGTCAGGCACGCTGTTGCTGATTAGCCAGCGGAATCCACCCGGCCACTTCACGCCCATCGAGTAGTTGCCGTCCGTGACACCCTGCGTTGCCTGAAAGATTTGCCAACAGTTGTTCCAGCCAACGGCATCGCAGTATTCAGGGGGGTCCGAGTCATCGGCATAGCCGTGCAGGTCGGGGGTTTCGAACGAGAAGACTACCTGCGCAGGCGCATAGCTCCCAAGGAGCGCGCCCATCATCAAGCCCAACAGCCATCGATTCAGCCTCATCGCATATAACCTCCTTTGCAGCGGGGGTTCAACCCCGTTGTTGAAGCGGTTCAACACTTCTATTATACCCCACTTTGGGGCGATTCCCTTCCTGCTAAAGGGCGATTTAAGCGATTCGGCGACACATTCTGCCCCCTTTTCGCGTATAATATAACAGGAGCAACGCCAATGCGGGGACAGAAACAATGGAGCCTATGGAAAGGGATCAGCCTGCTTTTGCTGATCCCATTATTGACACTCGGCGGAACCGGACAGCAAACGCCCACGCCCAATACGCTGTCCAAACCACCAGAACAAACGGAGCGCGACCGACAGGAGATCGAGCTGGGCAAGAAGATCGTCGCCGAGATCGAAAAGGAGTACAAATTTGTCACCGACCCGGAGCTGGTAGAGCGGGTGAACCGTATCGGGCAGACGCTGGCAGCCATCGCACGCCAGACCCATACCGAAGCGCGTTGGGGCGAACCGGGGCCCGCGCCGTTTGAGTACACCTTTCGCATCATCGATGAGAAGGATGTGAACGCCTTCTCGGTGCCAGGGGGGTTCATCTTTATCAACAAGGGGTTGCTGGATGTGGTCTCCAGCGATGATGAACTGGCGGGCGTCATCGCCCACGAAATTGCACACGCTGACCATCGCCATGTGATGGCGCTTATTCGTGCCGATAACAAGGTGCAGCAGAGCGTGCTGCTGCCAGCCATTCTGGTGGGGTTGCTTGGACGGCTGCCGTCGGACGACTTTATGAATGTGGCGCTGGGGGCACAGCTCTATCGCATCGCGAAGGTGAGCGCGTTCAGTCAGGAGGCAGAGACCGACGCCGATTTGACCGCATTGGAGTATTTGCGCCGCTCACCCTATAATCCGGTGGGACTGCTGGTGTTCATGGAGCGGTTGGCATCGGAGGAGCGACGCCGTCCACAAATTGACTGGGGCATTTTCCGCACCCACCCTGTGTCGCGCGAGCGCGTGGAGCGATTGCGTCAGGCACTCAATGCCTACGGCATCCCTATTCGGCGGCGCGAGGTCAGCCCTGCGCTGCGTGTGCTGGCAGTTCCGGTGCAACTGGAGCAGCCCGATGGTCTCTATCGAGTGCGCTACGAAAAGATCGAGATTTTCGAGCCAGCGGATGACCCACAACTGGGTCGCTCACGCGAGCGCGCCCTCCAGCTGGCGAAGGAGCTGAACCGCCTGCTGGACGACGGCATCGAACTTTACGAGATTCAACTGACCCCCGATCGGCAGGGCGTGATGGTGCGTGGGGTGGAGCTCATACGCATCACCGCAGCCGACGCGCAGCTCGCGGGCAGGAGCGCGGAAGAGCTTGCCGGGCAGGTGCGTGAAGCGCTGCGCCGCCTTGTCTGGAGCGAGTCGATCCGCCTGATGTTTTGAGCAGTCTCTGAATGAGAGGGCGAGCCAAAACTCTTTGCCCTAAGGCGAGCGGATCGACACACGAGACAACACAAATTACCCCCATCTTAAGCAGGAATCTGTGATTCTGCGGCGAATTTTCCCGAAAAGGGCGAGCAAAAAGCAGGAATCGCGATCGCCCATGTCGTATAATAAGCACAGTTGCCCCGATGCACCACCCCATAGACGGGCCCATGCACGGGTAGTATCTCGCATATCTCTCAATGGCAGGGGAGGATGGGAACATGGTGGAACGCCGCTGGAGCGCAGCGCATCTCGAAGCGGTCTTGCGCGAGCTGAAAGGCGTGTGTGGGGCGCGTGTGGTGGCGGATGAAAAAGGTCTGATTCAGGAGATCCACCTGCTGGTAGAAGGCGACCGAAACCCCAAGCAGGTGGTGCGTGATGTCGAGTCGGCGCTGATGGCACACTTTGGAATCAGCATCGACCACCGCAAGGTGAGCGTGGCGCAGAAGGGCGGAAGTCGATGGTCCCCCCCCCCTCGCTTGCGCTGGCTCGATGTGCAAATCGCACAGGAAGGCACGCGGGCGACCGTCTCGGTCTTTGTGGAACGCGCGGGACAGGTTTATCGGGGGATGGCAACGGGAGTGCGTGCCAGTACGCAGTTGCCCCGCCTGGTCGCTCTCGCCACCCTGCGTGCGGTCGAATCGGCGCACGGCTTACACGAACGGTTCGGACTGGAAGATCTCTCCACCAACACCGTGTTGGCAGGGTATCCTGTTGCAGTGGTGCTGGTCAGCGCCGTGCGCGATAACGGTGAGGACCTGTTAGTAGGCAGCGCTCTGGTGCGTCAGGACATCTATCGGGCAGTCGGTCTGGCAACTCTGGACGCGATCAATCGGCGGGTGGTCGCCTTTCCCAGCGATTTTGAGCCAGCGTCCGAAGCGGTGGTTTTGTTGGATGCCTCGGAACTGGCTCAAGAAACGAGTTAGAAGTGCAGGGGGCGCATAGCCTGGAGGTGCGCCCTGTCAGGCAGGCGCGAGCGCAGAAGCGAAGCGGAACCGAGCGGCTGGTTACTCTAAACAGGAGGGACAGCAGATGAAACGGTGGCTCATTCTGATGGCTGCGCTCGTTGCCATCATGGCAGTTGCCAGCGCGAAGCGGGTCTACTATCCGCACCGCTGGGATGATCCGCTGGAGCGCGAGGTGCAACAAGCGCAGGTAAACCTGCCGAACCTCTAAGCTGCGCTCTGTGAAAGGTGCCGAGGCGCTCCGCCTGCCTGAAAGAAAGAATGGATTGTTTTTCATGATATGCAGCGGAACGGGGGCTGGAAAATTTTCATCAAGAAGGTGGCGCGATGTCTCTTGAGCGAAGAGGGCGATTGCGGAAGCGGTACTGGCTCTGGAGCGGACTGCTTTCGGGTGTCGCACTGATTATTCTAATCCTGGCAGGCAACCCCTTTCAACAGGGTGGGCATCTGCCGCTCCTGTTGGGGCTGGGACTGGTGGCGCTAATCACAGAACTGCTGCTCATTCGCTATCCGTTGCAGCACGGCTATACGGATCGCGGCATCTGGATGAGTGTCAGCACGCCCATCGTTGCGGCGGTCCTTCTGCTGTATGGCTGGCAGATGGGCGTCTGGCTCGACGCGCTGGTGACCTTCGGGGCGGGGTTGCTCACCGCACGCCTGAAGCAGTCGCATCTGCGGTGGGTCTGGCTCAACACAGCACAGAGCATCCTGTGTGCAGCCGGTGCGAGCGCATGGCAGATAGGAGCGGGGTATACTGCGGTGTTCGACACATTGCCTTCCTTTCTGAAGGCTGCGCTCGCCCTGTTGGGCGTCCTCGGTCTCTATAGCCTGATCAATATCTTTCTGGTTTCCGTCACGGTGGCGTTGGCGGAGGGTGTGCGCCTGCACTGGGTGCTGCGCGAATCGCTGCGGGGCCTCCCCCGCGAAACCCTGCCGATGTTCCCACTCAGCTTGCTGCTGATGACCGTGCTGCATCTGTACGGCTTTGCTGGCTCCCTCGCGGTGCTGGCACCCTACCTCGCTCTGCGCCAAGCATTCATCCTTTATACGCGCCAACATGAGTTGTATCATCAGACCATCCGCAGCCTCGGTTTTCTGATTCAGCGGGCACATCCCTACACCGGAGGGCACCTGCAGCGTGTGGCGCAGTGGGGGCGCAAGGTCGCGGAGCGACTGGGGCTACCCCCGGAACGCTGTGAACTGGTCTACGAAGCGGCGTTGCTGCATGATCTGGGCAAGACGGTGCTGGACGAGCGGATTTTGAATAAACCGGGCAGGCTCACACCCCGCGAGTGGGAGCAGGTGCAGCGTCATCCTCAACTGGGTGCGGAGATCCTCAGCGATGTGCCCTTTCTGAACCCTATCGTGCCCTGGATCGCCTATCATCATGAGCGACCCGATGGCAAGGGCTACCCTTACGGGCTGCAGGGCGACCAGATCCCGTTGGAGGCGCGCATCATTGCCGTGGTGGACGCCTTCGACGCGATGATCGGGGGCGAAGCGCCCAGCCAGCAACGCCAGTATCGGCGTGCGCTGAGTATCGAGGAGGCACTTCAGGAGCTTCGACGCGGTGCAGGCACCCAGTTTGACCCGCAGGTGGTGACGGTTTTCGAGCAGGTTGTGCAGGAGTGGCTGCCCCTTTCGCGAATCGCGGAAGGTGAGGCACGAACGCGAATGCAGAGTGCTTGCCATTGACCCATTAGAGAACAAATGGACAGCCTTTACATCAGTATTGGGATTGTGCTACTCAGTGTGGGCGCGCTGGGATATTATGCTTTTGCCTTTTTACCGGCGCAGCTCCATCGCTGGCGCTGTCAGAGCCTACGTGCGTTCGCGAAGGCGATCGAATTGCGCACACAGGGACGCTATGGCGACCCGGCGCTGATAGCACAGCTTGCCATAGCGGTTGGTGCACGGCTTGGCATCGAAGGCGAGGCGCGCAAACAGTTGGAGCTGGCGGTTTACCTGCGCGACATCGGCATGGTCGGTATTCCCTACGCCCTGCTCAATAGGTCCACCCCGCTTGCCCCGATGGAACAGCTGACCCTTGCACGCCATGTCGAGATTGGCGCTGCGATTGTGGAGCAGCTACCGGGGCTGAACATGGTGGCGCCTTTGGTACGCCTGCACCATATCGAGTATGCCCAGCAGCCGGAGGCACCGCTGGGGGCGCACCTGTTGGCCGCACTCAGCGACCTGATAGAGCTGGCTCAACACGCAGGCTATGAGGCGGCACTCCATGCCCTGCAGGCAGGGGCGGGCACACGCTACCACCCACAGGTGGTGCAGGCAATCGCGGCGGAGCTGCAGGCGCGCCCGCTGGGAAGCTGGGCGCCTTTACGGCGTTCGGCTGCCCTGTGGCTGGGGCTGGTAATGTATCCGCTGAAAGATTTGACGCGCCTGTTCATAGAACTCGCGCGGCACTAACTTGGGGGCACGCACCGCTTCCTCCAGCGGCACTGCCACAATCTCCGTGCCACGCAGCGCCGCCATCAATCCAAACCGCCCTTCGTGCACCAGCTCCGCCGCTTTGAGCGCGAGGCGGGTCGCCAGCACGCGGTCAAACACCGTTGGCGGTCCACCCCGCTGGATATGCCCGATGACCGCATAGCGCGTTTCGAAGCCGGTCATCTCTTCGATCTTGTGAGCGATGCGTGCTCCGACCGCGCGCTCGCGCAGCACCGGATGCCCGAAATCGTCCGTCGCGATGGGCTGACCATCATGCTCAAAGGGCAGCTCCACCCCTTCTGACACGACCACCAGCGCGTAGCGCTTGCCACTCGCATAGAGCTGGCGCAGATAGTTGCACATCTCGTCTAAATCAATAGGCACTTCGGGAATCAGGATCCAGTCAGCACCGCCGCCAATGCCAGCGTACAGCGCGACCCAGCCCGCGTGTCGCCCCATGACCTCCAGCACAATCACGCGAGCGTGCGATTTGGCGGTGTCGCGCAGGCGATCCATCGCTTCCACCGCGACAGAGACCGCGCTGTCGAAGCCGAAGGTGAAATCGGTGCCGCTCAGGTCGTTGTCCATCGTTTTGGGCACGCCGACAACGGGCAAGGCATGCTCCTTATGCAAGCGGTTGGCGACGCCCAGCGTGTCCTCCCCACCGATGGCAATGAGCGCATCCAACTGCAGCGCCCGATAGTTTTCCAGTAGTCGCTGCAGGTCGCCCTCCTGCTTGAATGGGTTTGTGCGGGAGGTGCCCAGAATCGTGCCGCCCTCCCGAATAATTTCGTCCACGCGCTCAACATTGAGAGGCACGGCCATTCCTTCCACCAGCCCACGCCAGCCTTGCTGGATGCCGATGGGTGTATGACCGTCGCGTATCAGGCGCAGCGTTGCGCCCCGTATCGCGGGATTGAGACCGGGGCAATCGCCCCCACCTGTCAAAATACCAACACGCATTGCTATCGCCTCCTCATTATCTCCCGTGCGATCGGGGCTTCCTCTTTATTTTACCGCATGCATGGGCGCCAAAGTGCCTCAGGTGCCTCATAGCAGGGTACTCTTATAGCCGCCTATGGAAAGCACAAAGATGCTAACAAATGCGGAGCGTCGTGTCGGAATTTATCATGAGGGGCATCCACCAGTCGCCCCAGCGCAAGTTACACCTGACACACCGCTGGAGGCGTTGAATCTCAACTGGCGCGAGCGCGACCTGCCAGAACGATTGCGTACCAAACATGTGCATCGTCTACACCCTTATTTGGGCAAGTTCATCCCTCAGCTGGTAGAGGTGTTTCTGCGCAAATACTTTCAGCATGGACAAACGGTGCTCGACCCCTTTGTTGGCTCAGGTACCACGCTGGTGCAGGCGAATGAACTGGGCATCCATGCGATTGGATACGATGTCTCTGCCTTTAATGTGATTTTGTGCCGTGCTAAGACACAGGTATATGATTTGAAACAGATGCTACAAGCATCGTCGCATGTGTGAGCCAACCACGGAAGCGCTCAAGTTCCTTCGCCGATACAGTCTGGACACGATTCGGCGCGTGGCGGAGTTCGCTCAGGTACGCACGGATGCTCGCGTGGAGGTGCACCATGCCGATAGTCGTGAAGCGGACTTCCCCCCTGTGGACGGTGTTCTCACGAGCCCGCCCTATGTGGGGCTTATCGATTACCATGAACAGCATGCCTACGCCTATCACCTGCTGAATCTGGAGGATTTACGCGTGTGTGAGATTGGCGCAGCTTCCAACGGTGTGTCGGAACATGCGAAGGCGCAATATATGGCGGATATTGTCACGGTGTTTCGCAAGGCCTTGGCGGTGATGCCGTCGGGAGCACCGCTTATCGTGGTGGCGAATGACAAACATAATTTATATAGTAAGATCGCCACTCAACTGGGGGTTGAGGTCGAAGGGGTGCTGGTGCGCCATGTAAACCGTCGCACGGGACGCCGCGCCATCGAGTTTTTTGAATCGGTCTTTATCTGGAGGAAACCATAATGGCATCCCCGCATTCCTCTGCCATTCCCCCTGAACTTAGAGAACAGATAAAACGATATTTGAGCAACTTTATGGATGCTCTGATCCATGCGATTGATAGCGGCGAGGTGGCGGGTAGCGGTAACGGTTTAAGCGCAGATGACAGTGTAGTAATGCCCTTTCATCAAGCGATCATTCCTGTAACAATCAGAAAAGTAAGCCGATTCGAGCGCAGTTTCAGCACGCGACTGGGAAGCACCTTTGAAGAATGTGCTCGTCTTATCGCCACGCAACATCATGCAGAAGCACACCGCAGCTACAGATTGGAGGGAAGGGTTAGCCAAGCAGCAGTAGATGAAGTCAATGCCCAGGTCCAAACCTTCGAAACCATGGCAACCAGCGAGCAACGCATTTCATTAGACGAAATGATTGAGGCGATCCTAACCAAGCAAACGGAACCACCTTATACCGAGCTGAGAGTGGTAACGGATCTTTATGTTAGGCAGCACGATGGCACGGAGCTCTTTTTTGAGATCAAGTCGCCTCGGCCGAACAAAGGACAGTGCCTTGAGGTTACTTGTTACGCATTCATCTACTACGAGGCAAACGGCGTCCCGATGTTCAGGCATATTTCGCGATGCCTTACAATCCCTTCGGCGATTCCCGTGCAGATTATCGCTGGGGCTATGCGATGAATTACACTCCATTTGATGAGGCAGTGGTGATTGGTGCGGAATTCTGGAACCTTTTAGGGGGCTCATCCATCTATCAGGAGCTGCTCGCTCTCTATGAGGAAGTAGGGCGCGAATACGAGGAGACCATTCTGAACTTCTTCCAAAGGTAGCTCACGGCATCATCGGGTACAATCTAAGTGTGGCAAGAATCGTACTGGGTGTTTGTGGCAGTGTGGCAGCGTATCGGGCATGCGAGGTGGCGCGGGAGTTAATGCATCGCGAACACGAGGTGCATGTTGTGATGACACCCCATGCCACGCGCTTGATCGCTCCCGCCACCTTCGCCGCGCTCACGGGCAACCCGGTCACGACAGATGTGTTTGATGAGCCTCAGCCCGGTCAAATCACCCATATTCGCCTCGCGCAAGATGCGGACCTGATTCTGATCGCACCTGCCACGTCGCACACCATTGCCCGACTCGCCCTGGGGCTGGCAGACGATATGCTGACCACGCTCGCACTGGCGACCCGTGCACCGATTCTTGTGGCGCCCGCGATGAACCCTGCAATGTGGACGCACCCCGCCACGCAAGCCCATGTCCAGACGCTTCAGACACGGGGTGTGGAGTTCATCGATCCGACCTATGGCGTCATGGCATGTGGCGACGAGGGCTGGGGCAAAATCGCGGACACACCCACAATTATCGAAGCCGTCGAACGCCGCTTAAAACGCTCGAAAGAGTTGGCAGGAATCCATGTGCTTGTCACGGCAGGTCCGACCTGCGAGCCGATCGACCCTGTGCGCTTCATCGGCAATCGCTCCAGTGGTAAGATGGGTTATGCTATTGCGCAAGCGGCTCTTGAGCGTGGTGGAGAAGTCACTCTGATTTCCGGACCTACCGCGCTGGAGCCACCAGCAGGAGCGAGGTTCATCCGCGTGCAGACCGCCGAGCAGATGCTTCAAGCGGTGCAGGAGCATTTCGACGGATGCGATGTGTTCATTTCGGTGGCAGCGGTGGCGGATTACCGCCCGGATCGCGTCTATCCGTTGAAGCGCAAGCGCAGCGAACGCGCCTGGACACTGCGCCTTGTACCCAACCCCGACATTCTCGGCACGGTCGCGCCGAGCAAAGGGCATCGGCTCCTGATCGGCTTTGCAGCGGAGACGGACAAAGCCCTCGAGCATGCCCGAAAGAAACTGCTGCGCAAAGGGCTGGACCTTATTGCCGTGAACGATGTGCTGGCGCCGGAGAGCGGTTTTGAGGTGGATACCAATCGGCTCACTCTGATCTATGCCGACGGACGCATCGAGCCGCTGCCGTTGCTGCCAAAACGCGTTGCCGCGCAGCGACTGATCGATGCGGTGGTGGAATTGTGGCGTGCCCGTACGGGCAGGTCAAACTCATCCGACTTGTCAGACGCTTTCAACGCGCCATGAGACCAAAACGCAGGCGCAAACGGTGGAAGCTTGTTCTGGCGTACCTGGCACTGGTGCTGCTCAGTCTGGTGCTGGGGGGCATGACCTTTGTCGGCGTGCTGTATTATCAGGTGGCGCAGATGATGCCCTCTGTCGATGTGCTGGAGAACTACAAGCCGCGCGAAGCAAGCTATATCTATGCCGCCGACGGGGTGCTGCTTGCCCAGATTGCGGAAGAGTACCGCGAACCGGCGGCATTGAGCGAGATTCCGAAGCATCTAATCAACGCCACCATCGCCAAAGAGGATCGCCGTTTCTGGAGCCATCATGGGGTGGACTGGCGCGGCGTGGCGCGGGCCGCATGGATCAACCTGACCGAAGGCGAGATCCAACAGGGTGGCAGCACGCTTACGCAACAGCTGGCACGAAATGCCTTTCTAACGCAACGACGCACCATCAGCCGTAAGATGCAGGAGATTATCCTGGCCCAGGAGCTGGAGCGTCGCTTGAGCAAGGAACGCATTCTGGAGCTATACCTCAATCAGGTTTACTACGGCAACGGCGCGTATGGGGTCAAGGCGGCTGCGAGGGTTTACTTCAACAAATCGCTGGATCAGCTTACCCTCGCAGAGTGCGCCCTGCTGGCAGCATTACCGCAGCGTCCCTCGGGCTACGAGCCGTTCGGCAATCCCGACGAAGCAATCCGTCAGCGCAATCGGGTGCTGGACTTGATGGCGCGTGAGGGCTATATCACGCCAGCGCAGCGCGATGCCGCTAAGCAGGAACCGTTGCGCTTGGCAAAGCGTCGCCCGCGTACGCGCTTTATCGCACCCTACGCCGTGATGGACACCCTGCGCCAGCTGGAGGAGCTGTATGGGCGCGAACTGTTGCTGCAAGGCAATCTGCGCGTTTACACAACCCTGCACAGCGGGATGCAGCGTGTGGCGGAGCGCGTGCTGGAGCGCGGCATCCGTGCGTTTGAGGCCCAGGGGGTCAATCAGGGTGCGATTGTGCTGATCGACCTGCGCACGGGGGGTATCCGTGCGATGGTCGGCGGGCGCAGCTTCGAGCAGTCGCAGTTTAACGCCATCACACAGGGACGACGCCAGCCCGGTTCCGCCTTCAAGCCCATCGTGTACGCGACAGCTTTCGAACTGGGCAAGCTGACCCCCAACAGCACACTGCTGGACGCCCCCCTCAGCCTGCCGTCAGGGGTGCGAGGCAGGCCGTGGCGCCCACAAAACGCGGACGGCAGATTTCGCGGGCGCGTCTCCGTGAAGCGGGCGCTGGCATGGTCGATCAACCTCCCGGCAGTGCGCGCCGCGATGCTGGTCGGCGCGGACACCATCGCGCAGTTCGCGCACGAGCGGTTCGGCTTCGAATCGCCGCTGAACCCCACACTGCCCATCGCACTCGGTGCTTCGGCGGTCAAGCCTATCGAAATGGCAGAAGCCTTCACCGTGTTCGCCACGCACGGCAATCGCATCCACCCGATCCTAATACGGCGCGTGGTGGACCGTGATGGCGTCGTACTGCTGGATCAAAAGGCGGAGGTGTTTGAAAATGTGCTGTCGGAGCAGAGTGCGCGCTGGATCGACGAGATTCTGCGGGTAGCGGTGGAGAAAGGGACAGGGCGTGCTGCCAGCCGAATCCCTCACGCACGCGGCAAGACAGGCACCACCAGCGACTATCGCGACGCATGGTTCGTTGGTTATACCGACCACTATCTGGCGGTGGTATGGGTCGCCAGTGCGCATTACAACGAGCAGACACACCGCTGGGAGTATCGCCCGATGAAGCGCGTGTTTGGCGGCACGGTATGCGCACGCATCTGGGCCGATTTGATGGACGAGGTGCTGAAAATTGAGGCGCAGTTAGAGAAGTGGCGAACGCAGCAAGCGGCTCCGAAACCGCCGGAGGCATCCATGCCGTCGTCCGCCGAACCTATCCAGATGACCCCGCCCTTGGAAGGCGCTACACCCACGGTTCCTGCTACGGGAGAGGGAGCAACGGAAGCAGAGCAGCCTCCCACTCCCCAGCGGGATGCGGGACAAACAGCGACCGGAGGGGATGCGCAGCTGGCAAGCCCGAACACACCACCGCCTATCACCCCGCCCGAGTCCAGTGGCGCAGGCGCGAAGGCGGAGCCTGCGGCGGTCGGTGCACCACGCTCCAGTGCCCCACCACCGCCCAAGCAGCCAGAGACCGTCACCATCGCCATCTGTGTCGACACAGGGCAACGTGCCACCGACTACTGTCCGGAGGTGGTGCGCCGTACCTACCTGAAAGGGACAGAACCGAAAGAGCTGTGTAAGAAGCATCGCATCCGATAGCCATGCTGACACGCCCGAAACGCTATCTGGGCATCCGTTCCGAGGATCGGCGTACCATCCAGCCGCGCGAATACGGGTTGCTGGTCATTACGGGGCTTGCCCTTTTGGTGCTTATCGCGCGCCTGTGGTACCTGCAGGTGCTGCATGGCGAGGAGCTAACTGCCCGTGCCGAGCTGGTGCGCACGCGCCTGATCCGCATTCCACCCCCGCGCGGGCTAATCGTGGACCGGCAGGGGCGCACCCTCGCCACCAACCGTGCCCAAATCGTGATCAGCGTGCTGCCAGATCAGCTGCGACGCAACCCGCGACGCATCCCGCTCGTTGCCGATCGCCTCAAAATCTCTCCTGATGAGCTGCGCGTGCTGGTGATGAACCCGCGAATCAATCCCTATGTGCCGCTCGTGGTGCGAAAAGGGGTTGCTTATGCAGAAGCGGTCGATCTGCTGGAGAGCCAGTATAACCTGCCCGAAGTGGAGGTCTCGCTGCAGGCGATGCGTTGGTATCCCTATGGCAAGCTCTTCGCCCATGTCGTCGGCTATGTGGGCCAAATCTCGGAGGAGGAACTGAAAGCGTATCAGGCAATGGCAAGTCGCGAGTGGCCGGAGACTGATGGCGAATCGCCTCTTGCTATCCGCTCCCTGTATGATGGCACCGATCTCGTGGGCAAAGGCGGGCTGGAGCGTGAGTACGAGCGTTATCTGCATGGCATGCCGGGCGGCGAGCAGGTGGAGGTGACCCCGCTGGGCAAGCGCGTGCGCACTTTGCAGCAACTGGAGCCTGTGCCGGGCGCACGGCTCGTGTTGAGCCTCGATGCAAAGCTGCAGCAGCGTGCCTACGAACTGTTGCAAGGTCATGTGGGGGCGCTGGTCGCGCTGGACCCGCGCACGGGGGAGGTGCTTGCCTGTGTCAGCCAGCCCGCGTTTGACCCCAATCTGTTTGTGCCGCGTATTCCAGCGAGCATCTGGCGCAGCCTGCTGAACGACCCGCGCGCCCCGCTCAACAATCGCGCCATCCAGTCGGCGTATGCGCCCGGCTCCATCTTCAAGCCGTTCGTGGCGCTGGCAGGGTTAGAAACAGGCGTGCTGACCACACACTCCAGCATCGTGTGCCCCGGCGGTTATCAATCGGGCAGGCGATTTTTCCGGTGCTGGCGACGGCATGGCTATGTGGAGTTCTATAACTCCATCGCGCTTTCATGCGACACTTTTTACTATATTGCTGCGCAGAAACTGGGGCCGGAGCGTTTAGCGCACTGGTCGCGTGTGTTTGGACTGGGCGCGCTCACCGGGATCGACCTGCCCCACGAGCGGAAGGGTCTGGTGCCCGATCCCGAATGGAAACGCCAGACATTCAAGCAGCCGTGGTTCGGGGGCGAGACACTGAGCTACGGCATCGGGCAGGGCTATCTGCTGACCACGCCGCTACAGATGGCGGTTGCCACGATGGGTATCGCGAACCGGGGCGTGATTTACCGTCCGCATCTGGTGCGCCAGATTATCGCCCCCGATGGCAGGGTGCTGTATACTGCTAAGCCAGAAGTCATCCATCGTGTTCAGGCGGCGCCTGCGCACTGGGACGCGGTGATCGAGGGCATGGTGCGCGTGGTGGAGCGGGGCACGGCGCGTCGCGCCCAGATTGCGGGTGTCCAGGTGGCGGGCAAGACGGGTTCCGCCGAGTTCCGTAAGGGTGGCAAAACGCATTCGTGGTTTATTGCATTCGCTCCTGCGGAAAATCCGCGCGTGGTGCTCTGCGTGATAGCGGAAGAGGCAGGGCACGGCAGTGAGGTCGCCGTGCCTATCGCCGCCGAATGGCTCAAAACCTTTTTTCAACAGCCCGAGACCAGCTCTGCCACCCCTGCTTTCTGACCGCTACCACTGCCTGTCACAAAGATAAATAGTGGGGTTGTGCCTAAGCAAAGCACAACCCCACTCACCAGACACGCAACGAGTCGGTAAAGAACGCCTTCACCAATTGCCTGCCCGTTGCTCAACAGCCTGCACCAAAGTTGAGCAAGACAGTCATCAGATCGGCATCATCGATGCGCCCATCTTCGTTGAAGTCCATCGGCAGGTTCTGACCCTGCTCACCAAAGGCAAACAACACCGCCAGTAAGTCCGAATCGTCCACACAGTTATTACCATCGGCATCGCCCAGTGTCGCACGAATGACGGCTTGCGGTTGGGTAGGGGCAGGGGTCAGGTTCCCCGCATGGTCGCTTGCTGTCACATAGAACGCATATACATGGCTACCAGGCTGTGCATCAAACACCGCCTGGGTCTGCGCAGTGTTGTTCAGCCAAACCTGATAAGGCTGACCGTCCACCGAAACCCAGACCGTGTAGTCACGCAAGCCCGAACCGCCCTCGTCATCTTCGCCTGACCAGCGAACCGTGAACGACACGCGGTTCGTGCGCTCAGGCAACAGTGTCATCATGGTCGTGGGAGGCAGCGCATCCACCGTGTTGAACACCTCGTTCGTGGTAATCGGCTGTTCCTCATCAAACACGATGGTGGCACTGTTGGTAATCATCGTGCCCGTGGTCGCCGTGCGCTTCGGTTTCACACGGAAGGTCACGAAGCCTTCACCCTCGCGCTGCTCGTTGTTCGGCGGCAGGACACCCAACAGCGGGCTTGTCGGCGGCTCGCCCGTTTGCGGGTCAATTGCGGTCAGGCGGAAAGTCGCCCTGCCCGTAGTTAGGTCGATGCCTGCGAGTACCTGCACGCGCAGCCCCCCATCCTCCTCGCGCATCTGTACCTCGGTCTGGAAGAAGCGCTGTCCTGGCGGTGCCTGCACTGTGTAGCGTCCGCCACGGAAGGAGATGGTGCCCACCTCAAAGGTGCGCCAATCCAGATCCTCGTCCAGCTGATCGGTAATCACCACCTGACGCGCGTGGGCTGTGGCGGTGGGCATATTCTCGAACAGCACCGTGTAGGGAATGGGTTCTCGCCCAGGCACGAACCGCTGCTCGCCAGCACCCACGGGCGACTGCTTCTCGTTCGGATCGGTCGGTCGTTGGACAGGGGTATCTTTTCTGTCCCGCCTTTTACAAGCGTCATAAGCGTTCCAAAGATTGATTGCGCAATCTATCCAGCTCAAAACGGTGGCAAGTCCCGGAATAATTCTCCCAAGCGTTTCTGCATCCACACAATCCGCGAGATTTGAAAATAGAGCGCTAACCATAGCCCTTAGCAGTTCAACAGCATTCCATAGAGAAGGCTTCCGTCCTAAATTGATGGCGGCCAAGATTTTGCTGTAAATTCCTTTCGCGACGCTGAGGAAACATTGTCCAGGGATGTTGATCTGGAGAGTGGAGAGAATCGCTTGGACACAACTGAGAATTGCATTGGTTACCTGAGCCCAGCAGGATTCCGATGGGATCGAGAAGAAACCATCGTCGCGAATCGCATAGGGAGGCATTCCGCCCAAGGCAATTGCCTCTACGGTGAGCACGCCCCCATTTGGTGCTGTAACCAGTAGGGGGAGAGTCACGGAACCTCCGGCGGGCACCGAAAGAATTAGCAATGGAATGTATCGCCAACCGTCGAGAGAGTCATAATGGACAGGTATCTGCACAGCAGGATCATCTTCCGGCAATGGAACCACACTGGGAAGCACATAGGATGTTCCTGCAGGAATGCGAATGAGGAGGGTAACCCCTATCGCATCATTAAGACCGCTATTAAATAAAGTGATATAGTAAGTGACTTGCCCACCAGGACGAACTGAATCTGGTCCTGCAACACGCACTGTAAGCGGTGGCTCAACAGCGGTTTCCTCTACGAGCTGAAGAGCATTTTCCGCTATCGTCTCACCCCCTGAAGATTGACGAACCCCAATCGAGTAGAGACCTGCAGCGAGATCCTTCAAGTTGAACAATGCATGGATTTCGCTGGGTGAGACAACATTCACAGCGGGCGCATAGCGGCGGCTCCCATCAGGAAGGACAATAAATACCTGCTCCACACTATCGAACTGTGCCCCCAGAATACGGAGCGAGGCAAAGCCCGCGTTGCCTACAATATTCGGCGACACGGAACGAATGCCAAATGGCAGCGCCTCTACCTTCGTCTGGTACGGGCTATTCTGAGGCACATCCGCGCCATAGACCAGACCGTAGTAGTATCCTGCCTGTGAGCGCGGCACCGTCGCCTCCTGATCCGCACCAAACGGACGCTCGTTGCGATAGTCGTACGCGCTCCGCTGCGCCATCTGGTTATAGCGCACGAACAGCTCCGTCTCTACATTCTCCAGCTGACTATCCACCGTCCACAACAGCGTCTGACCTGCGGGCACATTTACCTTGTAGAAGTGGCTGCGTGCAGCGGGCGTGAGTGTATTGCTGAAGGGAACACCCAGCTGCAACTCGATCACATCCAGCGTCGACGGACCAGCAACGCCCGTATTGTTCGTATCATCCGTCTCGCGAATGGTGTTGCGAGCGTCGGTACGCACAAGAATGTAGTAGGTGCCTGGCGCAACGCCTGGCAACGGCTCATTCAACTGCCCCGTGTACGACGCCCCCGGCGCCAGAGCACCAGAACGCTCGTAGCGACCAATCAGCGCATCATCGATATCCCATCGGTTATCGGTGGACAGGTATACTGAGTCGTACCAGCTGCCCTCTGCCGTGTTGGAACCTGTGTTCCGTACTGTCCACTGAATGAGCATCGGGGTGCCGGGGGAGCCAGACGCGGGCACGGAGACACTCTCCACCACCAGATCGGCAGGTGGCGCGACCGTAATCACCATCGACTGCGTGTCCACCCCGCGGTTGTTCGTCTCGTCGGTCTCCGATAGCTCGTCGCCATAGTCTGTCACAACAAACACATAGTACGGACCAGTCAGATGTCCTGGCACACGAAGGGTAAACCGCACTGTGCGCGACTCACCAGCGTTCAGGGGCTGGTTGTGACGGTAGGAACCTACCACCGGGTCGCTCGGGTCCAAGATCAGGTCGCGCGATAGAATAATCACATCACCCCAAGCGCGGTAAGTTGCGTCGGTGCCGTTGTTGCGTACCGTCCAGACAATCTCCGCAGTCAACCCAGCGGTCGCCTCCGCAGGCGCGTCTACACCTTCCACAACCAGATCCACACTCGGCAGACCTACCTGCAGCGGGAAGGCATGGGCGATGTTATCCCCCTCATTATCCCCTTCAAACACGCGTCCCGCGTCGTCCGCCATGACGAGCACATAGTATTCACCCGGCGAAACGACAGGGATGGTTACGACCGCCGACTGCTGATACGACTGACCCGGCGCCAGCGGCTGCGGCGCAGGCAAGCGCGTCAGGAAGATTGCACCGCTCAGATTCGGCGTGCGCGACAGATAGATCGCGTCCGTCCAGCCCGTTGCGTTCGCCTGACCCGTGTTCGAAACCCGCCAGCTCACCTGCACCGGCTGGAGCACCTGCACCGCGCTGACATTCAGGTTCACCTCGCTCGGCACAAGGTTCGGCAACGGCCCGTAAGTCAGCTGTATCGGGGTGCTCGCCGCGTTGTTGTTCTCCGCGTTACACTCGACCACTTGATTATTGGCGTCGGTGACCACAACGATACGGAATTGCCCTGCGAGATTTGACGGCACCTGCACCTGTACCAGTCGATCGTACTTCCCGCCAGCATCAAGTCGCCCTGTGCGCGGAAACTCGCCCAGCGTGCGCACCACGCTTCCATCAGTGCGAGTGAGCAACACACGGTCTACCCAACTTGCGGTGGGCGTCTCCCGATCGCCCAGGTTCTCGACACGCCACCCGACCGAGATAGTCGCACCGCTGACCGCCTGCGCCGGCGCGTTCAAGGTGGTCACTTGGAGATCTGCCGAGCGCAACTGGGTAGCAATCGCGATGCCTTGACTGACATTGTTCGCTTCGGCATCGGCAGGTGGATTGTATTCGACCACACGGTTGCTGTCGTCCGTTACCACGAAGAGGTAGTACTGACCTGCAGGCAGGCAGTCGGGCAGACGCACAATCTCGGTATGCTCATATGACTCGCCCGCAGGCAGATCGTTCGGGTAGGTAAAGGTCGTAAGGCGTGTTGCCTGATTGCGGTCAAAGGTCGGGCTCCTGGACAGATACACCGCATCGGTCCACGGCGCAGGGGCGGCATCGGCGCCGTCATTCACGACGCGCCAGCGTATGGAGATATTCTCCCCCGCTTGCCCTGTAGAGGGTGCCTCTACCTCTTCGATAATCAGGTCAATGGCATTCGGCGGCGTCGCCAAGATTTCAATCGGCGTTGCCGACACACCCAGATTGTTGCTCTCAGCCACAAACTCGTACACACGGTTCGTGGAATCCGTCAGCACCAGCAGATAGTAGTTCCCTGCAGGCAAATCGCGGGGGATGGTAATCGCATAATCGCCAACTGTGTAGCCTTCGCCCGGCTGCAGGTTGCCGCTGAAGTAGCGGCTTGTGAGGAAGCGATCACGGTTATCCAGCGTCGTATCCGTCGAGAGGTACAGCGCGTCGTACCAAGCGCGCTCGCCTGCCGGAATATCGCGGCTGCCCCGATTCTCCACGCGCCAGCGCACCCGTATCGGCTGCCCCGCGTAGCTCTGCGCAGGAACCACCACCTGCGGCACGACCAGATCGGGCAAGGGCGGCACAGCAATATCAATCGGAACCGCTGTGCTGCGATTGTTGCCCTCGTCCTCCTCGAACACGCTGCGCGAGGAGTCGGCTTCTGCAATCAGATAGTAGCGCCCTACCAACCCACGCGGCAGCGTTAGATTGACCACCGAATTGTAGCCCTCGCCAGCCGCTAAGGCACTCTCATTCCCGCGTGAAAGCTGGGTTACAACCGATTGCCCCCCTGCATCGTTCGCAAGAATTAATCGATCGTACCAGGTGCCTGTGGTCGCTCCTTGCCCGATGTTCTGCACCCGCCAGCGCACCTCAATCGTCTGTCCGAAGAAGGCGGTCGCGGGAGCCTGCAGGCTTGGCACAGTCAGGTCGGGCAAGGGAACCAGCCGTGCCGTTAGCGACTGCGCACGCACATTGTTATCCTCGCGTACACCTTCATTAATCTGGTTCGCCGCATCCGTCACCACAATGATGTGGTAGGTCCCTTCAGGGCTGATCCACGCGCGTGGAATCGAAACCACCTGGGTGCGATTGACCGATTGCCCCGGCTCCAGCGTGCCGGCGAACACAAACTCTCCAATCACCTGATCGGAGCCATCCACTCGGTCGTCACGCGAGAAATAGAGCCGATCGCGCCAGTTCGATGCGGCCAAGGTCCCTGCGTTCGTAATTTGCCAGCGGATGTCGAACTGGGTATCGTTCCAGATTTCCAAGGGCACCTGTAAGGCGGTTGGCTGCAGGTCTGCTGCACGCACGATGAAAGTGCCTATTTCTGAAACGGCCTCGTTGCCGCACTCATCCCACGACAGCACCCGGTACTCGTAGGTCTGGTGCCCCTGCAGCCCTGTGATAGTCACCGAATGCTCGGTCACCAGATTGGTATCCAAGTTCGTGCGTTGCCAGTTGCTCGCCCCTTGCAAACGGTACTCCACCTGGCTGGTGCTGGGTTCATCCGTTGTCCACTGGATTGTGGCGCGATCGATGCGCGCATCTACCTGAATGTTGCTAATTGCGGGTGGGTTCGGATCGTTGCGGAAACGGAAAGTGCGTGAGGCAGGTTCGGAAATGTTGCCGTCGAGATCCTGTGCACGCACTTCAAAAGTATAATCTCCAGCGTCAAGTTCGCTAAATGAAACAGTCGTTTGGTACGACCACTCACTCCATTCACCTGACTGACCATCACGTGTAAGTCTCCAAGAGAAAAGCAGATCCTCAGGGGGTGTATTATCATCACTACCTTCCCAAGCGAAGCTTATCGGTAAACGGCAAACCAGACCATCAGGACCTTCTTCGGTAATAAAGACTTGAGGAATTTCGCCTGCTTCGGGAAAAGGTGCAAGTAGTATCGTGCCCCAATCATCCCCAGCAAGCCCGAAGTTGCCACCCATTGTTTGTACAACTACAGGCTTGGTACTGACTATATGCACATCTTGATAGCCTGACAAATAGAGAAAATCATCTGAATTTTTGATATATGTGTTGCCGTTGATATTAATCTCTGTGTTATTGTATGGAACAAATATATAGGCTCCGAAGCGCTGAGTATTAATGAAAAACTCTCTACCACCGTTACCCTGATTAATAGTGGTATCGTCTCCCATATCTGCAATTGTTGCTCCACCCTCTATGTCTCCTGCCCAGACAGCGACATTCCCTGTTGCTTCTAATTTCCAACGATTTTTTCCCACTCCCCTTCGAAAGTATGTCTGGCCGCGGCGGAGAGGCAAGTTTTGCTCTAAAATAGCACCTGTGTCTATATTTGTAATAGTAATTTCACAGTCTTCATATGCAAAAATAGCTATAGCTCCTCCCCCCCATCCGGCAGTTGCAAAAAGAAAGTAACGCCCCATGTCGCGTCCGTTAGAACTTGGCACTGCGGTATAGCCGTTACCCACATTGGATTGCAAACAAACGCGTCCCGAAGCAGTGAGCCTATAAAGCCTTCCCGCCACCAGAGGCGCACCTGTAGTTCGCCAGTACCTCTCACGAGGTAAGTTAAAACTTGTTACTACATTTCCTGAGGCATCTTGAATCGTCACATTGGCATCATCAAATGCAAATACTAAAAATTCGTTGGCAGAACTTAGCACAGGTATAACAAATATGAATTCCGTTCCCGTTCGCAGAAAGCCGTCAACGGCAGGGTAGCTTGTGGAACCACCAGAGTTGCAACAATCATACCATAAATGGGCAGAAATTGGACGATCAGAAGTAATTTTAAATGGGGTTCTACGACCTATGGTAAAGGTTAGTGATTGAGCGCGATTGAGTGTTCCCTGGCGTAGTGTCTGTTGATTGCTTATATCAACAACCGTGTACTGTGTGTTATCGGTAAATCCCACAAGAGTTATGAGAGCGTCCGCACGAATACTGTATCCATAATAGACATAACTTTGCGCCAACAACGAAGTGGCTGTCAGTAGCCACGCACCTATAAGCCCGATCCAAAATATCCACCTGCCACGCATGGTCGTGCTCCTTTCTGCAACCTACCTTAATTATAGCACACTCTGCGCCCAATGTCAATACCCCAATGGGGTAATTTTTCCTATTCCCCCATAGGGGTATACCGATATGCTGCCTCCTCGCCCTGTAGACCCAGCTCTTTGGCAACCACCAACGCCCGATGCAAACTGTGAACTCTCAGCTTGCGATAGATGCGCTGCAGGTGCTTCTTGACCGTATCGGGCGACACATACAACACCTCCGCCACCTCAGCGACCCGATCATAACGCAAAAACGCGCCCAACACGCGCCGCTCGGCGCAACTTAGCAGGTTCGCGTCCAGAATCGTGCCCTGCGCTTCGGAAACGGGCTTCTCTACGAGTTGCAGGGTTCCGCACGCACCTGTTCGCGCAGGAACGCCTCAGTCATCGGGTCGCTTGCCCAGACAATCACCTTTACCTGACGCATGCTCCACCTCAATCATCTATATACGATGCAGAAGCGGTTGCCTCCTACCCGTAGCGCAACGGAGTTGTGGAAGATATGATGTCCGAATGCTCATTGGCGCGCACAGGGTTTTGACACTCTCGCTCTGTGCTCACAACTCATAGTTCAACGCCACCAGATTGAACTCCAGTCGCTGCTTGCCGCACTGCACGGTGAGCTTCAGCGGGCGACCGGGGCGGGTGTTCAGCAGCCGATCCACCAGCTGCTTCTCGCTCCAGTGAGCGGGCGACTGTCCGTCGATCAGCACGATGCGGTCGCCTGCCTTGACCCCAGCCAGGTCGGCATCGGAGAGAGGCATCACCCAGCGGATGATGAGTTCCTTGCCCTGCCGCCGCCACTGGATGCCATAGCCCGCATTATCGGCAGCACGCTCGCTCGCCGTGTGCGGTTGCCATACCATCTGTTCGCGGAAGTAGTTGAAGGTGATTTTGTAGTGGCGCATAATGGGAATGCCCAGCAAGCCATGCTTCCCTTTGCGCATAAGTGCCGAGTCGGAGGCGACAGCGCTGGCAGGCTTCTGAAAGGCGAACACCGGCCCAAAACGCAGCTCGCCCAGAGTCATTTTGTTCAGGCGCATCACACGCATATCGCCCGTCATGAACTCGTATTCATCGCCTTCAAAGAACTCGCCCATCCGCTTGAACCAGTCCTCCAGCTTCATCCAGACGCAGACGGACTTGTCAGGCTCGTAAGAAGGGGGCATCAAGTTCGTCGCTGCGCCTGTGTCCACAATCATGCGGATCTGCTGCTTGTCGCCCACGCCCATCGTGACCAGGATGTGGTCGCCAAACATTTCGAAGGGGATAACCACCCCTTTGGGCATCTCGGCATCGGGCGGCTCGAAGGTCATTGATCGCGTGGTGAAATCGATAGTAACCTGGAAGGCGGAGATAATCTCGCGTCCCAGCAGTCCAATCACCTTGCGCCCGTCCACTTCGTCATCGCCCAATGGAGTGTAATCGAGCGGTCCGACCGAGAACACGACCTCTTTAATCTCGGCGTCACCAATCTTGACGCTTTTAGCCTTCGCGCCATAGGCAGGTACCAGCCCATACACCAGCGCGAGCACATGGTCGGTTTTGGGAATGCGCTCCAGCCCCGCCTCCTTGGCAATTTTGGTGTCGATCCATGAGCGGGATGCGCCCGTGTCAAAAATAATCAGATAGGGACCTTTATCGTTGATTTTGACCTCCACATAGAGGGAGAACCGCTTCATCTGGAAAGGCACTTTGACGGGCAGTTTGTCGCGCACGATGGGCGGTGGCTCGGAAGGCGGTCGTTCAAAGAGCGCATCGGGCACTTCACTGGTATCCAGCGCGGTGAAGAACTGATTGCGGACCTGTGCGCCGTTTACAAAGAGGCGGGTTTCAAACGGCATGAGCACCTCGCCCACGGGCGTCTTGATCTGCCGATAGTTGTGGTACGCCTCGAACACGCGCATCAGCTCGTCGGTCTCGTAATCCACTGCCTCATACTCCAGCCCGATCACCTGATCCTGCTCGTTGAGGTAGCAATGCACTTTGCGTTCGGGCTTTTTGGGTAGGCTGTTGTGGTGGGGTAGTTGTGGTAGCTGGAAAGTGACACGATAGCCGCTGCGTCCATCGGGCAACTTGCTCTCGGTGCCGTCGAGCAGGGTGGCGTCTTTGTAGAGCAGGGGCAGCATCACGAAGTCGTGGTAGCGGTCGTCCAGTATAGTTTGCACCTCTTCCTGTGCGATGCGGGCGACCAGATAGCCCTGCTTGCGCCAGCCCGTTTTGCCATCAAAGCCGACGATCTCGGTCTCACCGCCGCGCTCGATCTCGGTGCGTACTTTTTCGCCCTTGCGATAGAGCGTGATTTTCACATCGCTTTTGCCGCCCCGTTCGCTGGTCACATCGAGGTTCACGCGCACGCCTTTGAGGGCGAGCTGCATAAACGCCTCACCCCCATGCACCTGCAGCGCATGTTCGAAACGGGCCCGAGCGGTGGAGAGATCTGCCCAGCCCCTCGGCACCAAGCCGCTCCAAAGCAGCAACAAGGCAGTTAGCGAACAGCGAATCGCGAATGGCAACTGCATCTTCATTTGCCCTCCGTCGGCATGGAAGATACTCAGCATGTCGCCCGATTCCTGCACCCATCGATGGTGCCCTCACCCTAAGCCTTTTACCAGTGGGGCAAGGGAGTGATGCCCAATTGCGAGGATGGATTGGTCGCTTCGGGTCAGGTAAACTGTGGTTGAATGGATGGCATCGTTGTGGTGATGCTGGTGTGGCTGTTGGCAGCGCTGTGGGTCTTCGCGCTGATTATGATGGGCATCACGGGCGATGTGACGCCTGCGGAGTCGATTCTGGGTTCGGTGGTGGCGCTCCTGCTGGCGTTTGCGGCGGCACGCCAAGCGTTTCCCTATGCGTCGCTGTTCGGGCTGCTCACCTTGAGTATGGGAGCGATTGCCCTGCCGATGATGCGCAACTACCTCAATCGCCAGGCGCATGCCCAAATGGATGCGGAACTGATGGAGCAGGCATGCCATGCCGTCGAGTTTGACCCAAAGAACTGGGGTGCCCTCATTCAGCTGGCGACATGGTGCTATCGGCACGACCTGATGGAACATGCGGTGCACTACCTGGAGCATGCCGTGCAACAGGCGCCGCTTTATACCTACAACGAGAAGCGCATGCTGCAGGACTGGCAGCATGAATTGCGCCATTTCGGCAGGCGAACGGGCTACACGCCTTGCCTGAACTGTGGCGCGCGCAACCCTATCGGTCCGCTGCGGTGCGCCCAGTGCGGTGAGCTGTTGTTACCGATGCTGGTGCGCGGGCGATGGATTCCCAAGCGGTTGCTACAGAAGGTGGTGCGTGTGTGGGTGGTCAGCACGCTGGGCATCGCGGTGAGCCTAATAGTGGGAGGGCAGCTGCCTGGCAGCACGGCGCTTGTGCTGGTGCCGTTGTTCATCCTGATTACGGGGGGTGCTATCCTGTGGGTGCTGCGAAAACGCTGAGGCGACGCGTCCCTGTACCACCCTTCACGCAGTTAGATCGCTATCTGCTGCGCGAGATGCTGGTGCCGCTGGGCATCGGCACCGGCGCGGTGACGCTGATGCTTATCGGCAATTTGCTTTTTAACTATGCACCGCTCTTTTTCAGCTATGGCATCCCACTCGTCGCGGTGGCGCAGATGGTGATGTACTACACGCCCTATCTGCTGGTGCTCAGTTTGCCTGTGGGCACGGCGGTGGCGGTTTCGCTGACGGTCAATCGCCTCACGCGCGACAGCGAGATTACGGTGATGCGCATGGCAGGCATTAGTCTGCGCCGAATCTTTTTGCCGTTGCTGCTGATGGGTGCGCTGCTGTCGGGGCTAAACTACTGGCTGAACGAGCGCATCGTGCCACCTGCTATGCGCGAGTTCTATCGGCTGCGTAATCGGATGTTCCTGCTGGCGCCCGTGCCCAACATCACCAGCAACGCCGTGTTGAAGGTGCAAAACTACGCGGTGGTGATCGGTACGGCGCAGGAGATGGGCGGGCATGTGCTGATGGAGGATGTGCTAATGTTCGAACAGCGTGCCCGGGGCGAATGGCTGGTGATCCACGCGCCACGCGGGCGCTACCAAAATGGCATCTGGGAACT
>ENA-ORXB01001070-ORXB01001070.1-sediment-metagenome-genome-assembly--contig:-NODE-1070-length-38083-cov-17.075751_pt1 | contig 38083 bp, 38 predicted proteins | sample MGYA00237863_ERZ511475 | MGnify/ENA primary metagenome ERZ511475 (study PRJEB26305, sample SAMN06343858) | sediment metagenome | isolation source: hot spring sediment | place: Canada: British Columbia... | reverse complement strand
GGCTACTATTATAGTAGCCCTGCTGTCTTTTTATTGATATGGAAGGTTTAGCTTAAAGGGAATTTCTCACTCGGCGTTTGCAAAAAATAAATTAGACAATTAATGTAGTGGCTTGTCCATGACCTCCCTTTGGTTCGAGATGAACCCAATAATTGGTAGCAGGTTTTAAAACCTAACCCTACAAAAAGTAATTTTTCACAGGGCGTATGAAGGATATGACAAAGGTTACAAGCCAGCTTGCTTTATAATCTTTCTGTGTGGGTTTTAGGTCAACATGACGAGGCTTACAGAAAGATAAGGAATTCCATACTAAACCTTGTGGGCAACACGCCCTTGGTAAGGCTTAGAAAGGTCATACCATCTTACATATCACCCAAGGTGGAGATATACGCCAAGCTTGAAAGCTTTAACCCTGGAGGTTCTGTAAAGGACAGGCCAGCCTTGAGCATGTTCCTTGATGCAATAGAAAAGGGGCTTATAAAGGAGGGCAAGGTGGTCATTGATGCCACATCGGGCAACACGGGCATAGCCCTTGCCATGGTGGGTGCCTGCCTTGGCGTACCTGTAGAGCTTGCCATGCCAGCCAATGTGAGTGAAGAAAGAAAGAGGATAATAAAGGCCTATGGCGCCAAAGTATACTTTACAGACCCTCTTGAGGGCACTGACGGAGCCATACTCTTTGTGAGGGAAAAGGTGAGCAAAGAGCCGGAAAAGTATGTTTATCTTGACCAGTATAATAACCCGGCCAACTGGAGGGCTCATTTTTATTCAACAGGCATAGAGATATGGAACCAAACCGGTGGAAAGATAACCCATCTGGTGGCGGGTATAGGGACCGGTGGTACCATAATGGGAACTGGCAGAAGGCTCAAGGTATACAACCCAGATATACAGATAATAGGTGTGCAGCCAGCCTATCCCTTTCATGGTATAGAAGGTCTAAAGCACATAGAAAGCTCCATAAAGCCCGGCATCTTTGATGAAACTTTTTTGGACAGGACCATTTTTGTGGAAACGGAGCCAGCCTATGAGATGACAAAAAGGCTTGCAAGGGAGGAAGGAATTTTGGCAGGCCAATCTTGCGGTGCAGCTTTGCATGCTGCCCTTGAGTTGGCAAAGGAGCTGGAAGAGGGGGTTATAGTAGTCATATTTCCAGATGGAGGTGAAAAATACCTTACTACCGCACCCTATAAGGACCTATAAGCATGTTAAAATATCTCTATGAAAGTTCCCTTCTCCTGGCTTTCTGAGTTTATAGACCTACAAGACCTTGATCCATACAAGGTGGCGGAGGAACTCACCCTAAAAAGCGTAGAAACATCAGTCAATAAATGGGATATAGACCTTGACGGCGTTGTGTATGCAAAGATAGTGGAAAAGAAAAATCATCCCACAAGGGATCTGGCTGTCTATAAAGTAAAGGCAGGTGAAGGCCTTTACCTTCAGGTGGTATCTGCAGACAAGGACCTTGAGGAAGGTAAAGGTGTGCTTTTGGCCTTGCCCAATTCAAGGGTGGGGAGCATGTGCATAGGTGTTAGAGACTTTGATGGTATTATCTCTCAAGGCATGTTCCTTTCTGCAAAAGAGCTTGGTTTGGAAGACCAATCAGAGGGAGTTTTGACCTTTGATGAGGATATAAGCCCTGGCACTAACGCCTATGACCTTTTGGGCTTTGGTGAATACATCCTTGAGATAGAACCTACGCCCAACAGGGGAGACCTCCTCTCTGTAAAGGGTCTTGCAAGGGATATAGGGGCCCTCTTTGGCCTAAAGAGAAAAGAAAGGAAGTATCCAGAGTATGAAGATTTTGGAGAGCTGGATATAAGGATTGAGTCCAAGGACTGTAAAAGGTACAGGGGAGCCATAATAGAAGGCGTAAAAGTTAAGCCTTCCCCTATTTGGCTAAGAAGGAGGCTCTGGCAGTGTGGCATAAAGACCATAAACAACGTGGTGGATATAACAAACTATGTAATGCTTCTGGAAGGCCAACCACTCCATGCCTTTGACCTAAAAACTATAAACTTTCCCCTCCTTGTGAGGGATGCCTATGAGGGAGAAATCATAAGGACACTAATGGGAACGGAGAAGAGCCTAAAGTCCATAAACCTCCTCATAGCAGACAGGGAAAGGCCCTTGGCCCTTGCGGGAGTGGTAGGAGGTCTTGAAAGCTCGGTAAAAGAGGATACAAGCTCCATACTTCTTGAATCGGCATACTTTGACCCATATAGGATAAGGAAGTCAGCAAGGTCTCTTGCACTGCAAACGGATAGCTCCTACAGGTTTGAGAGGAATGTGGATATAGAGGGTGTAAAAAGAGCCCAAGATCTTGCCATAAGGCTTTTGCTTGACATTGCTGGTGGAGAACTTAAAGCTGTAAGGGATGTGTATCCAGAACCTTATGAACCAAAGAAGGTCTTTTTGAGCCTTGAAAAGTACAGAAGGTATTCGGGAATGGACTTTGATAGGGAAGCAATTTCAAGAGTTTTAAGCTCCCTTGAAATACCCCATCAGCTTCAAAGGTGTGGTGTGGAGGTGTATATACCCCCTCACAGAAGCTTTGATATGCAAAGGGACGTGGATGTAATTGAGGAGGTGCTAAGGGTAATAGGCTACTCTGAACTAAAAACAGAACCTTTAAGAATGCCCTCCAAGCCATCAAGGATAGAGAGCCTTGAAGAAAGGATAAGGGATTTTATGGTGTGCAGGGGCTTTTCCGAGATTATAACCTTCTCCTTTGAGGAAAAGGACCTATACGAGCTTCTTTCCCTTCCAGAGCCACAGCTGGAGATTTTAAACCCCCTAAACAGGTCCCAAAGGTTTTTGAGGACTTCTTTGATCCCATCCCTCCTAAGAACCTGCCTTGAAAATACAAGAAACTACAACTACAATATGGCTATCTTTGAGATAGGCAAGGTTTTTACAAAAGAAGGCGAAGAGACAAGGCTTGCCTTTCTCATGACTGGGACAAAAAAGCTTTTCCCAGAAGAGGAGTATTCGCCCTATGAGGCCATAGGCCTTATGCAAGACCTTTTAAACCTATACTCTGAAGGCTATACATCTCAATCTTCCAACTTTCCCTTTTTCCATCCCAACCTTCAAAGGCTTTATTTGGTAAAGGATGAGCCTATAGCTTACGTGGGCGTACTGAACCCAGCCCTTCAAGAAAAGTTAGAAATTAAACATAAGGTCATACTGGGTGAGGTAAAAGTGAGAGGCTTAAAAGAAGTAAAAAGAACTTACAAGCCTCTATCCACATTCCCACCTGCAATCAGGGACATAACCCTACTTATGGACAAAGGGGTGGATGTGGATAAATTAATATTCCATATCAGGAGTATGGAACTGGTAGAAGAGGTTAAGATGTTTAGTCTATATACGGATCCAAGGCTTGGGGAAGGCAAGAAAAGCGTTAGCCTTAGACTGGTTTTTAGGAGTAAGGAAGGAACTCTTTCTGATCAGGAAGTGAACGAAGTGGTTAGCAGGCTTTTGATGGATTTGGAAGAAAAGTTTGGGGCAAAGCTAAGATAGAGCCTGCCCTGTACGTGGTGAAGGAACTTATATTGGGGTCCACATGGTGAGGCATTAGGGAGCCCGGCCTCCGGAAGAGCCAAGGCGGACTTCCGGGAGGGCACCCACTTAGTTCTTTTGGGGCCCACCGAAGGTTCCTTTTTCCCACGGCATGGGCGGGTTGATTCTTGCCTTCCCCTCCTGGAAAAGGAGGCGGAAGATGAAATTGCTTACAAAAAAGGAACTTAGAAAGGAGTATATAGAAAAAAGGGAAAGGTTATCCCAAGAAGAAAGGGAATTGTTATCTTCCAAAATAGTAAGCAGAATATTAAGCCTTCCAAGCTTTGAAAAAGCAAAAAGTGTTTTACTTTTTTGTCCTCACAGAGGGGAGCCCGATATAACACCTCTTTTCTCTTGGGTTCTTAAGGAAGGGAAAGCCTTGGTTCTTCCCAAGGTGGAAGGAGAGGATCTAAAGCTTATAAGGGTTAAGCAAGACACAAACCTAAGCCCTGGTGCCTTTTGCATACTTGAGCCGAGGGATGGAGAAGAAATCAGCCCAGAGGCGATTGATTTTTCTCTGGTGCCTGGTGTGCTTTTTGATAAGGTAGGATATCGGATAGGTTATGGTAAGGGGTATTACGATAGGCTTCTTACCAAGTTGGGAGGAATAAAGGTGGGGGTTTGCTATCAGTTTCAAGTGGTGGAGGAGTTGCCAAGGGATAGCTGGGATAAGCCCGTTGACCTTGTGGTCACGGAAGAAAAAATCTACGAAGGAGGTAACGAAAGATGAGCATGGAGTTGGTTTTATTGGTTGGTTTTATAGCTTTAGTAATTGGTCTTTCTGTGGGTTTTTTCTTAAAAGGTAAGAAAGTACCTTCGGCGGTTGAACCAAGTCCAGACCTTGAAGAAAAAAGGAAAGAAGCAAACGAAATAATACTCAAGGCAAAGCAGGAAGCCCAAGAGATATTGAAAAAGGCCCAAGAGGAAGCAAGGGAGATAAAGCTTGTGGCAGAAAGGGATGCAGAGAAAATAGTAAGGCTCGCCCAAGAAGAAGCAGATAGGCTTAGGAGTACCATAAAGGAGGAGACGGAAAAGATAAGGAAGGATGTGGAAGAGTATATTTCCGAGAAAAAGCAGGAATTACACAAACTTGAGCAAGCCCTTCATCAGAAAGAATCAAACATAGAAAGAAGAGTTCAGGCTCTTGAAAGAAGAGAGGAAGAACTATACAGGAGAGAAAAAGAAATAAGGGAGATGGAAAAGGAGATAGATAAGGCACAAAGGGATATTCAAACAAGGCTTAAGGAATTAGAAGAAAAGGAAAAGGAAATAGAAGCTCTTAAACACAGAGAGATGCTTGAGCTTCAGAGAATTGCAAGCATGACCCTGGAAGAAGCGAGAAGCGAGCTTTTCAAAAAGGTTGAAGAGGAATCAAAGATAGAAGCCATAAGGATTATGAAGCGTATAGAAGAGGAGGCAAGGGATAGGGCAGAGTTTGAAGCAAAAAAGGTCATAACTACCGCAGTTCAAAGGCTGGCTTCCGAGATAGCTATAAACTACACTACTACTACCGTGGAGCTTCCAAGCAACGAGTTTAAGGGAAGGATAATAGGAAGGGAAGGAAGGAATATAAGGACTTTTGAGCTTTTAACAGGTGTGGATCTCATCATTGACGATACACCAGACATAGTGACCATATCTTCCTTTGACCCCATGAGAAGGGAACTTGCAAAAGAAGCCCTTGAAAGGCTAATACAGGATGGGAGGATACATCCCGCACGCATAGAAGAGGTGGTATTGGAAGTAAAGAAGGAGATGGACGATAAGATAAGAAAAATGGGAGAAGAAACATGCATGGAGCTTGGCCTATATGATATAAACCCAGGCCTTTACTATTACATTGGTAAGCTTTACTATAGAACAAGTTACTCTCAAAACGTGCTTTTGCATTCTAAAGAGGTGGCATATATTGCAGGTATGATGGCAGAAGAGCTTGGCCTAGATGCCAAGATAGCAAGAAGGGCTGGGCTTCTGCATGATGTAGGAAAGGCTGTATCTCACGAGCTTGGAGGCTCTCATACCGACATAGGCATAGAGCTATGCAAACGCTACGGCGAGCCAGACCCAGTGCTGAACGCTATAAAAGCCCACCATGAAGAAGAGCCTGTTAGGTATCCAGAGGTGGCCCTTGTATGCGCAGCAGATGCACTCTCTGCAGCAAGGCCTGGTGCCAGAAGGGAAAGCCTAGAAACCTATCTCAAAAGACTTGAAAAGCTTGAAGAAATAGTTAAATCCTTTAGTGGGGTTCAAAACGCCTATGCGGTGCAGGCAGGAAGAGAGGTAAGGGTAATAGTAAACCCAGAGGAGATAAGCGATGAAGAAGCCTACATGCTATCCAAAAACATAGCAAGAAAGATAGAAGAAGAAATGCAGTTTCCAGGTCAGATAAAGGTAGTAGTGATAAGAGAAACAAGACATGTGGAATACGCAAAATAGTTTTATAATATATATTACCTGCGGCGGCGTAGCTCAGCTGGTTAGAGCGGAGATCTCATAAGTCTCAGGTCGGAGGTTCGAGTCCTCCCGCCGCCATTATTCTACTGAAACCTTCCTCTGGAGCTCATAAAGCCTTATGATCTCTTCTACTGTGTTGGCATCTTCTGGGTTTTTGTCCTCCCTTATAAAGCTTACAGCCCTTGGGAAACGCAAAGCATAGCCTGGGCTATCTATGGTTCTTCCAGCAGTGTGTAAAGGAGACCTCGTTATCTCATCCGCATTCACCGTTATTACATATTTGGGCTCAACCCACACATCTGCAGAAAGGAGGCTATCCACCCTTGCATGTTTGTGATCAAGCCTTATCTCATCAAGCATCTTCTTAAGCCTTATCCATTCATCTTCGGTAAAGCCAGAACCTACTTTACTAACCGTTTTAAAGGTATCCGTGGATGGGTCATACACACCCACAAGCACACCACCTATACCAAGCTTAGCCCTTGCACCCTTACCATAGTAATAGCCCAAAATCACCACATCTATAGTATCCGCCAAAGCACCCCTGTAGCTCCTTTTAAGCTTTATCCAGTTGAAGTTCCTTGAGCCAGCCGTGTAGGGAGCATCAAGCCTCTTTGCCATTATACCTTCAAGACCTCTTGTTATTGCCTCTTCAAAGAACTCTTCCACATCCTTGACTCTATCTGTGATGATCATCTCAGAGGTCCTAAGGGTGTTTGTTTTTGTAAGGAGTCCTTCAAGAGTCTTTCTTCTTTCAATAAAAGGCTTTACTGTATAATCCTCACCTTCCAGATATAACAGGTCGAAACAGAAGAGCTTTAAAGGGTATTCTTTTGAATACTCATGAATATCATACTTTCTCTTTCTCTGTATAGTTATCTGAAAGGGATAAAACTCGCCAGTGTCTTCATTAACTGCCAAAGCTTCACCTTCAAGAATGACTTTACCCACCTTTATATCTTCAAGCACACCCTTCACCACATCTGGAAACATCTCCGTCATGCGCTCCAGGTTCCTTGAGTATATTTCAACCTTTTGACCATCCTTATGAACCTGCAATCTAAAGCCATCGTACTTGGCCTCTACCGCACACCTTCCAAGCCTGCTTATTATCTCTTGGGCGCTTGATACTCTTTCTGCTAAGGCCATCCTTATGGGATAGCCTATCTGTATTTTAAAATCTTTGAGAGCCTCTATCCCTTCCTCCTTTAGTTTTTTGGCCACAAGGCCAAGGTCTGAACATAGGTTATAAGCCCTCTCTATAAGGGGCTTTAACTCCCTGCCTTTTGCCACAAGGGATAGAGCATCTATTATGGTGGCATCGCCCACACCAAGCCTAAGCCTTCCTATTACCACTCTTACCGCATACTTGGCTTCAAAGCCCGAAAGGCCCTTCAAAAGGTTTATAAGCCTCATAACCTTGTCCAAAGTACCCCTTGTCTTTGCAATATCAAAGAGTTCCTGATATACCTTCACAAGGCTAAGGCCCCTTCCCTGCCAGCTTACGAGCTCTTGCGCTACCTCACCCAAGTCCCCCTTATCCTTGTATAGACTCTCCACTTGCTTTACCTTAACACCACAAGCCTTGGAAATTGCTTCCATCATTAGCTTTTCTGAGACACCAAACTCTAAGCCCCTAAAGGCTGGCACAAGCTCGCCAAGGGTCAAATAGACTACCTTGTCTATCTCCTCCACATCCGCCTTTTCCAAAAGGTCCCTCAGTATGTCTGCCATCTCAAGCCTGCTTGTGGTCTGCTCTATCCTTTGGAAGAACTCAGAAAGTTCTCTGAAGGTCATAAGAAAGATTTTAAGAAAGTTTTAAAACACCTTCCAGATTTTTTACAAACTGGCTGGCACTCCTTCCAGAATAGCCGTTGCTCATAGACCACTGAAGGGCAAGTCTTTCAAGCTCCTCTTCTCCTATCCTTAGGCCCCTTTGGGCCACCATATGCCTCACTATGGAAAGGTACTGCTCCTTGCCAAAGGCGAAAAAGCCAAGCCTTATGCCAAAGCGTTCCACAAGGGAAACTCTTTCCCAATAGCTTTCTTCTGGGAACCTTTCTTCCCCGTTCCTTTCTGGCATAAGGTGCCTTCTGTTTGAGGTGGCGTATATGGCCACATTGGCAGGCCTCTCTTCAATGTCCCCATCCATCAAAGACTTCAATACCCTTATGCTCTCGTCCCCCGGCTCGAAGGAAAGGTCGTCGAAGAAGAGGATAAACTTTTCTTCCCTTTCTCTGAAGAGATCATAGAGGTCTGAAAGGTGCCAAAGGTCCATCTTGTATATTTGCACAATTCTGAGGCCCTCCTTGGCAAAGAGGCCAAGCATAGACTTGACTAAGGAGGACTTCCCCGTGCCCCTATCTCCCCAAAGCAGGGCATCGTTGGCGGGCAGTCCCCTTACAAGCTGTAATGTATTTCTCCTTAGGACCTCCTTTTGATGGTCTATGTGTAAAAGGCTTTCAAAATCTGGTATGTGTGGATGCTTTATGGGCTGTAGCTGTTCATCTTTGAAGCGGAAGGCTATGTACTCTTCAAAGACAGAATTCATCCCCATTTTAGCTTCTCCCTTAGTATTCCAAAAAAGCTCCTTTTTGGGTTTGGATACATAAGGCAGTAATGCCGTGACTTCCTGACTATTATAGTATCTTCCCTTTTTAAGCTCCTACCCTCTTGGCCGTCAAGGGTTAGGTAGGCCATGCCATCCTGGGAGAGGTTTTTTAGCCTTATCTCAAAATCTGGTGGGAGGACAAGGGGCCTGTTGGAAAGGGTATGAGGGCATATGGGGACAAAGAGAAGGGCCTCTGAAAGGGGGTAGATGATGGGGCCTCCTGCGGAGAGGGCATAGGCGGTGGAGCCAGTAGGCGAAGAAACTATTACACCATCTCCATAGACTCTCAGAACAGACTCTTCTCCCACAAATACTTCCACCTCCACCATCCTGGCAAGGCTTTCCTTTGATATAACCACGTCGTTTAGATAATCTCCCATATAGACCTCTTCAGAACCCCTTTTCAAATAGGCAGAAAGCATCATCCTCCTTTGTGGCTTTATCTCTCCCTTCAAAACCTTTTCTATGACCTCTTCCATATCCTCCCTTTCCACCTCTGTGAGAAAGCCAAACCTTCCCTCGTTTATGCCAAGGATGGGTATGGACCTTTGGGCCACCAGCCTGGCACTGGCCAAAAAGGTGCCATCACCACCTATCACCACAAGAAGGTTTACACCTTCCAGGCTTGGCTTTTTGGAGTCTCTTTTGTTTATAAACAGCTCCGCATCAACCTTATGGAACAACAGAAGGTCCTTGACCCTTTGAGCCGTCTCTAAGGCAGATTTTGTATCCTTCACAAAAAGGAGTGTCTTCATAAAAGCCTGTCAATTATCTCGCAAAGCACATGGCCAAGGGTTATATGGCACTCTTGAATCCTTGCCGTATCGTAGGAGGGTACCACAAAGCTGTAGTGGGCAATGTCTACCACCTTTCCCCCGTTTCTTCCTGTGAAGGCCACTGTGGTGGCACCAAGATCATGGGCCTTCATAAGACCCTTTATTACATTGGGAGAATTGCCAGAGGTGGTAATGCCTATGGCTATGTCTCCGGGCATGCATAGGGCTTCTATTTGCCTTTCAAAGATGGTTTCAAAGCCATAGTCGTTTCCAACAGCTGTAAGTATGGAGGTGTCTGTGGTAAGGGCTATGGCGGGAAGGGCCCTCCTTTCCTTTTTGAACCTTCCCACTATCTCCGCCGCTATGTGCTGGGCATCCGCCGCACTTCCACCATTGCCAAAAAGCAGTATTTTATTTCCGCTTTTTATGGCCTCCGCCATTATCTTGCCCACTTCTAGTATCCTTTCTGCATAAAGTTCTACAAAGGCAAGCTTTACATCAGCACTTTCTCTAAAGGAGTTTATTACAAGGTCAAGCATCCTTCCTTCTTAAGTCCCCCACCGTTAGCCTGTTCATAAGCTTGAAAAACTCCATAAGCTTTTGCTTGTGATATTCCTCCTGGTTTTCTATAAAGGTGAAGAGCCTCTTTATACTTGGATCTTCCATAGCTTTCATTTCTTTACCATACTCTCCACCTGTCTCTTGCTCATAGAGTATCTCCGCCTTTACCTGCTCTTGAAGGCTCTTCAGAGGCTTTGGAGAAAAGTCCACTCTTTCAATCTGTGGCACACCTCCCAGCTCACCTATCTTTTCTCCAAGCTTTCCCATATGCACCATACTCTCTATGGCAAGGTCAAGCATTATGTCTTTATAGTTGCAATCCTTTGTATGGAAAAACTGGTAAAGATAGTTGATGATAGTTTGATATTCCTCTTTTAAAAACTTGTTTAACACCTCAAGTGTCTTCTGGTCCGCACTTTGTTCTTCCATTGACACGCATACAAGCCCCTCTTTTACCTTTTCCATAAGCTCTGAAAACTCTATTTTATGGTCTTCCTCATCCTTTATGACCCTCTCAAGGAGCCTTTTGACCGAATCATCCTTTACCACCTCAAGCTGTTGGCTGTATGTCCTTATGGCCTCTTCCTCTGCCCAAACATCCTTTGATAGCATATCTGCCCAGTCTGGACCACCTATCATAATCATGTCTTCCAGCCTGTCAAGGACTACCTGCCCTCCCAGCTGAACCACCTTTTGGGCGAACCACTTTAGATGTCTCATCTCCTGGCGTGCAATTTCTTCTATCTCGGAGGTAATATTCCCATCCGTTATAAGGAATATGTGGTATAGGTACTGCACTATGGCGGAATGTTCAAGAGCTACATCGTAAAGCAGTAATTTTATGGTTTCTCTTTTATCCATAGCCTCACCTCAAGCCTATTTTATACACCTTACTAATATAGTCGCTTACCATCCTATGTGTGTTAAAGTAGGGACCTATGGTGGCTATGCTATTCTTCATGAGCCTTACCCATTCATCTTTGTGTTTATAATAAGTTGGTAGTATTATGTGGGCAAGCTTGCCATAAAGGTCTTCAAGGTCTTCTTCATCCAAAGACTCACTCATGTCCTGCCAGCTTGGCCTTGGGCCTATACCCCAACCGTTGACACCCTCTACTCCGCCCTCCAGCCACCAGCCATCCCATGTGGAGAAGTTTAAGACCCCATTCATACCAGCCTTCATACCGCTCGTCCCACAAGCTTCATAAGGCCTTTTAGGGTTATTCAACCACACATCACAGCCAGCTATCAAAAGCTTTGCCATATCTATGCCATAGTTTTCCAAAAAGGTCACCTTAACAGTCTTGGTCCTCTCCCTTATTATCCTCATAGCCTCAAAGATCCTTTTAATCATATCCTTACCCATGCCATCCTTTGGATGGGCCTTACCAGCAAAAACAATCTGAATCTCCCCTACCCTTTCACCAATGTGAATTAGCCTATCTATATCCCTTAAAATCAAGTCGTTCCTCTTATATGGAGTTACCCTTCTTGCTATACCTACGGTAAACACATCATCGGAAAAGCTTGCATCCGTTTGTTTATTTATAAGGTTTATAAGCTCACTCTTTATCTTGTTGTGGGTTTTAAGAAGAAGTTCTGAAGGAATGTCATAGACTCTTTGAAGCAGTATGGGGTTTTCATCCCAACCTGGTATGTATTCGTTAAAGACCTCTTGAAGCTCTGGATGTATCCATCTTTTGTGATATACACCGTTGGTTACATACTCTAGACTTCCTGTAAGTTCTGGAAATATACCCTGAGTAACGTACATATGCCTCTGGGATACAGCGTTTACCTTACCAGAATACCTTGAAGCAAGCACAGAAAGGTTTATATAGCCTTCTACAGCTTCCTTTTCCCAATCTATAATATCATAAGCCTTTAGTTCTTCCTTTACCATATCCACTGGAAACTTATCATGGCCAGCTGGCACGGGTGTATGCGTGGTAAAAACGCACCTTTTTCTTACTTCATCTGAACTCTTGAATTCTCTTAGTAGCTCTACCACAAGGAAGGCCGAATGGCTTTCGTTCATATGATAGACATGTATGGGATAGCCCAAGGCCTTCAGAACCCTGTAGCCACCTATACCCAAAAGGATCTCCTGCCTTAGCCTGTATATGCCATCATCAAAGTAGAGCTTACTGTTTAACTTCCTAATCTCTGGATCGTTGCCTTCCACATCCGCATCAAGGAAAAGTATCCTCACATCTGCCTTTGATCTAACCCAATACTCCCAACAGGCTACTTTTTGCTTTTTGTCTCCAAATAACACTTCCACCTCAACGTCAAGCTTCCTTAAATACTTCTTGTAATCCCAAAGGGCGTCAAAGTCCAACTGCATACCATGGGGAGTTATCTTCTGTAGGTTATACCCCCTCTTATATAGCAGTGTGACACAAACTGCAGGAATATCCATATCGGCATAGGAGTATAGGGTATCACCTGCAAGGGTTCCCAGCCCTCCACTGTATATTGGCATATTATCTTCTAGGCCAAGCTCCATAACAAAGTAAGCTATCATTGCTTTATATTTTATAGCACAATGAAACTCATAGAAACAGACCTCACCTGCAGGCTTGACAGTCTACCTTGGACATCCTTCCATACACGCTTTGTCTTTGCCCTAGGCATTACATGGGTTCTGGATGCCTTTGAGGTGGTAATAGTTAGCGCAGTTCTAAAGCCTATGGCAAAGAGCCTTGAATTTCTGCCCTGGCAGAGTTCTATGATGGTAAGCGGCTTTCTAATCGGAGCCATTTTGGGCTCTTTGATCTTTGGCTACCTTGCGGACAAGTATGGAAGGAAGAAGCTCTTTTTGATTACTCTCCTTTTGTATGCTGGTGGCACCTTTTTAACAGGTTTTGCTCAAAGCTTTGAGACGGCTCTTTTATTTAGAATATTGGCCGGTGCTGGTCTGGGTGGGGAGTTCGCAGCCATTCAGTCTGCCATAGACGAGTTTGTACCATCAAGACATAGGGGCAAGGTGGATGGCACCATTACAGCCCTTTGGAACCTGGGTAGTCTAATGGCTTCCTTAAGCGCCATTGGGCTTTTAAAGCTTTTGGACGAAGGCCTTGCCTGGCGTATAGCCTACTTCTTTGGAGGTCTTATAGCCTTGCTTGTGGTCTTTGTAAGGCTTTATGTGCCAGAGTCTCCAAGATGGCTCCTATCAAAGGGAAAGCTTGAAGAGGCCAAAAAGATAGTGGAAAGGGTGGAGTTGGAAGCTGGTGGAAAAAGGAGTGATAGCACATGCCATATACCTGTCTTTGAGGGCAGTATCCTTGACGCATCAAAGATACTTCTAAAAGAATACAGATGGCGCTTCCTCTTTAGCGCCAGCATGAGCTTTACCATCCTTACCACCTATTATGGCATGATAACCCTACTACCTCTAATCCTTTCCGAGGTCTACCACCTTCAGACAAAGGAAATCCCTCAAATACTCACCCTTGGAAGCTTGGGTGGCCTGTTGGGCGGCCTGTTGGTGGCTTATATGGTAGACAAAATAGGCAGAGTACCCTTGGGAATACTTATAAGCCTTCTTTCCTCTCTCCTTAGCCTTTCCTTTCTTCTTGGCTTTGACCTTAAGACCACCTTCTTTGTTTATTCTTTTGTGGCCTTCTCCTTTGCCTCCGTTGCCTACGTGATAGCCACTGAGATCTATCCCTCTTACATAAGGGCCTACGCCATAGGCTTACTTTCTATAATAGGTAGGCTCTCTGGCGCTTTTGCGCCACTCTTTCTTGTTAGCCTTGCTCAGATAGGCTTTACCTATGCCATGCTTGGTTTGGCTTGCCTTTGGCTTGTGGGCTTTTTTGCCTTTGTTCTGTGGGCCTTAAAGGGTATGGAAACAAAGGGCAAACCTTTGGAAGAAATTTCATAAAATAATGGCATGCTTTTAGGGTTCATCCTGCTTTATATGGTAGGTACCCTTCTTATAGGCCTTTTGGCAAGCACCTTTGTAAAAAACTCTAAGGACTTTATACTTGCGGGAAGGAGCCTTCCCTTGTATATGGCCACCTTTGTAACCTTCGCCACATGGTTTGGTGCAGAGACTGTCTTGGGCGCCTCTTCCACCATGGCAAAGGAAGGCCTTATAGGCGTTATAGAGGATCCCTTTGGCGCAGCCCTCTGCTTGATACTTATAGGCCTCTTCTTTGCCAAGCCCTTATACAGGATGAACCTTCTTACCATGGGAGATTTCTACAGGGTAGCATACGGAAGAAAAACAGAGATATTGGCGAGCCTTATGATGGTTTTTTCTTACTTTGGATGGATAGGAGCCCAAATGGTGGCCATAGGTGTCATCTTACACTTGGTGATAGGTGTGCCTCAAACTGTGGGCACCTTTATAGGCTTTGGTGTGGTACTTTTTTACACCTTTTTGGGTGGCATGTGGGCAGTCTCTTTGACAGATTTTATCCAAACCATAATGATCATAGTGGGCCTTTTGGCAGTATTGTATGAGGTGTCTTCTGGCTTTTCACAAATAGTTCCCGTTCTTGCTTCCCAACCTTTGGATTACTACAGGTTTTTGCCAGAGCCTAGCTTAAAGGACATCCTACTTTATATATCTGCTTGGATCACTATAGGCCTTGGGTCCATCCCTCAACAGGATGTTTTCCAAAGAGTTATGTCCTCAAGGAGCGAAAGGGTGGCCGTACTTTCCGCTATAGGAGGCGGTTTTATGTACCTAACAGTTGCCCTAATACCACTAATTCTAGCAGTTTTTGCAAAAGTTAAACATCCAGAGCTTTTAAACATTGACCCACAGCTTATGCTACCCACTATGATAGTGGAGCATACAAGCCTGCTCACAAAGGTCTTCTTCTTTGGGGCTTTGCTCTCAGCTATTATGAGCACTGCAAGCTCTGCTGTGCTTGCACCAGCCTCAGTACTTAGCGAAAATCTTATAAGACCCTACATCAATAATCTATCAGATAGGGGCTTTTTGTGGCTTACAAGGCTGTGTGTTGTCCTAGTTGCGCTAATATCTTTGGGCTTTGCTCTTTCGGGAGAAAGCATATACCACCTTGTAGGAAATTCTTCAGCCCTGAGCCTTGTATCCCTTTTTGTTCCACTTGCAGCAGGTTTATACTTCAAAGGGTCCAATTCCCTTTCTGCTATCCTTTCTATGCTCTCTGGCTTTTTCAGTTGGGTTGTGCTTGAGTATATATTTCACAGCGAGTTTGCCCTTTTGGTAGGTCTTACTTTTAGCTTAGTTTCTTACCTGCTTTGTAGCCTAATACTTAGGTTTGTTTATAAAATGGCCACAAAACTACCCAATAACCCTGTATGATAAGCTCCTGCGAAAGTGAAGTCCTTAATTGTCTAAATTATTTTTAGCAAACATGCAACAGCTTGTTTGTTGTTTAATACTTAACCTATGGAAGAGCTTCTCATTAAAAAACTAATAGAAGTTGGCAAGCTACTATACGTGGAAGGCCTTGTGGACGCAAGAGCGGGAAATCTATCTTGCAGATTAGAAAAGAGTCTTATAATCACAAGGCGTGGTAGCCATTTAGGAAGGTTAAGGGAAGAAGACTTTATAAAAATTCCACTATTTGAAAGGCACATGCTAGAAGATAGAGCTTCTTCCGAGCTTTTAGTGCATAGGGAGGTTTATATGAATACTAACCATGTTTGCGTGGTACACGCACATCCCATAAGCGCCGTTATACTTTCCTTTACTCACGATGTTATAGAGCCCGTTGATTCGGAGGGCAAGGACCTTTTGGGCAGTGTTAAAGTTTTACCTCCTTATCCCTCTGGAAGTGAAGAGCTGGCAAGGTCTGTATCGGAAACCCTAAAGGATTCTAAGCTTGTAATAGTTAGGTCCCACGGTGTATTTTCTGCAAACAAGGACCCTTTTTATGCTTATGCTCATATTTCTGTATTGGAGCGTTCCTGTAAAATACTTCTCCATGGAAGAGGTAAGCTATAAAGGCTGTAAGATACCAAAGGACCTATACTACGATATAGAAAATCAGGTTTGGTATAGGCTTGAACAAGACGGAACTGTGGTGGTGGGAGCTACCGATATAGGTCAGACAAGGGCAGGAAGGATGGTAAATGTTAGAATAAAGGCCGTTGGAAAACATGTGCCAAAGGGCAAGCCTATTGCTAGCTTGGAAAGCGGAAAATGGACTGGACCAGTACCTGCGGTAATAGAGGGTGAGGTGTTAGAAAGGAACGAAGAACTCTTTGACATGCCAGACCTAATAAATGACTACCCATATACAAGAGGATGGATAGCCAAGCTAAAGCCCACAAACTTGGAAAGAGACCTAAAAGATCTTGTTACAGGCGAAGAGGCTGTGCAAAGGATGAAAGAATATATAGATAGGGAAGGAGTGGAGTGTAAAGGGCAATAAACTATTTACATCCGAACTTCTCTTTTAGCTTTTTTTCCACATAGGGGTGTACCAAGCCTTTTAGACAGCCACAGTAAGAAGCAATATCCCTAACTATGGTGGAGCTTATGTGTATATGGTCTTGGGAAGGCATAAGGAAAACTGTTTCCACCTTGGCCAGTTTATAGTTGTTTAAGGCTATTTGAAGCTCATACTCAAAATCGGTAAAGAGCCTCACCCCACGCACCACTATTTCAACCCTTTCCTTTTTCATGAAATCCACAAGTAGGCCATCAAAGCTTTTCACCTCAACCTTTTTAAGATCCTTCACCATTTGACTAAACATATCCACACGCTCTTCTGCGTCAAAAAGCAGGCTTTTCCTTGGATTTTTGGCTATAGCCACTATTACATGGTCAAAGAGCTTTAGGGCTCTATTGACTATATCTAAATGCCCCAAGTGCGGTGGATCAAAAGTACCTGGGTATACAGCTCTTTTCATTCTCTTTTCCTCCATATAGATAGGGCGGTATCACCGTAAATCTTTTTCTTTTCTGCAGAGAAGTCAAGTTTTTTGGAATGTTCAAGGATAAAAATGCCCCCTTCTTGTAAATTTTTAATAGCAAGTTCAATAAGTTTATCATAAAATTCATAGTCATATGGAGGATCGGCAAATATCACGTCGGCTCTATGTTCTGTATGTTCTAAAAATTTTAGTACATCGTCTATTATCACCTTACCCTTGCTTTTCTGCCTTATCTTTCCTGCAATCTTAGGATTTTTTTCCACAAAGATAACCTCCGCACCCCTTTCTTCTGCAGCTATACCCATCTGACCTGTGCCGGCAAAGAGGTCAAAAAATATAAGACCTTCTATATCTCCCAATATGTTAAATACTGCCTGTTTTACAAGGTCAGAAGTTGGTCTAATTTTTTGTTTTCTTCTTGCTTTTTTCACAAAAAGTATTATAATTTATTTTTCTGTGTTTAAGGAGGTCTTTGCTATGAAGCAGTTAAAACTGCTACAAAAACTTGACAAGGAGGAGTGCAAATGGTCAAAGCCCTCGGACTGCATATCCTAGCAGACCTTTATGGGGTCCACCCTGACCTTATTGACAGGGTGGAGGATGTGCGCCAGCTCCTTGAGAGCGCCGTCAAGGTAGCAGACCTAACCAAGATATCTTCTCACTACTACCAATTTCAACCCCATGGTGCCACAGGCGTGGTGCTTCTTGCAGAATCTCACATATCCATCCACACGTGGCCAGAGCATGGCCTTGCTACCGTTGACGTTTACACCTGCGGAGACCCCACAAAGGCTTACAAGGCTATGGACTACATCATAGCCACACTTGAGCCCACAAGGGTTGACAAGCAGGTGCATGAAAGAGGTTTAATCGGCCAGTCCGAGGCTGACCATTTACGAAGTATTTTGTTAAAAATATAAATTGAACGGGCGACCCCAAAGGGTCGCCCAAGGGTTCAAAAGAGAAAGCCTACTTCCACACCAACCCTCATTTGATCCTTTTTGTTGTTTACAGTAAAGGGTTTGTCCGCTTTTACGTATGATAGCTCTCCTCTAACAAGGAAAGGACCCTTTGTATAGGCTGGTGTTATGGTAAAGGTCCACCCCTTGTTTCCATCTCCCAAGCCCACCAAGTCTATACCACCTGCATCTGAGTTATCTTTAACGTACTCAACCCTTCCAGATATGGTTATTGGTTGTAGATGGTAGTGTATATGAATACAGCCTGCCGACGCCTTTGCCTTTTCTGACACTTGAGCCTCTACATCCTTTGGAGCCTCCACATACATAAGGTCTGTACCAAAGGACAAGGATCCAAAGCTGTATGTGGCTATAAGATTATATTCTCTCTTGTTTGCAGGTACAGCTGTGCTGTTTGGTCTTGAGCTCTTGTCAGGAAGTATAAAGTTAAAGGATATGGATGAATCCTTTGTGGGTGTAAGGCCTAAAGAACCTTCTAGAGCAGGCTTGGGGTGTGTGGTGCTAAGTGTATAAAAGCCATCATTTATACCTACCTTTACGTTAAAGAGGTCTGTGCTGTAGGTTAGCCTTACGCCGTTGTTTATAACAGGTTGCATATTCCAGATAAGGCCTCTCTGTATGTACTTGTTGAGGTATGTAAAGGCGGACTCGTAACCAAATATGGTGGGAAGCTTACCAGCTTGGATGGATAGACCCTTTACTGGCGCAAATTCCAAGTAGGCCATAGGTAGCGGGCTAAAAAGGTCTGTGGTTGTAGATGTCTTTGGAATACTGACCCCAACCACAGGTATGGCGTAGGCACCACCAATGAAGGTAAAACCTACTGGCTCTGCCGTCTTTGATATGCTTATCATGGCAGAGCCCACATCATAGCGCGTCTTTTTGTCTGCGCCAGCTTTGTTGTTGGTATAGATAGTATAGCCTGTGAGGGCACCGCCTATGTTGAGAGTCCCTATGGGCTCCAGCTTTAGCTCAAGGGCTTGGCTCTGACTGAGCCCACCAAGAACTAATAAAGATAGTGCTGTTTTCTTTATCATGGCTCACCTCCTTTTAGTTTTTAAAAAAGGACCTATAAAACAGGTCCGCCTTGGACCTGTAGCTTGGATAAAGCTTTTCTGCCTTTTCAAGTATAAGGTTTAGGTTATCACTGTCGGAAAACCAGTCCCTTATCATATCCATGGTTACCTCCATATGAAACTGCAAAGCAAAGGAATCTCCATACCTAAAAGCTTGTTCTTGGAAAAGGTTTGAAGAGGCTAGCCTTATGGCTCCAAAAGGTAGGTCGTAGGTGTCTCCATGCCATTGGAAAACCATAGCCTTTCCCGATGGGTCAAGGATGTTTTTAAAGACATCATCCTTTATGCCTTCGGGCGTTGCCTTAATTTCACACCACCCTATTTCCTTCGCATTCCCTGGATATACCCTACAACCCAACACATGAGCAAAAAGCTGGGCTCCCAAGCATATTCCAAGGACCTTAATACCCCTTTTTAGGGCACCCTCCATAGCCAAGGCCACCTTTTTAAGAAAGGGATATTTGTCCATCTCATAAACACCCATGGGCCCTCCAAGAACTACCAAGTAGTCATAACCATCAAGGGGTGGTATCTCTTCTCCAAGACCAGCCTCAACTATTTTGTAGCTTGCTTCATTTTCTTTCAAAAACTCCTCTATGGTGCCGGGTCCTTCAAGGGGCGTGTTTTTTATGATTAGGACCCTCATGGCTCTCTCCTTACAGGTTGTAAGCCTTTTCTCCGTGCTGGCTTTCGTCAAGGCCAGACACTTCGTTATCTGGCTCTACCCTCAGACCTACTAAAGCCTTTATAATGAAAAGGATGATGGCCGTAGCTATGGCTACATAGACAATGGTTACACCCACCGCTATTAGCTGTATGAGTAGCTGGGAAGGATTGCCGTAGAGAAGGCCCTTTCCAGCCTCGTTTATGGCTGGGTTTGCAAAGATGCCAGTGAGTATAGCTCCAATAGTACCAGCTACACCGTGAATACCAAAGGCGTCAAGAGCATCATCATAGCCGAGCTTTGGCTTGAGATAGGCCACTGCAAAGAAGGGTATTATGCCAGCAAGAAGCCCTATTATGAGGCTTCCCTTTATATCTACAAACCCGGCCGCTGGTGTGATGGCCACAAGGCCAGCAACGGCACCAGAAGCAAGCCCCAAAAGGGTAGGCTTCTTTGAGTAGATCCACTCTGTAAACATCCAAGAGAGGGCTGCCATGGCCGTAGCTGTGTTGGTGTTTATAAAAGCTGCAGAGGCAAGCCCATTGGCACCCAAAGCGGAACCCGCATTAAAGCCAAACCATCCAAACCACAAAAGGCCAGCACCTATTACCACAAGGGGTAGGTTGCTTGGTACAAGGGTTGCTTCATTGCGTTTACCCAAGATCAAGGCACCCACAAGGCCAGCAATACCAGCGTTTATATGCACCACCGTTCCACCTGCAAAGTCAAGGGCTCCAAGCTTCATAAGAAAGCCACCACCCCATACCCAGTGGGCTATGGGAACATAGACCAAGCTCATCCATAGTATGGCAAAGAGAACCCATGCGGAAAACTTCATCCTCTCTATGTAAGAGCCGCTCACAAGGGCCACCGTTATGGCTGCAAAGGTAAGCTGGAAAGCTACAAAGATAAACTCCGGTATGGTTCCCTGAAGGCTTTTGACCTCCACACCATTTAGAAAGAGCTTAGAAGGGCTTCCTATAATACCACCTATATCTGTGTTAAAAGCCAGCGTATAGCCGTAGATGATCCAAAGCACAGAAGCTATGCAGTATGCCACGAAGGACATGGCTATGGTGTTCAAAGTATCCTTCCTTTTTGCCATACCGCCATAAAACATGGCAAGGCCCGGAAGGGTCATAAGCATAACAAGGGCTGTAGCCACTATCATCCAAGCCGTATCGCCTGTATCCAGCTTGGGAGTTTGGTCCTGAGCAAAGGACAGACTAACTAAAAGTAGTGGTATAATACTTCCTGCGCGACGCATTCTATCTCCTCCTTTGCCCGGCTACAAAAGGTGCCGGGCGCATTTTTAAACTATTTAAATATCAAAGTAAAGCTCAAATTCTTTGGGATGTGGTATGAACCTTATCTCATCCATCTCCTTACGCTTGGACTCTACCCATACTTGTATCAACTCCTCTGTGAATACTCCACCCTTTAGAAGGAACTCGTAATCATTTTCCAACGCCTTTAGGGACTCTTCCAAGGAGCCAGGCAATTGAGGTATGTCCTTTAGTTCTTCTGGTGGTAGGGAGTAAATGTCCTTATCAAAGGGTTCTCCTGGGTGAATGCGATTCTCTATACCGTCTATGGCAGCCATAAGTATGGCGGCAAAGGCAAGATATGGGTTGCAGGTGGGGTCTGGGAACCTTATCTCTATCCTCTTAGCCTTTGGAGAGGCTGAGTACATGGGTATACGAATGGCAGCGGACCTGTTCCTTGCAGAGTAAGCAAGCCTTACTGGTGCCTCAAAGCCAGGTACAAGCCTGTGGTAGGAGTTTATAGTTGGGTTTGTAAAGGCTGTAAGGGCTGGACCATGCTTTAGAATGCCACCTATGGCGTATAGGCATGTTTCGGATACTCCAGCATATTCAGAACCTGCAAAGAGATTTTGGCCCTCCTTCCATATAGAAAAGTGAGTATGCATACCAGAACCGTTATCGTTTGGAAGCACCTTTGGCATAAAGGTGGCAAACTTTCCATACTTGTGAGCCACCATACGTACTATGTATTTGTATAGGAAAAGCTTGTCTGCCTGGTTTAGCAAAGAGTCGTACCTTATATCTATCTCACCTTGGCCTGCGGTGGCCACCTCGTGGTGATGAAGCTCTACCACAATACCAAGCTGGGACATTATGGAAACCATCTCACTTCTAAGATGATGTACTTTGTCTAGTGGTGGTACGGGGAAGTATCCTCTTTTGTGAGGTATTTTATATCCAGAGGATGTTATCTCTCTATTCCACCAACCCTCTTCAGAGTCAACTCTCCAAAAGGCATAGTTGGCGCTTGTTCCAAACTCTACAGAATCAAATATAAAGAACTCTGCCTCTGGACCATAATAGGCTGTATCTCCTATGCCAGTTTGTTTTAGGTACTGTTCAGCCTTCTGGGCTATGTAACGCGTGTCCCTACCATACCTTTCCCTGGTAACAGGGTCATAAATATCACATATCATCACAAGGGTTTTGGGCTCCATAAAGGGGTCTATAAAGGCAGTGGCTGGGTCTGGAATGGCTATCATGTCCGATTCGTTTATGGACTGCCATCCTCTTATGGAAGATCCGTCAAAACCTCTACCTTCTTCAAAGGTATCAAGAGACAGCTCATAGGCTGGGATGGTCAGGTGTTGCCATTGACCAAACAGGTCAGAAAACCTTAGGTCCACATACTGGACCCCTTCCTGCTCAATAAGGCTTAGGACCTCTGCTGGTGAATACTTAGGCATCTTATACCTCCTTTTATAAGATTTCATATTGCTTGCTCACCTCTTTCACCCGTGCGTATTCTTATCACATCCTCAACGGGTATTATGAATATCTTTCCATCCCCAACTCTTCCCGTTTGGGCCGTTTTCATTATGGTTTCTACCACCTTTTCCACATCCTCGTCCTTGACCACCACTTCAATCTTAACCTTTGGAAGAAAGTCAATCACATACTCTGTCCCACGGTAGATTTCCGTGTGACCCTTCTGTTGACCAAAACCCCTTACCTCTGTAACAGTCATACCGCCTATGCCCATCTCCGCCAAAGCATCCTTTACTTCGTCAAGTTTAAAGGGCTTTATTATGGCTTCTACCTTCTTCATCTTTAACCTCCTACATCTTATTTTTGCAAAAATTGTGCCAGCTATAAGAAGCTGGCTAAGAGTTAATTTTACTACTTTCCGTATACGGGGGGTTTTCAGACTTGTGTAAAGTTGTTTACAAAATTGTAAAAATGCTTACCCTTGCTTAGAGCAAAGTCGCAACTCAAGCGTAGCATGGGCTATGTTCTCAAAATTTGAGATGATACTTTCATAATACTCTATGCTTAAGTCTTCCTCCGTTTCTATACCCACTATGCAAGCATATCTGTTCCTGCCAACTCTCAAAAGGTGTATATCATAAACCCTACCTTTACCGTCCTTCTCTATAGCTTCTATGATCTGCTCCACAAGGGGATTTTTGCCTTCCCTATCAAGAAGTATGGACGCTGTTTCTTTCATAAGTCCGATGGACCACCTAACTATTAGGAAAAAGCCTACAAGACCCATTATAGGGTCCATAAACCAAAGGCCCCAAAACTTACCAGAAAGAAGGCCTCCAATGGCCAATATGGAAGTAAGTGCATCAGCAAGCACATGAAGGTAAGCCCCACGCAGGTTAAGGTCATGGTGATGGTGGTGAGAATGATCAGGGTGAGAATGATCATGATGTGGATGATCATGGTGATGAGCATCGTGTAAAAGATAGGCGCTTAAAAGATTCACCCCCAAACCCAAAAGGGCTACAAGAAGAGCCTCATCGTACTTTGTTTCCCCGCCTCTTATTAACTTTGAAAGGGCCTCTTGCAAAACCAAAAAGGAAACAAAGAAAAGCAAAATACCGCTTGTGTAGGCTCCTAATACTTCAATCTTCCATGTTCCAAAGGTAAAACTCCTTTCCTTCGACCATCTTTTGGCAAAATAATAGGCCATGTAGGCTATGCCAAAGGCCAAAGCATGGGTAGCCATATGTATGCCATCGGCCAAAAGGGCAACGGAGTTGAAAATGTACCCTGCAACTATCTCCAAAAGCATGGTTATAAGGGTTATGAGAAGAACTATTAAAACCCTTCTTTGTGCTTTACCCTCAGGCGTATAAAAATCGTGTTCATGCTTGCAAACCATAGAAAAATTATAGTTTTTAAACTCTTAAAGGTGCATGAGAGAACTCATCCTATAATCTGGGCATATGGGAGGAACTTAGATTTGTCCCAAGCCTTCCTTTACATCTAACTGTCTCATTTATTTTCATTACAAAATTAAATGAAGCAGTATACGCCGAGTGAGAAATTAATCAAAAGAATGTTTTACTACTCCTACCCTTGCAAAAAATAAATGAGACAAGCAATGTAGAGGCGCGGCATGCCGTGCTACTACTAAATGAAAAATCCAAAATGTAGTGGCGGGTCTTGGAACCCGCCCGATGTTTTATAATTTGGCAGGTTTAAAACCTGCCCCTATAAAGGACGAATTTCTCACCCAGCGTATTACAAAATTAAATGAAGCAGTATATATTATGACATATATTTATCCTCATGAGAACCATAAGCAAAGAGGAACTAAAAGAACTTTATCATAAAGACTTTCCCCTTTGGGCGGAGATTAACTTGGATCTTCTCAAAGAAAAAGCCTACGATTTAGTGGACTGGGAGAACCTACTAGAGGAGATAGAGGATATGGCATGGTCAGATTTAAAGGCCTGCATTAGCTATTTAGCGGTTATCTTGGAACACCTTTACAAATGGGACAATTTTAGAGAGCTAACCACTGGCGGAGAAGAGGCATGTGGTACGGTATGGATAAAAAGTATTAGGAATGCAAGGACATAAATTGAAATTCTATTGGACTTATATACAAGCCTTAAAAATAAACTTCCCGCGGAAGTGCAAAGGGCATGGAATATGGCTATGAAGAGAATAGTAAATTGGGCAGAGGATAATAATATAAACCTCTCCAAAAGAGACCTACCTAAGAAATGTCCCTATACTTATGAAGAAGCCATGACAAGAGATTTAAGAAAGGAGATTAATGATAAATAAAACATCAATTATTTCTCACCCAATAGAATCATCTATCCATCTAAGGTAATCCTCGTTGCCAGCCACTATGGGCAGGGCTATTATCTCGGGAACGGTGTATGGATGGACAGATTTTACACCTTTTAAAAGCTCTTCAAACTTTTTGGCAGAGGTCTTGACTATAAGGAGGGATTCCTTGTCCCTTTCTATGTTGCCCTTCCACCAATAGATGGAGCTCACCTCTGGCACCACGTTTACACAAACACCAAGCTTGTTTTGGATTATAAATTCTGCCAGCTCTTGGGCCTTTTCCACCGGAACAGTGATCAAAACCACATAGTAGCCAAGCATATTTCTTATTTTAATCCAGCTTTCCAAGGTAGGCCAAGATGGCCGTTATGGTGGCCGGTGTAATGCCGTCAATCCTTGCTGCCTGTCCTACTGTAAGGGGCCTAAACTTCTTTAACTTTTCCTTTGCCTCATTGGTGAGCCCAGGGATCTTATCATAGTCCAGGTTTGGGTCCAGAAGTATGTCTTCAAGCTTTTTTAGCCTCTCGTTTAGCTTTTTCTCCCTTTCTATGTAAGGCTCGTATTTTAGCTGTATCTCCACCTCTTCCTTTACATAGGAGTGTTCTGGCACCTCAAAGCCAAAGCCCTTTAAATCTTCTATGGAATACTCTGCGGTAAGAAGCTGGGAAGGTGTATAACTTTTTATGTCTGATCCTATGGCTACGGAGACCTTTTGATTTTTATAAAACTCTATCCAACCCTCTATTTCTTTCTCCAATTCTTTTACCAGTTTATACTGGTCATGGTTCAAAAGGCCAAGGTTGTATCCAAGCTCCGCAAGCCTTAAGATAGCATTATCTTGTCTGAGTTGCAGTCTGTATTCGGACCTTGAGGTAAAGAGCCTGTAAGGCTCCATCACACCTTTGGTAACAAGGTCATCCACCATTATGCCTATGTAGCTCTCATCCCTTCTTAAATATATAGGCTCCTTTCCAAAGGCCCTTAGGGCTGCATTTATGCCTGCCAGTATGCCTTGGCCTGCAGCCTCCTCGTAGCCAGTGGTTCCGTTTATATTTCCCGCATGGAAAAGGCCTCTTATCTTTTTTGTCTCAAGGGTTGGGTATAGCTCGGTGGGTGGCACCACATGATATTCTATGGCGTAGGCTGGCCTTATGAGTTCTACCTTTTCCAAGCCCGGTATGCTTCTATACATCTCCCATTGGATTTCTTCCGGCAGAGAAGTGGAAAGGCCGTTGGGGTATATCTCTATGGTGTCCCAGCCTTCTGGCTCCAAAAATACTGTGTGCCTGTCCTTGTCCGCAAACTTTACCACCTTGTCCTCTATGGAAGGGCAATACCTTGGGCCTATACCCTTTATAAGGCCACCATATAGGGCAGTTCTGTGAAGGTTCTTCCTTATGATCTCATGAGTCTTTGGCGTGGTGTAGGTTATCCAACAAAGGGCCTGTTTTTTTCCTTTTTCAAACCAATAAGTGCCAACTGGCTCTGTCCAGAAGGAAAACTTGGGTGGTGGATCATCGCCCGGAGCGGGTTCAAGCACGGAAAAGTCTATGGTCCTTTTGTCAAGCCTTGCTGGCGTGCCAGTCTTAAAACGAGCAAGAGGAAAGCCATACCTTTTGTAAAAGTCTTCCAAGCCTGTAGAAGGTGGCTCCCAAGCCCTGCCCGCTGGAAAGGTCTTATCCCCTATGTATATAAGCCCGTTTAAAAAGGTTCCTGTGGCAACCACAACAGCTTTTACTTTGTATTCAAGTCCCAGCTTTGTCTTGACAGCTACTACCCTATTGTCTTCTACTACTATATCCACTACCTCATCCTGTTTTATGTATAGGTTTTCCTGATTTTCGCAGGCCCTTTTCATGTATTCTCTGTATAGCTTTTTATCCGCCTGGGCTCTGGGAGACCATACGGCCTTGCCCTTTCTTGTGTTTAGCATTTTGAACTGTATGCCCGTATGGTCTATGGCTCTTCCCATCTCTCCCCCAAGGGCATCTATCTCCCTTACCACTATACCCTTTGCTATACCTCCTATGGCAGGGTTGCAAGACATTTGGCCTATGGTGTCTGCGTTCAAAAGGAACATTACAGTCTTTGCACCCATACGGGCAGCAGCCAAAGCAGCCTCTATACCCGCATGCCCACCACCTATAACTGCCACATCAAACTCTTCAACCAGCATAGGAATAAAATATAAGACCTAAAAGCGTTCCTTTGTGGATACCTCTTCCACCAAATTCCCGTTAGTATCATAAAGCTTAAGGGTAGCCTTTGTATGACCTATCCTTACCTCAGTTCGCTTTTTACCCTCTTTGTATTGGCTTATAAGCTCCCTTGTGCCGTCTTGGGTGTAAAGGATTTCGTAAGTGGAGTTGGCGGTGGTTATAACCATCTTACACCAGTTTATGTTCTCATAGTCCACTATGCCCTCCACATAGACATAGCCATTCAGCTTTAAGCCTTTTGGACACCAATTGGTGGTTTGAGTAGCCTCGGGCTTTTGACCTTGACAGGAGATAAGAAACAGAAAGGGTAGTAAAGTTATACTAAGCTTTCTCATAATAACGCAATTTTAAACCACAGCCTGCCTTAGGGCAAGCACATCATCGGTGGCTATGGCATCCACCCCTCTCTCAAAAAGCTCCTTTGCCTTATTTACATCGTTTACAGTCCAGGCAACCACTTTGAGCTTTAACTTGTGGGCAAAATCCACAGCCTTTTGTGTAGCAAGGGAGTATTTGGGCAAAACAAGAGAACAACCTAGCTTTTTAGCCTCAGGTATCATACCAGGTGGCTTTGCATAAACAAGGCCTGTGGCAACCTTACCTTTGGCTATTTCAAGAGCCTCTGGATAAAAGCTTATAAGGGCCGTCCAATCTGAGGCCTTTTTCTCCTCCAAAAGCTTTAGCACATCTCTTGTGTCCTCAGGGTGTTTTATCTCCAAAAACATACCCACCCTACCTTTTACAAGGTCAAGAGCATCATCAAGCCTTGCAAGGCGGTAGCCATCTTTATGCACCCCTTTTAAATCCTCCCACAGGCTCTCCCTTATGTTTTTGCTTACACCGTAGGTCTTTTCTAAGCTTTCATCATGGCTAAGTACAAGCACTCCGTCCTTTGTTTTTTGAATGTCTACCTCCACAATATCCGCACCATGCTTTATGGCACTTTCTATAGACTCAAGCGTGTTCTCAAGCTCCTTAGCAGGATGCCCCCTGTGCCCCACAAGCACCTTTTTTGAAAAAAGTTCTAAAAGCTTCATGTGTATAATATTTTACATGGCAGGACATAGTCATTGGGCGCAAATAAAACATAAGAAGGCAAAAGCTGATGCACAAAGGGGTAAGATCTTCACAAAGATAATACGTGAGATAACGGTGGCCGTCAGAGAAGGTGGACCAAACCCAGAAACAAACCCAAGGCTTAGGACTGCCATAGAGAATGCAAGAAGGGTAAACATGCCATCAGACACCATAGAAAGGGCTATAAAGAAGGGAACGGGTGAGCTGGGTGGAGAAAACTACGAAGAGGTCTTATACGAAGGCTACGCTCCTAACGGTGTGGCCCTTATGATACTTACCTACACGGACAATAGGAACAGGACCACCTCCGAAATTAGGCACATACTATCCAAGCACGGTGGAAATCTTGGGTCTTCTGGTTGTGTATCCTTCCTGTTTGATAGGGTGGGTATTATTGAAGTGCCAAAGGAAGGTGTAAGCGAGGAAGAAATATACGAAAAGGCCATAGAGGCTGGCGCAGAGGATGTGGAGGTGGGAGAACTAAACTATATCCTATACACAAAGCCAGAAGACCTATACCCTGTAAAGGAAGCCCTTAGCTCAATGGGCCTGCAGATAGAAAGGGCAGAAATAGCTTATAAGCCCAACAGCCTTGTGCAAGTTAATGATGTGGAAACAGCAAAGAAGATATTAAAGCTTATGGATGCCCTTGAAGACTTGGACGATGTGAAAGAGGTTATAGCCAACTTTGATATACCAAAGGATATAATAGACCAAGTTGGGCTCTAAAGTAGCCTGTCCAAAAGCACAACAAGGAAAAAGACTATGCTTATATATCCGTTCACTGTAAAAAAGGCTTTGTTTATCTTTGAAAGGTCATAGGGCTTGATAAGCGAATGTTCATAGTAGAGAAAGCCAGCTATGGCCAAAAGGCCCAAAAGGTATAAGGGACCTAAAAAGTCTACTCTAAGGGCCAAAAGGAAAAGGAATAAAAAGGTCAAAAGGTGCAACCCTCTTGAGATAAACAAGGCTCCATCTATACCAAACTTTACAGGTATGGATTTTAAGCCGTGGCTTTTATCAAAATCGTAATCTTGAAGGGCATACAGAATATCAAAGCCCGCAACCCAAGATCCCATGGCGAGGCCAAGGATTAAAGCGTTTAAAGAAAAACGCTCGTTAAAGGACACATCTATGGCCAATGGTATTAGAAGATAGACCATGCCAAGCACCAAGTGGGGATAGTAGGTGATCCTTTTGGCATAGGGATAGAGCCAAAGAAGGAAAAGCACAATAGGAGAAAGCAAAAAGGCATAGAGGTTTATCATAAGGGAAGAAAAGAGGAAAAGGCCAGAGGAAAGGATTATAAGCCTTTTTATCTCTTCTTTTGAGACCTCGCCCCTTGCGTGGACCCAGTTTTTTGTACGGGGATTTAGCTCATCTATGGGTAGGTCTATAAGCCTGTTTAGTGCCATGCCCGCAGTCCTTGCGCTTATAAAGGCAAGGATAACCCAAAAGAGCTTCCAAAAAGAGGGCATGTTTTCGTATAGAATGGTAAGGCTGGCAAGGGCAAAAGGCAGGGCAAATATGGTATGTTCAAACTTTGTCAATTCAAGGTATTTTTTCATCATATGTCAAATATAACCTCCGCCACCCATAGGTCTCCTTCCTTTTCCACCCTAAGGTCATGATATGTGGCAGCCTTTATAACAAGCCTTGGCTCGTGCTTTTGTGGGTCAAACCTACTACCCAAAAGCCTCACCTTTGCATAGTTCTCCTTTAGGTCCAACACCTCACAGGCGGAAGCCACAAACATCTCCGTTTCATGCAATACTATAGCCATGTTTATTAGGTCTGCAAGGAGAAAGGGAAGCTCGGAGCTAACCTCTATAACCCTTTCCTCCTCCGCCTTTACCGTGTCTATGGGCGTTATTTCGTTAAAGGTGGCCAATAGGCTTTTGCAGATGAGGTCTTCAAGGCTCTTGGCACGCACCCTTATACCAGCATCTGCAGTAATACGGTCTATGGTCTCATAAAAGCTCATAGCCCAAGTACGTCAAACATGGAATAAAAGCCTGGCGCTTTGCCTTTTATCCACCTGCCTGCCTCTATGGCACCCCTTGCGAATATGTCCCTTGAGGTGGCCCTGTGAGTAAGCTCAAGCCTCTCACCAAAGCCAAAAAAGTAGACTGTGTGTTCTCCTACCACATCTCCACCCCTCAAGGCCATAACACCTATTTCTTTGGCTTCCCTTTCTGAAAGACCATCCCTTCCATGAACTCTCTTTTCAAGGCCCATAGCTTGGCAGAGTATATCCTCAAGCTTTAGAGCCGTGCCGCTGGGAGCATCCTTTTTAAAACGGTGATGTATCTCCATAACTTCCACATCAAAGCCCTTATCTTTTAACACCCTTCCAGCGATCTCCACAAGCTTAAAAAGCAGGTTGACTCCAAGGCTCATGTTGGGAGAAAGAAGTATGGGTGCATGTGTAGAGTAGGACCTTATTTCCTCTATCTCTTGCTGGCTAAAGCCAGTAGTGCCTATAACCACGCCTTTGCCCGCAAGGGCGGAAAGCTTAGCATGGGAGACTGCGGCGGTAGGATTTCCAGAGAACTCTATAACTACATCGCACAAAGGCAATACCTCTTCAAGCCTTGGAGTGAGGGGAAGGCCCTTTAGTTCTTGAATGCCAGAGGCTTCTCCAAGGTCTTGGGACCTTATACAATCGGGGTGTTCCACACCAGCAACCACTTGAAAGTCTGAATATTCAAGGGAAAGCCTAAGAATGCTTTTGCCCATTCTCCCAAGGGCACCACAAACTACGGCCTTTGTCATTCTTCCTCCTCTTCACCAAAGATCATATCCTCAAGCTCTTCAACAGCATCTTCCGCTTGGTCTGGGGGCACCACGGAAGGGTATAGAGCTACTTGGATACCTTCTGTGAAGAGGAACTTGCTTAGTATTTCTTGGAGTTTTTCCAGTTCTTCTGGGGTTAGGTCTCCCCTTATGCTTTCTTCCACAGGCTTGTTGGTAAAAAAGAAACCTACCAAGCTAAAGGGGACTGCATAAAGTTGTTCTTCCATGATACTCTCCTTTTTAGGTTTTACAGAAATTATACTACACTACCTTTATAATATCCTTTCACTATGAAGCTTGCAAGTATTGACGTAGGTTCCTATTCCATAAGATTAAGCGTGGCAGACTTGGATGGTGGTCTAAAGCTTATCCACGAAGAGGGAGTTATAACCGCCTTAGCTACAGACCTAAAGGAAAGCGGCCTTCTTAGAGAAGACAGGATGGAAGAAAGTTTGCAGGTTATAAAAAGCTTTGTTGAAAAGGCAAAAAGCTTGGGCGTAGAGCGCATAAAAATAGTTGGCACAGAGGCCCTTAGGAGGGCAAAAAACTCTTCAGAGTTTATAAAAAGGCTAAAAGAGCTTACAGGCATTGAGCTAAAGGTTATAGCACCAGAAGAGGAAGGAAGGTATGCCTTTTTATCGGTAGCTTACTCCCTTAGACCAAATGGAAGGTTTTGTATAATAGACCAGGGTGGAGGGTCCACAGAGTTTGTTTGTGGAAGGGGCTTTCAAGTGGAGTCTTTGAGGTCCTTACCCTTTGGCATAGTAAACCTAACAGAGGAGTTTATACATAGCGACCCACCAAAGCTTTATGAATTGGAATCTCTTAAAAACTTCCTTGATGAGCAGATAAAGGAAGTGGTAGAGCCTTGCGACCAGCTTATAGGCCTTGGGGGGACGATAACCACCATAGCTGCCATAGAATATGGCATATACCCCTACAAAGGCGAAGAGGTGCACGGAAAGGAGCTAAGCATAGACAAAATCATGTTTTGGATTGAGACTTTGAGCTCTATGAAAGAAAAAGACAGGATTGCCAACTTTCCACATATAGAGCCAAAGAGGGCAAAGGTTATAATACCTGGGCTTTTGATCTTTTATAGGAGCATGCTACTCTTTGGAAAGGACAAAATAAAAGTAAGCGACTGGGGCCTAAAGGAAGGGCTATTGGTGGAGGAGGTTATAAAAAAGTAAAAAAAAGGGAGGAAAGGCGGGGGGAGCAGGGGCAAATGCCCGCCAAAAAAAGCTGGAACAGTCCCTCAAAAGATCCATTGGAACTGTAAAGTAATTGCATCGTTCTTTATTTTGACATTCCCCTCATCAAGCTTTGTATATTCCAAAGTCCAACGGAAGTTTTCGTTTATATAGTAGTAGTTTACACCCACGCCCAACTGTTTTATCTTGCCTAAATAACTGGTAGGGCTGTTGTTTGCGCCCACAAAGTTTGTAGCATCTCCATAGAACCTTGTATCATTACCACTTCCAACTTTAACTATCTGTGGTTTATACTCCGAATAGCTTATGTAAGGCTCAAACTTATGCTTGGACTGTAGATTTATCATATATCCCGCCTTTACAAGCCAAAAATCGTTTTTTATGCTTCTGTTAGGATATACGTTGTTAGCGCCGTCAGTAAGAACAAGCTTGTCAAACTTCACTTGACCTAATTCTGCCACAAAGGATATGGGCCCATGGTGCCAAGCAAAGTCCACACCATAGAATTTCATATCAACCTTGTTGTCAAGGAGAGTGTTGGCCAAGGCACTATTTGGCGCAGACAAAGGATTGGGTAATAGTAAATAGGGTATTCTTAAATTAACAGTGCCAGCTCCGTTTTGTGGTGTGCCATTACCAAGAAAACCCGGAGATATTCCTTGCGTATCTGTAATAATGTGCTGGTCTATCTTGTTCTGAAAGGCGTAAGAGACTCCAACTGTTATACCCTTTCTCTTGCCAAGATAGGTATCTCTGTAAAGCCAGTTGTATATGGCAGGCCTTCCCTCTGGGTCTCCAAAGCTAACAGTACCTCTAAACGTTATAAGCGGGCTGTTGGAAGAGTTTCCCCTTGCCTTTGAAAGGCAGGTAGCCACACCTGCGTTGGGTGCTGTATAACCACAAAGAGGTGTTGTAGCAGAAGGTTGTGCAACCACAGTCTCATCCCACGGGTTTTTAACATTTTTAAACCCACCAAACAAACCCAAAAAGCCATCTACAGTTATCTTAGAGTAGCCTTGCCCTTTGCTGGAACCTCTTATATGTGCATATCCTCCAAAGGCCCTTCCCGTTACATCACCTGTGGCCAAATGCGTCCATCTTAGGGTTGCATTGGTCCTATCTAAGTCAAGGTTATCATAAGCCCTCTGGAACTGCTCTCTGCCTAAGGGCACCCTTGGGTATCCAAGGTGTAGGTCAAGGGTTATACCCTTCATATCGGTCATTACGCTGGGCACTAGTATGGCGTCCAACTCGTGTATGGTGCCCGTGTTTCTGTTGCTCTGTCTTTTGGCATGTGTTGGCTGCCCGCCAAAGGGTGCATCGTAAGGATCTCTTCCAAAGTCGTTATCTCTCAAAACAAAGTTGAACTTAAACCAAGGGTTAACACTTCCTCCAAACCTCAACCTTACCCTTCTAAAGAAAATATCACTCCTATCACTTGCATTTACAAAGTTTGGCCTATTTTCATTACTTATATCCTGTTGTCTAAACCATATCTGCATAAGAAAGTTTATGTCCACGTACTGGTCTTCTGATGTCCCAGAAAGTCTGATGGCGTGAGAGAGATCGGGTGTAAAAAGCACTGCAGTAAGCAGGAAGGCACCCATCACCTTTTTGTTTTTCATAATCCACCTCCTTATTGAACTTTTATGTAAGCAAAGCCTTGAGATTGCAGGTGTCCTATTGCACCAACGCCAGAAGGCACGATCTTCGTAAATTCATGAAGCTTATTTGGATCCAACTTAAGCCTTTGCAGTGTTATGTTGCATATATAAAACTCCACACCATACGCAAGCAGGTCCTTCTCCATCTGATAAAGCTCGCCTATCTTTACAGCTTCTGTCTCCCAAGGACTACCAGACAGGTCCTTCATGAAGAACTTAACGCCAGGGCCATGGGCAACAACCACTATCTTTATCCTAAGCGGGTCGTTATCATAAACAGACATATGGTTCCTTATGTTTCCAAGCATAGCCTTAAACCTTGCTTCTTGTGGGAAATCACAGTGATAAACCACTCCCAGCTGTGCTTCCTTTTTCAAGTCTTCCATCTTGACCTTGGGTGGTGCAGCTACCGCAAGCCTATTTATAAAAGGCACAGAGGCTAAAAGGGTAGCCCATTTAAAAAAACCTCTCCTGTCCATGCAGCACCTCCTTTTTCTTTTCTGGTTTTATTAGGTTGCAAAAAACATGCCAATATTTTGGCGTGTTGATGTTTAGATAAATAAAGGCTTTTAAAGAAATAAGGATTTGACTTTTATTGTCATTTTGACAACCAGATTGCCAATTTGGCAATCACATAAGGTTGTACTTTTTCAACTTTCTGTAAAAGGTTCTTAGTGGAATGTCCAAAAGCTCTGCAGCCTTCTTTTTATTAAAATTCACCTTTTTTAATACCTCTTCAATTTTGACTTTCTCCATCTCTTTAAGGCTTTCTGGCTTTTTGTTAAAAGGCATGCTAATATGCTCTTCGTCAATTAGATTACCAACACACAAAAGCACTGCCCTCTCTATTATGTTTTTTAGCTCTCTCACATTGCCAGGATAGTCATAAGAAAGAAGCAACTTTTTTGCTCTTTCTGTAACTCCCTCTATCTTTTTGTTATATTTCCTCTTGAACTTCTCAAGGAAATGCTCTGTCAAAGGTATTATATCTTCCTTCCTTTCCCTTAAAGGTGGAATCCTAATCTCAACGGTGTTTAGCCTATAGTATAAATCATCTCTAAATAACCCGTCTTCCACAAGCTTTTGTATATCCCTGTTGGTTGCAGATATAATACGCACATCAGCCTCTATCTCCTTCCTTCCACCTACCCTATAGAATTTCTTTTCTTCTATGGCTCTCAAAAGCTTGGCTTGTAATGCCAAGTCAAGTTCTGCTATTTCATCCAAAAATAGAGTTCCATTCCTGGCAAGCTCCAAAAAGCCCTCCTTTGGTTGGTTTGCCCCCGTAAAGGCCCCCCTTTCATGCCCAAAAAGCTCCACCTCCAAAAGGTCCGTAGGTATGGCGGATACATTTATAGCTATAAAGGCCTTGTCCTTTCTATCGCTAAGTTTATGTATAAGCTTGGCTACAAGCTCCTTTCCAACTCCACTTTCACCTTGAATGAGAACATTACAATCACTACAGGCTATTTTTTCAACTGTCTCAATTACCTTTTTCATAGCAGGGCTTGCCACAATCATCTCCTCTTCCATCAATCTCTTTTCTTGCTTTAAAAGCCTGTTTTCCCTCTTAAGGTTTAGCATACTCTCAATCTTTTTAACAACCAGCTCAACCTCCTCCAAGCTACAGGACTTGGTCAGAAAATCAAAGGCTCCAAGCTTTGTAGCCTCAACGGCCGTCTTTATGGTTCCATGCCCCGTTATAACAACAACCTCTTGGTTAGTGTTAGTCTCTTTTATCCTTTTTAATAGTTCCATACCGTTCATATCTGGTAAAAACAGGTCAAGTAGTATAAGGTCATAGTGCTGGCTTTCTAAGTGTTCTATGGCGCTTTTTCCGCTTGCCACATGCTCGGTTAAATAGCCCTTTTCCCTCAAGAACTTTGCCAAAAGCCACCCATATTCAACTTCATCCTCAACTATTAGTATTTTCATAGCTCCCATCTCCTTTTTTAATATATACACGGACCTCGCACCCTTTATGTAGATTCTCATACTCTATTTTCCCTCCCATCTCTTCCACAAACCTTTTTGCGATAGCTAAACCAAGGCCAAAGCCGTTTTCCTTTGATGTATAAAAAGGTGAAAAGACCTCTTCGGAAGGTATTCCTGGTCCCTCATCCCTTATCCTCCATACCAAGAAAGAATTCATTTCCTCTATGTTTATATAAACTTTGCCTTGCATAGGTGAAGCATCTATGGCGTTATCTATGATGTTTAAAAGTATCTGTTCAAGCTTCCAAGGATAGGTAAAAATTCTCTTGTTATTCACATTTGCACTTAGCTCTATAACCACACCTTTTTTCCTAGCTTTAAAGTTAATTATATCCAAAAGGTCCTTTGTAAAGTTAAAAGGATCAATCTCTTCTGGTGAACCATCGCAGTTTTTTGCTATGTAAAGCAACCTTTTAACCGTGTTTTTTACCCTTTCGGCATTCTTCAACACCACATCAGCCATATCTTTGAGTTCCTTTTCATCGGCTACACTTTTTATATACTCCGTATACCCCATAATGGAAGCCAGAGGATTATTCAATTGATGTGCCAAAGAGCAAGCTATCTCACCAACAATAGCCAATCTTGAATACCTATTGATAAGAAACTCAAGGTTCTTTTTGTCGGTAATATCCTTTATATGGAAGAGAGTATAGCTTTTTTCTTCCATATCAATAGGTATGGATGCTATAGAAGCATACCTGCTTTTGCCCTTTATCTCCAAAAGGCTTTCTGGTATAAAGGTAAAAGAGCCAAGGCTAAGCTTTGGACTTATCTCTTTTACATACAAACCTAAAATCTCTTCTGGCTTTATACCAAACATATCTAAAAATTTGTTGTTTGCCATTTCTATAACACCTTTTTCATTTTCCACCAAAAGCAAAGCGTCTCCAAGGTTATTAAAAAGGTTCATATAAACCCGCTTTTCTTTTTCAAGGCTGTCAAGCAAGTTTTGAAAAGCCCTTGCCAATATATAAACCTCACCATAACCCTTCACCTCAATGTTTTTCTTCTCAGCCCAGTTTATAACAGATAGCTTTAGGTCTTCAAGTGGTTTGAATATCCTCCTGACGGTAAAAAAGCCAATTAGGAATAATCCTCCACACAAAACTAAACTTAATAAAAGGGATAATTTTAGAAAGTCATAGGCATTCTTATATACATAATCTTCTGATTCTTTAATTTCAATACTCATATTAGCATTTTTAATATTTGTTTTAAGGCTAAGCTGTTTCTTGCCGCTTTCTTGGTTTAGCACAAGCACAGGCACTCCTTGAGAATCTAAAAGGCTTATGGTGGCATTTTGAATACCATAAGCATGCATATACTCCCTAAGTAGATACCTTATGTTCAAAGAACAAACTATAAATCCCAAAGGCACGTTATTGTTCATATCAAAGACCTTCAAGTTAAGGTAGCTTTCCCCGTTAGTAGTTGAATAGACCTTTAGCACCTCGTCCTCCCAGTTTAATCTATCTATGCTTTTGGGAATATTACCAAAAGTGGAAACCCTTGCCTCTTGAAATATAAGCTCTCCTTTTGTGTTGTAATAACCACAGGCCGTTATATGTTCCATATCCCCCGTTATCCTCCATAATATTTCTCTTGTATCAATGTCAAGGCTTCTATACCTTGCAACAAGAGATCTTATTTTTGATTGTGTAAGGTTAATCTCTTCGCTTAGTCTATCTGCAAGTATCTTTAGAATGATTGTTTTATCTCTTTCCCATGATGTTTTTAGCTGATTCTTTAGTACCTGAAAGTAGGCAAAAACAAAGAAAAACTGGGCGAAAACCATAAAAAAGATAACTACTACTATACTTTTCTTTATACTTCGCCTCATTTTACAACTTGGTCTATAAGAGCAAGTTTATTCCTATCCAAAGTATAACCAAGCTCCCTCAAGGCGCTTTGATTTACAAAAAGTTTTACTTTATCTACCCTCTCAAAGGTCATATTTTCTACTCTTTCGCCTTTTATTATTCTGTATGCAATATAAGAAGCTTGATAACCTTGGTCATAATTAGAACTGCCGTAGGCTATAGTGCAACCTTTTGTGGCTTGTTCAGGAGATAAACACAAGACTGGTACTTGGTAGAAGCGTGCATAATGCAATATATAACTTGTAAGGAAGTTTTCCGTATAAAAACAAGGTGTTATTATAATAGCTCCAAAGCCATCTTCTTTCATATGGCTTATTACATATTCAAGGTCTCTTACATCATTAACACTTATGGGAACAACCTTTAAATCATGCTTTTCTCCAGCTTGTATAGTTAATCTGGTGGCAAGCTTTGAAGCTTCAAAACGTGGTGTACAAAAAACTACAGCTTTTTTTATATCTGGGAAAAATCTTTTAAATATCTCTACCCTCTTCTCCATAAGCTCCGTATTAAGGTTGTCAATGCCAGTTATACCTCTTATTGGCCTATTCTTCTCATCTACAAAGCCCCATGTTTTAATAGC
>ENA-ORXB01001068-ORXB01001068.1-sediment-metagenome-genome-assembly--contig:-NODE-1068-length-38107-cov-7.821562_pt1 | contig 38107 bp, 41 predicted proteins | sample MGYA00237863_ERZ511475 | MGnify/ENA primary metagenome ERZ511475 (study PRJEB26305, sample SAMN06343858) | sediment metagenome | isolation source: hot spring sediment | place: Canada: British Columbia... | reverse complement strand
GGCGAGCATCCCCGCGAGGAACCCGGCGTCGAAGGAGTCCCCCGCACCGGTCGTGTCCACCACCTCCGCCGGGATCGCCTCGCTCCGCACCCGCTCCTCGCCCGAGATCGCGAGCCCGCCGCCCTGCCCGAACTTCACGGCCACGACGCGGGCGCGCTCGGCGAGGACCTCGGCGGCGATGTCCACGTCCTCGGCCCCGCCGATCGCCCGGGCCTCGACGGAGTTCGGCAGGAACACGTCGGTGCGCGCGAGCACCTCGAGGAGGCCGCCGTCCCAACGCTCGGCCGGGTCGTAGTTCGGATCGATGGAGGTCGTGGCCCCGGCCGCGTGGGCCGCCTCGAAGAGCTCGGGCAGGTCCGGGGCGAGCCGGGGCTGGAGGAAGTACGAGCTCACGTGCACGTGTCGGGCGCGGGCGAGGAGCGAGCGGTCGACGAGCTCGCCCCGCAGGTCCGAGATCGTGCCGGTCGCCGTGAGCGTCGCCCGGTCCTCCGGCCGCGAGAGCACCACCGAGATCCCCGTCGGCCGCTCCGGGTCCACGACGCAGCCGGAGACGTCCACCCCGCGCTCGACGAGCGCGCCGAGCATGAAGCGCCCGAACACGTCCTCGCCCACGACGCCGACGAACGCCGTGCGCAGGCCGAGGCGGGCGGCGCCGCACGCCGTGATCGCGCCGGAGCCCCCCACGACGAGCCGCGCCTCGTCCACGAGCTTCTCGGCCTGGCCGAAGACCGGCTCGACGTCGCCGGCCAGGATGAGGTCGGGGTTCGCGTCCCCGAGCACGAGCAGGTCCAGGTCGGCCACGCGGCTACGATACCGGTATGCCGCGGATCACCCTCGTCATGGGCGACATCACGCTCGAGGACGTCGACGCGATCGTGAACGCCGCGAACCCCTCGCTCATGGGCGGGGGCGGGGTCGACGGCGCGATCCACCGGCGGGGCGGCCCCGAGATCCTCGCCGCGTGCAAGGAGATCCGCCGCACCCGCTACCCCGACGGGCTGCCGACCGGCGAGGCCGTCGCGACCCCCGCGGGCAAGCTCCGCGCGAAGTGGGTCATCCACACCGTGGGACCCCGGTACCACGAGCACGAGGACCCCGCGCCCCTGCTCGCACGCTGCCACACCGAGGCTCTGCGCGTGGCCGACGAGCTCGGCGCGCGGACGGTCGCGTTCCCGGCGATCTCGACCGGGGTGTACGGGTACCCGGTCGAGGAAGCCGCGCCCGTCGCCATCGCGGCCGTGCTCGGCGCGGACACGAAGGTCGAGGAGGTGCGCTTCGTGCTCTTCGACGTCCGCTCCTACGAGGCGTTCGAGCGCGCCCTCCAGGCGGCCGGCGGGCCGTAGCGAGAGCGGTTGATAGCATCTCTCCTCGATGGATGAGCTCAGCCACCCCAAGGGCGTGTGGGAGCACCGCCACGAGGTCCAGATCGTCGACTGCCGCGAGACCTACGAGTGGGTCGCGGGGCGGATCGAGGGCGCCCTCCACATCCCGCTGAACGCCATCCTCGCCGGCCAGCTCGACGGGCTCGACCCGAGCAAGCCGGTCGTCGTCGTCTGCCGCTCCGGGAACCGGAGCGAGCTCGGCGCCCTCATGCTCCAGGCCCGCGGCTTCGAGGCCCACAACCTCGAGGGCGGCATGGAGGAGTGGGAGCGCCAGGGCCTGCCCTTCACCACGCCCGACGGGGCGCCCGGCCGCGTCGCCTGATCCCGCACCGCGCTCGGGGGCGTACGCTTAGCGCTCGTGGAGGCGAGCACCCGCTCGGAGGATCGCGTCGCTCGAGCGCGCGAGGCGCTCGAGGAGGTGCTCGGACCCGAGCGGGTGCTCGCCGACCCGCTCGCGCTCGCGCTCTACGCGCGCGACGCCTCGATGGTCGAGGGCGGCTGCGCCCTCGTCGCCCTGCCGAGCTCGGTGGATGAGGTCGTGGCGTGCGTGCGCGTCGCGGCCGAGCACGGCCTGCCGATCGTCCCGCGCGGCTCGGGCACCGGGCTCGCCGGCGGCGCCACGCCGATCGGGGAAGCCCTCGTCGTCGTCACGACGAAGATGGACCGGATCCTCGAGATCCGGCCGGAGGACCGGCTCGCCTGGGTCGAGCCCGGGGTGCGGAACCTGGATCTCGCGAACGCCCTCGCGCCGTACGGCTTCACGTACGCGCCGGATCCCTCCTCGCAGCAGACGTGCTCCATCGGCGGGAACGTGAGCACGAACGCCGGTGGGCCGCACTGCCTCGCGTACGGGGTGACCTCCAACCACGTGCTCGCCGTCGACCTCGTGCTGCCCGACGGCACGCTCGAGCGTCTGGGCTCGGAGGCGCCGGAGGCCGCCGGGTACGACCTGCGGGGCGCGGTCGTCGGCTCGGAGGGCACGCTCGGCGTGGTCGTCGCGGCGTGCGTCCGCCTCACGCCCCTGCCGCCGGCGCTGCGCACGATGCTCTTCGACTTCGAGACCGTGGAGGACTGCGCCGCGACCGTCTCGGCGATCATCGCCTCCGGCGTCGTCCCCGCCGCCGTCGAGATGATGGACCGGGGGATCGTGGTCGCGGCCGAGCGCTTCGCCCACGCGGGCTACCCGACGGACGCGGCGGCGATCCTCATCGTCGAGGTCGACGGGACCCAGGGCGCGGTCGAGGCGCAGTCGCGGGCCGTCCTCGAGGCGGCCCGGGCCAACCGCTGTCGGAGCGTCCGCGTCGCGGCCGACGAGACCGAGCGCGCCCTGATCTGGAAGGGTCGCAAGAGCGCGTTCGGCGCGGTCGCGCAGATCGCCCCCCACTACCACCTCCACGACTGCGTCGTCCCGAGGACGAAGCTCGCCCCGGTCCTCACGGGGATCTACGCGATCGCCGAGCGGTACGGGCTCGTCATCACGAACGTCTTCCACGCCGGCGACGGCAACCTGCACCCGCTCCTTTCCTTCGACCGGCGGGTGCCGGGCACGCTCGAGCGGGTCCTGCGCGCGAGCGAGGAGATCGTCCGCCTGTGCGTCGAGGCCGGCGGCGCCCTCTCCGGCGAGCACGGCATCGGGCTCGAGAAGCGCGAGTTCATGCCGCTCGTGTTCACCGCGGAGGACCTCACGGCCCAGGCCTGCGTGCGCGCCGCGTTCGACCCCGAGGGCCGGATGAACCCGCACAAGGTGCTCCCCGCGGGCGCGCGCTGCGGCGACTTCGCGATGGCCTTCGGGCAGGATGCGGCCGAGGCCGCGGCGCGGCTGCCGGAGGGGGCATGGATCTGATCCACCCGCACTCGGTCCCCGACGTCGTCGAGACGCTCCGCGAGGCGAGCGCGCGCCGGCGGCGGCTGCTCGTCGCCGGCGGCCGAGCGCACATCGACAAGGGGAACCCCTGCGAGGTCGACGCGGAGCTGTGGACCACGATGCTCGACGAGCTCGTCGCCTACGAGCCGGCCGAGATGGTCGCGGTCGTCGGCGCCGGCATGCGGGTCGGCGACCTCGCGCGCGCGCTCGGCGAGCACGGCCAGGAGTGGCCGGTCGACGCGCCGCCGCAGGCGACCGTCGGCGGGGTGATCGCGGCGGGCGCCTCCTCGCCCCGGCGGCTGTCGGTGGGCGCCGTGCGCGACACGGTGCTCGAGGTCGAGCTCGTGACCGGCGACGGACGGCTCGTCCGGAGCGGCGCCCGGACCGTGAAGAACGTCACCGGCTACGACGTGCACAAGCTCGTCGTCGGCTCCCTCGGCACGCTCGGGGTCATCGTGCGGGTCGCGCTCAAGGTGCGGCCGCTGCCGGCCCTGCGCAGGACCGTGCGGGCCCCGGGCGGCCCGGAGGCCGCCCGCGGCGCGCTGCAGGCCGTCCCGCTGCCGGCCGGCGTGCTCGCCCTGCCCGACGAGGTCGAGATCCGGCTCGAGGGCTGGCCGGAGCGCGTTAAGGTTATGCAGCGCAACTGGATAGGCAGGAGCGAAGGCGCCCTGATCCGGTTTGCGATCGAGGGGCTTGACGCCGAGCTGGAGGTGTTCACCACAAGGCCAGACACTATCTACGGCGCCACCTTCATGGTCATAGCCCCCGAGCATCCCGTACTGGAGAGCATGGCCAGGCTGCGCCCGGCCGTCGAGGGTCGTGGGGTGCTCGAAATGGCGGCCGAACTCTCGGCCGAGAACCACCGCGCCATGCTCGTGCCGCCGGGCTGCGCGCACGGCTTCTTGACGCTCGAACCGGACAGCCTCGTCCTCTACTTCGTCTCGGCGGCTCACGATCCCGCCCGCGAGCGGGGCGTCCGCTGGAACGACCCCACCTTCGCGATCGCCTGGCCGTTCGAGCCCAGGGTGGTGAGCGCCCGCGATCGCGCCCACCCCGATTTCGCTCCGAATTTCCACCTGGCGGCTTGAGGGCGCGATGCGCGCGCTCTTCACCGGCGCCTCCTCCTTCACCGGCACCTGGTTCGCCTCGGCGCTCGCAGCCCGCGGCTTCGCCGTCACCGGCGTGCATCGCCGGCCCCTCGAAGCCTATCCGGCGCTCGCCCGCCGAAGGCTCGCCCGGCTCGAGCGCGGCGTTCGGCTCGTCCGGCTGCCGGCCCTCGCGAGCCCCGAGACGGCAACCCTCCTCCTGCGCGAGCGGTTCGACCTGCTCTGCCTGCACGGCGCGGAGGTCGGCGATCACCGCAGCGCCGACTTCGACGTCACGGGCGCCCTCACCGCCACCACGGCCGGGCTCGGCCCGCTGCTCGACCGCTTCGCCGCAGCCGGCGGCCGGGCGGTGTTGGTCACCGGCTCGATCTTCGAGGCCGACGAAGGCCGAGGCCCTGCCCCGCTGCGCGCCTTCAACCCCTACGGCCTCGCCAAGACCCTGATCTGGCACACGATCCGCTTCGAGGCGGAGCACCGCGGCCTCTTGCTCGGCAAGTTCACGGTCGCCCACCCCGTGGGCCCACTCGACAAGCCGGGGTTGGTCCCCGAGCTCTTGGCCGGCTGGTGCCGCGGCGAGCCGGCGCGGATCCGAAGGCCGCAAATCGTGCGCGACTTCCTCCCGGTGGACGCGCTGGCGGCGGCGTGGGAGCTGCTGCGGTTTCAAGCCCTCATAGGTACTGCCAGAACCCAGAGCCTCGGCCTAGAGACGAGCGTGTCGCGTGTTAAGGATAACGCCGGAAGTGGGGAGTGACAAGGGGGTGGGTACATCCAAGGTGGCGTGATTGTGGGCAGGTGCGCGGGCGCGGGAATTCGTCGACCCCCTGGGTTTTTAGCGCTACCGGGGGTCGACGATGCGGTGACTCTGGTCCCGAGAAGGGGTCGCAGTGGGATGGAGCAGCAGCCACTACCAGAGCGGCCAGTGGTGTGGGGAGACCTTCCTTTTCCGAAGGTGAGGTGTCAGAATTCCCGTCGTGACGAGCCGACCCGCGTGGTTGCTCCCTGAGCTGCTTTTTCAGTGGATGAGCGAATCCGGCCTGTCACAGCCGGTACGAACCGCGATCGGCGTGGACAAGGGGTGTCTCCTCCGAGGATTCGTCTACCACCCAGCATCAGGCACGAAGAGGAAACGTTTTGCTCCCGACTCACCGCAGTGCGGAGGCGGCGAAACCGCACCGGGGCTGAGTCTTGGCGGGGGCGCTGTCGCCTCAGTACTGCGGAAGGTTCGGCGGCTCCGTCTCTCGGGCTTTGGTCTCCGGCGCAAGATCTCGCGGTCGCGCAGTTTGCGAGCCGGGCATCTCCTGAAGCCGGAGAGGAGTCTCCGGGAGGAAGTTCTCACACGCGCTCAATCGCGCCGCTCCATTCCTGCCTTCGAACGACGATCTTTGCTGTCCGTTCCGTCGATCTCGTTTTTGGTGAACAGAAGGTATTGTTCTGGGGGAGGGGAAAACGCGTTCAACGGGAACTATCTGGTTCCCGTCGACCTGGACAATCGGGTTCCCTGACGCTCGCTTTGTGGGCCGAGACGGTGGTGTCTGCCCTTGTCTCAACCAGAGGTTCCGCATTCCCGAGTGCGCGAACAACCGTCTTCCACGTGGGTAACTCGGCAACGGTGAACTCTGGCCGTTGACGGCGAGCGCTACCGACCGTGCAGCTGGCAACTCAGCAGACGTGAGCTCCTGCCTGTATCCGTGCTGGTCGGACATTGCTTGACACGCGTCTTTCCGGAAGAGCTGGCATGGCACGACATCGCCAGTTGGTCTGCATGACGGCGAAAACTGTGCCGCACTGACAGAGTGGAGCGCGGGCTGGCCCTGGGAGCATATCACGAACAAGCCCCATGCTTGGCGCCACATCAATGAGATGGACTTGAGTGTTGCTCGGGCACAAGTCCCCCGGGAAAAGTGCAGCGCCCTGTCCAACGCAGTCATCCCCAACACGTCCGTGTCATAGTGGAGGACCCGCTTCTCCGGGCGCAGCGGGGGACACTCGGTGCGGATTGAAAGACACACCGGCAGGTTGTCGCACCGCCAGGGAGTATTCGATATCACGGGGCGCAGAGACAGCGATGGGCCGGTTGCGTAGTCGTGGATACCTGCGTTTGCCCTTGTGTGCCACAGCTGGGGTGCACGTATCTCCTTACCGGAGACAGGGAATCTGACCGTGTCGCGAGTGCTCTGGATCCCGTTGGTGCCAGGTACGATGGACGACGACCGGTCGTTACGGGGCCCTCGGTTGTGTAATGGTATTCCTCGTCGTCCAGACGTCCCTCCGTGTCGAGACAGGGCGAGCCTGTCGTGAGCATGCTTCTCCCGCTCCGGCGCAGAGAGGAGTCGGCGAGTGGCTTCTGCTGGCCGACTGTGCAGACGATGTGGAGCAGGGCAGCGGAAGACGAGGGTCTGCGGAGTGCAGTCAGGGGTGCTGGTGTGTGGCCTGGCGTGCCAATCGTTCCGGGATCGGGGTAGCCTGCCGTGTAGTAGGTCGTCCGGTCTATTCGGCCGGTGTCACTGGCCTGGACTGGTGTCCGGCAAGGCTGCTATACTGTGGCTACGGGCTTCACGCTCGAGCGTCTGCTTGTCACGCCAGAGCGTGGTGCGCGGAGAGGTGGCCGAGTGGTTGAAGGCGGCCGTCTTGAAAACGGCAAGGCGATGAGCCTCGGGGGTTCGAATCCCTCCCTCTCCGCCGGAAGTCCGTTCCTTGGGAAGGTGCCTGAGAGGTCGAAAGGGGTCGCCTGCTAAGCGATTGGGGCGAGCAAAACTCGCCCCCGTGGGTTCGAATCCCACCCTTCCCGCCAAGGGTTGTCAGCCGCGGGTAACACGGAACCCCTGCTGGTCGGGTGATCCAGCAGGGGTTGATTTCGCTAGACTCATTGTGCCGCGTGAGGCGACCCCTCACCGACAAGGTTCCCGCACTGTTCCACTCGTGGCCAGGGCACTCGTCTCCAACGGTGCCACAGCCTTCCCCTGCTCGTGCAGCGCTCAGGGAATCCCTATGACGTCTTTCCGTGTTCCCAGTTTTTTTCAAGCAGGACGACTGGTGACTGGTCTTCGCCTCTGCCCTGCTTCACCGGATCACCGCTGGAGAACGATAACCGGCGACACAGAGCGTCCGCCTGGCTGGTTCATCAGGGCCCAATGATCATTCCTGGGGAAAGTCGAGCGCCATCGCCGCGCACTCGGTATGGTTGCGGACCTCGCTGTTCCTCCACCTTGGCCGATCGTTGCTGGAGGCTGGGCACTCAACTCCGCGAGCCGTGCCGCGCGATGAGGAAGATAGTCCTCAAGGTCGGATGAGCTTCCGGGAGCGAAGATGGTCTGACTGGGCTATATCGGCTGCTCGGATTCCAACAGATCATGGCGCCGGTGGGCAGCCGTGGCCATTTCGAGTGTGCTGATACCTCGGTCAGAACCCCGTTGCAGTCGCTTGAGACGATCAGCCGAGGCTTTACGAGTCAACTGCCGAAGGAGCGCTTGGAGGGCCAGCTTTTGAAGCCAACGCTTTCTCGCGGGTTCTGCGCTGACCAGTCTGCCGGCTGCCAGAGCCGGATCCACAGGGCTCGCAGTATGGTGTCTGTCAGGCGTTTCCTGCTTGGGTGACGTCCTCATGGAGAGCGCACCAGGTTGGAAAGGAATCGTGCTGAACAGTGATGTGCGGATGGTGCACGCATTGTGCGGGTTGTCACCAGAACACCGCTCGCGTCTCCTCCCACTCACGTCCGCTGCCCCATCGCTCGCCAGGCGGTGAGTGATAGGGGTACGCAGCAAGAGGTACGTGCGTGAGTGCCGTGTCTCGTAGGCTACCTACTACCGCCGGATCGCGTTGCTGGCGTGGTGCGCAGTTGCTTAGTCGTCGCGGTCTCCTGAGACGCGGGAGATGCCCACGCCATCCGTCACGAGCCGGCGGCCGCAGCAAGTACGGCAGCTGCTCCGGAGCCTCGCTGCTCTTTTGTGCTGCGCGCGGAGATCTGCAGCACCGCACGGAGGTCAGGCGACCGCCGTCACGTTTTGCTGTGCGCGTGGGGAGGGGACTTGCGAGAAGCTGTGGTTCAACGGGAACACCAGTGTTCCCACCGACCGAGGAGACTAGAAAGCGAAGGAAGCTCTTGACAGAGAATCAGTCGGGCGGTTATGGTTAGCGAGAACAGCAATGCGATTGGGTAGGTGAGACAGTGCGTCTAGAGATCCGGCTGGAGCCGGACCGCTTGGGGCTCCTCCCGCTGCATTACCGTGAAGCGCTGCAGGCGATGATCTACCGGCACTTGCCGCGGGAGATTGGTCAGCCGTTGCACGATGGTGCCTACTGGCCAGGTGAACGGCCGCTGAAGCTGTTTGTGTTCTCGCAGCTGCATGGGGAGGTGCGGTATCGGCCGGGTGAAGGGGTAGAGGTAACGGGGCCGGTCTGGTTCCGCTTTGCATCGCCGGAGCGGGATCTGGCGCTGGGGCTGGCGGCGGGCTTGTTGGGGTTTGGCCGGGTGCGCATTGCGACGTTGGAGTTTGCGGTGCGGGAGATTGCCACGCTGGCGTTGCCGCCGCTGGAGGAGCGGCTCGTGGTACGGGCCCTTTCGCCGATCACGGTGTATCGGACGCTGGAGATCGAGGGGAAGCGTCGCACGCAGTACTACAACCCGCTGAACGAGGAGTTTGGCGAGCTGGTGGTGGCGAACCTGCAGCGGAAGGCGCGGGTGCTGGGGATGGAGAACGGCGGGGGTGGTGCGGTACGGATCCGGCCGCTGGCGGTCCATCCCCGAGGGAAACGACTGGAGCGGTACAAAGAGACCTGGATTGAGGGCTGGGTAGGGCGGTTTCTCTTGGAGGGGCCGCCGGAGTATCTCCGGCTAGCCCTCGAAGCCGGCCTCGGTGCGAAAAACAGTCAAGGCTTTGGGTATGTGGAGGAGGTGAGAGCAAGCGCGGAGACACAGGCCAGCCCGCAGGAGGCAGGTGAGCGATGAGTGGAGTGCATTGGACTGGGCAGCCATTCGTTGATGCCGGGTTGGCAGCACTTGCTGCTGTGGCCAAGGTGAACCGGCTTGAGGACCTTGACGAGGGGCACCTGAAGGTTGCTTGTCGTGAACTCGAGCGGATCATGACCAGCGATCAGGCGCTCGGCCTGAACCTCGACCGCGCCTTCGCGAAGAGCTCACTGTCCCAGGTATTCCCGAACAGCGAGCTTGTCAACCCGTCGAACTGGAAGAATGGACCTGATGGTGTCCGCCGAAAGTATCGGGATGCGTTGGATCAGGACCTCAAACGTGCTATTGCCGCAGTGCGTGACCAAAGCGCTTCCCTACAGCGATGCGTTGTTTGTGGCGATCTTCGCCCCGCGGAGACCTTCTCCCCTCTTCGGCGGGATCGGTTACCGTTGACGTCTGGTGCCGTCAATTTCTATCCAGGGCTGGCATTTGGCGTTGAACTCTGTGGGCTCTGCACGCTGGCCCTGCGTTTTCTCCCGCTATCGGTGCTGCGTGCCGGCGAAGGGGGACGGATCTGGTTTCTTCATTGTCAAGAACTGACTGTGAGCGGGAAAATCGCCGAGCAATACGGGTGGCAGCACTTCAACAAGCAAATCAGTGCGGGGCAAGCTCTCGACTTTTACGGTGAGTGGCGGAGTGCTGGGGTCGAAGGTGCCGTTGTGCGCCTCCTGTTTCAGCTCTTGCGACAGTTCCCGAACCAGCTGCGAGCTATTTATGAGCTCGGCATTCCAGCGATCGCGTATGTCTTCAGCAATGATAATCGTGGTGGCTATGTCGATGCTCTTCCCATCCCTGCAACACTCCTGGACTTTTTGCAAAGTCTACTCCTGGAGTCGAAGCAGGCATTTCAAGACTTCGAGCATCAACTACTCGACCTTCCTCCCGATCTCGATAAGCGGAAGGCTGATGCTCGAAGAGGCTTTGTCCAGAACATTGCACAGCGCATGCTCCGTGCGGAACCGCTGCTTTCTCAGTGCCTCGTCTCTACCGGCGATGAGGGGAAGCAGCTGCTCGGGGGCTGGATCGGTCACCGCCTTTATCTTCTGGAGGTTTACGGTATGGCTCCAACGACGTTGGCCATTCTCGAACGGCTCGGGATCACGCTCGCCCAGCACGATGACGCGAAGAAGTGGCTGGGTCGCTTGGAACGAGCCCGCCTGAACGAGTTGCGGGCGATCCTGCTCGACATGGTGCGAGCGCAGTTCTTGACTGCGCGCGAGCTCGCCGCAGTTGTTCCACCGAATGAACCGTGGGCGGCTGGCCTTGCCCGCGATGTGGTACTCGCAGTTGCTTACGAGTGGCAGCGTTATCAAGCCAATGGGGCGGAGTTTCCGCGGCTCTTGGAAATGCCCCAATACCTGGAAACCGACGGCGTGATCCAGCGACTGGAGAGACTGGCCGAGCAGCTTCGCCGTGGTCTTCAGAACCCGAAGGCGTGGCTTGCTGACCTGAGTACAGCTCGAACGGTGGCTCAGATTCGAGGTGTCTATCTCCGCGCGGTGCGCCAAGGAGCGTTGAGTGCGAGTGACTTTCTCTTTCTCGTTCCCTTCGGTGAGGTGAGCCGCGTCTGGCAGTTGCGCGACTACCTCCTTGCGTTTCTCTTTGAGCAGGCCCGGGATGAACTTCCGCCCGATCTTGAAGTTGTGGAGGGAGAGGAGGCGACTGTCGCTTTGACAGGCATAGAGGAATCGGCATCACTGAGCCAGTAGTCGAATTGGGAGTCTGGGCGGACAAGGGTCGATTGGAGGAGTTGGAATGGAGCGACGAGTGGCCTATCCCATCGTGACTGGAGCGGTGCTGATCGAAGCCAACGGCGCGGCGCTCAACAACGCTGGTCAGGACGAAGGACGACGGACCGATAACACGATCGCGGTGAAGCAGATTCAAATTGGGCGCCTCCGTTACCCCTATGTATCCGGGCAGGCCTGGCGCCGCTGGTGGCGGGAGGTGCTCTACAGCGACTTTGGCTGGACGCCAAGCCCAATTACACGGGAAGCGAAAAGCGCTTATACGCAGGGGAACCCTGTCGAGTTCGCAGAAGACGACCTTTTCGGGTACATGGCTGCGCGAAAGCGCGGCGGCGGATCCGATACCTATCGCCGGATTTCTCCGCTGCGTGCGAGCCTGCTAATCTCTGTCTTTCCAAATGTGATTGTCGATGATTTCGGTCACTTCTCGCGCAATCTTCCTGCAGGGAGTGACATCATCCCGTTCGAATCACAGCTCTATTCAACTTATCTCCAAGGTGCTTTTACGATTGCCTTGAATGAAGTGGGTCGATTTGCTGTTGGTGCCATGGCTGATATTGCGGAGGACCTGGCCAAGGGACACAATGGTCTTGAGCCTGGTCCCAATGATGGCAATGGTCGGGCGACTTACCTACTACCACGCGGCGAGCGGGTGCGGCGTGTGCAAGATCTCCTCCGGGCGCTTGGCCGGCTCCGCGGTGGTGCTCGTCTCGCTCGCAACCTTTCTGATGTGACCCCTGTTGCGCTGGTGGTGGGTTTTGTCGATGGCGGTAATGCTCCTTTCCAGAATCTGTTTATGCCTGACTCACTAGCCAGCGAACAGCTGCTGTTCAACCTGGAGCGGTTCCGCTCTGTGTTGAGTGACTACAAGGATCGATTACTGCCGCTCAATGGCGGCCGCTCAGTTCTCGTCGGTTTCCGACCAACCATTCTTGCGAATGAAGAGGAGGTGCGCCGAGCCCTTCAGTCAGGTGAGGAGCCGTTCGATTGTGTGGAACTTCTCGACTCGCCTGGCGCAGTGTTGGAGAAGGCTGCACAGCTGGTCGAAATGGCTTTCATGCGCGTGGCGTAACGCAAAGGTGATGGGTTTGTGATGAGCCGCGGAGCACTGCGATCGATTCGTATCCGGCTGAGGGCGTACACAGCGTCGTTCCGCGCACCGAGCTTTGTGGCCTACCAGCTGTCCCTTCCCGTACCGCCGCTTGCCACGATCTTTGGGCTGCTATCTGCAGTAGCGGGGCGTTGGATCCTTCCAAATGAGGTTCCCTGGCTTGCTTACTGTTGTACATATGATGCCCGTGTCAAAGATCTCGAAGCAATTTACGGCGTCGAGCGAAGGAAACCTGAGGATACTCCTCGCTACTCGGAGCGCAATATTGTCTGGCGCGAGTTTTTGGTTCACCCGGAGTTAACGCTCTTTCTGCCGGTCGAATGGCAAGAGCCATTCCGCCGACCTCGGTATCCGCTTGTGCTTGGTCGCAGTCAGGACTTGGCGTCAACCGAAGAGATGACAGAAACAATACTGGATCCCGTTGAGGAGGGGCAGCTCTTCGGTGTTCTTCTTCCCGTCCGCCTCATTGCGCAAAATGGCGTGACCGCTGTCCTGCATAATCTGCCGATTGCCTTCACGGCTGACCCTGACCGACAGCCTGTGCGGGTTGAAATGTTTGGGATCATTGATGGGCAACGCACACAGCGTCGGCCCTCGACTGCCAACATTCGTCAGGCAGATGGTTGGCTAATGCGTGACCGAGAAACGGGTATCGTCGTTCCTCTCTATCGGCAGGAGTGGCTACTGCATGGTGACCGCTGAACCACTTGCCAAGTCCGACCCTCCGCTGACCCTTCGCGATCACACTCTCGAAGTTGTTCGGTACGTTGAGTCGGTCATCCACGCTTATCAGCCCATTTGGGTAGCTCTGCTTGGCCCCCAAGGAGCGGAAACGCTTGCGACAGCGCTTTGCCTTGCAGCCGCTGCCCACGATCTTGGCAAGGCCGCAACCGGATTCCAGCGATCACTGACCGACCACTCATTCCGGTGGCAGTTTCGCCACGAGGTTCTTTCGACTGCCCTCTTGCTCGCTACAGAAACCACAAATCACGTCGTAAGGAGGCTCGCCAGTGCTGCGGTGCTCACACACCACCGCGACCTGACTGATTCCCAGTTGCAGGGAAACTGTGGACTACCTGTCATTTTGAAGCCAGAGTTTCTCGCCAAAGCCCGCGAGCAGTTTCGTCAGCGGGTAGAGGAGCTAGCAACGTTCTGGGAGTGGATTCAGAGGTTTTGGTCTTGTGTCCCTCTCTTGGCTGAGTACCGGCTCCCGGAGCATTGGTCAGCCATTGAGCCTCCAGCAGCCTTTCTGCGCGAACTTCTCAGCGAATGTCAGGATCTGCACGCATTCCGCTCTCGTGATGGGCTGCTCTTCACACTCGTGCGTGGCTGGTTACTAGCGGCGGACCATGCGGCGAGCGCAGGGGTGCCAGCGCTTAAGACAACATTGCCGATAGAGTGGGAACACCATTACCGGCATCGTTTTTCGTCTTCGCCAGCTTTGCAGAACTCCGGCCTGCGGGCCTTCCAGCGGGCTCTCGGCGAACATACTGGCAGCGCGGTGCTGATTGCTCCGACCGGTGCTGGAAAGACACACGCTGCACTTCGTTGGATTGCTCGCAACCGCCGAGCGGGTGAGCGCGTGTTTTACATCCTCCCTTACCAGGCGAGTATCGAGGCAATGGGGCGAACGCTTGGTGAGGTATTTGGACGGGATATCGTTGGAGTCTTACACGCCCGTGCACTTGAAGTGGCCTTTCAACGCTATTTCAGCAGTGAGGATGACTACGCTACGGCGTATCAGGCTGCTCGGGAAGATAGCGAGCTGAACCGACTGGTGCATAAGCCAATCAAAGTAACGACTCCCTTTCAGTTAATCAAATGGCTGTTCGGGATTAAACGCTACGAGCTCGGTCTCGCCGAACTGACTGGAGCGCTCGTCGTCTTTGATGAAATCCACGCCTACGATGCGCATGTCACTGCTTTGCTGCTGGAACTCGTACGGGTACTCCGTGAGCTTGATGGTCGTTGCCTCTTTATGTCTGCAACATTCCCAGCCTTCCTCCGTGAGGAAATCGAGCGTGCCTGGGGAGCGCCTTTACCATTGTTCCGCCTTCAGTCCCCTCCAGCGCGCGACGAGTGGGCCTCCGCCTTTCTCACCACTGCGCGCCACGAACTCTGCTGGCACGATGATCCGCTGGAGGATCTTGTTGGCAGCGTCGTGTCCTCGGTGGAAAGCGGGAGACGCGTTTTGGTTGTTGCGAACCGAGTGCAACAGGCACAGACACTTTACAAAGCGCTTCGGGAACGACTGGGCTCAGGCGTGCACCTCCTGCATGCACGCCTCACGAGGCGTGACCGTGTCGAGCGCGAGCAAAAAATCTTGGCGGCACTACGAGGAGAGCTTCCTCTCGATTTACGTGTCCTTGTCTCCACCCAGGTTGTTGAGGTGTCCCTCGATGTGAGCTTCGATACCATGCTGACCGAAATTGCTCCCGTCGATGACCTCCTTCAGCGTCTGGGACGCGTCAACCGGTATAACGAGCACAAGCGGCCGGTTCCGGTGCTGATCAGTCGCCAGTTCGATCCAATCATTCAGCATGTGTACGACATCGAGCGCCTACAGCTGACAGCCCAGACTGCACCACCGAATGGAACACGCCTCAACGCCATCGATGCTGAGGAGTGGGTTGAGGCGGTCTATCACGACGGCTGGACAACCAATGAGGGGAAACGGTTCGAGCAAGCCCTGGCATCTTTCCGTAGTGTCATCGAGGGCTTGCGGCCGCTTCAAACTATCGAGACAGCATATGAGGAGTTCTATCAGTTATTTCAGGGTGTTGAGGTGCTCCCCGAAGTATTTCGGGAGGAATATACGCGCCATAGTGTGGAGAAACGTACGTTACTTGCAAACCAGTTGCTTGTTCCACTGCCACTGGGCACATTCTGGAAGTTGCATCGTGCCAATCGAATCTCACAACTGAAAGATGGAACGTTGGTGGCTGCTGTCAGCTACGATCCAGAACTTGGACTCTTGCCTGACGCTGCGTCTCCGGATTTCCTGGCGATCTAACTGCGGTGCGGCTATGGAAGGTATTGTCACCGGAACACTGATGTCCTATGTCGGGATCTGCAACCGAAAGATTTGGCTCGCCGGTCACGCCATCGAGGGATACCACGACCACGAGCTCCTGGCGTTGGGACGGTTGCTCGCGGAGTCAGCGTATCCCCGCGAACGCAAGGAGCTCTCTCTCCCTGGCATGAAGGTCGACGTGCTCCGACGCCGCCCTGCCGATGCGGACGAGGACGAAGCGCTCGTCATCGGTGAGGTGAAGCGCTCGCCACGCGCCCAACATGCACAGCGACTCCAGCTCGGCTATTACCTCCTCCGGCTCCGTGAGGCTGGCCTCCACGTCCGCGGCGAGCTGCGCTACCCCGAGCAGCGTCGTGTCGAGCCAGTCGAGCTCACCCCCGAACTGGAAGCTGAGGTGCGCCAGGCGATTGCCCAAGTCCAGGCCCTCCTGGCCCAGCCCACTCCCCCACCTCCCGCTCGTATCCCTGCCTGCACGCACTGCGCTTACTATGAGTTCTGTTGGATCGCCGAAGAGCCGATCCCTCCCTCGGCCAGGATGGAGCGCCGCTCAGCACGCACTACACGGACGAGGGAGCAGAAACGATGAAGCCTGTCTACGTCTTTTCCTCCGGCCGACTCTCTCGTCATCAGAACACGATTGTGCTCGAGACCGACGAAGGGAAACGCTTCCTTCCTATCGAACAGGTCAGCGAACTCTATATCTTCGGCGAGGTTGACCTCAATAAGCGCTTCCTCGAGTTCGTCGCGCGCGAGGGAATCCTCCTCCACTTCTTCAACCGCTACGGCTACTACACCGGAACGTTTTACCCACGCGAATACCTCTCCAGCGGCGCACTTCTCCTCCGCCAGGTCGAACACTATCTGGATAGCACTCGTCGCCTCACTCTTGCCCGCGCCTTCGTCCGCGGCGCACTCCGCAATATCCGGACTGTGATGCTGTACTACCGACGGCGCAATGTCGATACCCAGGATGCACTGGATATCGTCGAACGAGCGCTCGTCGACCTGGAGCAGGCCGACTCACCTGCTGCCCTGATGGCCGTTGAAGGTCATGCCCGCGAGGCGTACTATGCTGTCTGGCCGAGTATTATCGACGCCGAGTTCCCCTTCGGCCCACGCACCCGTCGGCCACCTCGCGACGAGACAAATGCCCTGATCTCGTTCGGGAACTCTCTCCTCTATACCGCGGTCCTCGCCCAGATCTATCAGACACACCTCGATCCACGGATCGGCTACCTCCACGAAACCAACTTCCGCCGGCATACGCTGAATCTGGACGTGGCCGAGGTCTTTAAGCCAGTCCTGGTCGATCGGCTGATCTTCCGCCTGGTCAACCGTGGGCAGCTCCAGCGACGTCACTTTGTGACTGGTGCGGAAGGTGTCTTTCTCGATGACGACGGCCGAAAGCTGGTTGTGGAGGCCTGGGAGCAAACCTTGCAGGAAACGTATCGCCACCCAGTGCTCAATCGCTCGGTCTCCTACCGCACTACCTTGCGACTCGAACTTTATAAGATCGAAAAACATCTGCTCGGTGAGCAGTCGTACGTGCCGTTTGCCCTCCGCGGGTAGCATCCGCATCCCCGGTTTCTCTCCACTCAGTATCCTCAAAAATTGAAGACAGTACCTGAAGTGTCGATGAGGAGGCGAGAACGGGCATGTACGTTATCGTCGCCTATGACGTGGGGGTGGAGCGTGTGGCCCGGGTACTCAAAATTTGCCGAAAGTACCTCACCTGGGTACAGAACTCCCTGCTCGAGGGTGAACTCACCCCGGCTCAGCTGCGTCGCTTGCAACAGGAGCTGGAACGCGCGATCGATCTGGAATCTGACACCGTTCAGTTCTACATTCTCCCACAGGCCTCAGTAGCCAAGCGTTTCACCCTGGGGATCGTCAAGAATGAACCATCACAGTTAATCTGAACTGATCGTCTTCAATAAAGTCCGCTGTGCAGTGCGTGGCAGAGCGAGTAGCGATTGCAGAATAGTGCATCAGGACTGCTCGAAGACTTGCCGGAAACGCTAGGTTTCAGCTTCTCCGCGCTGGTCTGATACCACGCTCTCTCCTGCTCCCGAATCTCCATTGCACTCGTGCAATCGTCGAGCGATCGGAGCGACTAACTGAGTTCTCGAGCCACCTCACTCGAGCGAAGAGGTTGCGCTTGCGCTCCCTCTGTTGGTGACTCCGGATCGCGGATTGTCTGGTCGCGACGCTCACCCCGCCTGTCTCACCAGAGAGCGCTCACCGAACAGAGCTGCAATCCGCTGAGTCTTGGGCATAGCCCGTTCCCGTGACGCATCGTGCTCCAGGTTGGGAGCAATGTTCGTTTCTCCTCCCGCGTTGCCTGCTGCCCCAGATATGGTGGGCGTACCCTCGACAGCGGAGCACCAACCCAAACACACAGTCGGCTGCCTGAGCACCTCCGGTGAGTATGCCCTTCTTGCCGAGACATCAGCTTTTCGTCGGCTCCGGAATCGACATGGGCACCGGAGGATCTTTGCCTGACCACCGGTTGGCAGGCACGATTCACGAGTCGCTCAGGGGGCCGGATCTGTCTCAGCCAGCCTGTTGTGCCTCCGCCATGGCCCGGCCAAAGGCGGCCCAGAAGGGATCAACGCGCGGATGTTCCAGCCGCTGTTCGCGCCCCTCTACCACCAGCGTCAGCCCACGCTCGGGCGGGACTACCTCGCCCACAATGCTCGCGGCAATCCCCTTGGTCGCGAGTGCAGCCAACAAGGCTTCTGCCTTGTGTGGACGCACTGTGATGATCAATGTCCCCTCGCTGATCGCCGCATACGGATTCATCCCAAACAGCTCACAGATCTTCGCGACGTCCTCCCGCAGGATGATCCGCTCCTGCTCGATCCGCATCCCGACACCAGATGCCTCGGCTACCTCCACCAGCCCCCCAAAGACGCCACACTCCGTGGCATCGTGCATCGCGGTCACCCCGTCATCACGAACTCCGACACTCACCGCCGTCAGCGCATCTTCCACCACCGTCATTTGCCAAAAGAGTTCCTGTGCCCGCTCCGCAAATTCCCGACCGTACGCCGCTGCGATCCGCTCCGGAAAGCTCACCGCAAACAGTCCCGCAGCCTCAATCGCCGCTCCCTTGGTCACAACGACCAAGTCTCCAACTCGCGCCATCTTCGGGGTGACATAGCGGTCCGCCGGCCCGATCGCCAGCACCGCCGCGCCACCGACCATGGGATAGTTGCACCCTTCGTACCGTGCCGTGTGTCCAGCAACGATGGCAATCCCTAGTTCAGCACAGACCCGGTGCATCGTCGTCCAGAGCAGCGCGAGCTCCTCGGCGGTGATTTCCAGCGGCAGATTGAGGTCGATCGCCATGTAGGTCGGACGCAGCCCACTCGTGGCCGCGTCTGAAGCCAGGATATGAATGGCAAACCAGGCTGCCCGCTCCCAACCGTAGGCCGGAACCACAAACACTGGGTCGGTGGTCACGGCCATCACCAGCCCGTTCCCAAGGTCGACAATGCCAACATCGACCCCGTGCTGAGGCGGCACGAGCACCTGTGGTGAGGGAGCACCCAGATTGGGCAAGATGATCTGGTCAAACACCTCACGCGAGATCTTGCCAAGCGTCGGAAGTTCGAGTTCCATCCGTCCTCCTCCTTCCCCTGGCCTATTCCATGATGGCAGAGACACCCTGGCCACGGAAGGCCGAGGCCTCTTCTCCGCGACAATACGTTCCGCTCGTCGAGCAACGCTGCCACGGTGCCAGCGCACCCTATCCCCGTACTCGAGGGAAAGCGGGTGGCCCCGCAAGCTGCCACGGTCGTTTTCGGCGAGCTGATTAGCCGAGAGGCGCGACGCGAGGCGAGCGAGCAGATGCCGGCTGAGACCTCCATGTGCCTCTCGGGAGAGGTTGTCCTCCCCTCCGCTAAGTCTCTGCCTGGTGGCAGCAACTGTACCGTGCTGCCCACTTGCCTGACAGCTGGCAAGGAGACAATGAGACATGGCAGCCTCCTGAGCCGTTCTCCTGGAGAGCGTGTACCGCTCAAGAAACAAAGAAGCCTGCGCTGGAAGCACCCATGTGGCTGCCCAGCGCAGGCGACCTGAGGAAGCGTCGTTGGTTCACCTGTCAGGCGACGGTATCAGCGCGGGGATGTGTCTTTCGCTGGTCACTCTTCGCAACGACGGTCTGCTGCCCCATCGCGTTGCCTCTGCGCTGACGACGAGTTGTCTCGCGGCGTGCCCGCCAAACCGACCACCGCGCATCGGCTATGCGGCATGATCTGGACTGCTGCATGCGCGGTGGCGAGGAAACTGCCTTACGCCGTTGACTGCAGGCTGGCTGCGGGCGTGGCCAGGCTGCAGAACCAGCGGTGAAAGCGAGGATCGTCGGTGAGTTCTGGATGGAAGGCGGTGCCGATCAGCTGTCCCTGCCGCACCGCGACTGGTGTTCCATCCGGAAGACGCGCCAGCACGTCCACCGTCGGGCCAACACTCTCCACCACCGGTGCGCGGATGAAGACGGCCCGCAGGGGTGGGAGACCGAGCGGTTCAACCACGAGGTCACACTCGAAACTCTCGCGCTGGGAGCCAAACGCGTTACGGCGGATAACGACGTCCAGCAGCCCAAGCAGCGGCTGGTAGCGCGCTCGTGTCTCGGCTACCACCTCCCGAGCAAGCAGAATCAGGCCCGCACAAGTGCCCCAAATTGGTCGACCCGCTTGAGCAAAGGCGCGGATCGGTTCAACGAGCTCGAACCGCTCCAGCAGCCGACCAATGGTGGTGCTCTCGCCTCCCGGGATGATCAGGCCGGCAATCCCTTCCAGATCCGCCGGTCGGCGCACTTCACGTCCTTCAACACCGATGCGCTGGAGCGCCTGAAGATGTTCGGCAAAGTCTCCCTGCAGTGCCAAGACACCAATGACGAGCGGCATGCATCCCCCCTCACCAGCCGCGTGGTGCTAAGCGCTGCTCGGGAGCGAGTGTTGCCAAATCGATCCCTGGCATCGCCTCACCAAGGCCGCGCGATACTCGCGCCAGTACCTCGGGATCCCGGTAGTGGGTGACTGCTTCGACGATCGCTTTCGCGCGGGCAAAGGGGTTCTCCGACTTGAAGATCCCTGAGCCGACAAACACTCCCTCCGCACCGAGCTGCATCACCAGCGCTGCGTCGGCTGGCGTGGCAACACCGCCGGCGCAGAAGAGGACAACGGGCAACCGTCCCTGTTCGGCGACCTCCCGAACGAGCTCGTAAGGTGCACCCAGCTCTTTGGCCGCCGTCACGAGTTCCTCGCGGGGCAGCGCAGCCAGCCGCCGAATCCCGTCAAGGATGTCCCGCAAGTGACGCACCGCCTCGACGATGTTGCCTGTGCCTGCCTCTCCCTTGCTGCGGATCATCGCCGCTCCCTCGGCAATGCGGCGGAGTGCTTCACCAAGATCGCGAGCGCCACAGACAAAGGGAACGCGGAAGGCATGCTTGTCGATGTGGTAGCGGTCATCGGCTGGCGTCAGCACCTCACTCTCGTCGATGAAGTCGACGCCAAGGGCTTCCAGGATCTGCGCCTCGACAAAGTGGCCGATCCGCACCTTGGCCATGACGGGGATCGTCACGGCCTCCTTAATGCGCAGGATTCGATCAGGATCGGCCATCCGGGCCACACCGCCCTCACGCCGAATGTCGGCTGGCACCCGCTCGAGCGCCATAACCGCGACAGCTCCCGCTTCCTCGGCAATCTGGGCTTGCTCGGGGGTCACGACGTCCATGATGACGCCCCCCTTGAGCATCTGGGCTAGCCCAACCTTGGTCCGCCAGGTCGCCTGCTGGATGTCACCGTTCGGGATTGCCATCAGCTACCTCCTTCCCTCATTACCGCTGGGAACTACACGATCGGTGTACTCGCCCGCTGGCGCACCTCATGGGCAGCCTGCAGAGCCGTCAGTGCTGCCGCAAGACGGCGGACTCCTTCGACCATCGTCGCTGGTGCCGGGTAGGTGAAGTTGAGGCGCAGGAAGGCGCGACCGGTGGTGGGGTCGGGGAAGAAGCTCTCACCTGGTGTAAAGGCCACGCCACGCTGGGCAGCTTCCGGCAAGAGGTCTCGGGCACGCAGCCCTTCCGCCAGCTCGCACCAGAGGTAGAGCCCGCCACCTGGCACGCGGAAACGCAGCGCGGTGCCGAGTTCGGCACGGAGCGCAGCAACAAGGAGGTCGCGACGCTCCCGATAGGCAGCGCGCAGTGTCTCGAGGTGGGGGAGTAGGAGATCCCGCTCGATGAATGCCCACACCGCCCACTGCATGAGCGGATTGGTGTCCAGATCCACCAGCTGCTTGACCAGAGCCAGCTGGTGGATGACTGGCCAGGGGCCGATGACCCAACCAATCCGAAAACCTGGGAACAAGATCTTGGAGACGGTGGTCAGGGAGATCACAACGCCGGCGTCGTCAAGGGCGGCGAGCGGAGGCGCCGGCGGTGCCTCATACCAGAGCTCGCGGTACGGATCGTCCTCGATCACCGGGATACCGGCCCGTGCGGCCAGTTCCAGGAGTCGCTGGCGGCGGTCGAGTGAGAGTGTGGCGCCGGAGGGGTTCTGGAATGTCGGTAGCGTGTAGATGAGCTTGGGGCGGCGGTGCTCCAGAGCCTGCTCCAGCACGCTAACCCGCATGCCATGGTCGTCGACTGGCACTGGGAGGAGACGAGCTCCCACTGCACGAAACACCTGCAGTGCCCCGACATAGGTCGGCGCCTCGACCGCGACGAGGTCTCCAGGTTCCAGCAAGGCGCGAGCAATGAGGTACAACCCCTGCTGCGAGCCGGAGACAACGAGGACCTGGTCGGGACTGCAGCGGATCCCCCAACGCTGGGACCAGGAAGCAATCGCCTCGCGGAGCGGGGGATAGCCCTCACTCGGGCAGTACTGGAGAAGGCGCGGTCCTTCGCGGTGCAGCGCCTCGTCGAGGAGTTGCCGGACAATACCGATCGGATAGAGCTCAGGAGCTGGGAGTCCCGTGGCAAAGCTGATCACGTCGGAGCGAGAGGAGGCAAGTGCCGCGTCTTCCAGTGCTGGGTCGTAGAGAAGTGAGGCGAGTGGAGCAAAGAGCTGTGGCCACGGGACACCGCCGGCGGGCCGCTCGGGCGCTGCTGGCCGGCGGTGATCGATGACCACTGTGCCACGCCCCACATGCCCAGAAATGAGCCCCTCCGCGGCGAGTTCTCGGTAGGCACTCACCACCGTACTCCGGTTGACACCAAGCATGGCGGCGAGGCGTCGTTCTGGAGGAAGACGCGTGCCAGGCGGGAGTTCGCCACTCAAGATACGGCGGCGCAGCTGTTGGGCCAACTGGCGGTAGAGTGGCGTCCGAGTTGTACGGTCGAGTTGAATCTGCATCGTCTTCTCCCCTGCTCGACCTCATCAAAAACTACGACCACCATCAGCGGGTGCCAACAACCATTGTATCGTTGCTGGACCAGCCAAACCGTCCACTCTGCGTCATTGGATGGTTTTCCGGATGTTATTTTGGGTCGCGTCGTGCCGGCGGTGATGGACGAACTTGGTAGAAGGGGCGGCTGTACAGGAGAAGTGAAAAGCTCTCACGGAATCGAACGGCTGGGAATCCGGGCAGAGGGGCGTAGCTCGCAGCGGTCACCAGCACGGAGCTCCAGGTCAGCGGGGAACAGCCGCACGCGCGGCACGTTTCTTCCTGGCACTGGAGAGCGGTCGACCTGACCAATGGCGTCTGGGGAAGAGACGTGGTCTGGGCAGAGATGAGGGACTGCGTTGGCGCACGCGTGCCAGTGGTCGGCCCCGACCGTCTTCGAGTCGAGAGTGCGTACACGCCGGAGCAGCACAGTTGTCGAGGAGTTGTCAAAGCATGGTTCACTCTACGGAGGATGGGATCGGCTGCTCTGGCACGGATGGGAGTGACAACGACTTGTACCCGTGTGAAGCGCTGATGCTCACAGGTTGCCAGCAAAGAGTGGATCTTAGCGAGGAGCTACTGCGGTTTCACACAGTGGACTGGCCCAACGGTCCCGCGTGGCCTCGCATTGATGGACGGCCTTGGGGGCGTAGCTCTGCGCGCAGCGGGGTGCAGCTCAGGTGGCTCTCCAGGCAGCCACCGAGGTACACATGGGTCTCCTTCCCCACGTGTGAGTGATCGATTGCTCGACTCGGCTCACCCGCTGGCGAGCCTGGAGAGGCGGAATGGACGCTCGCGGCTGGAACGTGTTGCCACCCGTGTTTGGGAGGCACCCGATGTCGAAGCAGCGCACCCTGTTGGTGCATTCAGAGATGGCCGTCGATAGTCGCCACCTTGCTATACTCCATATCAGACTCTGCGGGTGTGCCTGTCGCCCGTGAGGCAGGGGTTCGCGCATGGGGATGAAGCGAGACTACTACGAGGTGCTCGGCGTCAGTCGCACGGCGAGCCAAGATGAGATCCGGCGGGCCTATCGCCGGCTCGCGCGGCAGTACCACCCGGACGTCAACAAATCGCCGGACGCCGAGGAGAAGTTTAAGGAAATCAACGAAGCGTACGAGGTGCTGAGCGACCCGGATAAGCGCGCAGCCTACGATCGCTTCGGCCATGCTGGCGTGCAGGCCGGTGTGGGCGGGAATGCAGGGGCGAGTGCCGACCCGTTCGGGTTCGGTTCGCTGTTCACCGACCTCTTCGACTCGTTCTTCGGTGACATGACTGGGGCCAGCCGACGCCGTCCAGCGCGGGGTGCCGACGTTGAAGCGGCGATCGAGTTGGAGTTTGAGGAGGCGCTGCGCGGCGTTGAGAAGGAGCTCGAGATCGAGCGGTTGGAGATCTGCCCTGACTGCCGCGGCACCCGCATGCGCCACGGTGCGCGACCGGCCACCTGCCCAGTCTGTGGCGGCAGTGGGCAACTGCGTCGCTACCAGCAGACGATCCTCGGTGCGATGATCACCGCAACGACCTGCAGCCACTGCGGCGGCGAAGGTCGGGTGATCTCCGATCCTTGCCCGACGTGTCGTGGACGTGGTCGGCTGCTGCGGCGCCGGACAGTACGCCTGGAGATCCCGGCGGGGATCGAGGATGGCGCGACGCTCCGCCTGACTGGCGAAGGAGAGCACGGCGAGCCGGGTGCGCCGCCGGGGAACCTGTACGTCCACGTGCGGGTACGGCCACACGAGTTCTTCCGCCGCGAGGGGACGACACTCTACCTTGACGTGCCGATCAACGTTGCGCAGGCGGCGCTCGGCGCTGAAGTCGAAGTGCCCACGGTCGATGGCCCGGTGCTGCTCACTATCCCACCTGGGACGCAGCCGGGGCAGCGCTTCCGCCTGCGTGGGAAGGGCGTTCCGGAGCTCGGCACGGGGCACCGTGGCGACCTTATTGTGACCGTACGGGTCGTCGTGCCGACCGAGCTGACACCACGGCAGCGGGAGCTCTTCGAGGAGCTCGCCGAGTCGCTGGAACGACCGGACGTCCGTGAGGCGCACCGCAAGGGGCTCTTTGAACGGATAAAAGAGGTGCTCGGCGTGTGAGGCAGTGTCGTCGGCGGGCGGCAGCACGTTCCAAGTGAGCTGCGGCGAGTGCCTCTCCGTGTAGTCGAGCTCGCCAGCTCCTGCGGTGGTGTGCGAGTGACAGTACTGGTGATGTGGCCGACTGTCTGTCAGTGTCGAGTGCGTCCTCCCACGTGATCTCCCGGTGACAATGCGTCAGGATGCCGAGGCGTTTTCCTGACGCACCGCTAGGCAGGGCGAGCTGCCGCCATCCAGCGTGGTTGTGACAGTGTCGGTTTGCCTGTGGCGCGATTGCGTAGGTCTGCTAGGAGCGGGCTGGGCACAGTTTCCGGTTGTTCACACCGCCTCTTGGCAGCCTTCGTCTTCGACGCACCAGCCGGCCGATTCCCAGGGCACGAGTGACCGTCCATTCTCGGGGAGGGCGGGTCTGGTGCCCACCGGCGGGCATGACGCTGGCTTTGTCTGGCAGCGTCTCGTGCAGTGCGCCCATTCGTGAGAAGCCGTGGCGGTCGGGAAGACACTGGGCGATGTCGCTGGGCGAATGTCCTTGACACGTCGTCGGTGGTCTGGGTGAGTGCGGGACGAGAGCAAAGGCGAACGGCGGGTGCTGTAGAAGACACCCGCCGTTCCGGGGTGGTACTGCCGTCGGCAGAACGCCCTGCACTGTTCCAAGTGCAGGGCGTCCCGTTTACGAGCCGGGGAAGGTGGAACCAATTCCGCCGTACAGGCTGCGAAGAGAGGTTCCGAACGTGGCAACCGCCGTCAGCGCGACGAGAATCATAAAGAGGATTACTATCGCATATTCCACCAGCCCCTGCGCCTGAGCTGCCAGGCAGTGCCACTGTCTCATTGGTTATGGCCGGTTCTGGAGTTCACTGGTGATGTCTTGGAAGACGGCTTTAATTTCGCCGCCAAGTAACGTCAGCGCAACAATCACTGCAATCGAGACCAGGACGATGATCAGCGCGTATTCCACCAATCCCTGGCCCTGGAGAGTTCGTGCGAGCTGCTCCCGTGTTGCAGAAACTGCCCGCACCTTCTGCGTCTCCCACCAGGCGAGGACGTCGTAGAGATATCGCTGCAGCATGGTTTCCTGCTCCCTCCACCACTGTCGCCGGCCGATGACGGCCCGGCATGATGACTCCAGTGACCCTCTGACGACCGACCGCCTGGCGCCGCTGTCGGATCCTTCACCCCCTCTCTCGCTGCCGCGTCGAGGTCGGTCGTGTCAGATGCCTGCCTTTACACTACGGCGCCGCCACGACCGACTTGTAGGAGCGGTTGTCCCGATCGCAATCGGGAGTTCGGTTCCGATCCGAACGGGGGATCTTGACCAGCCCACAGAGCGGCAAACGAGGAGGACTCAAGTCAGGGGGATGAGGAGCGTGAGACGCAGCCGCTCCGACGCGAGTTGCTCACTGGCAAGGCTCGCGCCGAGTCGCTCCAACCGCTCGGTCAGGAGCGGGTCGAACGGTGGCAGGGGGTCGAGTGGTGCAGGGCCGGCTGCCTCCATGCGCGCGATGAGCTGAGCTGGCTCGTAGTGGATGTCAACGAGGAGCTCTGTAACCCCCGCGTGCCGGGCTAAGTGAGCGCACGTTGCCTGTAGGAGCCGATAGGCGAGCTGTGTGAAGGCTGGGGGCAGCGTGTCATCGCGGTCCGGGCCACTGACCTCAAACCGCTCGAGCCGACTCACCCGTGCCAGCTCGCGGACATACCGGCGCAAGGTGGTCACGAGTCCGATTTCCTCGACCTGACTCGGCGCCAGCTCGAGCAGCGTGCGACGCAAGCCGTGCACTGCCTCGCTCGCCATCTGGCGTAGCCGCAGCAGTTCGACGTGCAGCTCTTCTGGTCGCTGCCGCTCGAGCTGGAGGCAGATCTCAATCTCTAACACGAGTGCACTTAAGAGTTGTGCGAGTTCATGCTCCAGCATCCGCCGGACGGACGCACGTTCACGTTCGGGGAGCGAGAGGAGGTCCTCCGTCGGGAATGGCTCGTGGGAAGGACTGAGCAGCCGGGTGCGCCGCTCGCTCGTGCGGTCGCTGGCAGCGGCGAGCTGGTTTTCGGCCAAGGAGAGGAGCTCGCGGAGGCGCTCCTGGTACAGCGAGAGGCTACGACGGCGCTCCTCCAGCTGTTCCATTTGGTTGCGCAGCATGAAGAGCCGAAGGGTCGCCTCGTGGACAGCTCGATAGGCGTCGCGAATCTCGCTGCGTGGATAGGCCTCGAGGTTGGTCTCTACTTCACGGAGGCGAGCGCTCAGCTGGATCTCGCGCTGGCTTAGTCGCTCGACCTCTGTCGCGGTCTGAGCGAGCAGGAGCTCGATCTCCTCGAGCGACCGTCCGGTCTCTCCGAGTTCGGCTCGGCAACGCTCAACCGTGGCGCGCAGTTGTTCAGTGAATGTTCCTGTCTCCTGGCGCTCTGCCATCACTGCGCCTCCGTCGAGGAGGAGTCTAGTTCGGGGATCGGCACGACACAAGACAAGCAGGGTAGGAAAGATGTCCCTACTCTCTCGCTGGCGTTGTCGGGACGGATGTTGGCGCAGTGAGATCGGGCAGCCGAGCAGCCGTTGGGGCAGATGATCTCTGCGTCCTTCGTCTTGTCGAAAGGGGCGCATGGCAAGCATCGGGTGGCGAGTGGTGCCGAATTGCTCGACGGAGCGAGAGCGGGCCGAGGCATCAGCTCTTTGGCCAGTGACCCGCTGCCTACGTGCGGTTGCGGTAGGCTGGCTCGCGCGACAGGAGACCAATCTGGCGGGGAGCGCAGCGTGGCTTACGCTGGCCGAAGACTGGGAGGGATCGGCTGCGGGAGGCAAGCAGGCTATGGCCGGCGTGCCACGGAGAGAGCTGTTGCGGTGCGGTGTTGTCTTGCTTGCAGTGGGATCTGCGTGACTCTGCGGCACCTGGCCTATCGCCCGGAAGGTTGACGGAGTTGGCCGCGGGCGTGTAGGCTAGATGATGGTTACAACATTGGCGGGTGGTGAAACGGTATCACAGGGGCCTTTGGAGTCTCTGTTCCAGGTTCGAATCCTGGCCCGCCAGCCGGGTGGCACGCCCGAACCGCGTTGTGAACGGGCGTGCCCGACCAGACGACGGAAGTGGACGAGAAGCCTGACGCAACGCAAGCGGCGAGTGGCGAATCGCTCGCGGTCGTCGTGCTCGCCGGCGGGCTGGGGATGCGGATGCGTTCCCGCATTCCGAAAGAACTGCACCCCCTCGCCGGTCGACCCTTGATCACCTATGTCCTCGAGGCCACGCAGGCGCTTCCCGCCACGCAACGGATCCTCGTCGTCAGCCCGGCGAAGACGGAGCTCCGCGCTCTCCTGCCAGATGGGTGGGACGTTGTGGTGCAGCCTGAGCCGCTTGGGACGGCGCATGCATTGGCACAGGCGCTCCCCTCCCTCCGGTCGGAAGTATCCTGGGTTCTCCTTGTCTTCGGGGATCATCCGCTGCTGACGGCGCAGGATCTGGAGCGGCTGTGGACGGCAGCGCTTGCGAAGCGGCCGCTCGCTGCGGTGCTCACGACGATCTTGCCCGATCCGGGCGCCTATGGGCGTATCCAGCGTGATGGGACGGGGCGTGTGCAGGGGGTCGTCGAGGCGCGGGACGATCAGCAGACGTACACTGGGCCGGTTGAGGTGGTGAGCGGAGCGACGCTCTACTGGCGGCCATGGTTGGAGAAAGCTCTGCCGCGCGTACCGCGTAGCCCGTCAGGCGAGTACTACCACACCGCGTTGGTCGCACTCGCTGCGACAAGCGAGCACCCGACCGATCCGGTCACCACCGTTGTCGCGCCACCGGAGACGGCGCTTGGCGTGAACGATCGGGTGGATCTGGCGCGGGCTGAGGCGCTGCTCCGTGATCGGATTGTGCAGGCGTACCAGCGGGCTGGGGTGACGATCGTCGATCCAGCCTCGACCTGGATCGAGCCGGGGGTCGAGATTGAGGCCGACGTGCGGATCGAGCCGTTCACCATTCTGCGTGGGCGGACAAGGATTGCGAGCGGATCCTGTATCGGCCCGCAGGCTTTTGTGCGTGATAGCGTGATTGGACCTGACTGTGTGGTCGTCGCCTCGGTGCTAGAGGAGGCGACCCTTGGTGCCCGCGTCCACGTTGGCCCGTATAGTCACTTGCGACCGGGAACGGTCGTGGAGGACGATGTGCACATCGGGAACTTTGCCGAGCTCAAGAACGCCCGTGTCGGGCGCGGGACGCGGATTGGGCACGTGAGCTATGTTGGTGATGCCGAATTGGGTGCACGGGTCAACATTGGCGCCGGAACGGTGACCTGCAACTTTGATGGTGTGGCCAAGCACCGGACGATCATCGAGGACGACGCGTTCATCGGCAGCGACACCATGCTCGTCGCGCCGGTGCGGGTGGGGCGTGGTGCGCGTACCGGAGCGGGGAGTGTGGTGACCAAGGACGTGCAACCAGGAGCCACCGTGGTTGGGGTGCCTGCACGGCCGATCGGGGCACGCCGCGTCCGGAGGGGTGAGGAGACAGGAGCGTAGGCAGTGGATGGACGACTCCAGATCTTTGCAGGAAACTCCAATCCGCGCTTGGCGCAGGCGATCGTGAGTGTGCTTGAGACCCCGCTGGGGCGTGCTGAGGTCTCAAGCTGGAGCGATGGTGAGACGCGGGTGCGCTTGGAGGAAAACGTCCGGGGCTCGGACGTCTTCGTCATTCAGTCACTCTGCGCGCCGGTCAATCAGAACATCATGGAGCTCCTGATCATGCTGGATGCAGTCAAGCGGGCCTCGGCCGCGCGCATCACCGCGGTTATCCCATACTACGCCTACGCGCGACAGGAGAAGAAGACAGCGGGACGTGAGCCGATCAGTGCCAAGCTCCTGGCTAACCTGCTGACGACGGCTGGTGCCGACCGCGTCCTGACGCTCGACTTGCATGCACCGGCTATCGAAGGGTTTTTTGACATTCCGGTGGATCACCTGCGTGCCACCCCGATTCTTGCTGCCCATTTTCGACGGCTTGGGCTCAGCGACTTCGTGGTGGTAAGCCCGGATGCTGGTGCAGTGGTTCGCGCCGACGAGTTTCGTCGGCGTGCCGGTGGCAGTCTGGCGATCATCTCCAAGAAGCGACCGGGGCCGGAGGTTGCCGAGGTACTGGAGATGGTCGGTGATGTAGAGGGGCGCGATGCGGTCATCGTCGATGACATCATCGCGACAGGGGGCACGCTGCTGAAGGCGGTGGAGCTTCTCCGGGAGCGCGGAGCGCGCCGGATCTTCGCTGCCGCGGTCCACGGGGTCTTTGCCGGGAACGCGCTTGAGCGCATTCAGATGTCGCCGATTGAGAAGGTCTTTGTGACTGATACTATTCCGTTACCAGAAGGGGTGTGCACGGACAAGGTGGAGGTGCTGACGGTCGCACCGCTGTTGGCGGAGGCGATCATGCGGATCCACAAGGATCTGAGCATTAGTGCGCTCTTCACCTGACCGCGTGCCGCGTTGTGCGGGGCCACCCCGGGAGTGTGCGATTGAGTAGTCCCTGGATAGAACTGATCCTCTTCGTTGCAGCAGCGATCCTGCTTACGCTTGCGGCGCTTGCTGATTTGGCCAGCTGTCTCCCAGCACGACGTTCACTGCGCGAGTTCCTTGCCGAACTCGCAGAACTGCACAACGGCAACGGAGCAACGGTGCTGGAGCAACTGCACGCGGCACGGCCAGCAGTGCGACTCGTGCAGGGAGTAGCGTTTCTCGTGCTCACACTGCTTGCCGTCCGACTTGGGCTCTACTGGTGGCCAGCACATGCGTTGGCCGTTGCGGGCTTGATTGCGACTCTCGCGCTGCTTGTCCTGGCCAGTGCGTTGCCCATGGCGATCTTGGAACGGCGGCGAGAGCGGCCAGGAGGGAGGCTGCGTCTCCTCGCCCGTGTCTTGAGCAGGGTGGGGGCACCATTAGCTGCTGTGAGCGAGTTCCTTGAGCGTCCACTGAGCGTGCTGGTGCCGCCCGCACCGGTCGTTCCGCCGCCAGCGGTTGCGCCCGCAGTGCCGACTGAAGAGGCGGTTGAGGAAGCTGAAGAACTGATTGAGCGGGTGCTCCGACTGGATCGGCTGATTGCGCGTGACATCATGGTTCCGCGCACTGACATCGTGGCGGTGCCGTTTGAAGCCTCAGTGCGTGAGGCGGTGGTGTTGGCTCGGGAGAGCAAGCACTCTCGTTTGCCAGTCTACCAAGGGACGATCGACCGAATCGTGGGGATTGTGCACGTTCGTGATCTGGTGCGCTTTGCCCTGGAGCCAGCCGAGGGGGTCAAGGTTGGCGATGTGATGCGAGAGGCTTACTTCATTCCGGAGTCGAAGCGGGTCGATGAGCTACTGCGTGATTTGCAGCGGCAACGGGTGCACATGGCTATCGTGGTTGATGAGTTTGGTGGGACTGCTGGACTCGTCACGATCGAGGACGTCTTGGAGGAGATCGTTGGCGAGATTCAAGACGAGTACGACATTGAGGCACCACTGGTAGAGCGAGTCAGTGCCGAGGAGGCAATCGTCGACGGGAGAATAACGCTGGAGGAGATTGCGGACATCTTTGGCGTGTCGCTCGAAGAGGAGGAGACGTCGACGATTGGGGGATTGGTGCAAGCGCATCTTGGGCGAATCCCGCAGCCAGGCGAGTCGGTACTGGTGGACGGGCTCGAGGTGACGGTACTGGCGGTCGATGGCAACCGGGTGCGCAAGCTGCGGGTGCGACGGGTATCAACACCAGTTCCTTCGAGCGATAACGGGAGCTGAGCGAGCGATGGTGAGCTGGCGGATCGTTCGCCATGAACGGGTGACCTCGACCATGGACGTGGCGGCGGCACTCGCTGCCGAGGGAGCTCCGGCGGGAACGGTCGTTGTGGCGGAGGAACAGACAGAGGGGCGGGGGAGAGAGGGACGGCGCTGGGAGGCCCCGGCCGGGACGTCTCTGCTGTTTACAGTAGTGGCACGGCCGGAGCTTGCAGCGGTGCAGGACGAGCGACTCTCGGTGCGGGTGGCGGAACGGGTGGCCGAGGGGATAACGGCGGTGTGTGGACTGCGGCCCCAGATTAAAGAGCCAAATGACCTAATGGTCAACGGACGGAAGCTGGCGGGGATTTTGTTACAGAGCCGTGTTCGTGGCGAGACAGTGGACTACCTGCTGGTCGGGATCGGGATCAACGTGAATATCCCGCGGGAGCAGCTGCCACTGCCGACCGCGACGAGCCTGCTGGTGGAGCTCGGACGGCCGGTGGACCGCAGCGTCCTGTTGGCGGCGGTCTTGAAGGAGTTGGCACGAGAGACCGCATTGTTCCCGCCAGAGTGACGGAACGGGGCTGCGGCGTTCGCCGTGCTGCCGTGTCCGGGCTCCCGTGTTACTGCAGTGGGAGCTTGCGGTGCCGGGCAGTTCGTGCCAAGCCCTGATCGCTACTTCCAGAACCGATTCTGCTCACCTTGCTGCCCAAGACAACAGAGAGGGGGCGGAAAGCTTAGTCCCTGACGTTGTCCCGTTCAACGGAGCGAGCGGAGATATGCCTCCTGTCCTGGCGTCTCAATAGCAAGCCGACAGTGCATGCGACGGACATACTCGATTGCCTCCTCTGGATCCATCCCCCGTGCAATGAGCATGGCCGCAAGTGCGGTTCCAGAGCGCCCGTGTCCGCCTTCGCAGGCTATTACTGTGATACCGACTGGGAGGAGTTCCCACAGCTCTCTCCAGAAGGAGAGCCCTACTCCTACTGGAGGTGGTGCCATGTCTGGCCAGCCTAAGCGTAATAAGATTGGGGGGCGAACACTTTTCTCCCGGGGAAGGTGTTTCTCCAGGGGGAGGAAACGGGGGTCACTTCCCGGCAGAATGAACTGGCTTGGTGGTGATGTTAATCGAGCGAGGTCGATGAGGCAGTCAGCGACGCCCTCGGCAAGGGCAAGTCCGGACGCATTTGCAACCCGAATCTCCCGGCCTTCGTATTTAACAATGGTTTTGGACGCGTCATGCACACAAGCCATCATTGCACCTCCCACTTCATCGACAACTGTTTCAAGCCCTCATCGGTACTGCCAAAACTGTGGGAGCGGACCTTATCGAGCTTGTAAGTGGTGAGTTTCAAGCCCTCATAGGTACTGCCAAAACCCCGCCTGGTAGTGGTGTGGGGCCTCGGGAAGGTTTGTTTCAAGCCCCCATAGGTACTGCCAAAACGCTGGGTGGTGATGACAGTGTGGCGGCCGATCCGAGTCGTTTCAAGCCCTCATAAGTACTGCCAAAACTCCGCACCGACGGGCATTTCGTCTGCACGTGTGAGGGTTTCAAGCCCTCATAGGTACTGCCAAAACGCGAGTGCTGCAAGAGATCCATCAGTACCGCGAGCTGGTTTCAAGCCCTCATAGGTACTGCCAAAACATGCGCGCCGTCTTCGACTTTACCGCACAGACGGGGGTTTCAAGCCCTCATAGGTACTGCCAAAACTCGCCTCATGCAGCACGCAGACCAGCCAGTACTCATGTTTCAAGCCCTCATAGGCACTGCCAAAACTAGGGATAGACAACCGTCGGCCGTAGTCACTTCCTAGTTTCAAGCCCTCATAGGTACTGCCAAAACCCGACGCGTCCTCGTCAATCCCCAAACACATAGTAGAGTTTGAAGCCCTCATAGGTACTGCCAAAACGTACTCGCATTGGCGTCGGCTTCCCTGCGTTTGCTCGTTTCAAGCCCTCATAGGTACTGCCAAAACAGCCGTCGCTGGCGCGTGTACCGGCCCATGGATGCGCGTTTCAAGCCCCCATAGGTACTGCCAAAACCACATTGACGCGGACGGCCCGCGGTGAGCTCAATGCCGGTTTCAAGCCCTCATAGGTACTGCCAAAACCGGCCCGGTTTGCATCGGCTGGGCGGGCCACCGGAGTTTCAAGCCCTCATAGGTACTGCCAAAACGGCTGGTCAGGGTGGGTGGCGGACAAGTGGGGGTGGCTAGTTTCAAGCCCTCATAGGTACTGCCAAAACTCGACGGCCTAGCACAACGCGCAGTCTATCACTGGAGTTTCAAGCCCTCATAGGTACTGCCAAAACTTCCGAAAGGCCGAGCTTCCGAAGCTGATCAGCAACGTTTCAAGCCCTCATAGGTACTGCCAAAACCCGAGTAAGCTGGTGGTGTCGACAAGCTAAAGGAAGGTTTCAAGCCCTCATAGGTACTGCCAAAACACGATGGAAGCACGGCTGCGCTACTTGGCGGAACTGCTTGTTTCAAGCCCTCATAGGTACTGCCAAAACCTGGTCGGCGACTGGTCGCGCTGCTCCTGGCACAGTTGTTTCAAGCCCTCATAGGTACTGCCAAAACCGGCATACGTACTCGAAGGATTGTCTGTAGAATTCAGTTTCAAGCCCTCATAGGTACTGCCAAAACGAGGATTCGGGATGCCCGATTCACCATAACGAATCGTTTCAAGCCCTCATAGGTACTGCCAAAACGCAACCACTGCGTCTCTATCGCGGTCTCGACGCGTATGGTTTCAAGCCCTCATAGGTACTGCCAAAACTCTTCGCCTGGACCGGCTATGCGGGTGCTACGGCGTAGTTTCAAGCCCTCATAGGTACTGCCAAAACGCATGAGCGACGTCCTGTACCGGTTCTATCGCGTCAAGTTTCAAGCCCTCATAGGTACTGCCAAAACGGATCGTGGAAAACTGCCCTTGGAAGAAATCGAGGATGTTTCAAGCCCTCATAGGTACTGCCAAAACCCGGCAGTGGTACGGCGGGAAACGGATCCGTGTCAACGTTTCAAGCCCTCATAGGTACTGCCAAAACTCGCGAGGTCGGTGCCGGGAAGATCGTCACCAAGGAGTTTCAAGCCCTCATAGGTACTGCCAAAACGTCATGCCGTTCGACGTGATCGAGCGTGAGGGACAGGTTTCAAGCCCTCATAGGTACTGCCAAAACCGGCTGGCGCGGCTGCCCCGGCTCTGGCTTGGGGGTGTTTCAAGCCCTCATAGGTACTGCCAAAACGCCGGTATGCCGTGTGGGTATGGGGTGTGGGTGTGCGTTTCAAGCCCTCATAGGTACTGCCAAAACCCGACACATGACACCCGACACACGACACATGACACAGTTTCAAGCCCTCATAGGTACTGCCAAAACCTATCGCGGTCTCGACGCGTACGCGGTCGATGCTCGGTTTCAAGCCCTCATAGGTACTGCCAAAACTCTCAACGGCATGCTCCGCACAGGCTACCAGCCCATGTTTCAAGCCCTCATAGGTACTGCCAAAACCAAGGAGAAACAACTCAAGTTACGGTGTATACCGAGTTTCAAGCCCTCATAGGTACTGCCAAAACGGGCGCTTGCCGCCTGGCCGCCTCGAACTCCGCGCGGTTTCAAGCCCTCATAGGTACTGCCAAAACGATCAGCGTGACCCACTACGACCCGTGACCCGCTCTAGTTTCAAGCCCTCATAGGTACTGCCAAAACTGTCACGCACCCGCGTGACCACGAGCTGCGCGCCGAAGTTTCAAGCCCTCATAGGTACTGCCAAAACTCGACCCACTTCCGTTTCATGTTGAGGCGCAATATGTTTCAAGCCCTCATAGGTACTGCCAAAACGACGTTGCAGCAGGCGCTCCTCGAAGGCGTAGAAGCGTTTCAAGCCCTCATAGGTACTGCCAAAACGAATTTTCCGGTGATGAAAACCTGTGTCGTGTTGTTTCGTTTCAAGCCCTCATAGGTACTGCCAAAACAATATCATAGGGGCTCGATATTGGCACTGCGCATTCGTTTCAAGCCCTCATAGGTACTGCCAAAACGCATACCGGCACACCACACACACGACACACACGACGAGTTTCAAGCCCTCATAGGTACTGCCAAAACTCGCGGTATGGGGGCTGAGGAAGCGATCGACTACGTGGTTTCAAGCCCTCATAGGTACTGCCAAAACCGGGAGCGCGAAGCCTGCCCCGATCCCGTCCCGCAGTTTCAAGCCCTCATAGGTACTGCTAAAACACCACTCCTCCGGGTCGACGTGCAGGCCGAGCGCGGGTTTCAAGCCCTCATAGGTACTGCCAAAACCGATCACGATCCCGCGCGACCTGTTGCTCTTCATTGAGTTTCAAGCCCTCATAGGTACTGCCAAAACTCGAAGTGCGCGGGCGTCGTCTGGCTGCGCAGGCTATGTTTCAAGCCCTCATAGGTACTGCCAAAACGCGGATCATCGTGTCCTGGGACTACCTGGACGAGAAGGTTTCAAGCCCTCATAGGTACTGCCAAAACACCCCGCCGATCACCGCCGCCACCGCACCGAAGATGTTTCAAGCCCTCATAGGTACTGCCAAAACCACGCATGCCGCGCCCGCGCAGTCTCACGGTCTGGCGTTTCAAGCCCTCATAGGTACTGCCAAAACCCGATCCCCTGCACCCAACCGTCCCAGAGGAACCAGTTTCAAGCCCTCATAGGTACTGCCAAAACTCTCGGTACGCGATCTCTGGTAGGAGGTGACGAGGAAGTTTCAAGCCCTCATAGGTACTGCCAAAACCGCCGCGGCGAACAACGCCTCGAGTGCCGCGGTCGTGTTTCAAGCCCTCATAGGTACTGCCAAAACGCTCCGCGATGATCCGGTCGATCTCCCTTTGCTGCTGTTTCAAGCCCTCATAGGTACTGCCAAAACGCGGTCCAGGACTGAGCACACGCATCTGCTCCGCTGGTTTCAAGCCCTCATAGGTACTGCCAAAACCTCGCGCACTACCGCAACTCCCCCTCGGTGGTGGAGGTTTCAAGCCCTCATAGGTACTGCCAAAACCTCCGTGAGGCGCGGCACCTGCCCGCCCTCCGGGGTGTTTCAAGCCCTCATAGGTACTGCCAAAACTCAGCGAGAGGACCGTCACCGGCTGGGCGACGCAGGTTTCAAGCCCTCATAGGTACTGCCAAAACGTACCAGTACGTGATGTCTTTGCGCAGCGCACGCAGTTTCAAGCCCTCATAGGTACTGCCAAAACCGTGTGCTCAGTCCTGGACCGCGCTCGGTGGGAACGCGTTTCAAGCCCTCATAGGTACTGCCAAAACGTTGGCTGCCACCGCCGCGATGCGGTCCGAGTGCAAAGGTTTCAAGCCCTCATAGGTACTGCCAAAACTGTGGTAGTACGCCTCCAGGACGGCGTAGATCTCGCGGTTTCAAGCCCTCATAGGTACTGCCAAAACGGGCGAGGGAAAACATGACCTCCACGAGCTCGGTGAAGTTTCAAGCCCTCATAGGTACTGCCAAAACCGATGCGCGCGGGCGGGAGGTCGAGCGTCGGTCCGTCGTTTCAAGCCCTCATAGGTACTGCCAAAACCTGCTGCTCGGGCGTGAAGGTCACGCGCGCCTCACCGGTTTCAAGCCCTCATAGGTACTGCCAAAACCGGTAGGCCTCGGCACGTTTTCGGACCTCGTCTGCCGTTTCAAGCCCTCATAGGTACTGCCAAAACGAGGATCGACGTCCGCCTGCGCGATGTCGATGCGCGGTTTCAAGCCCTCATAGGTACTGCCAAAACCCGCCATTGCCTGCCTCCATGTGACCACGAGATCAGTTTCAAGCCCTCATAGGTACTGCCAAAACGCGCACGAGCTTGAGCGATGCGTAGTCGACCGCGTCGTTTCAAGCCCTCATAGGTACTGCCAAAACTAGGCGATGGGCATCACTCACCTCCCGAGTCTAGATGGTTTCAAGCCCTCATAGGTACTGCCAAAACAGTCGGGTACAGGATGTACCCGTCCTTCGTCGACGGGTTTCAAGCCCTCATAGGTACTGCCAAAACCTTGACCGGGTCGTCAACGATGAGCAGGTCGACCCCGGTTTCAAGCCCTCATAGGTACTGCCAAAACGGTGAGGCCCTGTCGAAGCTTCGCACTCTGAGTGAGGTTTCAAGCCCTCATAGGTACTGCCAAAACACGTTCGATCGCGTCGGCAAGCGGTCGCAGATGCACGTTTCAAGCCCTCATAGGTACTGCCAAAACGAATCCGGAATCAGATGGGCTGGCCTCGTGCACATCGTTTCAAGCCCTCATAGGTACTGCCAAAACTCGCGGAAGCGATCGATCGGGTACGCAGGCTCGAGTGCGTTTCAAGCCCTCATAGGTACTGCCAAAACACCAGTGCGCGCGATCGTCTCGACACCTCCGCGCCAGTTTCAAGCCCTCATAGGTACTGCCAAAACGTCGAGTTCGCACGCTCGAAATCCCGCCGCGCGCGGGTTTCAAGCCCTCATAGGTACTGCCAAAACTCGACCGACTCCACCTCCTCGATCGCTTCGATCCTCGTTTCAAGCCCTCATAGGTACTGCCAAAACCCCGAACCTCGCCCGTATGATCCTCGCCGAGGCGGCGTTTCAAGCCCTCATAGGTACTGCCAAAACGCGCGACATCGCGTAGATCGGAAGAGCACACGTCTGAACTCCAGTCACATGTCAATCTCGTATGCCGTCTTCTGCTTGAAAAAAAA
>ENA-ORXB01001067-ORXB01001067.1-sediment-metagenome-genome-assembly--contig:-NODE-1067-length-38157-cov-4.360320_pt1 | contig 38157 bp, 29 predicted proteins | sample MGYA00237863_ERZ511475 | MGnify/ENA primary metagenome ERZ511475 (study PRJEB26305, sample SAMN06343858) | sediment metagenome | isolation source: hot spring sediment | place: Canada: British Columbia... | reverse complement strand
AAGCACCAGCGAGAGGACGCTCGCCGCGATCAGGATCAATACGAGAAAGTTGGTGAACTGACCCCACAGGAGTTGAAGGAAGGAAGGCGCAGGCGCCTCCCGCAGGGCGTTGGGTCCATAGCGTGCCAGCCTCGTTGCGGCCTCGGCGCTCGTCAACCCCTGCTCGCCGTGGGTCTGCAGGCGCTGAATGACGTCGTCGACCGGCATCCGGTGCCATGGGTGCTGCTCAACTGCTGGCGCGGGCTGGGCACCACGTTTGACTGCCATAGTTCCCCTCCTCGGACCGAAAAAAGACCTCCGACGGCCCGGCAGCAGAGCGCCGAACGGTCGAAGGTCTCGTTCACTGCCAGGTTGTGGCAGCTGACGGCGCCGGGCCCGAGGCCGTGTTGACGGCGCCGCCACCTCTGCGGGAACTACTCCCCTTCGGGCACGCGGACATTGCGCGCACCGCCGAAGGCTCAGAAAACGCCATCTGCTGCCATTATGCCATCATGGGCGTGACGTGTCAAAGGCGCGATAGGCCGTAACTTGCACCATGGGTGTTGACGCACAAGCCACCTCTATGATACAATGCACAATGTAGACTGGAAGTATCCTGGTGGCGAGGACACAGTGGAGTGTCCAGCTCCCCTGTGACCTGCTGGCCTGCCATACCCGGTCACATGCTCCCCAGCATAGCAGCCTTGGTGTGGCGTTCGGGACGTCCGCAGTGCCATCAGACGGCACCCGTTTGTCGCCTCCACAGGAGCGGCCATGCTGGAGGTCAGGCTCTTCGGCGCGGGACAGGTCAGCTACGCCTCGCAGACTCTGCCCGGATTCCCGGAGCGACAGTGTTGCCGACCCTTCTGCTATCTCCTGCTGAACAGGCGCCGGCCACACCTGCGTGAGCAGCTTGCCGCTGTCTTCTGGAGCGACCTCCCATCGCACCTCTGCCGCAAGTACCTGCGCCACACCATCTGGCGCCTCCGCAACGCGCTTGCCTGCCTCGGCGCCTCGCCCGACGAATACCTGCGCCTGGACGATGAGGCAGTGTCGTTCGCTCCCCGGGGCAGGTACTGGCTCGACGTCGAAGCCTTCGAGAGCACGGTGATGCGCTACCAGGCAGTCGCCAGCCACGAGCTATCCCCCGAGCAGGCGACTGCCCTCGCCGATGCGGCCGACCTCTACACGGGCGACCTCCTCGAAGGTATCTACGACGACTGGTGCCTCTACGACCGCGAGCGCCTCCGATTGCTGCATCTCGATGCCCTCGGCAAACTGATGGCTTACTTTGGCAGCCGGGGCGACTATGAGCGCGGCCTGATGTACGGCGAGCGGATCCTCGCGCACGACAACACCCGCGAAAAGGTCCATCGCCAGATGATGCAGCTCTACTACCTTTCGGGCCAGCGGGATCGAGCGCTCGTCCAGTACGAGCGCTGCGCCCAGATACTGCGCGAGACCCTCGGGGTCGCACCCCTCCCAGAGACGCGCCGGCTCTACGAGCAGATGGCCCGCGGAACCTGCGACCCGAGCCGCTGGGCGGCCTTCAGGAATCGACCATCCGCGCCCACTCCGACGGGCGGCAGCCCGGCCGAGCAACTCTTGCAGCGCCTGCACCATCTGGAATCGATGCTGGTCGAGGCGCGTACCGAGCTGGAGGAGATCGAGCGACTGCTCGCCACTGCACACGCGGAGGCGCGGTCACTGCAGGCCGCGTCCCGCACCGAGGCGAGGCCCGCTTCCTGAGTCATCCGGCGCACTGGGCCAGCACACGCGAGCCAGCCCAGCCATGTGCCGACCCTGATGGCGCAACGGACGAAAGTGACCTTGGGATGAGCGAGAGAGAGCCCACGGCCCAGGGGGCAATCCCGGCCCACAGGGACCCCGAACTGAGCCTTGCCCACCTTCAGGCAGAGCTCGCACGCCTCGACGTGCTGATCCGTCGCGAGGTGCGGCGATGGAAGCTCGCCTGCCAGGACCCCGCAGACGCCTTCCGTGGGCTGTACGTGTCAGACCAACAGGCAGAGGCCCTTCTCTCGCGTCCCCTCGCTACCAGCTGGGGCCAGGGAATCTCGCTCTGTGCCGATGAGGAGCAGGCCTTCGCCCGCCTCGAGGCCGCATGTCGCCGGCACATCGAGGCTATCCTCGAGGAGGCTCGTGCCCGCGGGCAGGTCCTGCCCCTCGAGCACCTGCGCTTGGCCTTCAGCCTCGAGCGCTTTGAGGTCGAGGCGCTGCTCGTGTGCCTGGCCCCGGCCCTCGACCTCAGGTACGAGCGGCTATATGGCTACCTGCAGGATGATGTCACCCGCAAGCGGCCGAGCGTGAACCTGATACTGGACCTCCTGTGCCCGCCGGGTCCGCAGCGCCTCCTGAGTCTCTCGCGCTTTGGCGACGACGCACCGCTCCTCCGCCACCAGCTGCTGGAGCGAGCCCCCGAGCCACCGCCCGCAGGAGCGAGCCTCCTTGGTCAGTCGCTCCGCGTCGATGACACCGTCGTCGCCTACCTCCTCGGACGCTACCAGCCGCGCCCGGAACTCGCAGCGCACGCCGCACTGCAGCCGCCGGAGGCCCGTCCCGAGGACCCGACCCTGGCGGGAGAGGCATGGCGCACCCTCGAGCCCTTCGCCTCCCGGGAGCCGATTGTGCTCTTCGATGGCCCGGACGCCGCTGCCCAGCAGGCCGGCGCCCGCCTCCTCGCGGCACGCCTTGGGCGGCCGCTCCTGAGCGTCGACATCGCGGCCGCCGTCGCTGCCGGGGAATCGACGCCCCTTTCGGCCATCCGCCTCGCGCTCCGCGACGCCCGACTCCTGGGCGCCCTCCCCCTCCTCACCGGCTGGGACTCCTGCCTCAACACTTCGACGCTCCCGGCACTGCTGAAAGAGGTGTGCGCGTTCCCGGGGACGGTCGTGATCGCCGGCCAGACCCCGTGGCAGTTCGGCGGCGTGGAGCGGGACCGTCTGGTCGTCCAGATCGCCTTTCCAGTGCCCGACTATGCGCGGCGCCATGCTCTCTGGCTGCGTTTCCTTGGCAGCGAGGGTGAAGCCGTCCACACCGAGGTCGACGCCGTCGCGGCCCGTTTCCTGCTTACCGGAGGCCAGATCCGCGACGCGGTCGCGACGGCACGCGATCTGGCGGCACAGCGACGGGGCAAGGTCACCGCCGCAGACCTCTTTGCTGCCGCCCGGGCGCACTCGAACCCGGGCCTCGCCACCCTCGCCCGCAAGATCGTTCCGCGCTACGGCTGGGCCGACATCGTCCTCCCTCCCGACCAGGTCGCGCTCCTGCGCGAGATCATCGCCACGGTGCGCGAGCGCTCACGGGTCCTCGAAGAGTGGGGCGTCGGCAAAAAGCTCGCCTCCAGCCCGGGCATCACCATCCTCTTCGCCGGGCCGCCCGGCACGGGAAAGACCATGGCCGCCGAGATCATGGCTGCCGAGTTGGGGCTCGACCTCTACAAGATCGACCTCTCAGCCGTCGTCAGCAAGTACATCGGCGAGACGGAGAAGAATCTCGAGCGCATCTTTGCCGAGGCGGCCAGCTCCAACGCCATCCTCTTCTTCGACGAGGCCGATGCCCTCTTTGGCAAGCGCTCGGAGGTGCGCGACTCCCACGACCGCTACGCCAACATCGAGATCAGCTACCTCCTGCAGCGCATGGAAGCCTACGAGGGCGTGACCATCCTCGCCACGAACCTGCGCGCCAATCTCGACGAGGCCTTTACCCGGCGGCTGCAGTTTGCCGTCGACTTTCCCTTCCCTGAGGAGGCAGACCGCCTGCGCATCTGGCAGACGCTATTCCCACCCGATGTGCCGCGGGCCGCGGACGTCGACCTTGCCTTCCTGGCCCGCCGGCACAAGCTGGCCGGGGGAAGCATTCGCAACATCATCGTAGCTGCAGCTTACCTTGCCGCCGCCGATGGCGGGCCGGTCACTATGGCCCACCTCTTACACAGCACTCGCCGGGAGCTGCAGAAGATGGGCCGGCTCGTTGAGGAGGAGCCAACCCACTGAGAGCCCAAGCCCCTCCCTCCAGCGCTGGCTCCTCTCCGGTCTCCTCCGTCAACAGACGCCGAGAGACGTCAACGAGACGGCGGGTAGACGCTCGCCTGCTATCATACTGTCAGTGGCGGCTCCTTGCCACGCGCTGCCAGCCGGGGCGGCCGCAGCCCGCAACGGGTGGCTACCGGGAAGGACACAAGCCCCATGTGCCGGCCCCGTCCGCACCGCGACGTGCACTCGTTCGTGGTCCGCATCTGGCACGAGACGGAGGATGACGACCCGGACTCTCTCGGCTGGCGGGGCACGATCGATCACGTTCACAGCGGGAAGCGCCTTTACTTCCACGACCTCGAGACCTTCCTCCGCTTCGTCGAGGAGCAGGCCGGTCTCAAGGTGGGGGAAGAGCCGGCCAGGGGGGCGGGCATCGACGGCGACAGAGGCAGCACCGAGGCGCACAACAGAGCCAAGCCATAGCTGCCACCCTCGGCGCTCATGCCCGGAGAGCGGGAGCACCAGGCCATGCCTGAGCACAAGCGAGCGGATCCCGGCAGACCGCGCAGGCGCCAACAGGCTACCTCCAGAGCGCTGGAGTCTCACGCGCAGCAGGAGGCGGCGCTTGCACCCGACAGTCCCCTGGTCGTCGCAGGGGGCGCCTCCATCGACGCGCAGGCCGCGCGCCTCGCCGACCCACGCCTGCCGCCGGCTCAGCGGCAGGCCCTTGCTGCGGGCATTGCCCGCCTGCAGGGCAACCGGCACCTGCAGCGGGCGATGGGCCCCGTCCACGCCAGTCCTTCGGGCACCGCCACAAGCCGCCAGCCGATCATCTACCTTCAGGAAGAGGGCGTAACGGAAGAGGCCGCGCCCGAGCCCTCTGCAGCAGCGTTCGGACCCCGTGCGATGGGCATCCTTTTCCCCGGAGGACCGATCGACGTCGGGGGCGAGCACACCGAGGTGTTCGACGTCATCAACCTCTCCGAAGCTCCAGAAGGCACAACCTTCGACTGGGGGACCATCTACACCTCGGACATCCTTGAGTCGATCGACACACCTGGCAGGCCACGTCGGGGCCACTATGAGCTGCGGCTACGGGGCATGGCGCCGGGCACGGGCGAGGTGGGGGTGTGGCTCCACTATGAGGTTCCGGGGCAGGCGGCCGAGGACATGGACGTCTCAGAGGAGAGTGTGACGGTCAACCGTCCCTTCGTGGAGATGGCCTACCTGACGCGCGAGGGCCCCGGCGGCGAGCCCCTCCCCGGAGGCATCGAGCGCATGCGGGTGGGCGAGTACCTGCGGGTGCGGGTCTTTGTAGGGAACGTGTCCCCTACGTACGTCCGGCTGCCTGTGAGGGCACGGATCGCCGGCGTCGGAGTGCTTGGCCTTCCGGCCAGCGGAGGAACGGTGGGCGCCCTCAGCCTGACGCGCGCGCAGGTGCTTGGCCCGGGCGAGTACGAGTTTCTTTTCCGGGCGAATAGCGTGGGAAGCGCCTCGTTCACCATCACCCCCATGCCGGGAAACACGCCTGCGGACGCCGTCACGGGGCAGGTCAGCATCGACACCCATGTCGAGATGGCCAGGGAAGAGTTCCTGCGGCTCTGCAACCAGGCCAACACCTACATCGATGCCGCGGACCGCGGCGCACGCCGCTGGCTGGCCAGCCTGTCTCTGGCCTACGGCGCGGCGTACAAGGATCATACGGACCTCTTGCAGGACGTGCGAGAGAGCGAGCGGCTGGCTCTGGATCTCATCTTGGGCGCAGCCCTCGCCTTCGTGCCAGGGGGCGTCGGCGGCCTGATCGGAAAGGCCATGACCAGGGTCACGACCAGCGAGTTCCTGATCGAGGGCGTGAAGGAGCTTGCCCTGTACGGAATGCGCATCCCGCAGACGCTGGCGGCTGCCGCACCGCCCGGCGAAGGCCTCAACGCCTTCCCCACCAACCCTCTCGCCTGGAGGGACCAGGTGGAGCTGCGCATCACCAGCGAGTTGCTCGTCGCTACCAACAAGCTCCTCGGTTGGCAGAACAGCGCCAACGGCAACGACCCCAACTTTTTCCTTGACTTCGACCCCGTCCAGGCCATGGAGCGGTCGCTCACCATCGCAAAACACAAGGTGGCAGAGCTGCAGCCCGTCGATCAGGAGGAGATGGCCAGGCACTTCGAGAAGGGCATGTGGGCTGCGTGGCTAAAGCAGTACGCCTACTTTCTGGCCTCCAGGCCCGTCGGCCCGGCTCAAATGCCCGGTGGGGTACGATACTACGCTCAGGAGGACATCGCGAAAAAGATCCGACGTCGCTGTCAGGAGCTCGGCCTGGACGTTGAGCGGTACGCGGCGGTTGCCCGAGCGCGCGTTGAGGAGAGCGCCGAGGCCCTGAACCGCTGATGACGGCGGTGACGGGCCGGAAGCTGCTCCACGGAAGTGCCACCAACAGGTGCCATGGATACAGAGTTGCTGAGCAGGCTTAGAGCTGTCTGCGATTATGCGCCAGCGGAGCGCGCCCTCGCCCACGCAGACCTCCGCGGCGCCAACCTTTCGGGTCGGTCGCTGGCGTTCGTGTCCCTCGCCCACGCCAACCTGGACGGCGCGGACCTCAGCGGCGCGCATCTGCGACAGGTCGACCTGAGCCACGCCTCGCTCCGCGAGGCGTGCCTGGAGCGCGCCCACCTCGAGCTGGTGGACGCCGCGGGGGCGTGCCTGGCCGGCGCTCGAGCCTCGAGGAGCCGCTGGGAGCTGGCCGATCTGACCCTCGCCGATATGACCGGCATCGACCTTTCGCACGCCCTGCTGCGGAGCTGCGAGCTTCGCAGCGCCCGGCTTGACGGCGCCAATCTGACCCTGAGCACTCTGGGGCGCTGCAACTGCCGCGATGCCCGCTTCTGCGGCGCCCTCATCGACCGCATGAACGCCACCGGAAGCGGCCTCGAAGGCGCCGATTTCACCGGCGCCCGCCGCTTCTGCACCTGCCGCGAGATTCTCGTCGAGCTGATGCGCCGCGAAATCGGGCGCGACCTGAGCCGCGCCCGGCTGGTCGGAGCCTTCGCACTTGTCGAGGACTGGTGCTACGCGGAGTGGGCGCGCATTCTCGAGTTCGAGCCGCACTACCGCGAGGTGCTCTACGAATTGTTCCGCCGCTACCCGGAGAGTGGATTCATTGAGGCGCTGGAGCGCGGCGCCGAGCCGCCGGGCGATGGGACGGAGCCAGGTCCCGACGGGATCTCAGCCTGAAGCCAAGAGCCCATACAGAGGCGGAGCATCCGCCAGGGAGGTTGGGGCGCATGGGCAGTCAACAATTGACAGGAGACGAAAAGGCGGCGAGGAGGCCCCAACCTGCCCGCCCGGTTCCCGGGCAGGAGCAGAAGCTGGCGCAGGCAGCCTCGCCTCCGCCGTTGGCTGCGCTACAGCAGCAGATCGGCAATCAGGCCGTAGCGCGTCTGCTCGCCCAGCGTTCCGGCGAGGCTGCAACGGAGCTCGACGATGAGACCGCTTCCCGCATCAACCGCGCCCGCGGTGAGGGTCAGCCCCTCGACAGCACGATCGGCTCGGAGCTCGGCGCTGCCTTTGGCCACGACCTGAGCGGCGTTCGGGTCCACACCTCGCCAGAGGCAGACTCCCTCAGCCGGGCCTTGAGCGCCCGCGCCTTCACGACCGGGCGGGACATCTTTTTCCGCTCCGGCGCCTACGAGCCGCACTCTACGAGCGGCCGGCAGCTGATCGCCCACGAAGTCACGCACGTCGTGCAGCAGGGGATGGGGGCCGTTCCATCGGCCGAGCGGATGACGGTGAACGCGCCGGGTGATGTCTTTGAGCAGGAGGCGGATGCGGCCGCTGCGGCCCTTGCAGGCGGACCCACTTCCATCTACCGGCAACCGCAGGAAGAGGAGGAAGAGGAGCGGATTCAGCGCCAGGCGGAAGAGGAAGAGGAGGAGCCGATCCAGGCCCAGATCGAGGAGGAGGAAGAGGAGGAGGCTCAAACGTGAGCATGCCGGCCGCACGCCAGGGGGATCCGACGGTGCATGGTGGAGTGATCACCGCCGGCTGCCCGACCGTCCTCATCGGCGGCATGCCCGCCGCCCGCGTCGGCGACATGCACACCTGCCCCATGGTCACGCCCGGCACCCCTCCCATTCCACACGTGGGTGGGCCGATCACCATGGGATCCGCCACGGTGATGATCGGCGGCATGCCCGCCGCCCGGCAGGGCGATATGGCTACCTGCACCGGGCCACCGGACTCTATCGCCATGGGCTGCCCAACGGTGCTCATCGGCGGGTAGCACAGTTGAGGGGTCCCGACTCCTGAGACTGGAGACCGAGGATGATCAGCGATCTGGACGAGGTGCTCCGGCAGCTGCTGATCCGCGAGTTGCCGGTGAGAAACGGCGAGGTGAACATCGACTTCCAGCAGCCAAGGCGCGAGTGGTCCTCCCGCCTGAGCCGGCCTACCTTGAACCTCTTTCTCTACCACCTTCGGGAGAACACCACGCTGCGGCAGCCCGAGTGGGAGATCCGGCGCAATGGCGACGGGACCGTGACCCGACGCCGTACTCCGGTGCGCATGGACCTGCACTACATGATCACCGCCTGGGCGGCCGAGCCGGAGGACGAGCACCGCCTGCTGACACGCACCCTGATGGCCCTCTTCCGCAATGCTATCCTGCCGGACGACCTGCTGTCCGAGAGCCTTCGCGACCAGCCGGTGCCGATTCCGATCCGCGTGGCCGATCCCGAGTTCCTGCGCAATCCGGCCGATCTCTGGAACGTGCTCGACAACGAGCTGCGGCCGGCCATCTCCTGTGTGGTCACCCTTGCCCTCAATCCGTATCAGGAGCTTGTCGGGCCACTGGTGCGCACCCGCGAGCTGCGCTTCGGGCAGGCGGTCGGGCTTCCTCTCAGAGAGAGCCTGGCCGAGCCCGCGAAGGCCCAGGCGCTCTGGGCGGTCGGGGGCAGGGTGCAGGGGGCGGGCCCGTTCGAGGGCATGAGCCTGACCCTCGTCGAGCGCGGGCTGCGCGTCCCGGTGCAGCCCGACGGACGGTTCACAATCGGCAACCTCGAGGCCGGCGCCTACACCCTGGAGCTCTTTGTCGAAGGGCGCAAGCCCAGGCAGCAGCGCATCACGGTGCCATCGACCAGCTATGATATCGAGGTGTAGAGCCAAGGGATGCCGCGAGAGGGGGTGAGCGCCCATGGATCGATAACTGGCAGAAAACCCGCACGAGGCGGCCTGTAACCTCGTTGCTTCAGCTTTGGCCACAGGAGGGCAAGCAATGGCAACAACCTATCTCTCACCGGGAGTGTATGTAGAGGAGGTCGAGCGCGGCACCAAGCCCATTGAGGGCGTCGGCACCGCGGTCGCCGCCTTTGTCGGGTTCACCGAGCGCGCCGAGGAGCCCGGCCGGGATGGATCAACCGTATCCCTGCTGAACAAGCCGACCCTGGTCACCAACTGGGGCCAGTTCACGGCCAGGTTTGGCGGGTTTGTCGAGGGCGCCTTCCTGCCCTACGCGGTGTATGGCTACTTTGCCAACGGTGGGGGCCGCTGCTATGTCGTCAGCGTCAAGGCCCTTGCCGCCGGCGATGGCACCCGCGCCCAGGCCGCCCTGCCGAGTGCCGTCGAGGGGAAGGGAGATAGCCTCGCCATCCGGGCCCGCGCCGCCGGCCCGGCCGGAAACGAGCTGAGCGTCGTCGTCCGCCACGAGGGGCCGGCGCCGGCCGAAGGCGCCGAGGCGCCCAAGGGCGAGGGCGACACCTTTACCCTGGTGGTCAAACGCGGCACAGCCCAGGCCGAGCGCTTTGACGGCCTGACCCTCGGCAACGTCGAGGCGACGGTCAACACAGCGTCCAAGCTCATCGAGGTCGAGGTTGTGCGCAAGGCCGGCAAGATCGTCGGCACTCGTCCGGCCGAGGGCACCTACGCTCTGGCCGGCGGCGAGACCAAAGCCCTGGCCATCGCGCCGCCCCAGTTCGAAGGCAGCGCCCCCAAGCGCGAAGGGCTTGGCGGCCTCGAGGCCCTCGAAGATATCACCATGGTGTGCGTTCCCGACCTCATGAGCGCGTACCTGGCCGGTGCCATTGACCTGAACGGCGTCAAGGCCGTGCAGACGGCGCTGATCAACCACTGCGAGCGCATGAAATACCGCTTTGCCATCCTCGACGCGCCCCCCGGCATGGGCCCGCAGGAGATCGCCGACTGGCGCCAGAACCAGGCCGGCTACGACTCCAAGTACGCCGCCCTCTACTACCCGTGGATCGCCCTGCCCAACCCCTCCGGCGATGGCTCGACCATGCTCGTGCCGCCATGCGGCCATGTCGCCGGCATCTATGCCCGCGTCGATGGCGAGCGTGGCGTGCACAAGGCACCGGCCAACGAGATAGTCGCCGGCGCCATCGGCCTCGAGCTCAACGTGACCAAGGGCGAGCAGGATATGCTCAACCCCATGGGGGTCAACTGCATCCGCGCTTTCCCCGGGCGCGGCATCCGCGTTTGGGGCGCGCGCACCCTCTCCAGCGACCCCGCCTGGCGCTACATCAACGTGCGGCGGCTCTTCAACTTCATCGAGGCCTCCATCGAGCGCGGCACGCAGTGGGTCGTCTTCGAGCCCAACGATCAGGACCTGTGGGCGCGCGTCCGGCGCGATATCTCCGCCTTCCTGCGCATGGTCTGGCGGAGTGGTGCCCTCTTTGGCGCTACCCCTGAGGAGGCGTTCTTCGTCAAATGCGATGCCGAGCTGAACCCGCCGGAGGTGCGCGACCTCGGGCAACTCATCATCGAGATCGGCCTCGCGCCGGTCAAGCCCGCCGAGTTCGTCGTCGTCCGCATCAGCCAGTGGGCCGGGCCCAACGCCGAGGCGTGAGGGTCGCAGCCGTCGGGCGCGATGTGATGACCTGAAGGAGCAGAACCATGGCACAGCAGCGCAAAGACCCCCTTGTCCAGTTTCAGTACGCCGTCGAGATCCAGGGCAAAGTGACGGGGTACTTTACCGAGTGCTCGGGACTCGGATCGGAGCACGAGGTCATCGAGCACAAGGTCGTCGACAAGAGCGGCAAGGAAATGATCCTAAAGATCCCCGGCCGGCTCAAGTGGGAGAACATCGTCCTGAAGCGCGGCATTACCGACAACATGGATATCTGGGAGTGGCGCAAGCTGGTCGAGGATGGCAAGGTGGATGAGGCCCGCGCGAACGGCTCCATCGTTATGATGGACCAGCACCTGAACCCGGTAGCCCGCTGGAACTTTGAGCGCGGCTGGCCGGTCAAGGTCACAGGCCCCTCGATGAAGTCCGACTCGAACGAGATCGGCATCGAGGAGCTGACCATCGCTCACGAGGGCCTGTGGCGTGTGCGGCCCTAGCGGAGGCAGCAGCGGTAGCGACGAGTCTCGCCGCCGCGGAGGGCCCCTCCAGCGGAACGGCCCTGCCCGCGAAGGCTCGTTGCCTTCGCGGGCAGGGTGAGCCTTTACCCGGGCTTCTGGCCGCGCCAGAAAGGAACGACCGTGCTCCAGACCGAGTTTCCATTCACCCTGCCGATGGGTTATGTCGACGAAGAGGGCAATATCCACCGCGAGGGCGTGATGCGCCTCGCGACCGCCATGGACGAGATCGCGCCCATGCGCGACCCCCGCGTGCGGGCCAACGAGGCCTATCTCACGATCCTCTTGCTTGCCCGCGTGATCACCCGCCTTGGGACGCTGCGCCAGATCAATACGGGGGTCATCGAGCACCTCTTCTCGGCGGACCTGGCCTACCTGCAGGACTTTTACCGACGGATCAACGAGACCGGCTCGGCGGCTTACCAGGTCACCTGCCCGCACTGCCAGCAGACCTTCGAGTGGGAGCCTGAGCCGCCGGGGGGGTGATTGTCTACCCGCCCGACCGTCTGTACGAGGAAGTGGCGTACGTCGCCTACCATCTGCACTGGTCGTATGAGGATATCCTGTGCATGGAGCACCGCGAGCGCCAGCGCTGGGTTGACGAGGTGGCGGCCATCAACCGCCGCCTGAACAGCATGGCGGAGGGTCGGTCGTGAGAGCCCCGATCGGACGTGCCGGCCGCCTCGCTCTGGAGCTGGCGTGGGAGCGCACCCGGCGGGCTCGCCCGACCGGCCGGGGCGTGGCAACGTACCGCGTCGACGAGCGACCCCTTCCTCTCGTGCAGATGGCCGCCGAGGGCGAGCAGGGACCTTCCGCTGAGGGGGGCGAAAGTGCCACCCCTCCGCCCGCCCTCGCGGCGGCACAGACGGTCGAGCGGGAGATGCGTACCCCCTCTGCTGAAGAGGTCGCCGACCGCGTCTACCGGCTCCTGCTCGACACCCTTCGGCTGGAGCGGGAGCGCGGGGTGCGCTGACCGAGGCAGATTGTCACAGCAGCATACGAACGAGCGCCTGTCGCAACGGCGCCGGAGGACCCATGCTCGAGATACCAGAGAGCCGGGCCACACCTGCCCCCGGGCAGGACGCCGGGTCGCAAGGGGAGGGGCCCAAAGTGGAGGCCCATGCCGTCTTCCGCTTTCTCGTCGACATCGGCAACGGGCAGGCCGTCTTTAGCGAGTGCACTCTGCCGAGCCTCGAGGTCGAGGTGACCGAGCAAAAGGAGGGAGGCTACAACACAGGGGTGCACCTCTTGCCCGGACCGGTCAAAGCCGGACGGCTGACGCTGAAGCGCGGGCTGACCAAATCGTCGGAGCTGCTCAAGTGGTACGGGCAGGTCGCCAGCGGGGACGTGAAAAAGGCCACGTGCAACGTGACCCTGACCATGCTGGATCAGGAGCTCAACCCGGTCCTGCGCATGAGCTTTGTCAATGCCTACCCTGTCAAGTGGAGTGGGCCGACCTTCAGGCTGTCCGACAGCACCATAGCCATCGAGAGCCTTGAGTTGGCCTTCGCCGAGGTGCAGGTGGAATAGCCAGGGGAGAGACGCGTTGGCGGAGAGGATCGTCACGGTGCCGAAAAGCAGCCTTGCGGCAAGGATAGGCCGCCGCCTGTTGCGGCCGCGCCTGCTCAGGGCGACGGACCGCCCGCACTGGCGCCCGGCCACGCTGCGCAGGCTCGTGCCGGTCCGGTGGCTTGTGCCCCGCCCGCGTCCGACGGCACTCCGCGCGCCCGAGCCCGGCTACTTCGCCCGGGATACAGTGTGGGCAGCCTTCCAGCCGGGGCTCCCCGCGGTGCCGGACTCCTGGCAGGCGGGCGCGCCAGTGATGCCGGTGTCCGAAGTGCCGGGCCCGCCGCCCACTCTCCCGGCGACGAGCCCCGCTCCGCCGCCTCCCCGGCGCGCAAGCCCGGCAGCGCCCGCTCGCCCCGCCGCGCCGCGCAGGCCGGCAGAGGCCGGGCGGGGCGCGACGATTGTGGAGAAGGGAATACAGCGCATCGGCGCCCCGCCGGAGCAGATGCCACCGCCGGCAGCGCCGCCCGCGGAGTCGCCCCGCGCCCCTTCGGAGCAGCCGCCGGCCCAGTCCATCGAGCCCAACGCGCGACCTGCCGAGGCCACTGCTGCGCCTTCACGCGCGGCGGCCGAACCGCCCGCTGTCCGAGAGGCCGATGCCCACGCCGTACTGCGGGCGCCAGAGATGGCGCCTTCGGCAAGGCCGCCGGCGCCCCCTCCGCAGCCGTCACGGCAGGCCACGCCCCCGCCCGGGCCGCAGAGGCCCGCACCATTGCCGCTCGCGGCTCGCCGTCCGCCAACGCTCTCGCGCACGCCCCTCGGGCGCGCCCACCCATCTGTCGCGCTCGGGGGCACACGGAAAGTGGCGCCACCTCCGCCAGGCAGGCCCCTCGCAGCGCCACCGGAGCTTCCACCCGTAGCCAGGCAGGTGCGCGCCAGCACCGCAGAGACCGCGCCGCTTCCACAAAGCTCGATTGCCACACCGGAGCCAGGCACCCCGTCTACCGCGCCGGTCAGGCGGCGCGAGCTCGTGGGATCGGGTGAGCCGGCAGGACCCGCTCCTGCTCCAGAGTATCGGCCAACTGCCCAGCCGCGCGACGTCGCCGGGACGGGCGAGGCTCCTCTCACCTCCCGGCCGCAGGAGGGAGCGTCGGCCACTCGTCCCGCGCCTTCAGGTGGCACGCCTCCGGCAGCACCTCCGGAGGCCCGCGTGAGTGGCCCGCCGACGAGGCCAGAGCGCACTGCAGCGCAGCCTGCGAGCTTGAGGGCCGCCCTGCCGCTCCTGAGGCCGGTGACGCCACGCTCCGCACCAGGTGCCGTGCGTCGGATCGCTTCGGGCGCCCTTGAGGAGCCCTCGCCGCTGCCGCAGACAGTTCCGTCCACACCGGCTGCCCCAAGGCCCGAGCCACCGACTCCGATGGGGCCGCCAGAGTTGCGCCATCCGTCCGCTCCACCTGCCGGGCCGCTGCCCCTCGCGGCGCAGGGTCTCGCCCGCTCTGCATCTGCCGGCGCACCGGCCGGCCCGCTGCAGGTTCCTGCCGCCGCGCCACCGGACGAGTTGCCCCTCGCCCGGCCCGCGGCCACCACCGGGTTGCCCCTAGCAGGCCCGACGGCGCCTCGGCGCGGCGCTGTGATGGCGGCGCCCGGCCCTGTCCAGGCCGCGGCGACGGGGTGGGCGCCTGCCGGCGTGCAGCCCGCCGTGCAGCGTCAGGCCGCCGAGGAGGGCGGCGAAGCCCCGCCGCCTCGCGCCGGGGAGGTCGCAGCACCTCAGCCCACGCCTCCGGAGGCAGGCACTGCGCTCGCGCCCGACCTCGAAACGTTGGCCCGTCAGGTCTATGAGATTCTGCGCCGTCGCCTGCACGTGGAGCGTGAGCGTGCCTGCGGCCGCAGCGCATGAGCAAGAGAGGTGAGCCATGCCCCAACCGGGAGCCAACTCGAGCACCAGAGGAGGGCTTGTACCCGCCGTCGTTCAGGACCTCGTCACCGGCGAAGAGGTCTACTGCATGTTCAACCCCAGCGAGTACACGCTGACCAAGCGCAACAACTGGGAGGCGGGCCCCGCCAAGGGCAAGAATGTGCCCAAGCTCAAGTTCTCGCAGGCCGGCGCCGAGACGCTCAAGCTGCAGCTCTTCTTCGATACCTACGCTGAAAAGACCGACGTGCGCGAGCACACCCGCGGCCTGTGGAAGATGATGCAGATATCGACGGAGAAGACCAACCAGAAGAACCAGAAGGGCGAGCCACCTCACGTGGCCTTCCGCTGGGGCAAGTTCGAGTTTGAGGCGGTCATCACCGACATATCGCAAGAGTTCACCCTGTTCCTCGACGACGGCACCCCCGTGCGCACTACCGTAGACGTCACCTTCCAGCAGGTCGTGGACAAGCAGGCGCACCACGGCCAGAACCCGACCTCGGGCGGCGGGCCGCCCATGCGCACCCACATCGTACGCGCGGGCGAGCGCCTCGACCTCATTGCCTACAAGGTCTATGAGGACGCCACCCGCTGGCGCGCCATAGCCCAGGCCAACGGGATCGTCAACCCCTTGCGGCTGCGCGAGGGGCAGCTCCTGATCATCCCGCCGCTCGACTGAGAGAGGAAACGAGGGATGCCTGCTGAGCCCAGGTTGATGGACCACTTCTTCATCAAGGTCGATGGCAATGACGTGCCGTCCGAGGTGATGGACGATCTCATCGAGGTCACCGTGGACTCCAGCCTCCACCTGCCGGACGCCGTCACGATTCACCTGCACGATGAGCGGCTGCGCTGGATCGACGAGGGTCCCTTTGAGCTAGGCAAGGAGATCGAGGTCTCGGCGCAGCCCGAAGGAGGTGGCACCAGCCAGGTCCTCTTCAGGGGCGAGATCACCAGCCTCGAGCCCGACTTTGGCGAGGGCACTCAGGCCACGCTCCTCGTGCGCGCCTACGACCGCTCCCACCGGCTCCATCGGGGCACCCACAGCCAGGCATATCTTGACGTCACCGATAGCGACCTCGCCACCCGCATCGCCAACGAGGCCGGGCTCCGCGCTCAGGTTGACCCGACCAGCGAGGTGCACGCCTACGTCCTGCAGCACAACCAGACCCACATGGAGTTCCTCAGCGAGCGGGCGCGGCGGATCGGCTACGAACTCTTCGTCGAGGACCGCACGCTCTACTTCCGTCGCCCGCCGAGGGGGTCTGCTGCCTTGCGGCTCGAGTGGGGAAACCAGTTGCGATCCTTCCGACCGCGGCTCAGCCTCGTCGAACAGGTCGACGAGGTAGTCGTCAAGGGCTGGGATCCAAAGACGCGCCAGGCCATCACCGGCCACGCGCAGCGAGGGCAGGCCGCACCACAGATCGGCGAGCGTCAGAGCGGCCAGGAGATTGCCTCCTCGGCCTTTTCCTCGGCCCGCCGCGTCGTGGTCGATGTGACCGTGAGCAGCCAAGCCGAGGCCGACACCGTCGCTCAGGCGATACTCGATGAAATCACCGGCGCCTACATCGAGGCGGACGGCGTCTGCTACGGCGAGCCGCAGCTGCGGGCCGGCCGTGCCGTCGAGCTCCAGGCCCTCGGTCGGCGCCTGAGCGGCACCTACACCGTGACCGAGGTCACCCATATCTACCGCAAGGATGGCGGATACCTGACCCGCTTCAGCATCCATGGGCGCCGACCGGCCACCCTCGCCGCGTTGCTGGAGGGGGACCGCCGAAACGGACCGGGCGCCTACGGCCCGGCCATCGGGATTGTGACCAGCAATAACGACCCCAAGGGCTGGGGACGGGTCAAGGTGCGCTTCCCCTGGCTGCCGGATAGCGTCGAGAGCGCCTGGGCCCGCGTCGCCAGCATCGGTGCGGGGCCCGAGCGCGGCATCTACTGGCTGCCGGAGATCAACGACGAGGTGCTCGTCCTCTTTGAGCAGGGAGACGTCAACCGTCCCTACGTCATCGGCGGCCTCTGGAACGGGCAGGACAAGCCGCCGCTCCCCAACAGCGACGCCCTCGCCAACGGCGAGGTCCACCGGCGCATCCTCAAGACACGTGCCGGGCACAGGCTGACCCTTACCGACGGCAGCGACGCCGGGATCGTCGTCGAGACCGCCGGCGGGCACCGCCTTACCCTGGCCGATGAGAAGAAGAAGGTTACGCTCGAGACCTCTGGCGGCGTGATCCTGAGCATGGATGACGCATCGAGTGCGATATCGATCGAGTCGAACGGCAATCTGACGATCAAGAGCGGCGCCAACCTGAGCCTCGAGGCGACGGGCAACCTTGAGCTCAAGGGCCAGATGTTCTCACTGCAGGCCAACGCCACCGGCGAGGTCAACGGCGGCGGCATGCTGACCGTCAAAGGCAACATGGTGATGATCAACTGACGGAGGAGGAAGCAGTGCTGAACCCGATCATCGGACGGGGCTGGCACTTCCCGCCCATGCTCGACAAGCGGGGCACCGTCGCGCTCACTTCCGACGAGACCGAGATCGAGCAGGCCATCCAGATCATCCTTGGCACGGCGCCGGGGCAGCGCGTCATGCGCCCAGAGTTTGGTTGCCGCATCCACGAGCTGGTCTTTGCACCGTGCAACGCCACGACCGCGGGCATCGCCGCCCGCTACGTCGCCGAGGCGCTCGGTCGCTGGGAGCCGCGCATTGAGGTGCAGCGCGTCGATGCCGAGCCCGACCCGAACGACCGCAGCCGGCTGCTCATCTCCGTTGAGTACCGCGTCCTCGCGACACACAGCAACCGAAGCCTGGTCTACCCCTTCTATCTGATACCCGAAGGGGAAAGGGCTCCCGGCCAGTAGGAGGTCTGCCCATGGGGCTGCCAACCCGCAATCTCGATGACCGCACCTTCCAGGACATCGTCGACGAGGCGAAGAAGCGCATCGCGGCCTCCTGCCCGGCCTGGACGGACCACAACGTCTCCGACCCGGGCATCACGCTGGTCGAGCTCTTGGCGTGGATGACCGAGATGATCCTCTATCGGCTCAACCAGGTCCCCGAGAAGCACTATATCAAGCTGATGGAGCTCCTCGGGCTCAGGCTGCGCGAGCCGGAGCCGGCCCGCACCGAGCTGACCTTCTACCTCTCGGCGCCTCAGGCACAGGCCATCACCATACCCGAGGGGACGGAGGTGGCCACGGTCCGCACCGAGACACGGGTTGCCGTGACCTTTAGCACCGACGAGGAGCTGGTGATTCGCCCACCGGAGCTTTGCGCCATCGCCACGCGCGAGGGGTCGGACGGGGCGGGGGGCGAGCAGCTTCGCACCCACAATCTCCAGCACCTCGGCGTCTCGGGTTTCGAGCTCGAGGCTTTCGGCGCCCGCCCTCGCCCGGGCAATGCCATCTACTTTGGCTTTGCCAACGACCTCAGTCACCACGTGATCGGCATCGAGGTCACCTGCCCGACGGCCACGGGTCTCGGCATCGACCCCGGCAATCCGCCCTGGCAATGGGAGGGCTGGCATGGTGGCGAAGGGGACCGGCGTTGGCTGCCTGCCATCGTCGAGACGGACGGCACGGGCGGCATGAACCAGGCCGGAATCATCTTCCTGCGCCTGCCCAGGCTCGCGTTGCGCGAGATTGCCGGTCAGCGCGGCTACTGGGTCCGCTGCCGGCTGGTCGAGCCGACAGTCGCGGGCACCTTCTACGACCAGTCGCCACGACTGCAGAACGTCGTCGTCCGGAGCTGGGGCGGCTCCGTGTGGGCGACCCATGCCTCGGTCGTGCGCGGCGAGGTCCTCGGTCGCTCCGACGGATCGCCGGGTCAGCGCTTCAACCTGGAGCACTACCCCCTCCTGCGTCGCCGCCGCGGCGAGACGGTAGAGGTCCGTGCTCCGGGCCAGGACACCTGGGAGCCGTGGGCCGAGGTGCCCGACCTCGCCGACTCCGGTCCCTTCGACAAGCACTTTACCTGCGACAGCGCTACCGGCGAGATCCGCTTCGGCCCGGCCCTGCGCCAGCCCGACGGGTCGGCTAGGTCCTACGGGGCTATCCCGCCGCGGGGGGCCCAGATCCGCTTCTCCTCCTATCGCTATGGCGGAGGAGTCGCCGGGAATGTCCAGGCGGGCACGCTCACCGCCCTCAAGACATCCATTCCCTACGTGGACCGGGTGACCAATCACGCCGATGCGACCGGCGGCATCGACCCAGAGACGGTCGAGATGGCCGAGATGCGTGCCCCCCAGCTCCTGCGCTCGCGAGGCAGGGCGGTGACCGCGTCAGACTATGAGGCGCTCGCCCTGCTTGCCGACTCCCGGGTTCAGCGCGCCCGCTGTATCCAGCCTATCGGGGACCGCGACCCCTCCCTGGCAGGGCGCGTCTACCTCCTGCTCGTGCCCAAGGTGAACCAGCCCGAAGGCCCCATCACCCGGGAGCAGTTGGCTCTGACAGACGACCTGCGACAGTCCGTTCAGCGCTACGTGGACGAGTACCGCCTTCTCTCGGTGCGCCTCGACATCCGCGAGCCCCAGTACCACTGGATAGCGGTCGAGCTCTCGGCGGTCGCCGCTCCGGACGCCGACCCCGAGCGGGTACGCGCCGACGCCGAGGTGCGGCTTTACCGCTTCCTGAACCCGATCGTCGGAGGGCACGCCGGCACCGGCTGGCCCTTTGGCCGCGACCTGTACCCATCCGACATCTATGCCTGTCTGCAGTCCGTGCGCGGTATCGAGTACATCGAGACCCTGCATGTCTACCAGGTTTCGCCATCCGGCAGCCGCACCGAGATCAGCGGCCGCCTCGAGGTGCCCGCCCACGGCCTCGTTGCGTCGGCCGAGCACCGTGTGGACGTCCGCCTGCGCGAGGAGAGCTGACATGGAGCCGGTCGAGGGCCTCGCCTTGCTGCACATCACCAACCCCGATGGGAGCGAGCAGGTCGTGCCCGTCACCCAATCTCCCTACAACATCGGGCGGATCGAGACCAATGACCTGTCACTCGCGCACCCGATGGTTTCCCGCCACCATGCCCGGCTCCTCTTTCAGGGCCCAGAGATCGTGCTGATCGACCTGAACAGCTCCAACGGGACCTTTGTCGGCGCACAGCGGCTTGCCCCGAGCGAGCCGCACCGGCTCTCGTACGGGGATGTGTTCACCATCGGGCCCTACGCGCTGCGCCTGGAGCCGATCCCGTCGGGGGCCCCCGAAGCGCCTGCCGGGGAGGCACCCGGCGCGCCTGAGGAAACGCCCGAGGCGGAGGAAGAGATGCCGCGGCCATCGCGGCGTCGCCGCCCCGGCCCACCGGAGCGGCCGCCGGAACCGCCCGCTCCGTCGGCTCCCGCTCTGCCCTATGACGAGGCCTTTGGCATCCCTCGGGACGAGAGCCGCTACCTGCAGTACCTGCCGCCCATCTATCACCATGACCCGTTCCTCGGGCGCTTCCTGCTGGCCTTCGAGGGCATCCTTGCCCCCATCGAGCAGACGGTGGACAACTTTGATCTCTACCTTGACCCACGGACCGCCCCGCCCGACTTCCTGGACCAGTTGGCCGCCTGGCTGGGGCTGACCCTGGATGAGAAGTGGCCGCTCGAGAAGCGCCGCGCCGTCCTCGTTGAGGCAGCCGAGTTGTACCGGCGCCGGGGAACCCCACGCGGCCTCGCACGTCACCTCCAGATATACACCGGCGTCGAGCCGGAGATCATCGAGCCTGAGGATCGACCCTACCACTTTATAGTGCGCCTGCGCCTCAGCCCGGGCCAGGAGGTCGACCGCGCCACCGTCGAGCGCATCATCGATGCCAACAAGCCGGCGCACACCACCTACAGCCTGGAGATTGTGGGCGGCTAGACTCGCTCCAGGCCCCCTCTGCGGGCGGGAGCAACACAGCCGAGATCATGGAGGACACATGCTCGAGCAACTTGTTGGGCAATGGCTGGATCGCTACCAGATCGTCGAGCTCCTCGGCGAAGGGGGCATGGGAGGCGTCTTTCGTGCTCGCGACGCCACGCTCCAGCGCGACGTCGCCATCAAGGTCATGCATGCCCACTTTGCCAGGCAGCCGAACTTTCAGGAGCGCTTCCTTCAGGAGGCTCGCACGGCTGCCCGCCTCGATCACCCCGGCATCGTCAAGGTGTACGACTTTGGCCAGTCCGAGTCGCTCCTCTACATCGTGATGGAGCTCATCCGCGGGCAGAACCTGCGCGACTTTGTGGCCGAGCTGCAAAGCGCCGGGAGGCAGCTACCTCTGACCGAGGCCATCCAGATCGTCCGTCAGGTCTGCCTCGCCATCGACTATGCGCACCGCCAGGGTATTCTCCATCGGGACATCAAGCCCGATAACATCATGCTCAAATCCGAGCCCTCCGAGGGGCTACCCTTCCGCCCGGTGCTCACCGACCTCGGCCTCGCCAAGCTGGCCGAAGGTGGCCTCGTTACGCTCGAGGGCACGTCGATGGGCACACCTGCCTACATGTCGCCCGAGCAGGCTATCGGCGAAAAGACCGATGCGCGCAGCGATGTCTACTCCCTCGGCGTCCTCCTCTACGAGCTCACCGTCGGTCGCCTGCCCTTCCCCGCGCGCACCCTTACCGAGGCAATCCGGTACCACACCAAGGAGCCCCCGCCGCCTCCCAGATCGCTCCGTCCTGACCTGCCGGAGGCGCTCGAGCAGCTCATCCTCAAGGCCCTGGACAAGGACCCGGCCCGGCGCTTCCCGGATGCCGCCGGTATGGCCGAGGCGCTCGGGCGCGTCCTGACCACCCTCCTGAGCACCCCCACAGTGACGCCGGCCGAGGGCGTCGCAACCGTGATGGAGACCGCGCCCTCCCGCGGGCCCTCGGTCCTCGCCCAGTTCCCGCAGGCCAGCGCCCCGCCGACCGAGGACCGGCTCTCCGTCCTCCTCCCCGATGGCACCCTGCGCACGGTGCCTCTCAAGGCGGAGCTGACCATCGGGCGAGCACCCCAGAACGACCTGGCGCTGGACTATGGCAACATCTCGCGTCAGCATGCTCGCATCCAGTACGACGGCAAGGACTACAAAGTCACCGACCTGAACAGCACCAACGGGACGTTCCTGGGCAACGTCAAGCTGCTGCCAGGCGTGCCCGAGGTCTGGACGCCCGACAAGGCCCTGCGCATCGGCGACGTGTGGCTGCGCCTCGAGCGCGCGGCACGGCCCGAAGGGGCCACGGTCGGTACGGCGGGTACGATTGCCACCCCGCGTGCACCCGAGGGGCCGAAGGGAGCAACCCGCATCGCCGCCTTTGTCGGCACACCCGAGCTGAGCGTCGAGCCTGGCGGGAGTGCAGCGGCCACTCTGACCATCCTCAACCAGGGCCCCGTGGTCGACCACTTCCAGGTCTCGGTCGCCGGCCTGCCATCGAGCTGGGTGCCGGCCCTGCCACCACTGATCCGCCTCCTCCCCGGTGCCAAGCAGGCCGTGACCGTGACCATCCGTCCGCCGCGCACACCGGAGAGCCGGGCAGGCACCTATGGCTTTTCCATCCGCGTCGTCAGCCAGGACGCACCCGACCAGGTTGCCGAGGTCCCGGTCAAGCTTACCGTGGCACCCTTCTATCAGTCACACGCCGAGCTGAGGCCCCAGCGGCTTGCCACGGGCCGGGCGGGAACCGTGGCCATCGAGAACAGGGGCAACTGCCCCCAGTCCTACACGGTGACGCTCGAGGAAAAGGGCGAGGACCTGCGCTTCGAGCCAGCGCAGACCCAGGTCACCATCCCCGAGGGCCAAACCGCCAGCGCCGAGTTCCGCGCACAGCCGCGCAAGCGTCGCCTGATCGGGGGCCAAAAGTCGCATCCCTTCACCGCCAAAGTGGCCTCAGCCTCCGGCGAGGCCCACGCCCTCGCCGGCGAGATCCTCTCCAGGGGGCTCATCCCGGCGTGGCTGCCACCACTCGTGGTCATCCCGCTGATCGCCCTCTGTGTCGCCATGGCCTCCCTGCTCATCAAGGCGCCTGTAATCGAGAGCATCACCGTCGATCCGCCGGCGCCCCTCGCCGGCCAGCCGGTCACGGTGCGATGGGTCGTCCAGAACGCCCAGACCATCGAGCTGAGGCCGCTTGTCAGCGGCCTGGACGCCGCCCGGGGAAGCTACACCTTCCCCCGTGGGTTTGGTACCTCCACCAGCTTTACCCTGGTTGCGACCAACCGCTTCGGCAGCAGCGAGCGGCAGGTCAACGTGCCTGTGCTCGCCCCGACGGCGACGCCGGAGCCGGAGCCGGGCGCGCCGGTCGTCGAGGAGTGGTCGGTCTTCCCCATCCGGATCACCAAGGGCGAGCAGGTAACGATCCGCTGGCGCCTGAGCAACGCCGAGAGTGCTACCCTGCAACCCTTCGGAACGGTTGACCTCGTCGGCGAGATGCAGGATACGCCGCAGGTCACGACGCGGTACACGCTGATAGCCGTCAACAAGGGCAAGACGGTCCAAAAGTCGCAGGAGGTCGTCGTTGAGGAGCCGGCGCCGAGCGCGCCTGTAGTCAATGCCTTTTCCGTCGAGCCGGCGGAAGTGATCCTCGGCACCGGCGCGGTCGTGCGCCTGACGTGGGACGTGCAGAACGCCGACTCGGTCGCCATCGAGCCCGGGCTCGGGCCCGTCGGCCCGGTCGGCTCCCGCGAGCTGCCTGCTCCCTCGGGAGACACGGTGTACACGCTCGTGGCCCGGAACGCAGGCGGCGAGGTGCGATCACAGGCGCTGGTGCGCGTGTTTGCCCCTACCGCCACGCCACAACCGACAGAAACGCCAACCCCCGCCCCGACGGTAACACCGACTCCGCAGCCAAGCTGGGAGCATCCGATCACACTCCTGGAAAGGCGCACGGTCTATAACATCCGCCTTACGAAGGCCGGGCCGATCTACGTCCAGGCGGCGTGGAGCGGCACCCAGGGCGAGCTCTCACTCATCATCAACGGCCCGGGCAAGGCAGGCGCCTACGCGCGACAGGACGGCACCAGCCCCCTGAGCGTGAGCTACAACGTGACAGAGGCGGACCTGGCAGCCGGCAACTGGTGGCGGGTGACCGTAGCCAGCTTTGGGTCTGGCCAGGCCAGCGGCGACATTCAGATCAAGTACGAGAGCGGCTCGAGCAGCCCTCTGTTTGGCCACCAGTTCGCCGTCGGCCCTGGCAGGGGCAGCTCCGTGACCGTCGCCGTCGCCCACCGCCTGCTGCCCGATAGTGCAGCCACCCTGAGGGCCGAGGCGAGTTGGACCGGCACACCGGCACAGCTCACCCTGGATATCAGCAGCCTCTGGCATCGTAGCCCTTACGCCAGCAGGACAGGCCCAAGCCCACTGACCGTCTCGTACGACGCGCCCGATGCCGAGCTGGATCAGGGCGACATGTGGATCTTTACCCTGACGAGCCCTTCCGCCCCCAACGCACAGGGCAACATCAAGCTGTACTACCCAACGCGTTTCCTGACGATCATCGGAGAGATCGGAGGGATACGACTGCCAGGTCCCTAACCAGCGCGCGACACTACGTGGGCGCGTCCGGCCCAGAAGTGCCCTATCGGCGGGGGTGTTGGTGGCCAGGTTTGCCGGCAACACCCCCGCTCCTGCAATCTCACGCGGCCTCGCCAGGCCGCGAGGCCCCTCGGTATGTGCGCATCTGCGCAACTGGCAAGCCATGGGTCCTTTTTCCCACGACCTCTGGGCCCGCCGGCCCTCCTGCGCCCGGCCCTGCTGCGCTATCCTGGAATTGGCGACAGGCTACCGATCAAGGAGGGGAGGCGCCATGGCAACCTATATCGTGGTGCACGAGTTGCCCGCAGAAGGGAGCCAGGAAGAGTTGCTGGAGATGGGCGGCATACTGGCCAACAGCTGCGGCGGCGGCGTGAGGTGGTTGCGCAGTTGGATCGTGCCACAGGAGGATTGCCTCCTGTCAGAGTGGGAGGCAGAGGAGGAGGGGACCATGCGCCTGCTGCTCAGTGCAGCCCCGCTGCTCCCTGTGAAGGGCATCTATGAGGTGACTGCGGTCGAGCCGGCGTGGTTCAGGGATGAGCCTCAAGGCCTCGCCAGGCCCGTCCGAATCGCGTAGAGGGTGGCCTGCGTCCGGTCGTAGAGGTGCAGCTTGGAGAAGATGTTGTTGATGTGGTTCTTGATCGTCTTCTCGCTGAGCACAAGGCGGGCCGCGATCTCCTTGTTGCTCATCCCCTCGGCGATCAGCCTCAGTACCTCGGTCTCACGGGGAGTCAGCTTGTCCAGCAGAGGGGTCGGGGCTCTGTCGAGCGCGGCAAACTGGCGCATGACCTTCTGTGCGATGGCAGCGCCGAGGAGCGATTCCCCGTGTGCAACGGCGCGGATGGCCCGCAGCATGGTCTCCGGATCGGCATCTTTGAGGATATAGCCGCGACCGCCCGCCTGAAGCCCGCGGAACACAAACTCGTCGTTGGCGTGCATGGTCACAAAGACGATACCGATGTGGGGCATCTCGCGATGCAGGACGCGGGTGGCCTCGATCCCATCCACCTCGGGCATCTGGATGTCCATAAGGATGACGTCGGGCATCAGCTCGCGGGCCAACATCAGCGTCTCGCGCCCCGTAGCGGCCTCGCCCAGGACGCTCATGTCATCCTCGGCCTCGAGCATCTTGCGCACCCCTCGACGGAAAAGGGTGTGGTCATCCGCGATCAGCACGCCGATCCTGTCCATCGCCATCTCCTGTCCGGCCCGCGTCGCCCGGCGCTGCCTCGAGGGGGATCGTCACCGTGATGCGCGCGCCCTGACCCGGCCGGCTCTCAACCCGAAACGATCCGCCGAACTGCTCGACCCGCTTCTGCATGCTCCAAAGCCCGAGGTGATTACCGTCGCGGACCGCCTCGGCATCAAAACCCTGCCCGTCGTCCGCGACCGATAGGGTAACGTGGCCACCGTCGCACGACAGAGAAACGTGAGCTCTTCCCGCCCGGGCGTGCCTGGCCACATTCGCGAGGGCCTCCTGCGCGATTCGAAAGAGCGCGGCTTCCAGCACAGCTGCCAGCGGCGGGGTATCGTAGGGCACCGTCAGATCCACCCGGATGCCCTGATCCAGTTCGTAGCGAGCTATATGCTCCCGCAAGGCGGCGATCAGGCCAAGCTCGAGGGCTGCCGGCCGCAAGTCGTAGATGAGGCGCCGGATATCGCGGATGTTGGCCTGCGCCTGATCGGACAGCTCCTGCACCTCGGCCGCCAAGGGGCTCTGCTGCCGGTCAAGGAGCTTGTGGACGGTCCTGAGGCGGATCCTCAGGCTCGCCAGCGATGGCCCGACCCCATCGTGGAGCTCACGGGCGATCCGCCGACGCTCCTCCTCCTGCACGGCGGCGACCTGCATGAATCGCTCGCGCAGGATGGCCACGCGTTCCTCGTGCAGACGCGCATTCTCCAGGGCGAGGGCCGCGCTCGACCCAAGGGCTGCCAGGAGCTCGAGGTCAGCATCGCTGTAAGGCTCTCCCGAGCGCTTCTCCCCCAGCACCAGGATCCCCAGTAGCCTGCTTCCAAGCGGGAGGGGCACAGCGAGCACCATACCCGTACGACGCAGCTCGTCTACTGCGGGGGAGACCTCCTCGGGTCGTGGCCGCAGCGGCCGCTGCTCGCGCTCAAGCCAGGCCACCAGTGGACTGCCGGCGGCAAACTCGCGCTCGACCCCGGCGCCAGCCGCCCTGCAGCGATCGCCACCCGGTAACCAGAGGTTGGCTTCTGCCGCACCGAGCGTCTCGGTCACCGTGTCGCACACCAGGCGCACGACCTCACTGCGCTCACGCAGGGTGGCAAGGCCCCGGCTGAAGGCGGTCAAGGCCAGTCGCTCCTCGTACTCCCGGCGGAAGAAGGCACGGTCCACAAAGCTCTGAATGTGCTCGCGCACGGGCTGGAAGAGGAAGGCAACCAGGAGCGCCGGGAAGAGCATCACCAGGAACGACGGCTCCCCCGTGAGGGCCTGGAAGACTCGGCCGGTCACCAGCGCCAGCAGCACGAAAACCGCGGTCAGCGTCGCAGTGACGAGCGAATAGACCAGCCCCTTGCGCACCACCACGCGTATGTCGAACAGCTGATAGCGCAGGACGGCATAGCCGACCGACAGCGGGTAGACAGCAGGGATCAGCCCGCCCCATGGCGTGTCGGCCGCTGGCCGGGTGTGGATCGCAGCGGGCGTCCAGACGAACGCATACCAGCCCGCGAGCCCGATTACCAGGCCCACGATCATCGTGACCGCCTGCTGCCGCACCAGGCGCGCGCGGTTGCGCAGCGCAATCTCGGCGAGGGGCACGATCTTGAGGGGAAGCGAGCCCAGAGCAAAGACGATGTAGTAAGGCCAGCCCTCCAGCCATACCAGTAGACGCCACAGACCTTGCCGGTCGAAAGCATCGGCCAGCACGCGCACCGCAAGCATGGTCAGAATGGCACCAGCGCCCAACGCTACTATGGCCTGGATCAGCGGCCAGCGGGCGAGAAACCGACGGCGGGTACGGTCGGCAGGAAAGCTCCAGAAGAAGACCCATCCGGCCACCGGCGCTGTAACGGCGTACGGTGCCAGCAGGTAGGCCATCCATTTTCGCTGGCTGAGATAGCTCTCCCATACCACTCCCCCGCCAATGGCCCAGACCAGAAGATACGCCAGCAGGTATCGGTTGAGCCGCTCTCCGGGATTGCGCAGGTACACAAAGACGCCAATCGCCACGAAGATGAAGGAGGATACGAAGTAGCTCGGCAGGAAGCGGCCCATGATGCCGGGAGTGAACTCCATAGTCGGCACCGCAACATCGACGCGTTGCCCGGCCCGGTCCACGGTGTAGATCAGGGTCCCGCCAATGCCCGCCTCTTGCACCAGCCGGGGCATCTGACGCCAGTGCTGTCCGTTCACCGCCACAATCCGGTCCCAGGGACGGAGACCGGCTTGCGGTCCTGTAAACTCCGGCGATGTAAAGCCGCTGACGACTCGCGAAGGGTTGTAGAGGAAGCCGGGGAAGGGGCGGCCCACCTGACCGCCAATAGACCAGAGCGCGACGCCCCACACCAACCCGCACAGGAGGACCGCACCCCCTACCGGCCAGACCTGCTGAAACACCCGGAGGGTCCGAGGAGCCGATCCAGTCGGGGTGACGGAGCCCGTTGTCATCGCGCCTCCTCTGGAGAGCAACCCGCTCTTGACTTCATTATACCACGCCACCGCCGGGAGCGAAATGGGCCCTCTCGAGGCCCAGGGGCCCAGCTAGAGCCAGGCCTTCTTTCCCATCCCTTGCCCACCTTAGGCCACTGATCTGCCCACCGCGGCCGCGGTAGGATAGGAGGGAGAGGCATGCCAGAGCGGCCCGCTCCCGGGCACCACAGGCAGAGCGATCCCGGCGGATGGTCACCAGAGGCATCGCCGACGGGGTGCCTTCAGTGTCGGTGCGGCTGCACGGCGACAAAGAAAGGAGGCCATGATGATCCGCGAAGGCTGGAATCTCGGGTCGGTGACGGTTCGCAGGGTGCGAATCGACGAGAGCGGCAGCGTCTCGGCGCAGGCAAGGCGGCACGGGGGCGACCTGCGCGGCGCCATACAGTCGCTGCTTGCCGCGAACGGGGACGGCCAGGGCGATACGGTCACCGTCAGTGGTCCGCTCGCCCCTTCGGTCTTTGACCTGCCCTATCTGCCCGAATCGGTCTGCGTGGAGCGTGCGCTGCAGGCGCTCGGGCTCGCGCCGGATGTTGTCCTCTCCCTCGGCGGCGAGAGCTTTGTGGTCTACTGCCTCAAGGATGGACGCATCCGCAACATCATCTCCAGCAGCCGCTGTGCCGCCGGCAGCGGGGAGTTCGTCGTGCAGCAGCTTGGCCGCATGGGGCTGGACCTCGAGGCAGGTCTGCGCGAAGCGCGCACGGGCCGTCATGTCGCGCTGGCTGCCCGTTGCTCGGTTCACATCAAGTCGGACGCAACGCACAAGCTGAACAAGGGAGAGTGTGCCCCTGCGGACATCGCCCATACGCTGGTCGTCGACCTCGCGGGAAAGATCCACGCTCTCGCAGTCTCGGCATCCTGGCCTCTTGGCCACATCGTGGTAGCGGGCGGCCTCGCACTGAACGATCTCCTGGTCGACGCGCTTCGCGAGCTCCTCCCTCAGAGCCGCATCGACACGCTCCCGCTGAGCGCCCATCTCGAGGCCTACGGCGCTGCCATCGCTGCCGAGGGGCACGGCACCGCAGACAGGCCCCTGCTTGACTGCCTGCTCACCGGCAACGGCCATCGTTTCGAGACGCAGCCTGCGCTCTCCGGGTTCGCGGCCCACGTCACCCGCCTCGCGCCGGGCGGCCTGCTGAAGCCGTTTCCGGGCATGAAGGCCATCCTTGGGCTCGATGCGGGGTCCACCACCACCAAGGCGGCGCTGATCGAGGCCGAGAGCGGGCGGTTGGTTGCCTCCATCTACCTGCGCACGTATGGCAACCCGGTGCACGCCGCCACCGGCTGCCTCGCCGAGATCGCCCGCCAGGTTGGCGAGTGCCCGGTTCAGGTCATCCAGACCGCCGTCACAGGGTCCGGGCGCGACCTGGTCTCCGTCTCGCTGGGCGGCTGCCTGAGCTTCAACGAGATTCTGGCACACGCCCGCGCGGCCCGGCAGGCTCACCCTGATGCCGACACCATCTTTGAGATCGGTGGGCAGGATAGCAAGTTCGTCTCGCTTCAGGGTGGCATTCCGATAGACTATGCCATGAACGATGGCTGCTCCGCGGGCACCGGCAGCTTCCTCGAGGAGGCTGCCGCATCCGACATGGGAGTGCCCGTCGAGAACATCGGCCTGCTGGCGCTCGAGGCCTCCGCACCCCTCGCCTTCGGCGAGCGCTGTGCGGCCTTTATCAACTCGGAGGTGCGCACGGCACTGCAGGGCGGCGCCGACCAGCGGGATATCCTGGCCGGCCTGGTGTACTCGATTGCCAACAACTATCTGTCCCGCGTGGTCGGCACACGCCACATCGGCCAGACGGTTCTCCTTCAGGGCGGGGTCGCACTCAACCCCGCCGTCGCGCCGGCCATCGCCTCCTTGAGCGGCCGCCGCGTGATCGTCCCCCCGAATCCAGAGCTGATGGGGTGCATAGGGGCAGCACTCATGGCCCGCGACCTTCTCGATGATGGCAGGGTCAGCGCACAGCCACGCTCGCTGGGTGGGCTGCAGAGCCTCCATATGAAAGCCGAAGGGAGCTTTAGCTGCAACGCGTGCGAGAACCGCTGCGAGGTGCAGCGCATCCGCATCGGTGAGGAGACCTACCCCTTCGGCGGCCTGTGCTCGCGCTGGGAGATGCAGCGCCGACCCAAACGCCTGCGGCGCCGCGAGGGGAAGGACCTGGTGAGCCTGCGCACAAGGCTCATGTTCGAGGCCTTCTCGCCGCCGCGGCCCTCTCAGCCGCGGGGGCGAGTCGGCCTGCCGCTGGCACTCACTACCCACGAGCTCTATCCCTTCTATGCCATGCTCCTGAGCGAGCTAGGTTTTGAGGTCGTCCTCTCTCGGCCCGGGAAGGGTTCACGGAGCACGCATGCGCCTTTCTGCTACCCCGCCGAGCTCCTGCACGCCGCCGTCGATGACCTGCTGGCTCGGGGAGTAGACTGGGTGTTCCTGCCGCAGGTGCGCGAGTTTGCCATCCCGGTCGGACACGCGCACGCCTACACCTGCTCCTTCACCGCCGACTCGGCCTCCGTCATCAAGGCATTCTTTGCCGGCCAGGCCGAGCGCATACTTACGCCCGAGATCGGCTTGGCTTCCCACCTCCTTGAGACGACGACGGCCGAGATCGTGCGTATGGCGGGCCGGCTGGGCGTTCCGGAGTCGACAGCGCGGGCCGCCGTCGCAAAGGCACTGGCCCACCAGCAGGCCTTTGAGCACACCTACCATGAAGAGGGCCAGAAAGCGCTGGCAGAGCTCGAGGGTCCCAAGGTCATCCTCGTAGGGCGCCCCTACCTCGCCTACACCTCCGGCGTCAACCTCTCGCTGCCGCGCAAGATCGCGAGCCGCGGCTTCCATGTGGTGCCTGCAGACCTCCTGCCTCTCGATCCGCCCGTGACTGAGCGTGACGTGTGGCACTTTACCCAGGTGAACCTGTCGGCCGTCCGCTACGCACAGGAGCACGAGGATACCTATGTCTGTTGTCTCTCTTGCTTCTCTTGCAACCCGGACGCGATCTTTTATCACCGCCTGCGCAGGGAGCTCGAGGGCAGGCCCTTCTGCTTCCTGGAGATCGACTCACACACGGCCGACGCCGGCATCGATACCCGCATAGGGGCCTTCCTTGATATCATCGAGGCTGGGGGGAGGGGCGGCCAGCGCGATAGCTTCCTCGAGGTCCGTCAGCGGCCCGACGGGCCCGGCCGCATCGACCACACGGGGCGCAAGCCTCGCATCATAACAGATGCTGGCGAGACGCTTGGCTTCGACGACCCCCGGGTCAGGCACGTTCTGCTCGCCGATACGCCGCCGGCGACTTCCCGGCTCTTCGTGTCCCTCTATAGCCGGCAGGGCTGGAAGGCCGTAACCACGCCGCTCACCAACACCCGCATCCTTCAGGCAGCGCGCAGGGTCTGCTCTGGCCGCGAGTGCCTGCCCTTCCTGTCGATGATGGGCAAAGCGGTGCTCTACCTGGAGACACGGCCGCCCGACGAAGTTACGCTCTTTCACCTGCTCGAGCAGGAGGGCCCCTGCCAGATCGGAAACTGGTTCGACGCCGCAGCGCTCATCTTCCGGCGCCTCGGCGCACGAAATGCCTTCCCGGTCTGGCCGAGGAGCGCGAACAACTATCTCGGCGGCGGTGAACAGGTCGCCCTGTCGGTCGGCGCCGCCGGAATCCTCGGTGACCTCCTCGGCGAGGTCCGCTCCTCTGTGCGCTGCCTGGCACAGGACCCGGCGGCAGCGCTGCGGATGCTGGATGAGGTAGAGCACCGGATCATCGCCGGCGCCGAGCGCGGCCTCGTGGCCGCCGAGACGGAGCTGCGACGGGCGGCCCGCGAGCTGGCACGCATCCCGCTGCGTCGACCGGTAGCAGAGGCGCCCAAGGTTCTCCTCTTCAGCGGCATCAACCGCATCTTCGTGGATAGGCAGGTTCGCGAGTACCTCGAGGCCCGCGGCATTCTGGCCAAGACCGGCGACATTGGCGAGTTCCTGTGCCTGTACGAGACCGAGCCCGTCGTGCGCCGCGGCCTTGCCCTCGGCTACACCAACCCGGACGAGCAGTTCTCCCCACGCGCCCTTCTGGCGGGAGTGCTGCGGCCCGGGGGCCGGCCGAGGTTCGAGGCGGTGCGAGCCGCCCTGCACGTGGCAATGCTTGAGTGGCTCGACCACCGCTGGCGGGCAATCCTAGCGCCGTCAGGGCTGACCTTCGGGGCGGATATCCACTACCGCGAGGTGATGCGTGTCGGGCACCGTTGCGTCTCATGCAACGGGTGGACCGAGGCACCGACGACGGCCGGCCGCTACCTAGTGTCGCTCGGCGAAGGCATCTTTGACGGCTATGTCAACATCGGCGCCTTCAACTGCAGCCCGGCCAGCATCGCCACCGCCGCCACCCACGGCCCCAGCCTATCCAGCGACTTGCCGCATGCCGTCATCGAGGCAGATGGTGCCAGCATAACAGCGAGCCAGCTGCGCCAGCTCGAGGCCGTAGCTGCCCGCTGCCTACAGAGAAAGGGATAGGACACGAACAGGGTATGGCCGGTGCCACAGCTCACGGCAGGAAGGCCCCGCCGTGAGCCACTCAAGCGAGGCCCCCCTCGAGCTCGGCCGGGGTGAGCTCCCGCAGCTCCATCCCAAAGCCTTGAGCGAAGTGGCGGCGCACTGCGCGGGCAACCTCGGCCCACTCCACCGGGCGGCCAAGGGCACGCTCTATGGAGGTGACGCCCCCATCCCGTATGCCACAGGGGACGATCAGTCGAAAGTGCTCCAGATTGGTAGAAACGTTGAGCGCAAAGCCGTGGTAGGTCACGCCGCGCTCAATGCGGACGCCCAGGGCCGCGACTTTGTCCTGACCCAGCCACACGCCGATGATGCCCGGCCGGCGCCCTGCCTCGAGGCCAAGGTCGCCCAGCGCCGCCATCAGCACGTCCTCGAGCCGGTGCATGAAATCGGCCGCCCCAAGCCCGTGCTCGCTCAGCGAGACGATCGGATAACCCACGAGTTGCCCCGGCCCGTGATAGGTCACGTCGCCGCCGCGCTCCACCCTGTGCACCGCGATCCCGAGCTGCGCCAGCACCTCCGCCGGCGCCAGGATGTTCGCCGGGTCCCCCCGGCGCCCCAGGGTGATCACCGGGTCGTGCTCGACGAGGAGCAGCACGTCCGGCACGCGCCCCGCCTGCCGGGCCGCCACCACGCGGTGCTGCAGGTCGAGCGCGGCCAGGTACTCCACCCGCCCCAGGTTAACACAGTAACCCAGTCTAGACACGCTCCGCCGCGCTCTCCAGAACCGATCCGATCAGCCCCGGCTGACCCCGCAGGAACGAGGCACAGTCCACACAGCGCCGACCCTCGAGCTGAAGCTGCTCGAGGAGCAACGCTCCCTCGCCGGTCGCAACCGCCACGCCCTCAGGAACCTCGATAACCATGCCCGGAACCTCAGGTCCACACCAACCCACGAGCGGCGCCGCTCGCACAATCCTGAGGCGCCGGCCCTGCCAGAAGGTGTACGCGCCCGGCCAGGGGTCAAAGGCCCGCACCTGCCGCTCGATGGCGACGGCCGGCTGCGTCCAGTCGATCAGACCGTCCTCCTTCGTGATCCGCGGCGCATAGGTCGCGAGCGACCCATCCTGCGGCTGCGGCACGAGCTCGCCCTCGAGCCAACGGGGCAGTACCTCTACCAGCAGCCGTGCACCGAGCTCGGAGAGCCGCGCGCTCAGGGAGGCGGTCGTGTCGTCGGGCCGAACCCGCTCTTCGGCCTGGGCCAGGATCGGGCCCGTATCCATCCCCTCATCCATCAGCATGATGGTCACCCCGGTGACCGCGTCGCCGGCAAGGATGGCCGCCGCGATGGGCGCAGCCCCCCGGTGCCGCGGCAGCAGCGAGGCGTGCACATTCACGCAGCCGCGCGGAGGGATGGCGAGGACGTCCCTCCGCAGGATCTCGCCATAGGCCACGACCACAATGGCCTCCGGCTGCACCTGCCGGAGGATCGCTACCGGCCGCTCGCCCCGCAGCGACTCAGGCTGGAAGATCGGCAGCCCCAGGGTCCGTGCCGCAGCCTTGACCGGCGACTCGGTCACCACGCGCGCCCGCCCCGCCGGCCGGTCCGGCTGCGTCACCACCAGCGCCACATCATAGCCGGTATGCAGCGCCCGCAGCGAAGGGACTGCGAACTCGGGGGTCCCCATGAAGATCAGCCGATGCATCTCAAAGGCCTCCTCGGCCGAATTGTAGCACACCTGCAGAGCACGGACAAGGATACAATGCAATGTGTCGGATGGCTCGGGCAGCCGTCGGACGTACTTTGACAACACTCCCCTCTCCGGCTATGCTTGCCGCACACGCATCACCTGAGAGGAGCGAGGGCAACCGTGATGAGACGCTCCCTGCACGCCGGGCTGGTGGCTCTGGCGCTGGTCGGCCTGCTTGCGACCAGCGGCTGCGGCTCCGTGGTCAATCGCTACGTCGATCTACGCAGGCTGCGGCTCTTCTCGCGGGCCGAACGGCTCTTCTATCGCGCCGAGGAGCTGGCGCAGGAGAGCAAACCGGCCGAAGCGCTCCTCGCCTACCGTCAGGCCTACCAGGCCGACCCTTCGTACGCGCCCGCGCTCGCCCGGCTTGCAGATGGCTACAAGGCTCAGGGCCGTCGGCGATCCGCCGCGCGCCTCTATGAGCAGTACCTCCGGTACGTGCCCGAGAACCGGGACGCGCAGCAGGCTCTTCTCGACCTGTACGTCGATCTCGGCGACGTCGCGCGGGCCACGGCGTTGGCAGGCGAGCTGGGCCTGCCGGCCCCGCCCGCGGGGCAAGCCGCGCTTCCCGGGGGGTTGGCCCTGCGGTGGGCGTCATTCCTCGAGGATCAGGCCGTCAGCGGGCTGGCCGCCTCGGGGGAGACGGTCTTTGCCACCACACAGGGAGGCTCGCTCTACGCGCTGGCTGCAGAGGATGGTAGCGAGCGCTGGCGCTTTGCAGCGGAGGGCCCGATCGTCTCGGCTCCCCTCTTCACCGACGACGGCGCACAGGCCCTCGTGCTGTTCGGTGATCAGAGCGGCACGATCTATGCGATCTCGGCGGCTGACGGCCGCGAGCTGTGGCGGTTCCGCGCCGGCGCACCGATTTTCGGAAGCCCCGCGTGCGCTGGAGACACCGTGTACGCCGGCTCGACCGATGGCAACCTCTACGCCCTGCGTCGTTCCGACGGCGGTCAGCTTTGGACCTTTGCCGCCGGTGAGCCCATCCATGCCGGGCCCCTCGTTGCAGGAGATGCCGTCTATCTCGGCTCGCTCAGCCACGAGCTAGTCGCCGTTGACGCGAGGACGGGGACAGAGCGCTGGCGCTTTGCCGCTCTCGCCCCGATAGAGTCCACACCCGCCTTCGCCAATGGCCACCTCTACTTCGGGGCCAACGACAGCCGTCTGTACTGCCTGGACCCGCGGACCGGTGACGAGCTCTGGCACTACTCCACGGGAGACTCGATCTACGCCACGCCCGTCATTGGCACCGGTGCGCTCTATGTCGCCTCGGCCAGCCACGACCTGTACGCGCTTTCGGGGGATACCGGCGAGCTCCTCTGGCAGTACCGCGGCGAGAGCTTTCTGACTGCTGCTCCAGTCCTCGATGGCAGCCGGCTTTACTTCGTCGCGACCGCTGACCCGCACCTCTACGTACTCGAGGTCTCGACGGGCGACCTCGTCGCTCGCATCGACACGGGGGACTGGCCGTCCGGCTCCCCGCTCCTTCTCGGCAGAGACCTGTACCTCGGCGAAAAGGACGGGAGCGTCCTGGCCTATCGGCTCCCGTAGGGTCCAGGCGACCGAGGAGAGCCTCGCGCCTTACGCTCGCCCGCCGAGAGGCATCACGTGTATGGCGCTCCCCTGCACGGGACAGGCCTGTTCGCAGATACCGCAGCCCGTGCACCTGAGCGGGTTCACCGTCACACGCCCTTGATGCGGGATCGCGGCCTCATTCGGGCAGGCCTCGACGCACACCAAGCATCGCGCCCCCTGGTCCCATGCCAGGCAGACCCGCCGGTCCACGCTGGCCAGCCCGACCTTCATCTCCGAGGGCGCAATGGGCCGGATTGCCCCGACCGGGCAGGCCTTGGCGCACAGATGTGGGCAGTTGCGGTTCAGGTGACAGCCGCCCTCGCGCGGCACCAGATACGGCGTGCCAAAGGCCCGAAGCCCTGCCTGCAGGAACGCCGGCTTGAGGCCATGGGTTGGGCATACGCGGATGCACTCCTGACACAGTATGCACCTCTCCAGGAACTGGGCCTCGGGCAGCGCGCCAGGCGGCCGAATGAGCGCCTTCGTGGGGGTCAGTCGCAGGAGCGGCCAGAGGGCCAGCGCGCCAACGCCTGCGGCCAGCCCGCCGGCAAGGCCCCGCCGTCCGACCCGGAGACCGAGCAGCTGCTCGACGCGGGTGCGCTCGGCCGGCACATAGGCGCCGGCAAAGCCGTGTGCCTTGCCCCTCGCCGCGGAGACACCGCCCCGCTCCCTCCGCCTCACCTCCCAGTGCGCCCATGCCAGGGGACCGATGCCGAAGGAGATCGCCCTCTGAGGGCAGGCGGATTCGCAGGCCAGGCAGAAGTGGCAGTCCTGATAGCTCGTGTCGTGCGGCTCCTTGGGGATCGCCCCCATCGGACACACCTCACGACAGCGCCCGCAATAGTTGCAGGACTGGCTGACCCGCCGGTTGAGCAGCGACCAGCGGGATAGCCACCCCAGCAGCGCCCCCTGAGGGCACAGGTGCCGGCACCAGAACCGGGGTCGCCATGCCTCTAGCACCAGCGCCGCTACAAAGAGGACCGAGAACGCCAGATAGAGGTCCAGGCTGTGACCGCGCAGCGCGACCCAGTCCGAGAAGACCATCGTGGCCGCCCGGTGAAACAGGACCAGGGGGTCGAGCAGCCCCACCAGCTTCAGGGAGATGAGCGAAAGCAGGAGCGCGGTGAACGCCACGGCGTACTTCAGGTAGCTGTTCCCTTCTCCGGGTGCAAGGAGCCGCTCCAGCCGGCTCTTGTGCCGCTGCCGTCGCCAGCGCCACAGAAACAGCGGCCGGACCAGGTCCAGCATCGTGCCCAACGGGCAGACCCAGCCGCAGAAGAACCGGCCGGCGACGAGGGCGAGGGCAATCACCAGCAGCGGGCCACCCACGATAACGAGCCCCTGGCCGAGCCGCGGCAGGCGCGCCAGGAAGAGCAGCGGGTCCCAGGTCAAAAGCCAGGTCAGCACCACCGGCGCCTGCCTGTACGTCAGTCGCTGGTAGACGAGCGGCAGGAAGGGGTACAGGAACAGCCCCAGCATGCCGAGCTGCACGAGCTTGCGCGCCAGCCTATCGGTCATGGCTCTCCCCCGAGCTCTTGCGGCGCCGCGCCGGTCTGGCGCTCTTTCCCTGAGAGCGGCTTCGGGAAGACTCGCCCGCAGCCCGGCTGCTGCCGCGCCGCGCCCGCAGCGGCTCCTCGCTCCGCTCGCCTTCCTCCTCGGAGGGGGCCACGGCTTCCGGCTCGAGCGATGCCGCGGACTGCTGACGCAAGCCCCCAACCAGCCGCCTGCCGACCACCATGCCCACCCCGCCGATGACTGCAGCCAGCGGTACAAGCGGTGCATTCAGCACCGTGTTGATGTCGATGATCTCCTCGCCTGCCGGCCGCCTCGTCGGAATCGGGGTCGGCAGGGGCGTCGGTATGGCGGTCGCGGTCGGCTCCTGCTCCGGCAGCATGACAGTGGTAGGCCGGATTTCCGGGGCAGGTGTGGCCGTCGCCGTGGCCGTCGGCGTGGGAGTGATCAGGACTTGCGCCGGCTTGAACACCCGCAGACGGCCGGTCTCAATGGCCTTCTCGACGTCGATCTCACCCAGACCGCTCTCGAAGCAGCGCTTGATGTGGGTAATCTCCATCGGCGAGCGGCCAAAGATGTTGGCCGTGGCCCAGGCGTCGATAAGGACAGGATCGGTGCCGGCAATGATCTTGTTCAGCCGCTTGACCCGGTCGGGGTCCGTGATGTCGGTGCCATCGCCATAGGCGGCGCCCCGCACCCGGGCCCGGATGGCCTCGAGGATGTGCAGCACCGGCTTGATGGCCGGCGCCGTGCCGATATCGGCGATCCCCTGGTCAAGACTGGTGTGCAGCCCCGGCGGGTTCTCCAGAAAGCCCATCATGTGCTTGCAGCACAGGGTGACCGGAACGACGATGTGCGTCTTGGCGACCGCCATGTTGATGCGCACGTCCGCCTCGACGGCAGCCTTGATGACGCTGATGTTCCGGAAGGCCTTGCCCTC
>ENA-ORXB01001065-ORXB01001065.1-sediment-metagenome-genome-assembly--contig:-NODE-1065-length-38296-cov-15.837672_pt1 | contig 38296 bp, 39 predicted proteins | sample MGYA00237863_ERZ511475 | MGnify/ENA primary metagenome ERZ511475 (study PRJEB26305, sample SAMN06343858) | sediment metagenome | isolation source: hot spring sediment | place: Canada: British Columbia... | reverse complement strand
GCCATGGAGCTGGTGCGGGCGCCGGAGCAGTTTGACGTGCTGCTTACGGAGAACATGTTCGGCGACATCTTGAGCGACGAGGCCGCGGGCGTGGTGGGTTCGGTGGGCCTGCTGCCTTCGGCGAGCCTGGGGGCGCGCCCGCCGGCGCTCTACGAGCCGGTGCACGGTTCCGCTCCAGACATCGCCGGACGGTGTGTGGCCAACCCGGTGGGCGCGATCCTGAGCGCGGCCCTGCTGTTGCGCCACTCCTGCGGGCTCGCTGAGGAGGCGGCCCTGGTGGAGGAGGCGGTCTCCCGAGTCCTGGCCGCGGGGGTGCGCACCCCCGACCTCGGTGGGGAGGCAACGACAGCCCAGGTGGGCGAGCGCATCGCCGCCCTGGTTCTGGGAGGAGGTGCACAGCGGTGATCGCAGACCACGAGACTATTGACCCGCGCACCAACAGCGACCCGCGCGCAAACAGCCGGGTGCTCCTGGACGGGCCGGAGCGGGCCCCGGCCCGCGCCATGTTGCGCGCGGTGGGCTACGGGGACGAGGAGTTCCGCCGCCCGCTGATCGGCGTCGCCCACTCCTGGATAGAGGTTATGCCCTGCAACTACCACCACCGCCATCTGGCCGCGCAGGTGAAGGCGGGGATCCGCGCAGCCGGGGGCACCCCGGTGGAGTTCAACACCATCGCCATCGCCGACGGGGTCTCCATGGGCACCGCAGGGATGCGCGCCTCCCTGGTCAGCCGCGAGGTCATCGCCGACTCCATCGAGCTGGTGGTCCGCGGCCATCTGCTGGATGGGCTGGTGGCGATCACGGGATGCGACAAGACCATCCCCGCGGCGGTGATGGCCCTGGTGCGGCTTGACCTGCCTGGGCTGATGCTCTACGGCGGCTCCATCGCCCCCGGGGAGTTCCGCGGTCAGGCGGTGACGATCCAGGATGTCTTCGAGGCGGTGGGTGCCTACCAGCGGGGCGCCATGAGCGCCGCCGACCTGGCTGATCTGGAGGCGCGGGCATGCCCCGGGGCGGGGGCATGCGGCGGGCAGTTCACCGCCAACACCATGGCCATCGCCTTCGAGGTGCTGGGGATCTCCCCCATGGGCAGTTGCACCGTCCCGGCGCTGGATCCGGCCAGGGACGAGGTGGCTCAGGCGGCGGGCCGGCTGGCCGTGGACCTGGTGCGCGCCGGCGTCCGTCCGCGGCAGATCGTCACCCGACCTGCCCTGGAGAACGCCATCGCCTCGGTGGCCGCCAGCGGCGGCTCCACCAACGCGGTGCTGCACCTGCTGGCCGTGGCGCGGGAAGCGGGTGTCCCGCTGCAGCTCGACGACTTCGACCTCATCAGCGCCCGCACGCCGGTGCTGGCCGACCTGAAGCCCGGGGGGCGCTTCGTCGCCACCGACTTGCACCGTGCGGGGGGCGTGCGCCTGCTGGCGCGTCGGCTCCTGGAGGGGGGGCTGCTCCGCCCCGACACCCTCACCGTGACCATGCGCACCCTCGGTGAGGAGGTGGCGGACGCCGCCGAGGTCCCCGGCCAGGAAGTCGTGCGCCCTCTCATCGCCCCTCTGCGGGCCAGCGGAGGGTTCGCCATCCTGCGCGGCAACCTGGCTCCCCAGGGTTGCGTCGTCAAGCTGGTGGGGCACGAGCGCACCACCCACCGCGGCCCCGCGCGGGTCTTCGACAGCGAGGAGGAGGCCTTCGCCGCCGTGCGCGCGGGGACCATCCGGCCCGGGGACGTGGTGGTCATCCGCTACGAGGGCCCGGTGGGCGGGCCCGGGATGCGGGAGATGCTGGCGGTGACGGGCGCGCTGGTGGGCGCGGGATTAGGGGACGCGGTGGCCCTGGTCACCGACGGCCGCTTCTCCGGGGCCACCCACGGGCTGATGGTGGGCCACGTTACCCCGGAGGCCGCCACAGGTGGACCCATCGCCGCGGTGCACGACGGCGACATGATCGCGATCGACGTGCCGGCCCGCCGCCTGGCGGTGGAGCTATCGGAGACGGAGCTGGCGCGGAGGTTGCGGGAGCGGCGTCCGCCTGTGCGGCCCTCCCCGGGCCCGGCGCTGGCCAAGTACGCCCGCTTGGTCTCATCGGCCTCTGAGGGGGCGGTGACCACAGGGGGAACTACTCCCCGATGATCTTCACCAGGACCCGCTTGCATCGCCGCCCGTCGAACTCTCCGTAGAAGATCTGCTCCCAGGGGTCGAAGTCCGGCCTGTCGCCGTTGCACCGCAGGTTTTCACGCGCTCCTCCCGGTCCCGCCCTCGCCCAGAGCGCGTACCATTATGCCCGCCCAGCCGGGGGGAGCCGACGCCGAGGCTGTGCGCCGGCGTTTGCAGCAGGATCTGGTCGGTGAGGTGGAGGTGACGTTGGTCACCGCCTCCGCCGGGGGATTGACCATCCCCGGGGTGGAGTGCGAGAGCTGCCCCGCCACCGAGCAGCTACTCCGGGAGGTCGCCGCGCTCGACCCGCGCATCCGGCTGCGCGTCCGGGGCGTCATCGGCAGCCCCGGCGCGCCGGCCGTCGAACGGATCCCGGCCATTCTCATTGCACAGGATGGGAGGAGGGAGGGCCCTGGCGTCGCCGCGGGTGGCGCACTCGACGACGGTGCGGCTCGGATCCGGTACTACGGCATCCCGGCCGGCTTCGAATTCGCTGCGTTCCTGGAAGACCTGGTTGCCGTCTCCCGAGGGGACAGCGGCCTGAGCCCGCATACTCGGCAGGCGCTGGCCGGGCTGACCCGCGACGTGCACATCCAGGTCTTCGTCACCCCTACCTGCCCCTACTGCCCGCGGGCCGCGCGGCTGGCCCACGCCATGGCGCTGGAGTCGGTACGGGTGCGGGCCGATGTAATAGATGCCACCGAGTACCCGGACCTGGCGCGGCGGTACAACGTCTACGGAGTGCCCAAGGTGGTCATCAACGAGACCACGGCGTTCGAGGGGGCGGTGCCGGAGACGGAGTTCCTGGCCGCGGTGCTGAAGGCCGCGGCGTAGACTGGCGGCAGCGTAGAAGGGAGGGAGGACGGTGGCCCTACTGCAGCTGGACGCGCAGATGACCGCATCGGTGCAGGCTCGACTGCGGAGGATAGAGGGGCAGGTCAAAGGCCTGCAGCGCATGCTGGCCGAAGGCCGGGACTGCGCCGAAGTAGCCCAGCAGGTGGCGGCCACGCGCGCGGCCCTGGACCGCGTCGCCCTGGACCTCATCGCTGCGGGCCTGGAGCAGTGCGTGCGCCTGGAGGCCGCGGGGCGGCCGCAGGGGCGGGAGGGCCTGGCCAGGCTGCGCCGGAGCTTCCTCATGCTGCGGTAGGCTGAAGGGTCGAGGCAACGCTACCTGCGCGGGTGTCCTCCGGCTCGTTTGACCCCTCTGAAATCCTCATGCTAGGATTTGACCGGCCGCGGGAGCCGGGAGGTTCAGGATGCCCGATCAGGAGAGATCCCTGCCCGGCGGGCAGGGGGATGGATCGTTGCGCGTCAGCACCGCCACGCCCATCGACAGGCTGGTCGAGATGATCGACCTCCTACCCGGGGGCAGCGTCATCCTCTCATCGGTAGAGCAGGTCCTAAACTGGGGGCGGGCCAGCAGCGTCTGGGCGCTGGGCTTCGGCCTGGCCTGCTGCGCCATAGAGATGATGGCGGCGGCAGCCGGCCGGTTTGACATGGACCGCATCGGCACCTTCTTCCGCGGCACTCCCCGCCAGGCCGACCTGATCATCGTCTCCGGCCGCTGCACCATCAAGATGGCCCCCATCGTCCGCCGCCTCTACGAGCAGATCCCCGAGCCCAAATACGTGATCTCCATGGGGTCGTGCGCCACCTGCGGCGGGCCCTTCTACTACGACAACTACTCCATCCTCAAGGGGATCGACACCATCATCCCGGTGGATGTCTACGTCCCGGGATGCCCGCCGCGGCCGGAGGCTCTCTACGAGGGCATTCTCAAGCTCCAGGAGAAGATCAAGAAGGAGCCCTTCCTGCGGCGCCGCGCGGGCGTGGCGGCCTCCTGAGATCATGGCGCTGCGCACCGAAGAGCTCATCCTCAACCTGGGCCCCCAGCACCCCAGCACGCACGGCGTGCTGCGCATGATCGTCACCCTCGAAGGCGAGAACATCGTGGAGGTGGCCCCGGACATAGGCTACCTCCACTCCTCCGTCGAGAAGATGATGGAGTACCGCACCTACTTGCAGTCCGTCTCCCTGGCCGACCGGGGCATGGACTACCTGGCGGCACTGGCCAACGAGGAGGCGCTGCTGCGTGCGGTGGAGACCCTGGGGGGGATCACGGTACCGGAGCGGGCGCAGTGGCTGCGGGTGATCTTCCTGGAGCTGCAGCGCATCGCCAGCCACCTGGTCTGGCTGGGGACCTGGGGGGCCGACCTGGGAGCAACCACCATGTTCCTCTGGTGCTTCCGCGAGCGGGAGAAGGTCCTCGACCTCTTCGAGCGGGCCACCGGCGGACGGCTGCACCACGTCTACTTCCGCCCCGGCGGCGTCTGCGACGATATCCCCGATGGGTGGGTGGAGCAGGCGCTGGCTTTCTGCGACGAGTTCCCCGGGCGCATCGCCGAGTACGAGGGGCTGTTCACCGCCAATCCCATCTTTGAGGTACGCACCAAAGGGGTTGGGGTGCTGCCCCGGGACGTGGCTGTCAACCTGGGTGCGTCGGGGCCGGTGGCGCGGGCGTCCGGGATCGCCTTCGACGTGCGCAAGGCCTTCCCCTACGAGAAGTACGCCGAGGTGGAATTCGACATACCGGTGCAGCAGGCCGGCGACTGCTTCGCCCGCTACCAGGTGCGCGTGGAGGAGATGCGCCAGTCCACCCGCATCATCCGGCAGGCCATCGCCAAGCTGCCTCCTGGCGAGATCCGCGCGCCGAAGATCCCCATCACCCTGCGCCTGCCCAAAGGCGAGGTCTACACGCGCACGGAGTCCCCGCGGGGGGACCTGGGGGTCTACCTGGTCAGCGAAGGGGAGGAGCACCCCTACCGGGTAAAGATCCGCGCCCCGGCGTTCAGCAACCTCTACGCGCTCTCAGAGATGATGCGCGGCTGGAAGATCGCCGACGTGATCGCCATCCTTGGCAGCGTGGATATCGTCCTTTCGGACGTGGATCGGTAGGCGTGCGTGGGCCATGGCGCGGGCTGGCATGCGGCCGATGACGAGGGACGGCAGGGGGTGAGGCGGTGGCCGTAACCCTGGGACGGGTGTGGCAGGGGGCGCAGGCTCTGGCGGAGGGGCTGCGGCTTACCTTCACAGCCCTGGTTCGCCCCAAGAACACGGTAAAGTACCCTCTGGAGAAGAACGATATCTCCCCGCGCTGGCACGGGCTTCTGGCGCTGCCCGTGGACCCGGAGACCGGCAACGACCAGTGCATCATCTGCTTCCAGTGCGAGCGGGTCTGCCCCAGCCGCTGCATTCACATCGAGGCCACGGGACGGGGCAAGGAGCGGGTGCTCACCCGCTTCGACATCGAGATGGACAAGTGCCAGTACTGCGGGCTGTGCGTGGAGGTCTGCCCCACCGAGGCCATCGTCTTCGTGCCCCACTACGAGGCCAGCACCTACAACCGGGCCAACCTCCTCTACAGCCTGGAGGACCTGCACCGCGCCGCGCCCAAGGAGCCCGTCGCCCGCGGTGTGGTCAGGGGGAGGGTGCTGTGAGCTGGGAGCTGGTGGACCGCCTGCGCCGGCGGTTCCCCCAGGTGGAGCCGTTTCCCCGTCGGGAGGAGGCCAAGGCCCCGGTCTACATGACCCCCGGTGCGTGGATGCCGGCGGACCGCCTGCTGGAGGTCTGCCGCTTCGTCGCCGCCGATCCGGAATTCGCCATGGACTACCTCTCGTTTGTCACGGGGGTGGACTACCCGCAGGAGCAACGCCTTGACGTCGTCTACCACCTCTTCTCCTTCCGTCACCGGCACGAGCTGCTGCTCAAGGTGCGCGTCCCGCGCGATGACCCCCGGGTGCCCAGCGTGACCGGCATCTGGCAGGGCGCAGACTGGCACGAGCGGGAGGCCTACGACCTCCTGGGGATCACCTTCGAGGGGCACCCAAACCTCCGCCGCATCATGATGACCGACGACTGGGTGGGACACCCTCTGCGCAAGGATTATGTCTTCGAGGACCCGGAGTGGCTCCGGGCCCTGGCGGAGCAGCGGCAGCGCGAGATCGAGGGACTCGGGCTGGGAGAGCGCACGTAGGGGTCAGCGAATGAGCGGGGGCGCGCGGGGCGCGCTGGCCGGTGCCACCGCCGGAGTGGTGGCGGTGGCGCTGATGCTGCGCGGTACCTTCACCGCCGGGTTCCCGGTGGTGGCTGTGGCCCTGTGGGAGCGGACCCTCCGCATGCTGCCCATGGAGGTCTTCGGCTTCCTCATCGTCCGCCTCAAGTTCCTGGCCAAGCCGCTGGCCTTCTGGGGGATGCTCGGGACGGTGGTGGCCGCCTGGGCGCTGCTGGGGTACCTTCTCGGTCGGGCGTCGTGGGGTCGGCCGGCGGTAGGGCAAAGCGGAGCGGCGGGGGGAGGCCGTAGCGGTGCTGTGCGAGGCGCTGCCGTCACGTTTCTGGTGGCATTTCCTGCAACGTTCCTGCCCCTCGTGGGGTTGACGTTCAACCCGGGCACCGAGTACATGCGCGGCAGGCTGCAGGGGATGGGCGTGCTCGAGCCCGACCCCGCCACCGTCGCCGCCAGGGTGCTGGGCGCGCTGGCGGTCTATGCGGGCCTTTTCGCCCTGCTCGTGGCCGGTTCGGTCCTGTGGTCTTCGGCCCGTCGCCTGGAGGTCGCGGGCGGGGCCGGCCGCAGTGGCCACTCCGGGTCCGCGGACGGGGGAAACCGCGCCCGCCGCGAGCTAGTGGGCCGGTGGCTGGTGCTCGCTGTCAGCACCCTGGTGGGCACGAGCGCGTGGCAGTGGCTGGTCGCGGCTGCGCGGTCCCCAGCGGTCGCACGGTCCCCCGCGACCGCACGGTCTCCCGCGCAGGCACGCTCCCAGGCAGGAGCCCAGAGCGTCTTTGCCCGTGTGCGCGGGCTGCCGCCGGAGGTCACGCCCAACGGCCAGTTCTACGTGGTGAGCAAGAACCCGCCGGGCTTCGACCCCGTGCTGCGGGCCGACCGCTGGCGGCTGGAGGTGGCCCTGCGGCCGGACCGCCCGCTGGTGCTGGCCCTCGACGACCTCAAGGCCATGCCCTCTGTGCGCCGGCCGCACACCCTGGAGTGCATCAGCAACGAGGTCGGCGGCGACCTGATCAGCAACGCCTACTGGCGCGGCGTCCGGCTTCGGGACGTCGTGGCCAGAGCCGGGGGCCTGCCGCTCACCGCCATCAAGCTCGTCTTCCGCTGCGCCGACGGCTACACGGAGTCGCTGCCGGTGGCCGAAGCGCTGCACCCCGACACCCTGCTCGTCTACGAGATGAACGGCGAGCCGCTGCCCCCCAAGCACGGCTTCCCGCTGCGGCTGCTGGTGCCGGGGCTGTTTGGGATGAAGAATCCCAAGTGGATCACCAGGATCGAGGCGGTCGACTTCGACTTCCAGGGGTTCTGGGAGCGTTCTGGATGGAGCGACCAGGCGGTGGTGCAGACCATGTCCAAGTTCACCGTCCCCTCGCCGCTGCGGGCGAAGGCCGGGGAGGAGGTGGGCCTGGGCGGGGTGGCCTACGCCGGTGCCCGGGGGATCCGGGCGGTGGAGGTCTCACCGGACGACGGCAAGACCTGGCTGCCCGCGCAGGTCAAGGCGCCGCTGGGGCCGTATACCTGGGTGCTGTGGGCGATGGTGTGGAAGCCGGCGGGGCCGGGGGAGCATCGGGTGCGGGTGCGGGCGCGCGACGGTGCCGGGGTGCTGCAGACGGCACAGCCCTCGCCCCCGCTGCCAGACGGGGCGACCGGTCAACACATCATCCGCATCCGCGTGGGGACGTAGAAAGGAGAGCGCATGCCCGAACCCTATGATCTTGTCGTCATCGGCGCCGGGCCCGGCGGCTACGTGGGGGCCATCCGCGCTGCGCAGCTGGGTCTGCGCACGGCGGTGGTGGAGCGGGACAAGGTGGGCGGCACCTGCCTGCACTACGGCTGCATCCCCACCAAGGCTCTGCTCTACGTCGCCGGGGTCCTCGACGAACTGCGCCGAGGGCGGGACCTGGGGATCAACACCGGCACTCCAACCCTGGACCTGCCCGCGGTGCATGCCAGGAAGCGGCGCGTGGTGGACAAGCTCCACAAGGGCACCCAGTACCTGCTGCGCAAGAACCAGGTCGACGTCTTCCACGGCGAGGCCCGCTTCCTCAGCAGCGGCGAAGTGGCCGTGTCCCTGGCCGACGGGTCGGAGACGGCGCTGCGGGGGAAGCACTTCATGATCGCCACCGGCTCCGCGCCGCGCAGCGTGCCCGGTATCGCCATAGACAACCGGCGCATCATCGACAGCACCGCGGCGCTGGGCCTGGAGGAAGTGCCGAGGGCCATCGCCATCCTCGGCGCCGGACCGGTGGGGGTGGAGATGGCCAGCCTCTTCCGCGCCTTCGGGTCAGAAGTGACGCTGGTTGAGCTGCTGCCGACGCTGCTGCCCCTGGAGGACGAGGAGATCGGCCGGCAGCTGCAGCGGTCCTTCGAGCGCCGCGGGATCAAGGTTCACACGGGGTCTACGGCGGACCGCGCCGAGTACCGCGACGACGGGTTGGTCATCACGCTGCGCAAGGGCGAGGAGACCACCGCCATCACCGCGGACTACCTGCTGGTGGCGGTGGGACGGGCCCCGGTCTACCAGGAGCTGGCTTTGGAGGAGGCAGGGGTGGTGGTCCAGCGGGGGGCGGTGGAGGTGGACGAGCACCTGCGCACCGCGACGCCGACCATCTTCGCCGTCGGGGACGTTCTGGGGCGGCCCTACCGCCTGGCGCACGTGGCCTCCGACGAGGCGGTCTACGTGGCCGAAACTATCGCTGGGGCCTCCCCGCCGCCCATCGACTACCAGGCCATCCCCCGGCCGACGTTCTCCATCCCCCAGGTGGCGACCATGGGGCTGAGCGAGAAACAGGCCAGGGATGCCGGCCGAGAGGTCAAGGTGGGGCGCTTCCCCTTCCAGGCCAACTCCAAGGCCACCATCGAGGACGCCACCGAGGGGCTGGTGAAGGTGGTCGCCGATGCCCGGGTGGGGGAGATTCTGGGCATACACATGGTCGGGTTCGGCGTCACGGAGCTGCTGGCAGAGGGGGTCGCCGTCAGGTCCCTGGAGGGGACCGTCCACGAGCTGGGCCGTGCGGTGCACTCGCACCCTACGCTGGCCGAGGCGCTGAAGGAAGCGGCCCTGGACGCCATGGGCCGCGCCATCCACATCTGAAGGGGGGCGTCGTGGCGGTGCACGAGACCAGGACTGCAGCCCTCCACACAGCGCTGGGCCTGAGCGACCAGGACGTCCTGGACATGTACTACTACATCGCTCTGGCCCGGGCGCTGGACGACCGCATGTGGGTCCTGCAGCGGGCGGGCAAGGCCATGTTCGTCATCTCCGGTCCCGGGCACGAGGGTTGCCAGGTTGGCGCCATGTGGGCGATGGACAAGCAACACGACTGGTTCGTGCCCTTCTACCGGTCGGTGGCCGCCTGCCTGGTCAAGGGGATGACGCCCAAGGATATGCTGCTGGGGCTGTTCGCCCGCGCCACCGACCCCAGCAGCGGCGGCCGCCAGATGCCCGGTCACTACAGCCACCCCCGTCTGAAGATTCTCTCCACGAGCAGCCCGGTGGGCACCCAGTACCCCCACGCTGTGGGCATCGCTTACGCGGCGAAGCTGCGCAAGACCGGCGAGATCACCATGGTGTCCATCGGCGACGGCGGCACCAGCCAGGGCGACTGGCACGAGTCGTTGAACTGGGCGGGGATCTACAAGCTCCCGGTCATCTTCGTCGTGGAGAATAACTTCTACGCGATCTCCGTGCCTTTGAGAAAACAGGTGGCCGGAGAAAACATCGCAGCCCGTGCCGCCGGGTACGGGATGCCGGGTGTTGTGGCGGATGGGAGCGACGTGCTCGAGTGCTACCGCGTGGCCAGGGAGGCTTACGAGCGGGCCAAGCGCGGGGAGGGCCCCACGCTCATCGAGTACCGGGTGCAGCGGCTGGGGTCGCACTCCAGCGACGACCAGCAGGAGCGCTACCGCCCCAGGGAGGAGATCGAGGCCGCCCGCCAGCGCGATCCCCTGTTGACATTCCGGGCGTATCTGGAGAGCGTCGGCCTGCTCACCGAGGAGCGCTATCAGGCCCTGATGGCCCGGATCAGGCGCGAGATCGACGAGGCCACCGACGCCGCCGAGGCCGAGCCGCTCCCCGACCCCGCCACCGCCCTGCGGCATCTCTTCGCTACCCAACACGACCCCGCGTTCTACCGTCCCGACGACCAGATCCCCGGGCCGCACCCCCCGCATCCCTGGCTGTCTTCCGGCTCCGGCCCGCAGGGGCTCGGACGAGGGGATGAGGGCGATGCCTGAGCTGCGCTACGTCGACGCCCTGAACCAGGCCCACCACGAGGAGATGGCCCGCGACGAGCGTGTGGTCGTCCTGGGGGAGGACGTGGGCCGCAAAGGCGGCGTCTTCGGCGTGACCGCCGGGCTGTACGAGGCGTTTGGGGAGGAGCGGGTGATCGACAGCCCGCTGGCGGAGTCCTCCATCGCCGGGGTGGCCATCGGCATGGCCGCCAACGGCCTGCTGCCCATCGCCGAGTTCCAGTTTGCCGACTTCATCCACCCGGCCTTCAACCAGATCGTCAGCGAGGCGGCGCGGATGCGCTACCGCTCCAACGGCAGCTACGGCTGCCCGGTGGTCTTCCGCGCGCCCTACGGCGGCTCCCACGGCACAGCCCTCTACCACTCCCAGTCCGTCGAGTCGTTGTACGCCCACGTCCCGGGGCTCAAGGTGGTGGCTCCATCCACTCCCTACGACGCCAAGGGCCTGCTCAAGAGCGCGGTGCGCGACCCCGACCCCGTCCTGTTCCTGGAGCACAAGCGCGCCTACCGCATCGTCCGCGGGGAGGTCCCCGAGGGCGATTACACGGTGCCCATCGGCCCCGCAGCGGTGCGCCGTCAGGGCAGCGACCTGTCCGTCTTCGCCTTCGGTTGGATGCTGCACGAGGCGCTGCGCGCGGCGGAGGCGGTGGCGGCCGAGGGCATCAGCGCCGAGGTTGTGGACCTGCGTTCGCTCAAGCCGCTGGACAAGGAGACCATTCTTGCGTCCGTGGCCAAGACCAACCGCGCGCTGATCATCTACGAGGACAACCGTTTCTGCGGCTACGGCGCCGAGATCGCCGCTCTGATCGCCGAGGAGGCCTTCGACAGCCTGGACGCTCCGGTGATGCGCCTGGCGGGGCCCGATGTGCCCGGCATCCCCTACAGCAAGCCGCTGGAGGAGTGGTTCTTCATCGACCAGGCCCGTATCGCCGCAGCGATGCGCCGGCTGGCGGCCTACTGAGCGGCCAGAACTCGGTCTGGTCCCAGTTGTGTAGAATGGGGCCATGACACCCGGGGGATACGGGCATGCCGGTTGAGATCACGCTGCCCCAACTGGGCGAGTCCACATTCGAGGGCACCATCGGCCGCTGGCTGAAGCAGCCCGGCGACCGGGTGGAACGGTTCGAGCCCCTGGTCGAGATCATCACCGACAAGGTCAACGTGGAGATGCCCTCGCCCTACGGCGGCGTCCTGAAGGAGATCCTGGTGGCTGAAGGTGAGACCAGGCGCGTGGGCACGCCCATCGCGCTCTTGGAAGTCGAAGCGGCCGAAGGCGCCGCGGTGGCAGCAGGTGAGGGCAGGGCCCCTGCGCCCCCCGGGGCCCCTGCGGTCCCCCCAGCCCCCGAGGCTCCGGAGGCTCCTTCACCCCCGGCGGCACCGCCGCCACCGCGCCAGGCCGGCGTCAGGCTCTCCCCGCTGGTGCGCCGCCTGGCAGAGGAGCACAACATTCCTCTGGCCGAGGTGGAGCAGCTCCGCGGCAGTGGAGCAGGCGGGCGGGTCACCAAGGAGGACCTGCAGAGGTACGTGGCCCAGCGGCAGGCCTTAGCGGCAGGCATCGCGCCCGCGGCCGCTGCTCCGCCCGCCGAGCCCTTGGCCGCCCCCCCGGCCGCCCCTGCGCCGGCCCCCCCTGCCGCTCCGGGCGACCAACTGCTCAAGCTCTCTCCGCTAAGGCGCACCATCGCCCAGCGCATGGCCCAGTCCAAGCGGGAGATCCCGCATGCGTACGGCGTGATCGAAGTGGACATGACCGAGGTCGTGCGCTGGCGCGAGGCATACAAGGACGAGTGGCGCGCCCGGCACGGGGTCGGCCTGACCTACACCGCCTTCTTCGTGCGCGCCGCGGCGGAGGCGCTGCGCGCCTTCCCCATCGTCAACTCCACCTGGACCGACGAGGGTATCCTGATTCGGGGACGGGTGAACATCGGCGTTGGCGTGGCCCTGGAGGACGGCCTGATCGTCCCTGTGATCAAGGACGCCGACCGGAAGTCGCTCCTGGGCCTGGCGCGGGACCTGGAGGACATCAGCCGGCGGGCCCGCGAGGGAAAGCTGACCCTCGAGGACGTCGAGGGCGGGACGTTTACCGTGACGAATCCCGGCATCTTCGGCTCCATCTGGTCGATGCCCATCATCCTCCCCGGCCAGGCGGCCATCCTGGCTACGGATGCCATCGTCAAGAGGCCCGTCGTGGTCCCCGCGGTTTCCGGCCGTTCGCCAGGCGAATCGCGCAAGCCGGCAGACGCCATCGCCATCCGCGCCATCATGCACCTGGGGCTCTCCTTCGACCACCGGGTCTTCGACGGCGCGGTCGCCGACCGGTTCCTCAATCACATCAAGAACCGGTTGGAAGGCTTCCGCGGCGGCGACTCCGCGGTCGCAGACCTGTAGGCATGGCCACGGTTCCCACCCTTGACGGCGCGCGCCGGCCTGAATGGCTCAAGGTCCGGCTGCCGGGGGGCGGCGCCTATCAGGACCTGGTGGGCATCATGCGCACGCAGACGCTGCACACCGTCTGCGAGGAGGCGCGCTGCCCCAACATCGGCGAGTGCTGGGGACGGCGCACCGCCACCTTCCTCATCCTGGGAAACCTGTGCACGCGCAACTGCGCCTACTGCGCCATCGCCCACGGCCTGCCCACCGAGCTGGACGTGCAGGAGCCCGAGCGCGTCGCCCGCGCTGTGGCGGCCATGGGGCTGCACCACGCCGTCATCACATCGGTGAACCGCGACGACCTGGCCGATGGCGGCGCCGGGATCTACGCGCAGACCATCCGCAGGATCCGCGAGATCCTCCCCGGCTGCACCGTGGAGGTGCTTATCCCCGACTTCAAGGGGGACGCCGCGGCGCTGCGCACCGTGCTGGATGCGGACCCGGAGATCCTCGGCCACAACATCGAGAGCGTCCGCCGGGTTTTCAAGATCGTGCGCCACGGCGGCAGCTACGACCGCTCCCTGGAGCTGCTGCGCCGGGTCAAGGAGTGGGGCTACACCTGCTTCACCAAGAGCGGGATCATCCTGGGCATGGGGGAGACCTGGGAGGAGCTGCTGCAGACCATGGACGACCTGCGGGCGGTGGACGTAGACGTGCTGACCCTGGGTCAGTACCTGCGCCCCGGCCCGGACTACCATCCCATCGGGCGGTACTACACCCCGGAGGAGTTCCGCACGCTGAGGGAAGAGGGCCTGCGCCGAGGGTTCAAGTACGTGGAGTCCGGGCCGCTGGTGCGCTCCTCCTACCACGCCGACGACCAGGCCCGGGCAGTGCTGGCCTACCGGAGCGGGCTGCGGGCAACACCCGTTTGACGGCACGGATTCCCCCGTGCGAGCATTGAGTCCGGAAGCCGTGCCAGCGCAGCGCGGCTCCTCTATTACCCCCTTTCAGATCGGGCACGGCACACGATAGCGGGAGGTGATCGTGATGAGGAGGCGGTCCCTGCTGGTCGCGGCTGTCGTCGTGGTGGTAGCAGCCGTCATCGTCGTGCTGGCCGTCCGCTCCCGGGCCCCGACGCCCGCGGTGATCCGGATCGGCCTGAATGCCGAGCTCACCGGAGGCATTCCGGTGGTGGGCGCGTCGTGCAAGAACGGCGCCGAGCTGGCCGTGGAGGAGGTCAACGCCGCCGGCGGGCTGGAGGTCGGCGGCCGGAAGTACCGGGTGGAGCTGCTGGTGGAGGACAACGAGGACAAGGCCGAGTCCGCCGCCGCCGCGGCCCACAAACTGAACACCGCCGGCGTGCTGCTCATGATCGGGCCCAACGCCAGCCGGAACGCCATCCCTGCGGCGGAGGTGGCCGAGTCGGCCAAGCTCCCCATGATCAGCCCCTGGTCCACGGCGGTGAAGACCACCATCGACGCGGCCACCGGCCAGCCCAAGAAGTTCGTATTCCGGGCCGCCTTCATCGATGACTTCCAGGGGGTGGTGGCGGCCAAGTTCGCGCTGCAGGAGTTGAAGACCACCAGGCCCGCGGTGCTCTACGACGTGGCCTCCGAGTACAACAAGGGCATCGCCGAGGTGTACAAGAAGACCATCGAGGCCGCCGGCGTCTCCGTGGTGGCCTTCGAGACGTACACCACCGGCGACAAGGACTTCTCCTCGCAGCTCACCAAGATCCGCGCGGCGGGCGCAGACTCCCTCTTCCTGCCCAACTACTACAGCGAGGTGCCTCTGCAGGTGCAGCAGGCACGGCGCCTGGGCTTCACCGGCGTCATCTTCGGCAGCGACTCCTGGGGCAACCTGGAGCTGATCACGCTGTGCGGCAAGGAGTGCGAGGGGCTGTACTTCACCACGCACTACGCCACCGACATCGCCACGCCCAAGGCCCAGGCCTTCATCAAGGCCTACGAGAGCAAGTACGGCAAGACCCCCGATGACGTGGCGGCGCTGACCTACGACTCCTTCGGCCTGGCCTTTCAGGCCATCCGCGCCGCGGGGCGGGTGGACCGTCAGGCGGTGCGGGACGCGCTGGCCGGCATCACCCAGTACGAGGGGGTGACCGGCGTGATGCAGTTCAAGGGGACCGGGGATCCGGTAAAGAGCGCGGTGATCATCCAGATCAAGGAGGGCAAGTTCCGCTACCACTCCACCGCGCAACCCTGAGGGAAGAGGCGGGGGCTCCACCGTCAGGTTGCGGCCGGGCGGGGAGCCCCCCGCGGGGAACGTGAGCGGGCGCCGTGGGCCTGGCCGTCCAGTACCTCCTCAACGCCCTGCAGGTGGGCAGCGTCTACGCGCTGATCGCCCTGGGCTACACCATGGTCTACGGCATCCTCACCATGATCAACTTTGCCCACGGGGACATCTTCATGGTCAGCACCTACATTGCGTTCTTCGTGGGGGTGGCGCTGCTGGGGTCGGCGCTGCAGTTGGGGGCGGTCCCTGTCTTCCTGGCCACAATGCTGGCGGCGGTGCTGGGGACGGCGACGCTGGCGGCGGTGATCGAGCGAGTGGCCTACAAGCCCCTGCGCCAGGCGCCGCGGGTCTCCGCGGTAATCACCGCCCTGGGCGTGGGGCTCTTCCTGGAGAACTTCACCCTGGCCACCATCGGACCCGAGCCGCGGTTCCTCCCTCCCCTGGTACCCGTGGGGCGGATCGTCCTGGGCGGCGTGGTCATCTCCACCGTCCAGGCTCAGACCATCGTCCTCTCGGCGCTGGTGATGCTGCTCCTGGACACCATCGTGCGCAGGACCATGACGGGGATGGCCATGCGCGCGGTCTCCTGGGACAAGTTCACCGCACCCCTCATGGGCGTCCCGGTGGACCGTATCATCACCCTGACCTTCGCCCTGGGGGCTTCCATCGCCGCCGTGGGCGGGGTGCTCTACGGCATGGCCTACACCATCGACCCCTACATGGGCATCCGCATCGGCTGGTGGGCGTTCATCTCCGCGGTCGTCGGAGGCATCGGGAATATCCGCGGGGCGATGATCGGCGGCTACATCCTGGGGGCCGTGGAGATCTTCACCCCCATCCTCCTGCCGTCGACCTACCGCGACTTCGTCGCCTTCTCCCTGCTTTTGGTCTTCCTCATCTTCCGCCCGACGGGCATCCTGGGCCGTCCGGTGGCCATGAAGGTGTGAGGGCCGGTGCGGCGCTGGCGCGGCTTCCTCATCGCCCTGGCCTTCCTGCCGCTGGCGGTGCTCCTGCCGCGGTGGGGGCTGCTCAACCTCTACCAGCAGCAGGTCCTCATGTACGTGGGGATCAACATCATCCTCACCGCCAGCCTGAACCTGGTCAACGGGTACATGGGGGAGTTCTCCGTGGGGCACGCGGCCTTCATGGCCGTGGGGGCCTACGGGGCTTCTCTGATGACCTTGTGGGTCTTCCCCCGGGAGTGGGGGCCGCTGGTCTTCCCGCTGGCCGTGGTCGCCGGCGGCCTGGCCGCATCGCTGGCGGGCCTGGTGGTGGCCATCCCCTCGTTCAAGACCCGTGGCGACTACCTGGCCATCGTCACCCTGGCCTTCAACATGATCGTGAAGAGCGTGCTGGAGAACATCGACGCCGTGGGCGGACCGCGGGGCCTGATGGGCATGTCCCGGCTGACCAGCGTGGCCTGGGTGTACATCTGGGTGCTGCTCACCCTGTTCGTCCTGCGCAACTACATCTACTCCAACTACGGCCGGGGAACTCAGGCCATCCGCGAGGACGAGACCGCCGCGGCGCTGGTCAGCGTGAACACCCGCCAGGTCAAGGTCATGACCTTCATGCTCTCCTCGTTCTTCGCCGGGGTGGCCGGCGGACTGTTCGCCCACGTCCTGCAATTCATCAACCCCCGCTCCTTCGGCATCCTGAAGTCCACGGACGTCCTGGTCATGGTCTACCTGGGGGGGATCGGCAGCCTCACCGGGTCTGTGCTCGGCGCCACGACCTTCACCGTGGTCCTGGAGCTGCTGCGGCCGCTGCAGGTATGGCGGTGGGTAATCGGACCGCTGCTGCTGGTGCTGCTCATGATCTTCCGGCCGCGGGGGATGATGGGACTGAGGGAGTTGAAGCTTCTCGTGCCTCCGGAGGAGCGTCCGGAGGGAATCCGGGCGGCTCTGGCGTCGGCTGGTGCGGACCCTGCACGGAGAGCAGGGGGAGGGGTGCCTGCTGGCGGGGACCGGCCGCTGCTGGCCGTGCGGGGGCTGACCCACTACTTCGACGGGCTTCGCGCGGTCTGGGACTTCAACCTGGAAGTCTTCCCGGGAGAGATCATCGGTATCATCGGGCCCAACGGCGCAGGCAAGACCACGGTGTTCAACCTGATTACCGGGGTCTACCGGCCCACGGCGGGAAGCGTGCTCTTCCGGGGTCAGGAACTGGTGGGCCGGCCAGCCCACGAGATCATCCGCAGCGGAATTGCCCGGACCTTCCAGACCATCCGGCTGTTCAAGGACCTCTCCGTGCTGGACAACGTACGGATCGCCCGCTATGCCCGCGTACGCTACTCTCTGTGGGCCGCCGCGCTGGGCACAGCCGCCGCCCGGCGTGAGGAGGAGGAGATCCGCCGTGGGGCGCTGGAGCTGCTGGAGCTGTTCCACCTCGGCCGCTACGCCGACGCCCCGGCCCGCGGCCTTCCCTACGGGGAGCAGCGCCGACTGGAGATCGCCCGCGCCCTGGCCTGTGAGCCCGTCCTGCTCCTGCTGGACGAGCCGGCGGCCGGGATGAACCCCAGTGAGATCGACGCTTTGCTGGACCACATCCGCTGGGTGCGGGAGCATTTCGGGCTCACCGTGGTCCTGATCGAGCACCAGATGCGTGTGGTCATGGGGATCTGCGAGCGCATCACCGTGCTGGACTTCGGGGCGACCATCGCCGAGGGCTCCCCCGCGGAGATCCAGCGCCACCCCCGGGTGATCGAGGCCTACCTGGGCGAGGCGGTGGTGGCCTGATGGGCGCCGCATCCCCGCTGCTGGCGGTGGAGGACCTGTGGGTCTCGTACGGTAACATCCGTGCCGTCCAGGGCATCTCCCTGAGGGTCGAGGAGGGGCAGGTCGTCACCCTCATCGGAGCCAACGGCGCCGGCAAGTCCAGCACGCTGCGCGCCATCTCCGGGCTGGTGTCCGTCGAACGGGGACGCATCGTCTACGCCGGATCGGACCTGAAGGGCGTGCCGCCCCACCGCATCGTCGAGCTGGGCATCGCCCACGTCCCCGAAGGTCGGGGCATCTTTGCCAACCTCACCGTCCTGGAGAACCTGCGGCTGGCCACATGGGGACGAAGGGATCCGGCGGGGGTCGCCGCCGACCTGGAGCGGGTCTTCACCATCCTCCCCAGGCTGGCCGAACGGCGGCACCAACTGGCGGCCACCCTCTCGGGCGGGGAGCAGCAGATGCTGGCCCTGGGCCGGGCGCTGATGCGCCGCGCCAGGCTCATGCTCCTGGACGAGCCGTCCATGGGGCTGGCGCCGGTGCTGGTGCGCAACATCTTCGACGTCCTGATCCAGATCAGCGCCGGGGGCACCACGATCCTCCTCGTGGAGCAAAACGCCCACATGGCGCTGCGGGTGGCGCACTACGCTTACGTGCTGGAGACCGGTACCATTGCCCTGGAGGGGCCGCCTGCGCAACTGGTTGCCGATGAGCGGGTGCGCAGGGCCTACCTGGGTGGCTGAACCGCGGCGAAAGGGGCGTGAACGGTGTCAGGGCTCGCCTACGTGAACGGCACCATCACCAGCATCGAGGAGGCCCGCGTCCCGGTCGAGGACCGCGGGCTGCAGTTCGGGGACAGCGTGTACGAGGTCGTGCACTGTGAGCGCGGCAGGTACTTTCGCCTCGGGCCCCACCTGGAGCGTCTGGCCCGCAGCCTGCAGGCCATCGAGCTGGCGCCGCCGCTGCCGCTGGGGGAGATCGCCGCAGAGGCGCAGCGGTTGCTTTCCGTCTCCGGCCTGAGCGAGGGCGTCCTCTACATCCAGATCACGCGAGGGACCGCCCCGCGGCAGCACGCCTTCCCCCGGGAGGCGCGGCCCACGCTGATCATGACCCTGCGGGAGGCTCCGCCGGCGGATGCGGCCCTGGCGGCCCGGGGAGCACGCCTCATCACCCAGCCGGACCTGCGCTGGGCTCGCTGTGACATCAAGACCACCGCGCTGCTGGCCAACGTCCTGGCGCGGGAGCAGGCGGCGCGGGCGGGAGCGGACGAGGCGCTGCTGTACAGGCCGGAGGGGACCATCACCGAATGCACGGCGGCCAATTTCTTCGCCGTCATCGACGGGGTGGTGCGCACCCATCCTGCGGACAACCGGATCCTGCAGGGGGTGACCCGCGCCGCAGTGCTGGAACTCTGCCGCTCTCTGGAAATCGAGTGCCGCGAGGTGGCGCTGCACCTGAGCGACCTGGCGGCGGCGGCGGAGGCGTTCATCACGGGCACCGGGATCGAGATCCTGCCGGTGGGGCAGATCGACCAGGAGTGGCGCCGCGCACCGGGGCCGGTGACCGCCAGGCTGCGACAGGCCTACCGGGAGCTGGTGCAGAGGGAAACAGGGCAGCGGTAGCACAGAGGCCGGGTGCCGGGAGTCGTTCCTTGACAGGGCTTTTGGGCCTCTGTCATTGTAGACTCTGCGAAAGATGAGCACCGATGTAAGGAATCGCCATGCTCCACTGCTCTCCCGGGAGCAGTTGGACCGCTACTCCCGCCAGATCATCCTGCAGGAGGTCGGCCTGGGTGGGCAGCGGCGCCTCCTGGAGAGCCGTGTCCTGGTGGTGGGCGCGGGGGGGCTGGGCAGCCCGGCCGCGTTCTACCTGGCGGCGGCCGGCGTGGGCACCATCGGCATCGTCGACGGGGACCGCGTCGAGCTCAACAACCTGCACCGTCAGATCTTGCACACTACGGCGGACCTGGGCAAGCCCAAGACCCAGTCCGCCGGCCGCACGTTGCAGGCCCTCAACACGGATGTGCGGGTCATCCCGTTCCAGACCACGCTCACCTCGGAGAACGCCCTGGAGATCATCCGGGACTTCGACCTGGTCGTCAACGGCAGCGACAACTTCCCCACCCGCTACCTGGTCAACGACGCCTGCGTCTTCCTGCGCAAGCCCCTGATCGACGCCAGCATCCTGAGGTGGGAGGGGCAGGCGACCACGTTTCTGCCCGGGCGCGGGTGCTACCGCTGCCTCTTCCCCACGCCGCCGCCTCCGGGTGTCGTCCCCTCCTGCGCCGAGGGCGGAATCCTGGGGGCGCTGGCCGGCTTCATGGGCGCGCTGCAGGCCACCGAGGCGGTGAAGGTGCTGCTGGGACACGGGCGGACGCTGGTCAACCGCCTCCTCCTCTTCGACGCGCTGGAGAACGAGTTCCGCGTGGTCCGCTGGGCGCGCAACCCCCACTGCCCGGTCTGCGGCGACCACCCCACCATCACGGAGCTCATCGACTACGAGGCCTTCTGCGGCCTGCCGGGCCGGCACGCCGCGGCGGCCGGCGACGGCGAGGTGGTCCCGGAGGTCGAGCCCGAGGAGGCCTACCGCCTGATGCGGGAAGGGGCGCAGCTCATCGACGTGCGAGAGCCATGGGAGTGGGCGCTGGCCCGCATCCCCGGGGCTGTGCTCATCCCCAAGGGGGAGGTGCCGCAGCGGCTGACGGAGATCGACCCGCAGCGGCCGGTCCTCGTCCACTGCGCCGTCGGCTCGCGCAGCGCGGAGGTGGTCCGGCTGCTTAGCGGCGCCGGGTACAGGGCGGCGCTGAACGTCCGCGGCGGTATCATTGAGTGGATGAACCAGCAGCTTCCCGTGGAGACGGGGGACGGGTAGCCCCGTTTGCGCCAGGCGGTCCTGAAATCCCCGCGCGTGATCACCATTGAGGAGCGGCCGGTGCCGCGTCCTGGCCCGGGCGAGGTGCTGCTGCGCGTGCGCGCCGCGCTCACCTGCGGCACCGACCTGAAGACCTACCGCCGCGGCCACCCCCGCCTGCCGGCGGGTCCCTTCGGGCACGAGTGCGCTGGCGACGTGGTGGCCGCCGGGCCCGGCGTAGAGGAGGTGGCCCCCGGTGACGCCGTGATGCTGGTTCCCACCGCACCATGCGGCGGTTGCCGCGCCTGCCTCGCCGGCGCGGAGAACCACTGCGAGCGCCTATTCCGGGACATCGTCTTGGGCGCCTACGCCGACTACCTGTTGATCTCCCCTCCGGTGGTCGCCCGCCACCTGCTGCCCAAGCCGGCGGGCCTCTCCTACATCGAGGCGGCATTCCTCGAGCCGCTGGCATGCGTGCTGCACGGGTGGCGGCGGCTGGGGCTGTCCGCCCCCTCCACCGTGGCCGTGGTCGGGCTTGGGGCCATCGGCCTGCTGCAGGTGCTGACCGGCCGCGTCCTCGGCCACCGCATCGCCGCTGTGGGACGCCGGCCGGAGCGGCTGCGGCTGGCAGCGGCGCTGGGCGCGGCGCCGGTGGAGATCGAGCAGGGGGAGATCCCCCTGCAGGTGGAGGAGGCGCTGGGGAGGCGCCCCGACGTGGTCGTGGAGTCCACGGGGACCGACCACATCTGGGAGCAGGCCCCCGAGTGGGTCCGCCCCGGCGGGAAGGTCCTGCTCTTCGGCGGGCTGGCCGGCGGCAGTCGCGTCACCTTCGACGCCGCGCTGCTGCACTACGGCGAGGTGGACCTTGTCAGCGCCTTCCACTACACGCCCGCCGACGTCACCGAGGCCTACCACTGGCTCGCCGGGCGGCGCATCGACGTCCGGCCCATCATCAGCGCCGTCCGGCCCCTGGACGAGATCGTCGGAGTCTTCCAGGAGCTCGACCGCGGCGGTCCGGTGAAGGTGGCCATCATGCCCGAGGCGGCGGAGTGGTGCTGACGCTGCCCTCCGTCACGCGCGCCGCCGTCTTCCACGCCCCGGACGACATCCGGCTGGAGATCTTGCCGCTACGCGCCCCAGGGCCGAGGGAGGTGCTGGTGCGCATCCGGGCCTGCGGGCTATGCAGCAGCGAGACGCTGGCCTGGTACATGCGACGCAAGGCTCCTCTGGTGCTGGGGCACGAGCCGGTGGGCGAGGTGGTGGCTGCCGGCGAGGAGGCCTCGGCCGGGGCGGGTGTGGCGCTCGAACCGGGCACCCGGGTCTTCATCCACCACCACGCGCCCTGCCTGCGCTGCCGCGCCTGCCGCCGGGGTCAGTATGTGCACTGCCAGACCTGGCGGCGCACGCGTCTTGTACCCGGCGGCCTGTGTGACCACGCGCTGGTCCCTGGGGAGATCGCTGGCGCGGACATGCTGGCCCTGCCACCGGAGGTCAGCGACGACGCGGGGATCTTCGTCGAGCCGCTGGCCTGCGTGATCAAGTCCCTTCGCCGCGCCCGCCTGCAGCCGGGGGACCGCGTGGCCGTGGTCGGCCTGGGGGTGATGGGCCTGCTGCACGTCCTGCTGGCCCGCCGGCTGCCCGTCGAGCGGGTGGTGGGAGCGGACCTGCTGGAGGAGCGGCTTGCCGCGGCCCGTGCCGCCGGAGCCGACGAGGCTGTGCCGGCGGCCGAGGTGCGCGAGGCGACAGAGGGGGGCGCGGACGTGGTATTCGTCACGCCGGCCTCGCTGCAGGCGGTGCGGTTGGGCTACGAATGCGTGGCTCCAGGCGGCCGGCTGGTGATCTTCTCCCCCCTCCCCCCGGAGGAGCACTGGCCGCTACCGCTGCACGACCTGTTCTTTCGCGAGGTGGAGGTCGTACCCACGTACTCCGCCGGCCCGGAAGACACTCGGGAGGCGCTAAGCGCCATCGCTGGAGGACTGCCGGTGGAGTCCCTGATCTCGCACCGGCTGGGGCTGGACCAGGTCGCCGAGGGCTACCGGCTGGTGGCGGCGGGCCGGGCGTTGAAGGTGGTGGTGCGTCCATGACGAGGCCCGCGGCTCCACTCCCTGCCTCCTCGTGCGAGGTCCCCGAGACCGAACTCCGCCCCCTGCGTCGCCTGCGGCGGTTCGACCCGGCGACGTTCTCCTGGGAGGGGGTGCCGCAGCAGGCGTACAAGCCCGCGGTGGACAGCGCGCTGGCCTGGGAGGGCGTGGTACGCCACGTCCTGGTGGGTGCCTCCGCGGAGCCCGTCGCCTTCCACCTGCGCTACTTCGAGATCGCCCCCCGGGGGTTCAGCAGCCTGGAGCTACACAACCACGCCCACGCGGTCCTGGTGCTGCGCGGGCGCGGCCGGGTGCGGGTGGGGATGGAGACCTTCGAGGTGCAGCCCTTCGACCTGGTCTACGTGCCTCCGGAGGAGGCGCACCAGTTCCAGAACCCCGACCCGCATGAGCCCTTCGGGTTCCTGTGCTCCGTGGACGCGCAACGCGACCCGCCCCGTCCGGTTGACGAACCCGGGACGTAAGCTAGACAAGCAAACGCAACTTGACTATTCTGGTCATGAATTTCTAGCGCCGGCAAAGAGGACCGGGGTGAATCCGTGCGTCAGGCGTCGATAGCGTCCTTGAAGGCCAGGCTGAGTGAGTACCTGGACGCCGTGAAGGCGGGGGAGGAGATCGTGGTGACCGAGCGTGGGCGTCCCATCGCCCGGCTGGCGCCGGTGGAGGCCCCGGCGAAGCAGGAGTCCCATCTTGCCATGCTGCTCCGCGCCGGCCTTGCTCGACCGCCGCGGCGGCGGCTGCCGGCCGCCTTCCTCCGCCAGCGCGGCCCGGCGGACCCCGAGGGAAGAGGTCTGACCGCGCTGCTCCAGGAGCGCGCCGAGGACCGGTGAAGTTCTGGGACGCATCGGCGCTGGTCCTCCTGTGCCTGGAGCAGCCGTCCTCGTCTGCCGCCCGGGCGCTTCTGGCGGAGGACAGGAGCATGGTCGTCTGGTGGGGGTCGCTCGTCGAGTGCTGGTCGGCGTTTGCGCGGCTGCGGCGCGAAGGCGTGCTTGTGCCCCAGCGGGAGGAGACGGCGCGGCGGATGCTGCAGGTCCTGCAGGACGCGTGGGTGGAGATCACACCGGGTGAGGAGGTGCGGCGGCAGGCAGGCAGGCTGCTGCGACTCCACGCGCTTCACGCATCCGACGCGCTGCAGCTGGCTGCGGCGCTGCTGTGGGCGGGGACTCCCCCCGGGGGGGAGATCGTCGTCTTCGACCATCGCCTGGCGGTGGCGGCGCGTCTGGAAGGGCTCACGCCGCGCCCCTGATGCGCTCCCGCCCATCTTTGTCAGCCCTCCCCGTCTTTGCTGGGGGCCCGTCGAGCCATAAGTAAGTAACGGTTACCGAGGGCCGGATCGTCGCGCCATATTCCCTGTTACCGAGGGCGCAGCCCCTTTGAGGCCCTTGCCCACGACGACGGCAATCTCGAAGATCTCCTGAATGTCCCGGATCATCGCTCGCCCGACTTTGGTGATGGGACGGGGACTCTGGCGACGATTGATGATCCGGAAGAGCTGGTCGAGCTTCCGGTCGATGGCTTCGGCGAGCGCAAACGGGTCCAGCCTGGCCCGGGAGGGCCTGGGGGGCGACTTTTTGGCCGGGTCGCCCTGGCCGGAGGCCATGAGGCGATCCAGCGCGATGCGCGGGGTTGACACGAAAGGGGAGATGGGCGACAATGTAGGATGATTAATGTCGGACAACAGATCTCAATCAAAGCCCTCCGCCAGAAGCATGGCCGCAGCTACTGTTCCGCTGATCCGGCGCGACCGGCGCCCCCTGCGGGAGGTGGTGCGGGAGGACCTGCGTTCCCTCATCAGCGCCGGCCGCTTCGCCCCGGGCGAGAAGCTCCCCGCAGAGCCCGAGCTGGCCGAGATACTCGGGGTCAGCCGCGGCACCCTGCGCGAGGCGGTGCGGGCCCTGGAGCTGGAGGGCCGGCTCACCCACCGCCGGGGCGTAGGCACATTCGTCGCCAGCCTACCCTTCCTGCGCAACAACCTGGACACCAACTTTGGGGTGACACAGCTCATCGAGTCCATGGGGCTTCGCCCGGGGATCCGCTGGATGGACGTCCGCCAGGAAGCCGCCGGCCAGTCCGTGGCCTCCCGTCTGGCCGTCGAGCCCACCGACCCCGTGGTCATCGTGGAGCGGGTGCGGACGGCCGACGACAGGCCGGTCGTCTACTCCCTGGACATCATGCCGCGGCGAATTGCCCAACACCCCGTGGACCTGGGCGACCAGCAGTCCATCTACGCCTACCTGCGCGACCGCTGCGGGCTCACGGTGCAGTACGGTGTGGCCCGCTTGGCCCCGGCCGTGGCCGACAGGCGGATCGCCCGGCTCCTGGGCGTCCGCCCCGGGTCCCTGCTCCTGGTCATCGACCAGGTGGACTACACGGCGGAGGGACAGCCCGTCCTCTACTCCCTGGAGTACCACCTCTCCGACGCCTTCGAGATCACCGTATTCCGCAAAGGCCCCGGCCCTGGTTCGCTGCCGGCAAGGGAGGGATAGCCGTGCACCCGGGCAAGGCGTTCCGTCTGAAGCGCGTCCTCGACCCCGCCACCCAGACTTCGGTGATCGTCGCCCTCGACCACGGCATGACCTCGCCCACATTCCTGCCGCCGCTGGCGGAGATGCGGGCGCGCACCCGCGAGGCGGTCAGGGGCGGGGCCAACGTCATCATGATGAGCAAGGGCTACGCCCGCCGCACCGTCGAGGAGTTCCGCGGCGACATGTCCCTGGCTCTGCTGCTCACCGCCTCGGCCGCGGGCAGCCCGGTCCCCAATCAGGTGGTGGAGGTCGCCACGGTGGAGGAAGCGACCTGCCTGGGCGCAGACGCAGTGGTCACATTCGTCGCCCTGAGCACTACGGACGAGGCGAAGATGATCAATCTGGTCAGCCGCGTCGGCGAGGCCTGCGAGCGCCTGGGCCTGGTCTACATCGCCGAGGCGGAATTCCCCACCACCTACCGGCGGGTGGAGGAGCTGACCGATGAGTACGGCCTGGACTACCTGCTGCGCAACGCCCGCCTCTGCGCCGAACTGGGGGCCGACATCATAAAGAGCAATTGGCCGGGCAGCGCGGAAGGGTTTGCCCGCATCGTGGAGGCTACGGGCCTGCCCACGGTGCTTGCCGGCGGGCCGCGCATCTCCGACGGAGAGCTGCTGTGGCGCATCGAGCAGGCCATGCGCGTGGGTGCGGTGGGCTGCTCCGTGGGGCGGAACGTCTTTACCCACGAGCATCCTGAAGCAATGACCCGGGCGCTGGTGCGCGTGATCCGCGAGCGGTGGAGCGCAGCGGACGCGCTGGCGGAACTGGAGGGGAGCCTTCAGGAGCGTCGGGCACGCAGGGCCGTGTCGGAATCCGGTGATGGTACGTAGAGAGGTGGCAAGGCTCCCGCGGCCGGGGATGGAGGCAACCGATGCGTAATGCCCCCTGGGGTGGCTACCGTTGGTTGATCCCCGTGCTCGCTCTGATCGCTGTTATTGAGTTGATCCCATTCGCAATCATGACTTGGTATAGCGTGCTGGGGTTGAGCTACACCGATCCGACGTTGAAGGGGCAGTACGTCGGACTGGACAACTACCGCCAGGCGCTCGGTGATCCCGAGCTGGGACACAGCCTGCTGGTCACGGCAAAGGTGATGCTGGCGTTGCCACTGGAGTTCGCCCTGGGCTTGGGTCTGGCGCTTGCTCTCTCCCAGCATCTCACCCTTAAGAAGTATGTCCTGCCGATTATGGTGATCCCGATGATCCTTCCTCCCGTCGTCGTAGGATTGGCTGGGGCCCTGAACTTGAATGCGGATTTCGGCCTCATCGGTATCGCGTTGCGCCAGCTGGGGTGGGTATCGACAACCCCTCTGGGGGACTACCGGCTTGCCCTGCCAGCCATCATTCTTGTGGACGTATGGCAGTGGACCCCTTTCCTGAGCCTCATATTCCTGGCGGCGCTGCTCTCCTTCCCCAAGGAGCCCTACGAAGCCGCTCGCGTTGATGGAGCCAGTTCCTGGCAGATCTTCCGTCGTGTTACCTTGCCACTCATGCGCCCTATCTTCGTTGTAGCATTCTTGCTGCGCTTCACGGATTTGTTCAAGATCTTCGACACTATCTTCATCATGACTGGCGGAGGCCCTGGGGCGGCGACCGAAGTCTTGAACCTCCTGGCCTACAAGATCAATTTCCGCTTCTGGAATATTGGCTATGGGGCCGCAGTGGTCATGCTGCTGTACATCGTTAGCTTCCTGGTCTCATTCATCTTTGTGAAGGTAACAGCACCGGTGAGGGGAACGTAGGAGGACGACGGTGCGCGAGGATACCACCTTGCGGGTCGCCCTGGAGAAACCAGCCGTCGTGCCAGCGGTGGCATACCGGAGGATGCAGAAGCTGCTAAGCACATTCCGCATCGCCTCGATCTTGGGGGCCACCGTGGTTAGTGCGGTTCCCTTCCTCTGGCTGGTAGTGACAGGATTCAAGTACCGGACTGACATTATGAGCCCGGTACCGCGCCTTTTCTTTACCCCGACACTCTCTAACTTTCACGAAGCGTTTATCGAGGGGGCGTTCTTAAGGTATCTGTGGAACTCGCTGGTCGTCGCTCTTGGCACCGTGGCCCTGTGCCTCGTCACGGGGGTGCCGGCGGCATACGCATTCTCACGTTTCCGCGTCTTCGGGGCAAAGCATCTCTTCTTCTTCATCCTGACGACCCGTATGGCGCCCGGGGTGGCATTTGCGCTCCCACTGTACATTCTGTTCGACAAGCTGCGGCTGCTGGGAAGCATCCCAGGGGTTGTATTGGCACACACCACCTTTAACCTGGCTCTGGTCATTTACCTGATGAAGGCGCTGTTTGACGAGGTTCCGCGGGAAATTGACCACGCCGCCCTCGTGGATGGTTACTCCGAGTGGGAGACCTTTACGCGGGTTATTGTACCTGTGGCGAAGCCGGCCATCGCCGCAACAGCGCTCCTTGCTTTCATCTTCTCCTGGAACGAATTCCTTTTCGCCCTGATCTTAGGCGGCGAGGCGGGACGCACACTGCCCGCGGCCTTTCCCGGCTTGGTCACAGCCCTGGGAACATACTGGGGCCAGCTGGCCGCTGCCTCGGCTGTAGTGTCGATACCGGTGATTGTGCTGGCGACGCTCGTGCAGGGCTACCTGGTTCGGGGGCTCACCCTCGGAGCGGTGAAAGGGTAAGGACTGAGGAGGGGACGGCCATGGAATTCGGGGACACCGTATTCTACGTTATCCTGAGCCTCGTCCTGATTCTCCTTTTCTGGCTGAAGTTCGTCGAAGCCTACATCCCGCTCTGGGGAGCTTGGGTCGTTTGGGGAATCCTTGCCACTTACCTCATCTCCCGGTATGAGGGCATTCAGAGGCGGTGGGGGCGTCCACGCAATGGCTGACGTGCGCCTCGACCATGTCCATAAGTACTACGGCAGAGTAAGGGCGGTTGAGGATCTCACACTGGAGGTCCGCGACCAGGAACTGTTCTTCCTCCTGGGCCCCTCCGGATGCGGGAAGTCCAGCACTATGCGTATGATTGCGGGTCTGGAGGTGATTACGCGCGGCGACATCTACATCGGAGAAACGCGGGTCAATGATCTGGAGCCTCAACAGCGAAATGTGGCGATGGTCTTCGAGAACTACGCACTCTACTCATATCTCACCGCGTATGAGAACATTGCCTTTCCTCTAAGGGTGCGTGGCATGGCCCCGGCAGAGGTCGATCGTCGCGTGCGGGAGATGGCCGAACTGTTGGAGCTCACCCAGGTGCTTTCGCAGAACGTGCGGTTTCTCAGTGGAGGACAGCAGCAACGTGTAGGCGTCGCCCGGGCGCTCGTGCGCCGGCCATCAGTCTTGCTGTTGGACGAGCCCATTTCCCACCTTGAAATGGAGCTGCGAGCGCGCATGCGCATCGAGCTCAAGCGGATGCAACGGGAGCTCGCGGTGACGGCAATCTACGTCACGCATGATCAGGCGGAAGCTATGGCCATGGCAGATCGGATCGGGGTGATGAATCTCGGCCGTCTGCAGCAAGTCGGCACTCCGGACGAAATTTACCGGCACCCCGCCAATCTGTTCGTCGCCGGGTTTGTTGGAGAGCCGCCGATGAACTTTCTAGCTGGTCGCCTGCTCCGAGACGACGGAGGTATGGTGGCCAGTGTGGGGGGGTTGCGTATTCCACTGCCGGCGGGCGTGGCAACCAGTCTGGGGAGGGTACCTGCCCAGGCGGAGGTTGTGGTCGGGCTGCGGCCTACGGCACTGGAGCTCTTCGCTGCACCACCGCGTGACGGCGCTGCGGCTGGGCAGATTCGATTCCTCGAGCGGCGCGGCGATACCCAGATTGCCACGGTGGCTCTGGGGGATACCATGGTGCTCGCTGAGGTTCCCGTTGCTCTCCGCTTTCGCGAGGGGGATCAGGTCTGGGTCGGCGCTTCTCCTTCTGACCTCCACCTGTTCGACCCGCGGACAGAGACGAACCTCCTGGGAGCCGGATGATGGTGCACGCGCTGGAGTTTGAGCGTGTCCTGAAACGCTTTGGCGGGAAGTCTGCGATCAAGGAGCTGAGCTTCACCTGTGCCGATGGCGAGCTGCTGGTCCTCTTCGGCCCCTCCGGGGCCGGGAAGACGACGACGATCCTTCTGGCCGCGGGTCTCCAGGAAGCCACGGCGGGCACTATCCGCATCCGGGGGCGGGTGGTTAACAAGGTGGAACCGCGGCACCGGGACGTCGCCGTCGCGTTTGAATCATACGCGCTTTATCCACATCTCACCGTGCGTGAGAATATTATCTTCCCCCTTATTTCTCCTGTGCGCACCCCGCGCCTACCAACAGCAGACATGCGGCGACGAGTGCAGGATGTCGCGGATGTTCTGCAGATCGCCGAGTTGCTTGATAGGGCTCCCGGTCAGCTCTCCGGCGGCCAGCGACAGCGTGTTGCTTTGGCACGGGCGCTCGTGCGTTCCCCCGCTCTCTACCTGCTCGATGAACCCATCGCCCATCTTGATGCCAAGCTGCGGCACCTTATCCGTGGCGAACTGCGTCGGTTCCAGCGGGAACGTGGGATTGCCACAGTCCTGGCCACGCCGGACCAGCTTGAGGCGATCGCCTTGGGCGACCGGATTGCGGTCATCCGCGCTGGCGAGCTGCAGCAGATCGGCACGCCCGACGAGCTTCTCACGGAGCCGGCCAACGAGTTTGTCGCTGCCTCGTTGGGCGATCCGCCCATGAGCATTGTGGACAGCACTCTCGAACGCCTCGGTGACGACCTGGTGGTGCGGTGGGGCGGCAAACCTCTGCCGCTGGACCCACCGACTCGGCGACGCGTAGCCGCCGGCCCGTGGCGTCCCCGGGTGCGCGTCGGTGTGCGGCCCTGGGAGGTCACGGCTTTGGGCGTCCCGGTTGAGGGCGCAGTGCCCGCCACCGTGCAGATCACCGAGCCATTTGGGAAGTGGTCGGTCGTTACGGTACGTGTCGATGGCAGCGAGGCCAAGGTGCGGGTGCCTCCAGAGATAGTCTACCCCATGGGAACTCGGATCTGGCTGAAGCTTCGTCCCACGAGGCTCTACCTGTTCGATCCCGATACAGGCCGGGCGATCTGACGGCCGGCGGGGCCGAGCCTGCGGGGCGAGGAGCGGGCAATTGCGGGAGCTTCTTACGGGAGGTGGATAGACAGATGAGACGATGGTGGGTAGTGACCGCTGTCCTGGTCTTGACGATCGGCGCGCAGTCCACTCGAATTGCAAGCCAGCCTGCGTGGTCTCTGGGGGAAGCGGCGAAGCCCTACCGCGGGATCACGCTTCGGATGATTGGAGAGGCTCTCAATCCACTAGCCTCTCTGGACAAACAGAAAGCCCTTTTTGAAAAAGAGACAGGGATCAAAGTGACTATCGAGCAACGGGCGTTCGACCAGGTCCTGGAGAAGACCACGGCCGATTTTGCCGGTAAGACAGGAATCTATGACTTGTTTCTCAATCCGCATGTTCAGCTGGCCACGCTTGTCACTAACCGATGGGTTCGACCTATTGATGAATTTCTGAGGGATCACAAGCTGAACGATCCGCAGTTCAATCTAGAGAGGGATGTAATCAGCAAGGGCTGGCTGCATAGCACCTTAGGATACAAAGGGCAGCTCTACGGGGTTCCGTTTTCGGCGCACACGATCTACCTGAACTGGCGGTGGGACGTCTTCGAGCATCCCGAGGAGATAAAGGCCTTCAGGGCCAAATACGGGTACGACTTACCCTCTCCTCCGGTGACGATGAGTCAGTTACGTGACACAGCGGAGTTCTTCACGCGGAAGAAGGGACAAAAGCTCGCCGGGGCAACTCTCGCCCACGATATCTACGGCATTACGCTGTCAGGGAAGCGCCATGTCTCCACGCTGTGGAACTGGTACAATTTCCTGTACGCCTTCAACGGGACCGTGGTAGATGCCCCGACAGGTGACGACTACGGCAAAGTGGTCGTCAACTCCGATGCGGCGATGGCGTCATTGGAGCTCTACAAGGAGCTCATCACGAAGTTCGCTCCTCCAGGCAGTCTGACATACACTTGGGATGAGCAACTGGCAGCTCTGCAGACGGGTCTGGCCATGTCCGCTCTGCTCTGGGCGGACGCTTCCTATGCTATCTCTGTGGATCCGACCCAATCAAAGGTCATTGGCAAGATGGCGTACAGTGGTACGCCGATTCAACGACGGAAGATCTCGAACCTTCATCAGTGGGGTATGTTTATCCCGGCGTCCTCCAAACATCCCGCAGCCGCTTGGCTGTTTCTCCAGTGGACGCAGCGTCCTGAGATCCAGGCCAAGCTGATGTCCACAGGCAGCATCTCGCTAAGCGAACGATCCTACCAGGTGTCTGACGTATACAAGATTGACTATGCCCCCACGCACTACTTCATCCTGGCTGGGAGACCTCTGGTCGTCCAGGGGAGGCCAGCTCTTCGGAAAAGGGGCAGCGCCTGGGGGCTGCCGCCCGAGTACCTGAGCGCCAAGGATCCGGTGACGGGGAAGACGACGGCCGAACCTTTCAAGCTGGAGCGGTTCCCCGAGTACATCCGCATGCAGGATATCCTGCAACGGTACCTGAGCGACATCCTGGCGGGTCGGTACTCACCGCGCGAGGGCCTGAACCAGGCGGCGAATGAGATTCGAAAGGCCATCCCCAAGCTGAAGTGAGGTGACCCCGGTCCCCTAATGCGAGAGCCTATCATTGGCGCCGTCGATCAGGGGACCGGGAGTACCCGCGTTCTCCTATACGACTCGAAGGGGCGGACTCTTGCCCGGGCGCAGCGGACGCTGCATACGACCTTTCCCCATGCCGGATGGGTCGAGCAGGATCCTGAGGAACTCTGGGAGGCGACGCTGGCTTGCATGCGCGAGGTGATGGCTGCTGCCGGCGTAACTCCTGACGTGTTGACCGCAGTCGGCCTGGCAAATCAGACTGAGTCCTTTCTCCTCTGGGATCGACGCAACGGACGCGCGGTCACTCCGGTGATCAACTGGCAGTGCCGCCGCGGCGCCGCCATCTGCGACCGCCTGCGAGCCGGCGGGCACGCAGAGACGATCCGCGTTGCGACCGGACTCCCGCTCGACGCCACGTTCTCCGCCCCCAAGGTCCGCTGGGCCTTAGACCAGCTTCCGGAAGCCCGGAGGCTTGCCGCCCGGGATGCGCTGGCATTTGGGACCCTGGATAGCTGGCTCCTGTGGAGGCTGTCGGGGGGACGAATCTACGTAACGGACGCCAGCAACGCCGCCCGAACCATGCTCTTCAATATCAGGACACAGCGCTGGGATAAGGCGCTCCTGAGTCTTTTCGATCTTCCTGCTTCCCTACTCGCAGCAGTCCGGGATTCTAGCGAGGTCTACGGTGTGTGCTCAAGGCAAATTTTCGGCGCTGAGATCCCGTTGGCCGGTGCTGCTGGGGATCAGTCCTGCGCGCTGCTTGGGCTGGGATGTGTGTATCCGGGGATGGCCAAGGTCACCTATGGGACAGGAGCATTCATATGGATCAACACAGGACCTGAACCGCAGTTTCTCGACCCGGGTCTCGTCACCACCGTCGCCTGGAGATTGAACGGAATGGCGACCTATGCTCTGGAGGGCTTCATCATTTCTGCGGGAGCGATCGTCCGATGGCTAACAGATGCGCTTGGCATCCTGCGGTCGCCTGAGGAATCCGCTGATCTGGCCGCAGCTGTGCCAGACACCGGTGGGGTCTTATTTGTTCCCGCCCTGGCTGGACTGGGATCGCCATACTGGGATGCGAAGGTTCGCGGCGGCTTCCTCGGACTCTCTCTGGCCACAGGGCGCGGACATCTCACCCGGGCGGTTCTGGAGGCGATCACCTACCGCGTTCGGGAGGTCATCGGTGTGCTGGGGGAAGGGAACCCGCTGACTCCACAGGTCTTACGGGTCGACGGCGCGGTATCGCGTAACGACTTCCTGCTTCAACTGCAGGCCGACACGCTGCGGATCCCTGTGGAACGGGCGGTCCGCCAGGAGAGCACCTCCTTGGGGGCGGCGATCCTCGCCGGCCTTGCGCTGGGAGTATGGGCGAACGTACAGGAGGCCGCGGAGCTGTGGCAGGCCGATCGGATCTTCTGTCCCCATGCAGCCAGGGAGTCTGTGGAGTCCAGGTATCGGCACTGGCAGCGAACGGTCAACTTGGTACGTACACTGGCAGAGACGTCAGGATGAGGAGCAGCGTCGTGAGGGGCAAGAGGTTCCATGTGCTCATCGTTGGGGACGATTTTACGCCTGCCAACTTGTTCCGCAGGGTGCTCGAGCCTGCTCTTCTAGAGAGCGGGCTGCAGCCGAGTTTCGACCTTTTCGATCAGACCGACGCAGCCTACCACGCGGAAGAGGCCGAGGGGGTTCGTGAGTTCTATGGAGACCCCCACTGCCTAAGAGAACGGGTGAAAGATGCGGACGTATTGATTGTGACGTTTGCGCCAGTGACTGAAACCGTTTTGGCCTCAGGTTCTCACCTACGTGTAGTCGGCTGCGGTCGTGGGGGGCCGGTGAATGTTGACGTCAATGCGGCCACGAGACATCGGATCCCGGTCGTCTATGCTCCCGGGCGCAATGCTGAGGCGGTTGCCGAGTTCACGCTGGGACTTTTCATCACCCTGGCCCGACGCATTTTTGACGCCGACAGTTTCGTGCGCTCCGGACTATGGCGTGATGGTCGCGAGGACACGTTTGCCAAGCCAACCGGTCCGGAGCTTGGGGGGCGGACGCTGGGCATCATCGGCCTTGGCGCCGTGGGGATCCGGTTGGCGGAACTGGTGAAACCGCTGCACATGCGTGTTCTGGCGGCTGACCCGTTCCTCACCACGGCGCAGGTTCGGGAGCGAGGCGCGGAGCCTGCACCGCTCCCGGAGTTGCTGCGGGAGGCGGATTACGTGTCCGTCCATGCCCGGCTTGCTCCCGGCAGCCCCCCGCTTGTGGGCGAGGCCGAGTTGTCGTGGATGAAGCCGACGGCGTACCTGATCAACACATCCAGGGGGGGTGCTTTGGATGAGGCCGCGCTGGTACGAGCCCTGCAAGCGGGGCGCCTGGCAGGTGCCGCCCTCGATGTCTTCTCTACCGAGCCACTTCCCCTCGATCATCCCTTCGTACACACGGAGCATACAATCCTGACGCCCCATGTCGCAGGCATCTCTGAGGACGTTCCGCGCCGGACGGCCGAGATCATCGCGACCGAGGTCGCCGCCGTCGTGCGGGGGGAGCGCCCTCGCTTCCTCAGGAACCCCGAAGTCCTTTCTGCGGGTATATGAGTGGCGCGCCGGTCTTAACCCAGGGAGAAGAATGTGCGTGAGCCAAGGCCTTGACATTTTCATGCGTAGTAGCGGCAGAGGGCTCTCTCGGCGGCCTCCCGGTTGCGCGCCATGTAGATCTGGCGGGCCAGGGCGAGGCGGCGCTCCCGGTCGCGGACGCGGAGGCGCTGGGCGACGTTACGCAGGACGTGGACCCAGCATGCCTGGCGGGGGACGGTGGGGTAGACGAGGTCCAAGGCGGCATGCAGTCCGCGGTGGCCGTCGGTCGTGACTTAGGCGACCAGGATGAGGCGGCGCTTGGCGCCATCAGCGGTCTTGATGCACTTTCAGGGTGCGCTGGGCCCGGGGGGCGAGGTCCCCCAGAGGGTGGCGGGGTCCTTGACCTCCTTCCACAGGTCGGCTACGGTCAATTCGGTCAGGGCCTTGGCCCTGGCCCTGGCCCTGGCCACTGTGCGTATTCCCCCCTTCCTTAGATTGCTCAAGTTTGGGTCAGGGATACGCCCTCTCTCGTTGGCTTCCTCCAGATTTCCCACAAACTCTTGTACACTACCCAGCCCCCCGCTTAATTTGACAGGCCGAAACGCCCGCGGCTAGAATGAAGCCACCATGGCCATCACGCAGGAACCCGTCGTCAGCATCACTCCAGCCGCCGCCGCCAAGGTGAAGGAGTTCCTGGCCCAGGAGCCGGAGGGGACGCACCTGCGCCTCTTCGTCAGCCGGGGCGGGTGCTCCGGCTACACCTACGGCATGACCCTGGATACCGAGGTGCAGCCGGGAGACCAGATCGTCGACCAGCACGGCGTGCGGCTGCTGCTGGACGGGCTGGCGGCGCGCCTCTTGCGCGGCGCGCAGATCGACTACACGCGGTCGGTGATGGGAGAGGGCTTCACCCTTCGTAACCCCAACGCGATCTCCACCTGCGGGTGCGGTCACTCTTTCACCACCGCCGACGACCCGGGCGAGGCCGACCCCTGCGACGAGGCACAGGCTGCCGGCGGAGGGCAGACCTCCGCCGGGCGGACATAGGAGGCCATCATGGCTGATGCCATGTCTGTGATCAACGGCGCGCAGGCCGCGACCGACGCCGACCAGGCGCTGCGCGCCCGGGTGGAGGAGGTCCTGGAGATGATCCGCCCCGCCGTCCAGGGCGACGGCGGCGACCTGGAGCTAGTTGACATCGTGGACGGCATCGTGCAGCTGCGGCTGGTAGGCGCCTGCGTGGGCTGCATGTACTCCATGATGACTCTGCAGGCGGGAGTGGAGCGGATCCTCAAGGAGTACGTCCCGGAGGTCAAGGCGGTCGAGGCGATGCCGTTCTAGGTGCGCCGCGCGCCACGATCACCGGGCCCCTCATGGGAGCATGAGGGGCCTTTTCATCGGCAGGGGAATGCTGGAGGTAGCCATGAGGGAGGAGTTGCACCAGGACGTGGAGGAGGCTCCGGAGCGGGTCGGCCGGACCCCCTGGACCCGCCTCCTGCGCAAGATCGACGACTACCGGTGGGAGATCCCCCTCACCTACAAGCCTGGGATGCGCGTGCCCGGCCTGGTCTTCGCCGACGAGCGGATGCTGCGCCAGATCGCCGAAGAGCAGGCGCTGGAGCAGGTGGCCAATGCGGCCACCCTGCCCGGCATCGTCGGCTACTCGCTGGCCATGCCTGACATTCACTGGGGCTACGGGTTTCCGGTTGGTGGTGTGGCGGCGTTTGACCTCGATGAGGGGGTCATTTCACCGGGGGGTGTGGGCTACGATATCAACTGCGGCGTCCGCCTCATCCGCACCAACCTGCGCGAGGAGGACGTCCGTCCCCACCTGGAGTCGCTGGTCAACGTCCTCTTCCGCGCCGTCCCATCCGGAGTGGGCGCCACCGGCCGCCTCAAGCTGGAGGCCTCCCGCCTGGATGGCGCCCTCAAGGACGGGGCGCGCTGGGCGGTGGCCCAGGGCTACGGCCGGCCGGAGGACCTGGAGACCTGCGAGGCCGGCGGCGCGTTGCCGCAGGCGGACCCGGACAAGGTGAGCGCGCAGGCCAAGTCCCGCGGCAAGGCGCAGGTGGGGACGCTGGGCTCGGGCAACCACTTCCTTGAAGTCCAGGTGGTGGACCAGGTCTTCGACGCGGCGGCGGCGGAGGTGCTGGGCCTCTTCCCCGGGCAGGTGGTGGTCTTCATCCACTGCGGCTCCCGAGGGCTGGGCCACCAGGTCTGCACCGACTACCTGCGCGTGGCCGAGCGGGCCAACGCGCAGAAGTACCACATCCACCTGGTGGACCGGCAACTGGCCTGCGTTCCCTTCCGCTCGCCGGAGGGGCAGGATTACTTTGGGGCCATGTGCGCCGCGGCCAACTTCGCCTGGGCCAACCGCCAGTTGATCACCCACTGGGCGCGGGAGGCGTTCGAGCGGGTCTTCGGCCGCAGCGAGCGCGACCTGGGCATGGATCTGGTCTACGACGTCGCCCACAACATCGCCAAGGTGGAGGAGTACGAGGTGGAGGGGCGTCGCCTGCGCCTCTGCGTGCACCGCAAGGGGGCCACGCGCGCCTATCCCCCCGGCCACCCCGAGGTGCCGGCCCGCTACCGCGCCATCGGGCAGCCCGTGCTCATCCCCGGTGACATGGGCCGCTACTCCTTCGTCGCCACCGGCACCGAGGCGGCCATGCGCGTCTCCTTCGGCTCGACCTGTCACGGCGCGGGGCGGGTGCTGGGGCGCAAGGCGGCGGTGCGCGCCTTGCGCGGCGTGGACGTGGCCGACCAGCTGCGGCAGCGGGGGATCATCGTGAGGGCGCAGGACCGCTCACTGCTGGCTGAGGAGGCCTCGCCGGCTTACAAGGACGTGGCCGACGTCGTGGACGTCTGCCACCACGCCGGGATCAGCCGCCGCGTCGTGCGCGCCCGGCCGATCGGAGTGGTGAAGGGCTAGACGACGTGGACTTCCAGCTCACGGACGAGCAGCGCTTGATCCACCAGACGGTTCGCGACTTCGCCGCGCGCGAGATCCGGCCGCACGCGCGGGAGTGGGACCGGGAGGGGAGGTTCCCTCTGGAGCTGGTGCCCAAGCTGGCCGCGCTGGGCCTGTGGGGGATGACCGTGCCCGCCGGCTACGGCGGGGCGGGGCTGGACATGCTCAGCACCGCCCTGGCCATCGAGGCGCTGGCCTGGGGGGACGGAGGGGTCGCCCTGGCGGTTGCCTCGCACAACTCCCTGTGCACCGGGCACATCGTGCACTTCGCCGACGAGGCGCAGAAACAGCGCTACCTCCCCCAGCTGGCCTCGGGACAGGCCCTGGGGGCGTGGTGTCTCACCGAGCCAGGCGCCGGTAGCGACGCGGCCGCCATCCAGACGCGCGCCGTCCGCCGCGGGGAGTGCTGGTACATCAGCGGGACCAAAGTCTTCATCACTCAGGGCTCGGTGGGCGGGATCTACGTGGTGCTGGCGGTGACCGACCCGCAGCGGGGGCGGGAGGGGATCTCCGCCTTCATCGTGGAGCGAGAGACCCCCGGGCTGCGCGTGGGAAAGAAAGAAGACAAGCTGGGCGTGCGCAGCAGCGACACCGCGGAGGTGGTCTTCGACGAGTGCGAGGTCCCAGAGGAGAACCTGATCGGCCGCCCCGGCGACGGCTACCGTCAGGCGATGCGCACGCTGGAACGGGGGCGCATCGGCATCGGCGCCATGGCCGTGGGGCTGGGGCGGGCGGCGCTGCAGGCCAGCGTGGAGTACGGGCGGGAGCGGCGGGCGTTTGGCCGGCCCATCGTCGAGCACCAGGCCATCGCCTTCATGCTGGCGGACATGGCGGCTGAGCTGGA
>ENA-ORXB01001062-ORXB01001062.1-sediment-metagenome-genome-assembly--contig:-NODE-1062-length-38794-cov-8.646718_pt1 | contig 38794 bp, 34 predicted proteins | sample MGYA00237863_ERZ511475 | MGnify/ENA primary metagenome ERZ511475 (study PRJEB26305, sample SAMN06343858) | sediment metagenome | isolation source: hot spring sediment | place: Canada: British Columbia... | reverse complement strand
CAGATGCACCCGGCCAGCTTAACCAAAATCATGACCGCGGTTGTGGCGCTTGAGGCAGGCGACTTGCGGAGCGTGGCTACTATAAGCGAGCGCGCCGCCTATACGTCGGATGGGAGCATAATCGACCTCCACCCGGGAGAGCGTATTCGCCTGGGCGAACTCCTGGAAGCGGCGCTGATTATGTCGGCCAACGACGCCACCGTGGCCATAGCCGAGCACGTGGCGGGAGACCATGACCTGTTTGTCCAATGGATGAATTTAAAGGCCAAACTTCTCGGCGCCCACCGTACCCACTTTGTTAATACCAACGGGTATACACACCCTAACCATTACTCTACGGCGTATGACCTCGCTCTTATCACGCGTTACGCCCTTCGTAACCCGCGCTTCGCGGGCATCGTGCGGATGCGAGAGGCTGAAATTACCTGGGAAGGCGAAAGGCGTGAGGTAATAAGCAACACCAACCGGCTCTTGTTCTCAGATTTTCGAGGTATCAATGGCGTCAAAACGGGCACCACCTCGGCGGCGGGACAATGTCTGATTGCTTCTGCATCCCGTGGCGACCGCGGTTTGATCGCGGTGGTGTTGAACAGCGGCGCGCGGTACAGGGACGCGATAGCGCTTCTCACTTACGGTTTTGAAGGAATCAAGCCTGTGGTTGGCAGCGAAAAGGGCGACTTCTACACCCGCGTTTTGGTTCGGGGCGGCGAAAGGCCTGATGTGGTTGTCGTACCGGCCCGCACCGTCAGATTGTACCTCCCGGAAAAACAAAAGGATAGCCTGCAAAAAGAAGTGCGTTTGGTCTCATCAATGGAAGCACCTGTACGCGCGGGCCAGAAAGCAGGGGAAATGATCTTCTACCTGGGAGGACTTGAACTATCTAGGGTACCCCTTGTCGCCAAATACGCGGTTGACCGCAGGCCATGGTACAAAAGAGGGTAGGCAAAGATATTGACACTGCGGGTTCCTTGCGAGATAATAATGAAGAACGGGCGGGTAGTTCAGTGGGAGAACGTCTGCTTGACGCGCAGAAGGTCGCAGGTTCAATTCCTGCCCCGCCCACCATAAAAAGCAGTTGTGGCGCGGCTTTGCGGGCTGGAAACAGATGCCAGGCAAAGCCGCGCTTCTCAAATTTCACGTCGTTTCACATTTCGTACCCAAGAGGTCGTCCAGCACATTCGCCGTGCCTGCCTCCAAGGCCGGTGTGGCGGATGTATAGGTCGTTAAAGTGAATGCTTCCCGGGCGTGCCCGAGGCGGGCGGCCACGATCTTGATGTGTACGCCGCGTTCTAACAGCAGCGTGGCGTACGTATGCCGGAGATCGTGGAATCGATCTCCCTGACGGTAATCACTACCGGCTTGCCCCGGTCGTCCACCCCGATGAGCACCCCCTCTTGGGGATGGGGCATCCGGGCAGCGCGTTTGAGTGCTCTTTCAGGTCGTCCTTAGGTTGAGGGGCTAATCTTATTCAGCCGTTCTCGGAAAGACAGCAGGCTTTTACCGCCGAAAGGGGTTTTCACCGGCGGTAAGCGGCGCCGTCGGAGGTACCAGGCCACGGCTATCCCGTCGGCAAAGAGCAGAACGATGATAAGGTTATAGAGGAGCCACTTGCGCCGGACCTCCGGGAAGGCGAGTTCGTTGTCTTTTTTGGTGAGCCAGGCCCACGTTGTTTTCACGGGATGTTGCGCGTACCAATCTGCTACTCTGTCCAGCGCTGCCGCCTTTTCCTGGAGCTGCGCCTTCTTTGCCGGTGAAGATGTGAATGTTGCCCAAAACCGGGCACCATCGGCTACTGAGTGCGCCGCCTTTGGCCCAAGTATACGCACATCCGCTACCAGCAGGCAAAAGCAAATTAAGAGGACTGCAACCGACAACAAACCAAGTCGCTTCGCGGTTTCCACCGCCTGGGAATCAAACTGAAGATTTGGCCGTATCCTCATGGCCCAATAACACCTCCTGGAGAAGATGGGTTTTTACAAAGTCTGACTTTTGCGCCGCTTCTTTGACGCTTTTCAACTGTTGCGTAGTCCTGCAGAAATACCAGACGGCAATATAATCTGACCGCCGGAGATAATACCGCAGGATACGTTCCGTCCGCCGGCGCGGCTTACGAGAGGTTTCCACCTCCACCGCGATCTTGTCCCCGCCCCGCAAGAGCAGCACCCCGTCGGGGACATGCTCCCGGGTGCCGATAATGCCAAAGCCCTGACCAGTTTCCCGCCGCAGCTCCCGCTCAGTCACCCAGGAACTCCCGGGATAGAGCCGCAGGAGGGCCACCGCCAGGTCGGCCACGGTTAGGTCGTGTTGCAGAGTCTGAAGCCGGACGTTCCGCACCCGGCCGAAGTCGGTCCCGGAGGCGTCAACGCCGCGGTGGGTGAGGAGGTAAACCCGCGGCAGGTCCGCCAGGACCCGGTTGCGCCGGAGGTACCCGTCCTGCACCAGTCGCTGCAGCCGCCGGTAGGCTACCCTTTCGCTGAGCGGAAAAGCGGCTATCACGTGCCGGGCGCAGACATAGCCGAACCGGGAAATGAAGCGCAGAATCTCCTTATCCCGCTCGGTAAGCAAGCTGTCTTACCTCCTTTGCAAGATTTTCTTAGAATCAGTAGCCGCAAAGCGACCGCTGGTTCCGCGCAAGACCCAGAATAAAGACCACTCCCCAGATTCCGGACCCGCAAGTCCGACCGCTGCCTTCAGACCCGCAATCCATTGCTCGCCCTGCCCCTGACCCGGGAAGATTGGTAAGATTTGTGCCTGGGAGCCTTACGAGTAGCACCTTTGCTGTCGCCCCCGCTGCGCGAAGGCAAGCGGAGGCCCTATCCCGCCGACCGGTCCGCGACCCCGCCACCGCAGTAAACGAAGTGCACGTTGTGGGGGCGGGGTCGCGGATGATGACTGAGCACAAGCGAAGGAGGAGAGGGAGGCGGGTTATGGGCCGGAGCGTCAAGGAAAACGCGCGGCGGGGGCTTGGCCGGCTCTTGTTCAACCGCTTTATCCACCCAAGGGGTGAACAGGCTTTTGAATAACCTTTTTAAGAACGTTTCTCCTCTTCTGTGGTAAAATAGAAGCGAAGTCCGCAGGTGAAAAGGGCGCGGTGAGATTGACCGGATACCGCTTCCCGCTAGTAATCGAGAAATCCGATGGTAACTACGCCGCTTATTCACCGGATCTTCCGGGGTGCGTCGCTACCGGAGCAACACCGGAAGAGACCAAGCAGCGGATGGCGGAATTGATTGCGCTGCACATCCGGGGGCTGCATGAGGACGGCCTGACGGTTCCCGAACTCTCGGTTTCCGCGGACTACATTGGGTCAACTTTTAGCGCCGGTTTTTGGGTGGAAGGGGGAACTAAAAATGTCCGTTGACCGGCTGGTGGAAGAGTTTAAGAAACTCACACCCCGTGAGCAAAGAGAGTTACTCCGCCGATTGAGTGCCTTTGTGACCGTCCACAAGAAGAGGGTACGGGGCGAAGAGGACCCGCTCGCCGCGATCATCGGGATTTTCGACGGTCCGGGTACGGGCTCAACAACTTACAAGGAGGACCTCTACGGTGGCGCCCGCCCCCTCTAAGGTCTTCGTGGACACGGGTGCCTTCATCGCTTTGCTAGATAAGCGGGACAGGTTTCACGAAGCAGCCAAGGCCTTTTACCTGTCGGTGAGCAAAAGGGCGAGCCTGGTCACCACTCTCCTGGTGGTGGCGGAAACCTACACCTGGCTCCGCTACCACGGCGATTTCAACCTGGCACTGCGGTTCCTCAAGGCGGTTGAAAAGGCTTCGGAAAGCGGGATGCTCAACGTAAGCTACCCCGACGCGGCTATTTGCGAGAAGGGGCGTGCAGTCCTGGAGAAATACCGGGATCAAAAACTTTCCTACACAGATGCCGTAAGTTTCGCGGTGATAGAGACGCTGCAGATCAGCGATGTCTTTGGCTTCGATAGTCATTTCTACGCGGCAAAGTGCAACCTGCACCCGGTTGTTTCGCGGTAAAGATAAGTCCTCGCTACTGCCTTTGTACAGTGTCCAGCCTGGGCGCAAACCTTACTCTTTGCCACTAACTCTCGAATTGTTCGGTTGAGGGTAGCGGGGCTGGTCCCCAGGTAAGCAGAATTTCGCGTCGTTTCACAAAAAATGTGAAACAGAAAGAAATTAAATGAACCAAAGGGAATGAGCCGGGACCGGGAAGTCTTGATTTAACTAAGTTTGATGAACTTAAAATAATTTAACAAAACTGGTTGAAATGAACCTCTGCGGCTTGACGCGCAGAAGGTCGCAGGTTCAATTCCTGCCCCGCCCACCAGGAAAATTAAGGCTTCCGGGTTTTGCCGAAAGCCTTTAATTATTTTGACCGTATCCAGAACTGGAGTTCCCTTTCTCCTTTGTTGACTACCAGCTAATTGCCGATAGACTGTTGAAGCTTTCCGTGCACTGGCCGTGTTAATCTACACTTGTGACGAAGCTACGGAGAAAAATACGACCAGAGCGTTGGTGAGCGTGCAAGGAGTTGCCGCCTCTACGAAATAATGTAATACGTAATACTACCTGCACATCAAGGAGGTATCCAACCGTGTGGTACGGAGGTAACTGGTTCAGGTTTGGCCCTTCGGGTTTTCTTTTGGCATACCCGCCTTCGGCTGGTGGGGGATGCTGGGTCCCGACGAAGAGCTGAAGATGTTAAAGGAGTACCAGCGGTTTCTGGAACAGGAATTAGAAAGTGTAAAGGAGCGAATCAGGCGATTGGAAGGCGGTAGGGAATGAGATGGGCGGCAGCAACTCGAGCCTCAGGCATTAGTTTGACTTGTTTGCCGCATAATAATAAGGGAGGTGGAAACGTGGAACTAGACCTGGGCTGGAATGGGTTCAAGGAGTGGTTGGGCAAAGGCCTGAAGACCCTGCGCACTTTGGGTGTTTCGGACGAGAACGCAGAGGACATAGCATACCGTTTCGGGGAGTTGCTGAACCGCTATGTTGACTCGGCCAACCGCGAACAGCGCCTGATCAAGGAGTTGTGGGATCAAGGAAACGAAAACGAGCGGCGGGCCCTGGCCTCTATGCTGGCCAGACTAGTTGAACGGGATACCTTCGAACGGAAGAAACCATCTCGTCTAAGCGATGAGAGCGGCCCGGACGAAACAACTGAAGGGCGGAAGAAGCCGTAAATCTACGCGCTTCTGTCATTCAGAGGCGTTTTTAAGTGCCACGCTTGTAATAGCCGGTGAACATTGATTTTAATTTCCCCAAGCTATCGGTCATGGCCAGGTAAATGTGGCCAGCAATAGTTGCTGCGGTGAGCAAGGTGGTATAGTAAACCAGGTTTCTAACCCTGCTTAAGCCACCAAGCCACTTAATCGGTCGGGCGAAAAGCCTTGGGGCGTAGAGAAAAAAACCTAGAGGTAGGATAAACAATGCCTCTAGCGGCCAAAAGGTGTACAGGAGTTTCTGGCCAGGGTTATACTTGCGGAACCGCGGCTTTTTTGATGTCAGATAAAGCTCGTATTTCAAGAACTGAGGCAGTTTTCTGAGGTCATAAGACTCGGGAATAATCATACGCCAATCGCGGCGCCGGATAGCGTAGTACAGGCGGGCAACGAAGCCAAAGGTAAATAAAAACCCTGCCAGCGAATGGACCTTGCGTGTAAGCCGCATGTTACTACCTGGTGGCGCCGTGATGTACAGGCCGGTTACGGTGAGGATAATGGCCAGTGGCGCCAGCGTCCAGTGGAAAAGCCTGACCGGTAGCGGGTGACGCAGTTGAACTCTGTCAATCATTTCAGCTGCACCTCAAGCTATAAACTGATGTAACTTCTTGTTCCCGATAATGACGTGGGTAGCGCACGCGTAACACGGATCGAAGGAACGAATGATACGCCCTATCTCGACGGGCTTATCGGCGTTCTCTATCGGTGTACCAATAAGCGCCTCTTCGACCGGTCCGGGTTGCCCCTTTTCATCGCGCGGCGAAAAGTGCCAGGCCGAAGGGGTAATGATATCGTAATAACTGAGCCGGCCCCTCTCGACGCGCATGTAGTGCAGGAGCGGTCCCCGCATAGCACCGGTAAGGCCCAGGCCTTCCCCCTCTTTGGGTACTTCAAATGGCGTGAAAATGGGCTGGTCGGGCTCCAGTTCCTCCAGCCATTCCTCAGTCAGGTTACAGAAAACGTCGGTTTCCATGACACGGGCCATAATCCGATCCATAGCCGACACGCCGCGCCGGTAATGGCCAGTAATCCAGAGGCGCGCCAGCGGTCCGCCCTCGAAGGCCTTGCCCTCGTAACGCGGTGCCTTAATCCAGGAGTAGGCGCCAGATTTGCCAGGTTGGGGTTGTGGTTGGCGAGTCTCCGGCGGGAGGGGCCCGCCTTGCTCCGCAAAGTAGGCGTGGCGCAAGTGCTCGGTTATCGAGGCCGTATTCACTTCCCGCACGCCGGTTTCCTCGACTACCTTGCCGGGAAAAAGAAAACGGTTGCGTTCTGGATCAACGGGCAGGAAATCATAATTGAGCAGGCGTAAGGGTCGATTTCCCAGTTCATAATATTCCGGGTACGCGTCGGCGATCGTTTGGGCGTCAGGCAACATTTTCTCGCGCACGAATTCCTTTATTCTTTGGAGTCTCGCGCGTAGGTCAAGAATTACTGCGCTATCGGGTGGCACCGTCGCGCCACCGGCGAGTACCCCGTGAGTGAAAGGAGCCTTACCTCCCAGGACGGTCAGCATTTCGTGCGCGACGCGACTGATATCGGCGGCTTCAAAGTAATGCTGGATCAACCGGGCGTTAACCTGGGGGGACAAACGGTAGCCGCCTTTGTACCGCGGGGCAAAGGGTGACTTATCCGGTCCTGCTACATAATCGGGCAACACAAACAGGTAAAAATGCTTTATATGGTTTTGCAGGATATCTGCCGCGAAGATAAGGTTGCGCAAGATGTTGCCGTTTTTGGGCGGCCGGACGCCGGCCAGGTCTTCGAGAGCCAGGGCGGCAGCCATCGCGTGCGCCGTCGAACAGATACCGCATATCCGCTCGGTGAAGTACGGAGCGTCTCGTGGGTCGCGCCCCCGCAGCATAATCTCAAAGCCACGGAAAAAGAAGCAGCCGGACCGGCAGTCAACCACCGTACCGTTCTCAAGCGTGACTTCAATTTGTCCCTGGTTGTTGGCCCGCGTTACCGGGTTTATGACCAGCTCCTTGCGCAACGCTGTCACCCCTTACTTCTTCATGCGCCGAGCCGGTTTACGAAGAACACCTGCATTATTTACGCCGCCCAGTGCCTTGCGGATGGTATGACCCAGCCTGCCGGTAAAAATACTGGCCGCCAGGTGGGCGCCGATGCCCAGCGCGGTAGCTACGCCTGAAAGTATTCCCACGCGGTCCGCAGTCACCTTGACGGCAGGCGTGCTGAGATCCGGAAGATGTTCAAAAAAGGGTGCCACCCCATCGGGAAACTCCGGACTGGTGCAGCCAATGCAGGGAGTATTTGCGCCGACCGGCCAGTTTACGTGTTCGCCGGACCAGTGGCGCACCGGGCAGTCGGCATACGTAACCGGTCCCTTGCAGCCGATTTTGTACATACACCAGGATTCGCCCGGCTTGGCGGCAAAAATGCCGCTTTCAAAGTAATGGCGCCGCTCGCAGCGGTCGTGAATGGTTTCGCCGTAAAACAGAACGGGGCGGTGGTATGCGTCGAGCCTTGGTTCCCCATAGCGTGTCAGGTGGTAGAGGGTACCTGCTATCCAGTCCGGGTGGACGGGACAGCCGGGTACGTTGATAACGGGCCGGGCTACGATCTTGCTGACCGGTTTACTCCCGATGGGGTCGGGGTGCGCCGCGTAAGGCCCGCCGAAGGCGGCGCATGTGCCGACGGCCACCACGTACCTGGCTTTTGTGGCCAGATCCTGGACCGCTTCGACTGCCGTCCAGGGTTTGCCGTTACGATAACCCAATATGCAGTACATCCCATCGGCAGCTGTAGGAATACTACCTTCGACAACGAGGGTAAATGCTCGCTCCGGTCCTCCGACAAAGGCCTCGAGAATACTCATTGCTACATCTCCTTCGGCGGCTGAGAGATGGTTATTGTAGCACAGGTCGAAAAACTCCTCGATCATTTGCCGGAAATCGGGGTGATAAGCGTTTAAAAAGGAATGGGTGTCTCCTCCGCAGCTGTTGGTTATTAGCCAGACGATCTTTTCCCGCGCCATAACTGCACCCCAATATATGCTTTTCTTATTATTGGTGGTGGGGACCGAACTAATACGCGGCATATTTTTTCACCGGAAAATTAAAATTACTTAAGAAAAGAACCTTGGAGGGGATAACCCGATGGAGCTACAAATTATCGCCGGCGAGTACATGCCGTATTGCAAGAAGTACGTGACCAGGGAACTCGACGTGTTAACGCGACGGGGCATCGGGACCGCGTGGACCGAGAAGCCTCCGGGGGTATTGCGGTGTCGTCTAACAGGCCGTAAAGGCCGTTTTTCACCTGAAAGGGGCCTTATCCTGAAATGGGCTGTGGCCAGAGGTCTCGCGCTTCTGGTGACAAACCACTGGGACAAGTTGTTGCAGGATTCGGTTCGGCCTTACGGCCTATTGCTCGAGGACCCGGGCCTTGAACGCCTCAGACAGCGAGTTAACGCCCTGTCGGGCCTTACCGAAACATTGTCCGGCCTCGTGCGCCGCAGGGTAAACGACTTTCTTGAGGAATCGCCAGTTTTGCATCTTCAGGGGTTTCTACGCTTTCGCTTGCAGGACGCTACGGCCTACCTTACCAGGGCTGTTGAGAGAGCGCTCGACGCCCTGGTTGTCGAGCAGGAGGACGCGGAGTACATAAACCTCTTAAGAAACGTCGCGCTAAGAAAGCGTTCGCGGGCCGTGACAATACACGTTGTCGTGCTCAGTGAGAACCGTTATAGACTCTATAACGAAAAAATGAAGTCCATTAAGATGCCTGTAACTGAAGCGTTGGGTGAGGAAAGGAAACCCTATGAAGATGAGCTAATAGCGGCGGTAATCCACATGGCACCGCAGGCCGTCATCGTGCACGGGGCGCAAGCCGTTCCTTTTGCTGCCCGTACTCTAAGGGAGGTATTTGGACCGGCCTTTGGTGAATGCCACGGGTGCCGTTTATGCAAAATTAATTTCCGTTGAAGAATAGTGAACCTGCGTGCTATATTAGACGCATACCGGGGCTTAACCGTGCCAGGAGGCTGCTGTGGACTGGCTTTACGTGGTTTTTACACCACTGGTAGGGGCGCTAATCGGCTACTTTACGAACTGGTTGGCCGTAAAACTCCTTTTCCACCCGACCCGACCTTTTGCCGTTCCCGTTATAGGCTATACTATTCAGGGGTTGTTGCCGAAGCGGCGCCACGAACTGGCCAGGCAGATCGGCGAGGTTGTAGAGAGAGAGCTTTTATCGATGGAAGATATTCTGGCCCTGAGCCGGCGGGGCGAGTTGACCGACCGTCTTGTTCTTCTTCTAAGTGAGGCGGTGCACAATGCAGTCCTGGACAAACTCCCCAAGGTATTCCCCCTGTCATTCAAACGCTTCGCGGCACAGGCGCTGGCTGACGCTGTTACTACCCAGGTGCCTCCCGTTATGGTATGGCTCATAGAGGAGATTTGTGCGCATCTCAAAGAGAACGTCAGGATTAGCAAGGTTATTGAGGATAAGCTTAACGAGTTTCCTTTATCCAGGCTGGAAGAAATAGTTTTCCGCGTAGCAGCCACCGAACTCCGGCATATCATTGTTCTTGGTGGCGTATTGGGTTTGATAATCGGTGCCGTACACGTAAGTCTGTATTATCTTTTCCAAGCGTTACCCTGGAAATAACCCCCGAAGCAGCCGATTGACAATGGGTGCGTTTCCAAATATAATGGGCATTGGTTCGAGGGATCAAAGGCAATGCGGGAGAAGAGTAAGCCCGCCAACCCCTGCCAGAGAGGGAGTGCCCTGGCTGCGAGCGCTCTCGGGGCGCGGCGCTGAAAACCGCCTCCCAAGCCGCCTCTGAAAAGGGGGCCGGGTGGCACCGTTATCTGCCGCAAGAGGGAGGAAGCTTAGCTTCCTAAGCAGGGTGGAACCGCGGGATATCCTCTCCCGTCCCTGAGGGGCGGGATTTTTGTTTTATGGCGAGTTTGTGGCGAAGGAGGCGCAAGTGTGCTTCAGATTACTTTGCCAAACGGCGAAGTCAGGTCATACCCTGATGGTATTATACCTCTGGAAATCGCGCGGGATATCAGCCCTCGCCTCGCCAAGGAGGCATTGGTGGCGCGTGTGAACGGTCTGCTGGTTGACCTGACACGTCCCATAGAGCGCGATGCCACGGTAGAGTTTTATACTTTCGAGGACGAACTCGGCCAGCGTGTGTACCGGCACAGTGCGGCCCATATTCTGGCCCAGGCCGTTAAGCGTTTGTATCCGGGAACCAAGCTGGCAATCGGACCGGCCATCGCGGAGGGGTTTTACTATGATTTTGATACTCCGCGGTCCTTTACGCCGGAAGACCTGGAACGAATAGAAAACGAAATGCGCGCCATCATCAAAGAAGACCTGCCGATCCAGCGCCTGGAGGTCTCGCGGGAAGAGGCTATACGACTTTTCCAGGAGGCAGGTGAGCCTTACAAGGTCGAGTTGATCCAGGAACTTCCCGATGAAGAGATTATCTCTTGTTACCGCCAGGGAGAGTTTATTGACCTTTGCACAGGACCGCACGTCCCTTCAACCGGGCGCATTAAATCAATCAAACTCTTGAACCTGGCCGGTGCCTACTGGCGTGGCAACGAACGCAATAAGATGTTGCAGCGCGTTTACGGCACTTCGTTTCCCAAGGAATCGTTGTTGAAAGAGTATCTGGCCAGGCTCGAAGAAGCCAAAAAACGGGATCATCGCCGTTTGGGGGTGGAGCTTGGTCTTTACAGCATCCACGAAGAGGGTCCCGGTTTTCCTTTCTTCCACCCGAAGGGCATGGTTTTGCGTAACGAACTCGAGCGTTTTTGGCGGGAAGAACACGCCAAGCGAGGGTACCAGGAGATAAAGACCCCTATTATTCTCCGCCAGGAACTGTGGGAGCGCTCGGGTCACTGGGATCACTACCGGGAGAACATGTACTTTACCAGTATTGATGGCGAAAACTACGCCATTAAGCCGATGAATTGCCCCGGCAGCATTATCATCTATAAGAGCCGCATGCATTCTTACCGGGAGCTACCGATCAGGCTCGGCGAGCTGGGGCTTGTACACCGGCACGAACTATCCGGTGTACTGCATGGTCTGATGCGCGTCCGGTCGTTTACCCAGGACGATGCCCACATCTTTGCTCGTCCTGACCAGCTGGAGGACGAAATTATCGGCATCATCGACCTGGTCGAGTACTTTTACCACGACATTTTTGGGTTTACATACCACGTCGAACTGTCGACCAAGCCGGAGAATGCCATGGGTTCGGACGAGATCTGGGAAATGGCCACCGGTGCCCTACAGCGCGCTCTGGAGAGAAAAGGCCTGGCCTATAAGGTCAACGAAGGGGACGGTGCCTTCTACGGTCCGAAGATCGACTTTCACCTGCGTGATTGTCTCGGGCGTACCTGGCAGTGCGGCACGATCCAGGTCGACTTTTTGATGCCGGAGAAATTCGACCTCTTTTACGTAGGTCAGGATGCCCAGCGCCACCGGCCGGTCATGGTGCACCGGGTCATTTTCGGGAGCCTGGAACGCTTCATTGCCATCCTGACCGAGCATTTTGCAGGTGCGTTTCCGGTTTGGCTGGCACCGGTCCAGGTTAAGGTTTTGCCGATTGCCGATCGCCACCATCCCTATGCCGAACAAATTACCGAGTTGCTTCTGGCCCAGAACATCCGGGCGGAACTCGACGCGCGGAATGAAAAGATCAACTACAAGATCCGGGAAGCACAGATACAAAAGGTGCCGTATATGCTAATAATAGGTGACCGGGAAGTGGCGGAAGAAAAGGTTGGTGTGCGGCACCGCGCTTGGGGTGACCTCGGCGGTATGTCGCTCGCGGGGTTCCTGAAACGTATCAAGGACGAGATAGCTACCAAAGCACTCGATAGCGCCCGCTAGACGCTTTAAATCCTTGACCATCGAATTATGCGTATGCTATAATAAGGGCGCGTGTCAAATGACAAATCTTTACAAGTAGAAGCCATCCGCTTCTCACCTTACGACTCCGTGTCCGTAAGGTTATGGTGACTGACGTGGCGAGGTAGTATTTGCTTTTGGCGGGTGGATGCCCGCTTTTTTTATGGTGATCAGGAATGCCAGGAGGTGCAAGGTTATTACCAAAGACTTGCGGGTTAATGAAGAGATCCGGGCGCGCGAGGTGAGGGTCATCGACACCGACGGCACACAGATTGGGGTAATGCCTTTTCGGGACGCGCTCCGGCTGGCTGAGGAGCGGGGGTTAGACCTGGTGGAGGTGGCACCCCAGGCCAAGCCACCTGTGTGCCGGTTGATGGATTTTGGCCGATATAAGTATGAGCAGTCGAAGCGGGAAAAGGAGGCACGTAAGAAGCAGCGTATAATTAGTGTGAAAGAAATCAAGCTACGGCCAAGCATCGAAGATCACGACTTTCAGGTTAAGGCCAAGAACACCATCCGCTTTCTAAAAGACGGTGATAAGGTTAAGGTGACCCTTATTTTCCGGGGAAGAGAGATTGTACATCCCCAGCTCGGCCACCAGTTGCTAGAAAGACTCGCGCAGCAGGTACAGGATCTCGCGATTATTGAGAAGCAGCCCAAGCTTGAGGGGCGAAACATGGTTATGATCCTGGCGCCGAAGCAGGAGTAGGAGGTGAAAACTTGCCCAAGATGAAGACACATCGCGGGGCCGCCAAACGCTTTCGTAAAACCGGGACAGGGAAGATAAAGGTATTCCGCGCGTTTCATAGCCACCTCCTGGAACATAAGACGGCGAAAAGGAAGCGCCGCCTGAGAAAAGGCAGAATACTCAGCCCGGCCGATACGGCGCGTGTGCGGCGCCTGTTACCGTACTAGGTAAAGTTTCGCATCTACGAAAGGAGGTCGGCCTCTTTGCCAAGAGTAAAAACGGCGGTCATTTCGCGCCAGCGGCATAAAAAGATTTTGAAGCAGGCGAAAGGGTACTGGGGTGCCAAGTCGAAACTCTACCGCGTAGCTAACCAGCAGGTAATGAAATCGCTGGCTTACGCATACCGCGACCGGAAGGCCAGAAAACGCGACTTCCGTCGTCTATGGATTACCCGTATTAATGCTGCTGCCCGTATGAACGGGATTAATTACAGCCGCCTGATTAAGGGGCTTAAAGAAGCGGGTATCACCATTAACCGCAAGATGCTGGCCGATCTGGCGGTTAACGATATGGAGGCCTTCGGCCGGCTGGTGGCTGTAGCCAAGGCTAAGCTTGGTAGTTGACAATTTTGAGGAAGTCTCTTCCTGGTTAAGTGTGTGCCGGCATGGTTCGCAACGAGCCGTGCTTTCTTTTTAGCGGCAGGAATTGTGGGGCGATAAGCAAGAATGGACGCTCTTCGTGAAGTACGAGGGATCGTGTTGCGTGGACGACAGCGCGCGGTGTCACTGCGCCTCTCGCCGCCACAGCTCCTTGTTTTAGGGTTCGCCGCCGTGATTACGGCGGGTACGCTCTTGCTCTTGTGTCCCTTTGCCGCAGCCGGGCGCCAGGCAGATTTCCTCACGGCGCTTTTTACGGCCACTTCGGCAGTATGTGTTACCGGCCTGGTTGTGGTAGATACCGGGACTTTCTGGTCTTCCTGGGGACAGGCGGTCATTCTTCTTCTTATTCAAACGGGCGGCCTTGGTGTCATGACCATGGGCACGTTGTTCGCTATTCTTCTGGGTAAGCGGATTGGGTTCCGGGAGCGCCTTGTTATTCGCGAATCGTTGAACAACATCAATGTAGCGGGCGTGGTGCGCCTGGTACGCAGCATTCTGTTGTACACCGTGGCTATCGAAGCCACCTTTGCCCTTATCCTGGGGCTCCGGTTTGTGGCCGATTTCGGCTGGAAGCAGGGAATGTGGTTTGGGCTCTTCCACGCGGTTTCGGCTTTTAACAACGCCGGCTTTGATCTGATGGGGGGCTTTCGCAGCCTGACCCAGTACGTAAACGATCCCGTTGTCACCCTGGGCGTAGCGTTGCCTATTGTTATGGGCGGTCTTGGGTTTGCCGTTGTGGTCGATATATTTACCCACAGGCGCTGGCGGAAACTTTCTCTACATTCGAAATTCGTGCTTGTACTTACATTCCTCTTAATTGCTTGTGGTATGGTTGTTTTTCTTGCCCTTGAACATAACCACGCACTGGCGGGTCTCGCCCCGGGTGCCAAACTGGGTGCGGCTTTCTTTCACGCCGTAACGCCGCGTACCGCAGGTTTCAGTACCGTTGAGGTGGCTAAAATGTGCGCCGCCACACAATTCTTTATTATTGTCCTGATGTTCATTGGCGCCTCGCCGGGTTCCACCGGCGGGGGCATTAAGACCACGACTTTTGGTGCGCTTGGGCTTGCTGTCCTTTCCCTGGCCCGTGGGAAAGAGGACGCAGAACTTTTTGGCCGGCGTATACCCAAGGAGCAGATTTACCGCGCCCTGGGTGTGTTCCTCACGGCGCTTGCGGTGGTCACACTGGCCACCACGGTCCTGCTTATCAGCGAGAAAAGGGATTTCCTGGCACTCCTGTTCGAAACCGTTTCCGCCTTCGGTACGGTTGGTCTATCTACCGGGGTTACCTCGGAGCTCACCCCGTTTGGCAAGGTCGTCCTTATTCTTACCATGTTTATCGGCAGGGTCGGGCCGCTGACCGTGGCTTTCGCTCTGGCACTCCGACCGCAACGGGGTGCCGTGCGGTATCCTGAGGAAAAACTGATGATCGGGTAGGGATGGTATATGCGCCAGTTTGCGGTCATCGGATTAGGCCGGTTCGGGCAGAGTGTGGCGATCACTCTGGCCAAGATGGGGTATGAGGTACTGGCCATAGATGTGGATGAAGAAAAGGTTAATGAAATCGTCGAGCACGTGACCCACGCCGTACAGATCGATGCGCTGGACGAAAACGCCTTGAGGGCGGTTGGCATCAGAAATTTCGACGTTGTTATTGTAGCCATCGGCCACGACATGCAAGCGAGTATTCTGATCACCGTTATGCTGAAAGAAATGGGTGTACGGGAAGTAGTAGCTAAGGCGCGGACCGAGTTGCACGGGCGCGTGCTGGCTAAAGTAGGCGCAGATAAGGTGGTCTTCCCGGAGCGCGATATGGGCGTCAGGGTGGCCCGAGCGCTGGTTACCAAGAACATCCTTGATCAGATTGAGCTGTCTCCCGACTACAGTATCCTGGAACTGGTAGCGCCAGAAGAGTTTGTCGGTAAGACGTTAGAGGAATCGGGGATTCGCCTGAAACACGGTGTCACTGTACTGGCCATCAGACGCGGTGCGGATATCATCATCTCCCCCGGGGGCAAACAGGTCATCGAACCGGGTGATATTCTGGTCACCGTTGGGCGCAACGACCGGTTGAAGCGCTTGGAGCGGTTTTAAAATGGTACGGCTAACCTCGAGGCAGAATCCGCGGGTAAAATACCTGCGGCGCTTGCATCGGCGGTCCTTCCGGGAGCAAACAGGCAGGTTTTTGGTTGAGGGGGTCAAGTTCGTAGAAGAAGCCCTCAAAGCAGGATGGCCGGTGGAGGCCATTGTCTATACAGAGCGCCTCGGTCAAGACGAACGAGGTGCCGCGCTCCTGGACGCGGCGGACAGAAAGGGCATACCGCTGTGGGAAACCACGGAGGCCATTTTCAAAGACGTGGCCACTACACCTTCGCCGCAGGGTGTACTCGCCGTTGCCGCCGTCCGGACGTTTACGCCGGAAGAAATCGTTGCCCGGCCCGACCCGCTGGTTGTAGTAGTCGATGGTTTGCAAGATCCCGGGAATCTGGGGACCATCATTCGGACCGCCAGTGCCGCAGCGGCCACAGGCGTTTTTCTCTTGCCCGGCACGGTTGACGTTTATCACCCGCGGACCGTGCGTGCTTCGGCTGGCTCCATTTTTCACTTGCCTGTTATCAGCGTGCCGGATGGTGAAGCGTGGTCGTCCTTGCTCCAACAACGAGGTATAAGTATCTTCGCTACTGATGTCCGCGGTGAGACCTTGCTTTACGACTGCGACCTGACGGGTCCTGTAGCGGTGATTCTGGGAGGCGAGGCAGCCGGTACTCGCCCAGCGCTTCTGGCCGGTGCGGATTTTCGCGTGCGTATTCCGATGCCGGGCGGCACAGAGTCGTTAAATGCTGCTATCGCAGGCGCAATTTTCCTTTTCGAGCGCGTACGGCAGCGCCTTAAAACTTCCTTGTGTTCGGGTTGACCGTATGATATAATGGGCACAAAAGGTCTCCAAAAAAGATTGCGAAAGGTTGTGAGTGGATGGTTCTGACGGCAGATTTTTTTTGGAGGCTTTTTGAGGCTACCGGGTCGATCCGGGCCTACGTTCTCTACCGAAAACTCGCATTTCATTAATCGATAAATGCGCCCAGCTAACGCCCCTACGGGGGGCGATTTTTATTTTTCTAAAAGGAATTCTTGGAGTTAAAATAGAAACAAGTCAAAATTTTAGGAGGGACAAAGGCCACAAAGATGCAGGAAAAGCTGTTAACTATTGCTGAAGAAGCGGAAACGGCGGTGCGAGACGCGGGGAGCGTTGCAGATCTTGAAGAGGTCAGAATACGTTTCTTGGGTAAGAAGGGTAAGCTGACGCAGCTCCTGCGCGGTATGGGTGAACTTACCCCGGAAGATCGTCCGCGGGTGGGCCGGGTGGCCAACGAGGTTAAGGAACGCATCGAGCGCGCTTTAGCGGAACGCAGGACCGCACTTATCGAGGCCGAAAAGGCGGCGCGGTTGCAGCAAGAAACGATCGACATTACCTTACCGGGGACTCCAATTTTTATCGGTTACTGGCACCCGCTGAATGTTGTACGACGGGAAATTGAGGACATCTTTCTCGGCATGGGTTTTTCCATCGCCGAAGGGCCAGAGGTGGAACTGGATTACTATAACTTCGAGGCGCTAAACCTGCCCAAGGACCACCCGGCGCGTGACATGCAGGACACGTTCTTTATCGATGACGAGGTGCTTCTGCGCACGCATACCTCGCCGGTGCAGGTACGAACGCTGGAAAAGACGGCGCCCCGCGTGCCGGTGAAGATCATTTGCCCCGGGAAGGTTTACCGGCGCGACGATGATGCGACCCATTCGCCGATGTTTCACCAGGTGGAGGGTCTTGCCGTAGATACCCGCATCACTTTTGCCGATCTCAAAGGCGTACTGGCCGAGTTTTCCCGCCGGATGTTCGGCCCCCATACGCGCACCCGTTTCCGCCCCAGCTATTTTCCGTTTACCGAGCCCAGCGCCGAGGTTGACATATCGTGCGTCATTTGTAACGGCGAAGGTTGCCGGGTTTGTTCCGGCACCGGCTGGCTGGAAATTCTTGGCGCGGGAATGGTACATCCGCGGGTACTGGAGGTTTCGGGATACGACGCGGAAGAGGTTACCGGATTCGCGTTCGGTATGGGGATTGAGCGTATCGCGTTGCTTAAGTACGGTATCGAAGACCTGCGCCTCTTTTTTGATAATGATCTCAGGTTCCTGCAAGCCTTTTAACGCAACAGAAAAGGAGGCCTTTTGTTTTGCGCGTTTCGCTCAAATGGTTGCAAGAGTTTGTTGATATACCGGTAACGGTTACCGAATTGGCCGATAAGTTGACGATGGCGGGGTTGGCGGTCGATGCCGTAGAAGAACCCTGGCGGGAAATTGCGGGTGTGGTTACCGGCCGTGTTAAAAACATTGCGCAGCATCCGCATGCCGACCGCCTCCTGGTATGCTGTGTGGACGTGGGGCGGAGGGAAGATTTAGAAATCGTTACCGGTGCGACCAACGTGCGCGAGGGCGATATTGTGCCCGTGGCCCTGGAGGGTGCGCGTTTGGCCGGGGGTGTGACCATCAAGCGCAGCAAGTTGCGCGGTGTGGTCTCCCACGGGATGATGTGCGCGGCCGACGAACTGGGTATCGGCGAGGATCATGCCGGCATCTTGATCCTTCCGCCCGGCACCCCCGTAGGCGTAGACGTTAAGCAATACCTGGGCCTTGATGATGTTATTCTTGAACTCGACCTTACACCCAACCGCGGCGACTGTCTTTCGATCCTGGGCGTAGCGCGCGAGGTAGCGGCGATTCTCAAGCAGCCCTTGCGCACTCCGTTGCCGGCAGCAAAAAGAGAACCACTTGCTGCGGGCAAGGTACGCGTCGACATAGAGGATTCAAGCCTTTGCCGCCGGTACGTGGCGCGCCTGGCAACCAACGTAACAATTGGCCCGTCTCCTTTGTGGATGCAGCGCCGCCTGTACGCTGCCGGCATACGCCCGATTTCTAATGTGGTTGATATTACCAATTACGTCATGCTCGAACTGGGGCAGCCGTTGCACGCCTTTGACTACGATACGTTGGCCGGAGGCCGGATTGTCGTCCGCCGTGCCAGGCCGGGCGAAAGACTCGTAACCCTGGACAGGGTGGAAAGGCAGCTCACACCCGACATGCTGGTTATCGCGGATGCCGAAAACGCGGTGGCCGTAGCGGGCGTCATGGGCGGCTTGGCGACAGAGGTCACGGAAAGAAGTACGACCATACTGCTCGAGTCGGCGTGGTTTGATCCCTCGAGTATAAGGCGCACTTCAAGGCAACTCGGGCTGCGGTCCGAAGCCTCCCTGCGTTTTGAGAAGGGTGTCGATCTTGAGGGGTGTTTGCTGGCTGCCGACCGGGCAATGGAGCTTATCGAGAGTATCGGCGCGGGCGAGGCCGTTCCGGGGGCGGTGGATGCATATCCCGAGAGGCACGTACCCCGTACGGTCATTTTGCGCCCGGAGCGAGTAACGCAGATCCTGGGCGTAGAGGTGGGGGACACCGAGGTTGAAAGCCTCCTGGGTTGGCTTGGCTTCCGGGTGCGAAAAAACCCAGATGCTTTACTTGTGCAGGTACCGAGTTACAGGGTTGACATTCATCGCGAGATCGACCTGGTCGAAGAAGTAGCACGTCTTTACGGTTATGACCGTATACCCGAGACCCTGCCCTTTGGTGATACAACACCAGCAGGGCGCAAGCGTCACCAGGCTTTATTCGACCACATTCGAGATATTCTTACCGCGTGCGGTCTCACCGAGGCCATTACGTACAGTTTTGTGAATCCCGGCGTATTTGACCGTTTGAGGTTACCGGCGAACGATCCTTTGCGATGCACGCTGCGCCTGGCGAACCCGTTGAGCGAGGATCAGTCCGTGATGCGTACCACACTCCTACCCGGGTTGCTCGAAACCCTGGTGCGTAATTATCAGCGTCAGGTAACCAGTGCAGCGCTGTTTGAAATCGGCAAAGTCTTTCTCCCTGTTCCAGGAGAGCAGCTTCCGGAAGAACGAACGTATTTGGGGATAGCCTTGATGGGTGAAGCGCCACGTGGCTGGAACCAGCCGGCCAGACCACTGGACTTCTTCTATTTGAAGGGAGTCCTGGAAATCCTGGCCGGCCGCCTCGGAACAGATATGATCTGGGAAAAAGGTGCCTACCCTTTCTTGCATCCGGGGCGAACGGCGCGTCTTATAGTCCGAGGCGCAGAGCTGGGGTGGATGGGCGAAGTTCACCCTGACGTAACCGGTGCTTTTGACCTGCCCGGGCGCGTGGTGGCTTGCGAGCTTAATTTGGAAGTGCTGCTGCGCGTGGTTCCGGAGCGGCGCGAGGCGCGCTTTGAAGGCCTGCCGCGTTTCCCGAGCGTCAACCGTGACCTGGCCATCATTATCGACGAAAAAGTCCCTGTGGCGGCGGTAATGCAAACGATCCGGGAGGTCGGCGGCGATTTACTGAAAGAGCTTCACCTGTTTGATGTTTTTAAGGGCAGGCAGATACCGGCAGGTTACCGTAGTCTTGCTTTCGCGTTACGTTTTAGATCACCGGACCGGACATTAACCGAAGAAGATGTTAGCAAACGGCTGGAGGCCATCGTAAGTGCCCTGGCAACGCGTTGGGGCGCACAACTGCGGTCCGGCTAAGTGAGGGGAAGCGACTTATGGCCGCGGACGAGACCCGGGTACAAGTGGAGATATGCGGTGAAACGTATACGCTTAAAGCTGAATTGCCTCGCGAGTATATCGTTACGGTCGCTGCCTATGTAGATCACCGGATACGGGAGTTGATGCAGCGCAATCCCCGGCTCACACTTACCAAGGCTGCCATACTGGCGGCGATTAATATTGCTGATGAACTCCACAGGTTGCAAGAAAGTTATGAAGGCCTGGTCAAGATAATTGAGACGGAAAGGGTAAAATAGATGGTATAGGAGGTAAGCGGGTTGAGAATAGGCGAGATTTACCGTCTGGCTGTAGAGAAGGGGATTGAACACGACCCGCGCGGGCGCGAAGGAGTTGAGAAGGCGCTGGCTGCCGCACGGGAAAAGTACGAAGAACTCAAGCCAGAGGAACGAGCCTGGTATGACCAGGAAAAGCTTACTAATCCATACAGCGACACGCGGCTTTTATACGGCGATCCGGAACGCGAGGTACAGTGCGTCCTCAGCGGCATCGACATCGAGGTAGGGGAGGTACTGCTGGCCGAGCGGCTGAGTAGCCGCGGGCAACCTATAGATCTGATCATTGCACATCACCCGGAGGGGCCGGCAATTGCTGCCCTGCACGAGGTCATGCACTTGCAAGAGGACGTCCTGGCCCGCTTCGGCGTGCCCATCAACATTGCGGAGGGCATAATGGCCTCGCGGATAAGCGAGGTTAAACGTGGGCTTTTGCCGCTTAACCACAACCGGGCTGTGGATGCAGCTCGCCTCCTGGATATTCCCTTTATGTGCATACACACGGCTGCAGATAACCTGGTGACGCATTTCTTGCAGGCGTTGATGGACGAGAAGAAGCCGGAGACGCTGAACGATATTCTGAAACTGCTAAGGGAGTTACCGGAATACGCAACGGCGACCAGGAATGGCGCAGGACCAGAAGTGGTTGTCGGTGAGCGGGAGCGAAGAGCCGGGAAGATCCTGGTTGATATGACAGGTGGCACGAGCGGCTCGGAAGATGCTTACAGCAAGCTGGCACAGGCCGGCGTAGGAACACTCCTTGTAATGCACATAGATGAGAAGCATCGCAAGGAGGCGGAGAAAAACCACATCAATATAATCAACGCCGGTCATATGGCCAGCGACTCGTTGGGAATGAACCTGTTTCTAGACGAGCTTGAGGCCAGGGGTATAAAAGTGTTACCATGTGCCGGATTAATCCGGGTGGTGAGACAGCAGAAACAGGATGGTTAATGGTAACAGGAATAGCAGGCACGGCCCGGAGTTGCTGGCCCCGGCAGGGGACCGCGCTTCGCTTGTGGCCGCCGTCCAGAACGGGGCGGATGCCGTTTATCTGGGGGCCAAAGTATTTAATGCCCGCGCGGGGGCCGAGAATTTTGCCATCGCGGATCTCGCGTGGGCGATTGAATACGCTCACGTAAGGGACGTAAAAGTATACGTTACGGTCAACACCCTGATTGCTGACCAGGAAATGGAGGACGCCATTCGCCTGCTGCAGTTCCTGTACAACCAGGGAGTAGACGGGGTTATTGTCCAGGATCTCGGTTTGGCCAGGCTGGCCCGCGAAGCCCTGCCACAACTGCCGTTGCACGCCAGCACGCAGATGACTGTGCACAACCTGCCCGGAGTGCACCTCCTCGAAGATCTAGGTTTTCAACGAGTTGTGCTGGCGCGCGAGTTGAGCCGTGACGAGATTGTGGCTATCAGGCGGCGCACAAAACTCCAGCTGGAGATTTTTATCCACGGTGCGCTTTGCGTCTGTTATTCGGGGCAGTGTTTGTTTTCCAGCATGGTTGGTGGCCGGAGTGGCAACCGGGGCCGTTGCGCGCAACCGTGCCGCCTTCCGTATACGTTCATCCAGGATAACCGCATCGTAGAACCGGAGGGCAAGGGTTATTACCTCCTGAGTCCCCGCGACCTCAATCTAAGCTGCTATCTCCCCGATGTTCTGGCCACCGGTGTGCACGCCTTGAAGATTGAAGGGCGCCTGCGCCGGGCGGAATACGTGGCGACCGTAGTGCGGATATACCGACGTCTTATCGACCGCGCCATTAGCGGCGATTTTTACGTCACCCCGGAAGAAACGGAAGAGCTGGCGCAAATTTTTAACCGGCGCTTTTGTACCGGTTACTTCTGCGGCCGTTTGGGGCGCGGCCTGATGAATTACAAGCAGCCGAATAACCGCGGTGTGTTTCTCGGCCGGGTACAGTCCTATGATCCAAAGGCCAGACTGGCCGCCCTTAAATTGGAGAGGGCGCTAAGTGTCAGGGACGGGGTTGATTTCTGGGTTACGGAGGGAGGCAGGGTATCGACCGAGGTTCACGAACTCTTTGTTGACGGGCGCAGTGTGTCGCGGGCGCCGGCTGGCGTAGTAGCCCACGTACCGGTCCAGGGACCCATTCGTCCGGGCGACCGGGTTTTCAAGATCTGGGACGAAGAACTTCTTCGGAGGGCGCGGGCGACCTTTACGTCGCCCCGGGAACACAAAAAGATTCCTCTTACAGCACGGGTGGTGGGGCGACCCGGAGAACCGATTAGCTTAACTGTTTGCGACCCGGCGGGGCGGACGGTAACGGCGGAAACGGCTGCGCGGGCCGAATCGGCGCAAAAACGTCCCCTGACAAAAGAATTTTTAGCCGAGCATCTGGGGCGTCTCGGTAACACGCCTTTTCATTTGGCAAACCTGGAATGCGCACTAGAAGGCGAGCTCATTGTACCCGTACGGGAAATAAACGATCTCCGGCGCCGGGCGATAAAACTGCTGGTAGCGCGGAAGGCGGCCGAAAGGCGCCCCGTGCCGGTACCCGACGTGCTGCTGGAAAAGCGACTTGAAAAAGCACGGGTTGTCTTACGCAAGGTGCGGCCCCAACTGCCACGCCCTGTACTTGCCGTGGCTGCGGGAAATATCGACGTCCTCAAGGCAGCTGTGGCAGCCGGGGCCGAGCGGGTTTACTTCCCCGGCGAGGGCCTGGGGAATGGCCGCCCCGTGACAGCGGAAGTGCTTGAAGAAGCCGCAGCCGTATGCCGGCAGGCGGGCGTGCCGTTCGTCTTTTGGACGCCACGCATAGTTCACGACCAAGAAATGGACGCTTGCCTTGAACACGCGCGCAGGGCCCAGAAGGCGGGGGCCGGGGGATTCCTGAGCGGGAACCTTGGTTTACTTGCGTTGCTGCGGGAAGAGGATTTGCCATTGTACGCCGACCTGCCGCTCAACGTGTTTAACGCGCAGACAGTAGCTGCCCTCGACCGGCTGGGTGTCAGCCAGGTCACGCTTTCCCTGGAGCTTACTTTGGAGCAGGTGAGGAATCTGGTCCGGCACGCGCCTCTGCCGGCTGAGGTGGTCGCGCACGGTGTAATAGAGTTGATGGTTTCGGCGTACTGCGTGGCGGGTGGTGTGACAGGGGGGAAAGGCTGTCCCAATACGTGCCGTGGCGCGTCCTTTGCCCTGCGTGACCGCAAGGATATCAACTTCCCGGTTACCTTTGATCATGCGTGCCGGATGCATATTTTTAACGCTAAAGACCTGTGCATGCTGGATCACCTTGGTGACCTTCTGGCTACCGGTGTAGCCAGCCTGCGACTCGACCTGCGTCTCAAGACACCTGCGTATGCCAGAAGAGTCGTAGATCTCTACCGCCGCACCCTTGAAGAACTGGAAGATGGTCGCCCTGGGGCTCCCGAAACATTATGGCGGCAGGTTGCTGCGCTAAGCCCGGGAGGTATTACCAGGGGGCATTACTTTCGAGGCGTGTTATAAAGAAGGTAGAGGACTATGGACGACAGAACTCTGACCCGGCTTGAATTTCATAAAATCCGACAACGCCTGGCGGCGGCAACAGCTTCGCCGCTGGGAAGGGAACAGGCCGAGGCGCTCTCTCCTTCAACCGATGAAAATGTTATCGGGCGCCTGCAGGAAGAGACGGCAGAGGCCTGCCGGCTTCTTCGTCTTGAACCGTCGTTTAACCTGTCCGGCTGGCACGATGTCAGGGAGGCGCTGCAGCGTGCGGTACAGGGGGGTATCCTCGACGGCATCTCCCTTTACCGGATCGGCGAAACGCTGGCTACGGCAGCCAGGGTCAAGAAGTTTTTTGCGGTGCGCAAAGCCCAGTATCCTTTGTTATCCAGGGTTAGCGAAAGCATTGCCGACCTGCAGGAGCTGGAGCGCCGCATACTGGGCGCTGTTCTTCCCGGCGGCGAGGTGCAGGACAATGCGTCACCGGAACTAGCAGGTATCCGCAGCCGCCTGGTGCGGGCGCGCGCCGAAATAAAAGAGGTTCTCGACCGTTTTGTACGGCTGCCGTCGAACCGCAAATACCTGCAGGATGCGCTTGTGACCATCCGCGAAGGACGGTATGTGGTGCCCGTCAAGCAGGAATACCGCAGGCACGTACCGGGCATTGTTCACGACCAGTCAGCCAGCGGATCCACGCTGTTTATTGAACCGTTATCGGTGGTCGAGAAGAATAACCTGGTACGGCGCCTCGAGACCGCGGAAAAGAGAGAGGTGGAGAAAATCCTCGCCAATCTTAGCCGTGGCGTGGCTGCTGCCGCCGAAGAAATCGCCACGACGCTCGAGAACCTTGGCCGGCTGGACTTCATGCTGGCCAAAGGGCAGCTCGCGCTTAACATGAATGCGGTGCCGCCCAGGCTTTCCGGGCGCGCGTGGTTCGAGATCCGTGGGGCCCGGCACCCGCTAATACCCGGACGGGCCGTGCCTATAGATATCCGCCTCGGCACAGATTTTCACACACTGGTTGTTACCGGCCCCAACACGGGCGGCAAGACGGTCACCCTCAAGACCGCAGGACTGCTTGTCCTCATGGCCCAGGCCGGTTTGCACGTCCCTGCGGAAGCCTGTTCAATGGGCGTTTTTGGCCAGGTTTTTGCCGACATAGGTGATGAGCAAAGCATAGAAGACTCGCTGAGCACCTTTTCTTCGCATATCCGCAACATAACCGGTATTCTGGAAAAAGTGAATCAAGAAAGCCTGGTCCTTTTGGACGAATTGGGCGCCGGGACCGATCCCACGGAGGGAGCCGCCCTGGGCCGGGCCATTCTGGAAGCGCTGCACACGCGAGGCGCCAGGACGATGGCCGCTACTCACTACGCGGAGTTAAAAGAGTTTGCCAGCCTCTTTCCCGGGGCGGCAAACGCCAGTGTCGCATTTGATGCTCAGACCCTGGAGCCCACCTACCGCCTGGTCATCGGGCGTCCCGGCAGGTCATATGCTTTTGCCATTGCCGAACGCCTTGGCATGCCTGCGGAGGTGGTTATGCGGGCCAGAGGATACTTAACACCAGGACAGGTGCGGGTTGAGGCTTTGCTCCGTGAATTGGAAAAGGCGCAGGACGACGCCGCGCGGGCGAGGGAAGAAGCCCAGGCCCTGCGCGCGGAAGCCTACGCCTTAAAGAAGAAATGCGAAGGTGAATGGGAAGCGTGGCAGGCTAAGAAAGCCCGCCTCTGGGAAAGGGTGGCGGAAGAGGCGGAAAGCGAGCTACGGCGCGTGCGGCGTGAAGCGGAGGCCATTATCCGTTCCTTGCGGGAGCAAATGGCCGCCGAAAGCGCTCGCGCCCGCGAACAGGCCATTCAGGAGGCGAGGGAGCGGTTGCGGTTATTGGAAGTGCCTCGCACAGCTAACGCGGGTGCGGAAAGGAAGGGCGACGTACCCCGTGACCTCAAGCCGGGTGAAACCGTTTACCTGCCGCGCTACGGGCAGTACGGGAGTGTGGTACAACCGGCCCGCGGCGAAGAAGTAGTTGTGCAGGTGGGGGCTTTGAAGATAAGTCTTCCTCTGGCCGATGTGCGCAGGGCCCCGCAGGCCCCCGCGAGCAGGGAGGCGGGCGCTGCCTTGTCCCTGAGAAAGGTTGCGGAGATCAAGAATGAGCTTGATTTGCGTGGCAGGCGGGTCGAGGAGGCGGTCATGGAAATCGACAAGTACCTGGACGATGCGGCCGTTGCCGGTTTGACGCAGGTGTACCTCATTCACGGCAAGGGCACCGGTGCTTTACGGAACGCCGTGCACGAGATGCTCCGGGCGGATGCCCGGGTCAAAGAATTTCGCCTGGGAGACTACGCCGAAGGGGGGACCGGTGTTACGGTTATAACGCTGAATACCTGACAGCGTTAACGGGAGGACAATATGCGCGTTACCGACGATTGTTACGGTTGTTTGGAAAAGCTTATCAAGTTAACGGCTTCGCTGGCGACCGAAGACCCGGCCATACGGGAAAAGGCCACGGCCGCAGGTATGGCAGTTCTGGATCGCCTCTTCCCGTGCCGGAAAATACCTACCCAGATAGCAGCGGAAGCACAGCAGGTTGTCCGTGAGCTTACGGGTAACCGCGATCCTTTTGCCAATATTAAGGCAAGAGAAATGTCGACCGCCGCTGCTATCTTCGCGCGCGTTGGTTCTCTTTTCGACCGGGATCTATCAGCGATGGTGAGCCTGGCTGCTCTGGGGAACGCGGTTGACTTTTTTAGAGATCTGGACGATGCGGTACGGGAAATGCTTGCCGCCAGGGTGGATTTCCGTGTTGACCATACCGACGAGTTTCTCTCACGTTTGGCACGCGCGCGTACCGTACTGTATATTGCAGATAATGCCGGCGAATGTTATTTTGACCTGCCTCTGCTGCGGGCCTTGCGACAAGACTGCCGCGTGGTTTACGTGGTCAAGGAGTCACCGGTGCAGAACGACCTAACACGGTTCGACCTGGAAAAGAGCGGGTTGGCCGATAAGATAGGCGAGTTTATAACTACGGGCAACGCCAGTCCGGGCCTCGATCTCGACAAGGCTTCACCTGTCTGCCGGGAGGCCTTCGAGAATGCAGATCTCGTCGTAGCGAAAGGAATGGGAAATTACGAGACGCTTTCCGAGGTTGATCACGGCGGCAAAGTCTTTCATATTTTGAAAGCCAAGTGCGGGCCGGTAGCCCGGGCTCTCGGCGTTCCTCCTGATTCATTCCTGGCGGCATTTGTTTAGAAGAAGGAGGGATAACTTGCTTGAGGTATCCGACCTGTCGGTCGCCATCGGCGATAAAACCATTCTGCACGACATCAACCTGACCATTGGTCCGGGGAAGATCCATGTGCTTTTTGGCCCCAACGGCTCGGGTAAGTCTACCCTCCTGGGGGCGTTAATAGGATTTAGGCGCTACCGGGTGCTAAAAGGCAGCATCCGGTTTAAGGGGCAGGAAATTGTCGACCTGCCCGTCCACGAGCGGGCGCGCCTTGGCATTGGCCTTGCCTTCCAGCGACCACCCACGATTCGTGGCCTGACCATGCGCCAGATGCTGGCCATATGCGCCCGTGACGGGGTTAACGCGGAGGAGCTGGCTGCTTACCTACGGTTCGAAGGGTTCCTCGACCGGGAAGTCAACGTCGGCTTTTCGGGGGGAGAACTGAAAAGGTCCGAACTCTTGCAACTGTTGGCGCAGGACCCGGAGCTGGTGCTGCTGGACGAACCGGAATCCGGGGTAGACCTTGAGAATATCGCCCTTGTCGGCCGGGCCATTAACCATTTGCTCGGCCGGGAGGTGGGTGCGCCCCGGGGCAAGTCGCCACGCCAGGCGCGGCAGGAGCGAATGAAGGCAGGTTTGATTATCACCCATACCGGTTACATTCTTGATTACGTAAATGCCGACGTGGGTCATGTACTCTACGAAGGCCGCATTTCCTGCAGCGGCAACCCGCGTGAGCTCCTCCGCTGTATCCAGAAGTTGGGGTATGGTGCGTGCGTGCAGTGTACGTTTTAGGAGACCGCTGCCAAACGCTGCCTGGCTTCTCTCCAAGTATGCCTGAAAGGGTTGATACGGTGGCCAAGAGCATTGATACAAACTATATGACCGAGGCACCAGAGCATGGTTACCTTGAGGATCCAAAAGCCCTACCCGAAGAGGACCGCCAGCGCATGTTGGGGGTTGGCGTTGACACCGGCGAGACCCAAAGGTCCGGCACCTTTCTCCAGATGGATCATTCTGTTGTTCACTGCGGCGTTCGGCAGGAAGGTCTTGAGGTAATGGGCATCGCGGAAGCGCTTGCCGGATACCCGTGGTTAAAGGGCTACTTGTGGAGTGCCCTCAAGGCTGGCGAGGACGAATTTACGGGGTATGCGGAAACCCGAGCGAAAAACGGTTACTTTATCCGCGCCCTACCGGGTGTGAAAGCTGTTTACCCGGTGCAGGCCTGTCTTTACCTGGCGCGGGAGCGCCTTGCGCAGTGCATACATAATATCGTCATCGTCGAGGAAGGTGCGGAACTGCATATAATATCCGGGTGCACCAGTGCGCGCCATGTGGTAAGCGGACTGCATCTCGGCGTTTCCGAATTTTATGTTAAGAAGGGTGGGCACCTTACTTTCACGATGATCCACAACTGGGCAGAGGAGATGGAGGTGCGTCCCCGGACGGCAATCGTGGTCGACGAGGGGGGCGTCTTTCTGTCTAATTATATTTGTCTCAGCCCGGTGCGCCTTCTCCAGACAAATCCGATAGCGTATCTGCGAGGCAAAGGCGCCGTGGCCAGGTTTAACACCGTGCTGGTGGCTCCGCCGGGTTCGTTTATGGACGTGGGGTCACGGGTCTTCCTGGCGGCAGAACGGACGCGCGCCGAGTTGATCGCCCGCACGGTTACCACGGGTGGTAAGATTATCAACCGCGGACTCCTGGTAGGGGAAAAACCGGGGGTCAAAGCGCACCTGGAATGCCGGGGCTTGCTCCTTGCCTCCGAGGGTTACATTCGAGCTATTCCCGAACTGGAGGCGCGCGTCGCCGGTGCTGAACTGTCGCACGAAGCCGCAGTTGGGAAAATAGCGCCCGAGGAGATCGAATACCTGATGGCACGCGGTCTCGACGAGGACGAGGCCACGGCCACTATCGTCCGGGGCTTCCTCAACGTGCGCATTGAAGGTCTGCCAAAGGAACTGGAGCAGCAAATAGATCGTGCACTGGCGGTCAGCAAAGTATCGACTATGTAGACGGATGTGTCGGGATGGACGGCCGGTTTTCTACTTGCGGCGGAAACGTCCAGCGCCGGTGTTGCCGGTTGGGGGGTTGCGGCTCCAATATATTCTGTTCCTCCTGGTTTTTGTCGCTTCCCGGGCGTAGAACAGTAGAATCTTCCTCACCCGGCGGCAAAACAGGTGTTACGGTGGGCACGGTGTGCAGGTTACAAGTCTTTGGCGGTACCCGCTCGTTGTAATCTTCCACAAACTCTGGCACGGTATAGGGAAGTTGCACCCTTACCTGGGCTACTCTTTCCGGACAGTATTCGCCGGCTAACAATCCCGACACCGGGCATATCTCAACCAGGACGTGGGTATTGTCTACCTCGGTAGGTACTGTGCCCTCCGCAAAATAATCGGTTACCTGGTGATGCGGTGGTGTGTTCGGGCCCGGTAACAGCCCGGACTTGCTGTCAACCGTAGCCGTAACAATGCCGACAGGCCGTGGGAAGTCCTTAACCGGAACGCCGGCGAGAGCTTGTGACATGATTTGCCGCCATATGCGGGCGGGGTAAGTGCCGCCATATGAACCATACGGCAGGGGCTTTTTCTGGTCGTCGTAACCGATCCATACCACACTCACCAGTTCTGGCGTATAGCCGCAGAACCAGACATTCTCGCGCTTGTCGGTGGTACCCGTCTTGCCGGCTACCGGTCTTCCGCCGATCTGCGCGGCGGTACCCGTACCTTGCTGCACCACCGAGCGTAACATATCAGTTATCAACCAGGCAGTGGTGGGTTTCATGACGCGTTTCTTCCGTGGTGTAAACTGTTCCAGAACGGTGCCGTCCCGTTCTTCCACCCGGATGATAGCCGTGGGTTCCACGTAAACCCCGCCGTTGGCAAAAGTGCCGTAGGCACCGGCCATTTCCAGCGGCGTGACACCTTCGTAGAGCCCTCCCAGGGCCGAGGCCAGCCCTTCCTTGTCCGGCCGTAGCGTGGTGATACCCAATTCACGGGCGAAGGCCACCGCCTTGGGCAGGGTTACCTCTTGCAAAACCTTTACCGCCGCGATATTCACCGACCAGGTGAGGGCCGTGCGCATAGTGATCAAACCGCGGTAACGTCCGTCATAATTGGTTGGCGCCCAGTTCGGGAATTTCAGGGGAATATCATCGATCACCGAAGCCGGCCCCAAGCCTAGCTCGTCAACAGCCGGCCCGTAGACAAAGATCGGTTTAAAGGCCGAGCCGGGTTGTCTGCGAGTGCGGGTAGCGCGGTTCCACTGGCGCGCCTGCGTATGCTCGCGACCGCCAACGATGGCCTTTATATAACCGGTGTGCGGGTCCAGGACAACAGCCGCGCCCTGGGGCTGGAGGATGCCATTCTTATCACGTGTCGTTGCCGGAAAGTTGCGGCTGTCTGCCACGGCGGCCTCAGCATACGCCTGGATTTTGGGGTCGAGCGTCGTATATACCTTCAAACCTTCTCTAAAGACCTTGGCCTCCCCATATCTGGCCACCAGTTGCTCGGTAACGTAATCTATGAAGTAGGGGTAAGGATACTGTTTGTCCTTGACGCTGCTGGCTTTGAGCTCGATAGGTCTACGTTTTGCCTCTGCCGCCTGCTCAGGCGTGATGTAGGCGTACCTGGCCATGCTATCAAGGACCGCATTGCGGCGCTGGGTGGCGACGGTAAGGTCCCGGTAAGGTGAGTACAGGCTCGGCGCCCGCGGCAGGCCGGCGAGTAGAGCAGCCTCCGCGAGATCAAGGTCCTTGACGTCCTTGCCGAAGTATGTGTACGCCGCCGCCTGGATACCATAGGCACCTTCACCGAAGTAGATCCAGTTGAGATACATTTCAAAGATCTCGTTCTTGGTATAGCGCCTCTCGAGCTGGATGGCGAGGTACGCTTCTTGAATCTTGCGCTTGAAGGTTTGTTCCGGAGTTAAAAAACAGTTTTTCACCAATTGCTGGGTTATGGTACTGCCTCCCTGGGTGGCCCGAGAAGTAAGATTGTTCCAGGCCGCGCGGGCAATAGCCCGGAGGTCTACACCGTGGTGCTGGTAGAACCTGTTATCTTCCGCGGCCAAAAAGGCTTTCTTTACGACCGGGGGAACTTCTTCGATATCCACAGGTACGCGGTTTTCCAATCCTATTTCGGTTACGAGGTTGCCATCCTTATCGTAAATGAGGGTTGCTGCGTTAGGAGCCAGGTTATCCCAGTTTACGGCCGGAAGGTCTTTCAGGCTAACCAGCACCATGCCAAATGCCGTTCCACCTGTGCCGAGAGCCAGGACAAGTACAAGGAGAAGAATAAAGCGCGTTAGCTTGAGTTTTTTTCTTTTTCGACGTGATTGTTTCACGTAGTGCCCGCCTCCGGGAAGACTCAGTAAGCGCCGCTCCTTATATGTAACCCATTATACCATACCGCTTGCAACACATCGCATGCAAAATGGCCCCGTCACGTTGCCGCGGGGGCAGATTTTGTCGATTGTCGGGGAGGATTTTGGCGCCGGGAATGGAACTTTAAATAGTTGTGTACCGAGCCTTTTGAGGGGAGGGGTGCCGGGGGTCGCCGTTGGTTTGATCGTTCAATTTCATAGTTGAGGAGGGTAAATAGTTGCGCAGATACGGCCTTTATATGGCCCTGGCTCTGGTTTTGGTTATGATTGTATCGCTCTTTACGGGAGGCTGTGGCCAGGGAAAGAACGGTGAGACACCCAAAGGCGAAGAGAAGCTTAAGGTGGCATTCGTTTACATTGGTTCACCGGGTGACGCGGGATGGACTTACGCGCACGACCAGGGGCGCAAGTACCTGGAGCAAGAGCTGCCCTACGTGGAAACCGAAGTCGTGGAGTCGGTGCCCGACGCCGATGCCGAGCGGGTTATCGAACAGTTGGCGGCTAAGGGTAACAAAATCATCTTCACTACAAGTTTCGGCTACATGGACCCCACGATCAAAGTAGCCAAGAAGTACCCGAACGTTGTCTTCCTGCACTGCTCAGGTTATAAGACGGCTGAAAATGTGGGAACGTATTTCGGACGCATGTACCAGGCCCGTTACCTGACCGGTCTGGTGGCGGGTAAGGCTACGAAGACAAATATAATCGGTTATGTTGCTGCGCATCCCATACCGGAAGTTATTCGGGGGATCAACGCTTTTGCCCTGGGTGTCCGGAAGGTTAATCCCCAGGCCAAAGTAAAAGTCGTTTGGACCAACACGTGGTTTGATCCTGCCCGGGAAAAAGAGGCGGCCTACGCTTTACTGGACGCCGGTGCCGATGTCATCGCCCAGCACCAGGATACGCCCGGACCACAGCAGGCGGCAGAGGAACGGGGCAAGTTGAGCATCGGGTATAACAGCGACATGAGCGCGTTGGCGCCTAAGGCCGTAATGACCTCGGCGATCTGGAACTGGGGTCCTTACTACGTGCGCACTGTAGAAGCAGTTAAGAATGGGACCTGGAAACCGGACCAGTACTGGGGACCCATGTCGGACGGCATTGTCGATCTGGCTCCTTTTGGCCCGATGGTGCCTGAAGAAATCAAGCAACTGGTAGCAGCAGAGAAAGAGAAGATCCTGAAGGGCGAATGGGACGTCTTTACCGGGCCGATAAAGGATCAGAACGGAAATCTGAGGGTGCCCGAAGGTCAACGACTGAGCGACAAAGAGATGCTCGAGATGTCCTGGTTTGTCGAGGGTGTAGAAGGTACCATTCCCAAAAGCTGACGCTTGATGCACCGGGCGCCGGCAAAGGGCCTCGTGCCGGCGCCTCTTTCCTTATGAGGGAGCGCTTGTGGAAATGGCAGAAGCCTACCTGGTTAAAATGGAAGGTATTACTAAATACTTCCCGGGTGTTACGGCTAACTACAGGGTTAATCTGAACGTGCGCCCCGGAGAAATCCACGTGCTCCTCGGCGAAAACGGCTCCGGGAAGAGCACCCTAATGTCCATCCTGGCCGGCCTCTACCGCCCCGACGAGGGTCAAATATTCGTTGGGGAGAAGAGGGTTGACTTTCATTCGCCCCGGGATGCCATTCAAGCAGGGATAGGCATGGTGCACCAGCATTTCCGCCTGGTGGAGACGTTTACCGTGGTCGAAAACGTTATCCTTGGTGATAGAACACTACCCTTTTTTCTCCATATGCGCAGCCTGGAGCACAAAATTGCTGCCCTGAGCGAGAGGTACGGCCTAAAAATTAACCCACAAGCCCGTATCTGGCAACTCTCGGTAGGAGAGCGGCAGCGGGTAGAGGTCGTTAAGGTGCTCTACCGGGGGTGCCGGGTGTTGATCCTCGACGAACCAACGGCCGTCCTGACCCCGCAGGAGACAAAGGAACTGTTTGCCAATCTCCGGGTAATGGCCGGCAAGGACAAAGCTGTCATCCTCATCACCCATAAGCTACAGGAAGTCATGCAGGTGGCCGACCGGGTCACGGTCTTGCGGAATGGCCGGGCGGTCGGTACCCTGGAGCGGGGTACATTTAACGAGCGGGATCTGGCCCGCTTGATGGTCGGCCGCGACGTACCGGTCCAGGTGACCAGGATGCCGGCGGTGCCCGGCGAGGTTGTTCTGGAGCTGCGGGATGTGCAGGTAATGAGTGACCTCGGCCGGCCGGGTCTCGATGGCGTATCGCTCACCGTCCACAGGGGGGAAATCCTGGGTGTTGCCGGTATTGCGGGCAACGGGCAGCGTGAGCTGGCCGAGGCGGTCGCCGGTCTGAGGAAGGTAGTTCGTGGACGCATCTACATCGGGGGAGAAGACTGCACCAACCTGGGTCCACGCGCGATTATTGACAAGGGGGTGGCCCATATCCCGGAGGACCGGCTGGGCTCGGGCTTGGTCGCGGGTCTCGGGGCATTGGACAACTTGATTCTGAAGGACTACCGGCGGCAGGACTTCTCGCGGGGGCCGTTTATCGACCGCCGGGCGGCAACGGCCAGAGCAACCACGCTGACCAGGCAATTTGACGTCCGGCTCGCGGGAGATCTGGATGCGCCCGTAAGACTTCTTTCCGGAGGTAACCTGCAGCGCCTGCTGCTGGCCAGGGAGATATCAGCTTCCCCTCGCCTCATCATCGCGGTTTACCCCGCGCGGGGGTTGGACGTTGCTGCCACCGAGACCGTACACCAGCTTCTCATTAAGCAGCGCGCGCAGGGAGCAGCCGTGCTCTTGATATCGGAAGACCTCGATGAACTCTTTAAGCTTAGTGACCGTATCGCCGTCCTCTTCAAAGGTCGACTGGCGGGCATTTTGCCTGCCGAAAGCACCGATCCGGAAGAGGTAGGACTCCTGATGATGGGCGCCAACATGCAGGGAGCCGAGGCGGTATGACAGGAGCTTCAGTACGCCTCGAAAAAAGCCTCTCACCTTCGCCCTTTATAACCGTTTTGGTGCCGGTCCTTTCCGTCTTCCTGGCCCTGGCCGTGGGCGCATTCTTCCTGAGTCTGACCGGCAGGGATGCCTGGGAGGTATATGCGACGATGTTTTCCGGCGCCTTCGGTACCGCGTACGGTCTGACGGAGACGATTGTTAAGGCCATCCCCTTGATGCTGACCGGCTTAGGTGTGGTTCTGGCCTTCCGCATGCAACTGTGGAATATCGGCGGTGAGGGACAGCTCCATATGGGGGCCTTTGCGGCTGCCTGGGTAGCCCTGTCTTTCCCGGAGCAGCCGGCGTGGGTTTTGCTCCCGGCAATGGTGGCGGCGGCCATGCTGGCCGGAGGCTTGTGGGGACTTCTACCGGCCTTGCCGCGCGCCTATCTGGGTGTAAACGAGATTATCACGACCTTGATGTTGAATTACGTGGCCATCCTGTGGGTGGAGTACCTGGTTTATGGGCCGTGGCGTGACCCTCACGGGTACAACTTCCCTCTTACCGCTCCGTTCACACAGGGAGCAATCCTCCCTGCACTGGGTGGCACCCGTATCCACGTCGGCCTCATCTTTGGTTTGCTTCTGGCGCTGGCCCTTTGGGTTATCCTCTGCCGTACGCGCTGGGGTTTTGAAATTCGGGTCATCGGTGAAAGTCCAGCGGCGGCGCGGTACGCAGGTATAGACGTTGCGAGAAACATCCTGCTGGTTATGCTCGTTAGCGGGGCAATTTGCGGCCTGGCCGGCATGGTAGAAGTCGCCGGGCTTATACACCGTTTGCAGCCCGGCTTCAGTCCGGGTTACGGTTATACGGCGATCATTATCGCCTGGCTCGGCAAGTTGCATCCAGGGGCCGTGGTGCTGGTGGCCTTTCTTTTCGGTGGCCTGCAGGTAGGTGGGTACATGGTGCAGACCAGCGGTATCCCGGCAGCAATGGTGGCCATGCTCCAGGGGAGCATTCTATTCTTTGTCCTCGGGGGAGAAGTTCTCCTCCGGTACCGCTTACGGTGGCGGCCGCAGGGGCGCATGGGAGTTGAAAACGATGAGCGTTGAGTGGGTAGTGGCCATTCTTGCTACGGCTGTTACTGCCGGCACGCCACTTCTGTATGCTTCTCTGGGCGAGATCCTGGCCGAACGCGTGGGCGTGCTTAACCTGGGTGTTGAGGGTATGATGCTGGTTGGGGCGGTGGCTGGTTTCGCGGTGGCCCTGAAGACAGGGAGTCCGTGGCTGGGGGTTCTTGCGGCCACGGCGACCGGCGGCGCAATGGCCCTAATTCACGCCTTTTTAACCGTCAGCCTGCGAGCCAACCAGGTCGCAAGCGGGCTGGCCTTGACGCTTTTCGGTACGGGCCTCAGCGCGTACTTGGGTAAACCCCTGGTTGGAAATCCCCTACCCTGCGCCTTCAAAGCGGTTGACATTCCTGTCCTCGGCGATATTCCCGTACTGGGGCCGATTATTTTCCGCCACGACCCGCTGGTGTTCCTGAGTTATCTGTTAGTACTGGGGCTGTGGTTTTTGATTTATCGTACCCGTGCTGGCTTAAACCTCCGGGCGGTCGGCGAGAATCCGGGGGCCGCCGATGCCATGGGCGTGAACGTCTTTGCCCTGCGCTATTTTTACGTCGTCGTGGGCGGCATGCTGGCCGGTATCGGCGGAGCCTATATTTCTATGGCCTATGTTCCCACCTGGATAGAAAACCTGGTAGCGGGGCGTGGGTGGATTGCGGTGGCCCTGGTGATCTTCGCGATGTGGAACCCAGTTTACGCCCTCGTCGGTGCTTATATTTTCGGCGGCGTGGACGCTCTGGGCTTCAGACTGCAGGCCCTGCATGTAGGCGTTTCCCCATACTTTCTCAAGATGCTGCCGTACTTTTTCACGGTTGCCGTGTTGATCCTCGTGACCAGGAAGAATGCGCTTTCCCGCATCGGTGCGCCGCAAGCACTCGGCTTACCCTACGACCGTGAGGAACGATGACGTTTCCTTGTCTACCGGTGTGGGTTTTGCTATAATTATGGGCAAAATTTGCGGGAGATAGAGGGTAGATAATGGAGCAGGAGCTTAATCGACAGTTAGAACTGATCCGTCGTGGCACCGTGGAGATCATACCTGAAGACGAACTAATAGCGAAGCTCAAGCGTGCCGTGGTGACCGGCAAACCTCTGAGGATCAAGCTGGGCCTTGATCCAACGGCCCCTGACATTCATCTCGGGCATACGGTAGTACTGCACAAACTGCGCCAGTTCCAGGAACTTGGGCACGAGGTCATACTTGTGCTGGGCGACTTTACCGCCCGCATCGGTGACCCAACGGGCAAATCAGAGACCAGAAAACAACTAGCTGAAGATGAAGTCCAGGCTAACGCGCGCACTTACAAGGAACAGGTATTTAAAATTCTTTCGCCGGAAAAAACGCAGCTCCGCTTCAACAGTGAATGGCTGGCGCCCTTGACTTTTGCCCAGGTAATCGACCTGGCTTCGCGTTATACCGTTGCGCGCATGCTGGAGCGGGACGATTTTGCCCGGCGCTTTAAGGAAGGTTCGCCGATTGCCATCCACGAGTTCTTTTACCCCCTCATGCAGGGTTACGATTCGGTGGTCCTGGAAGCGGACGTGGAACTGGGCGGGACGGACCAGAAGTTTAATCTTCTCATGGGACGCGCCCTCCAGAAGGAATACGGCCAGGAACCCCAGATTGCCATTACCATGCCGATACTGGAAGGGCTTGACGGCGTCCAGAAAATGAGCAAGAGTCTCGGAAATTACATCGGCGTTATGGAACCGCCTGAGGAAATGTACGGCAAAGTTATGTCGCTTCCCGACGCGCTCATGCTGCGCTATTTTGAACTCGTTACACCCTTGCCTTCGGAAGAGATACGGCGCCTACAAGTGGGCCTTACCGAAGGCACCATCCACCCGCGCGACGCGAAAATGTTACTGGCACGGACCATTGTTACCCTGTACTGGGGCGAGGACGCTGCTGCCAGGGCAGAGGCGGAATTCAAGCGGGTATTCTCCGAAAGGCATTTGCCTTCGGACATACCGGCGTTCAGTTTACCGCCGGACATGCTGCAGGATGGGCGGATCTGGTTGCCGCGGTTAATGGTTTTGTGCGGTATGGTGCCCAGCACCAGCGAAGCGCGTCGCCTGATCAAGCAAGGTGGTGTGGAAGTAGATGGGCAGAGGGTTCTGGATCCGGACTATGAGCTTGAGCCCCGAACTGGTACGGTAATAAGAGCCGGCAAGCGGAAATTTGTCCGCCTTGCATGAACTTTCCCGGCATTTTTTTGCACCAAGGCAACTTTCCCCTCATATAGTTTTGTTAGGAGCGAGGGAAAGATGCCGGTGGTGTTCAAGAGAAAACGACGGGCAAAACCCGTCTTTATTTTACTCTTCTTCGTCCTGATTATTGCGGGGTTCTTTATGGTTGTAGAAGAAACGCTGCTGCCGACGATTCTGGCCATCGCAGAAGCCAAGGCTGTGCAGATAGCCGTAGATACCGTTCATAGCGGTATCCGCCAGTACCTGAAACAGCACCGTATAAGTTACGAGGACATCGTTAATGTGCACAAGGACCGCGATGGCCGCGCTGTCTTGCTCCAGGTTGACGCGACGCGGATCTCGGAGATTTCGGCCGACCTGGCGATAGTGGCGGAAAAGAAGATGGCCTCGCTGCACGATAGGGATTTTGTTATTCCGTTAGGGCAAGTACTGGGTAGCCAACTGCTGGCAAGTTACGGCCCCCGGATCAAGGTGCGCCTCATTCCGGTCGGACACGTAAAAGTGGACCTCGTCGACAGGTTTGAGGAGGCTGGCATTAACCAGACGCGCCATCAGATTTCTCTCGATCTTGATACGGCGGTGCGGATTGTCATTCCCTGGCAAAAAACCGAGGTTAAGGTAGTGACCCGGGTGCCGCTGGCAGACAGTATCATTCTCGGCAGCGTCCCGGCCACCTACGTTAGCATTCCCGGTGGTCTCTTTGGTACCGGTGGTCTGCGTCTCGATACCCGGGAAACCCCGTAACGATGCCAGCCGCAGCGCCTCGGTTGCAGCGGTTGGACCAGGGTACTTGCCCTACGGCACATGTTCCGGCACTTGAGGACCGCACGCGGGGGCGGGCGCAGGTAAGAATCTTGCAAGTTAAATTCGACCGCGACGTTATTTCTGATAGGTTAGAGTGGCAGGGGCTGCTCACCTTTCGGTTTACAGATTTAAGTGAAGCATAGCGTAAAGTTACTGTAGGGTTCTGGGAGGACCTGAATAGGAGAAGAAGAAGAGAGACCTCACCGTCCTACAAGGGACGAGCGGTTGCCAACCAACCACTCAAAAGAGGTGAGGTCTCGTGAACATTGTACAAAACATTTGGGAGAA
>ENA-ORXB01001061-ORXB01001061.1-sediment-metagenome-genome-assembly--contig:-NODE-1061-length-38809-cov-5.698182_pt1 | contig 38809 bp, 29 predicted proteins | sample MGYA00237863_ERZ511475 | MGnify/ENA primary metagenome ERZ511475 (study PRJEB26305, sample SAMN06343858) | sediment metagenome | isolation source: hot spring sediment | place: Canada: British Columbia... | reverse complement strand
GAGAGCTGGTGTTGGTAGCGCAGCAATATGTGCTGGAAAAAGGGGTAGTGGTGGACAAGTCACTGGTTATTCGCGGAGCAGGGGCGGACAAAACCGTGATCGTGGTCAAAGGTGGGGAGTATGGGTTGAAGTTCAGCGGAAATTGCCGGTGGCAGTTGCACGGGGTGTCGGTGGAATATGTGGGGAAGGGGGCAGCGAATGGAGTGGTGGCCGACAGCGGTGTGATTCGCATCGAAAACTGCCGCTTCAGCGGTGCCAGGTGGGATCGGCAGGCGCAGCGGGGCGGAGACGGAGTGTGGCTAAGAGGTACGGTACGAGCAGAAATCAGCAAATGTGTATGCAAAGACAATGAATTGTATGGCATACAGGTGTCTGATCAAGCGCAGGTGACGCTGGAGGGGAACACGTGTGAGGGGAATAAGTGGTCTGGCATCGCCTTTGGTGACAAGTCGGGTGGGACAGCGAGGAACAATACCTGTAGTAGGAATGAACAGCGCGGTATCCTGGTATTTGGCGAGTCGCAGCCGGTGTTGGAGGGGAACACGTGTGAGGGGAATAAGTGGTCTGGCATCGCCTTTTTTGGCAAGTCGGGTGGGACAGCGAGGAAGAATATTTGTAGCAGGAATGAGAAGAATGGTATATACGCAGGAGGTGAGTCGCAGCCGGTGTTGGAGGGGAACACGTGTGAGGGGAATAAGGGGCCTGGCATCGCCTTTGTTGACAAGTCGGGTGGGACAGCGAGGAACAATACCTGCAGCAAGAATGGAGTAGGTATTGGTGTAGTTGGTGAGTCGCAGCCGGTGTTGGAGGGGAACACGTGTGAGGGGAATGAGGGGCCTGGCATCGCCTTTGTTGACAAGTCGGGTGGGACAGCGAGGAACAATACCTGTAGTAGGAATGAACTGCACGGTATCGCGGTAGCTGGCGAGTCGCAGCCGGTGTTGGAGGGGAACACGTGTGAGGGGAATAAGGAGTGTGGCATCGCCTTTTTTGACAAGTCGGGTGGGACAGCGAGGAACAATACCTGTGGCAAGAATGAGAAGCACGGTATTTACGCAGAAGGCGAGTCGCAGCCGGTGTTGGAGGGGAACAGGTGTGAGGGGAATAAGGGTAGTGGCATCGCCTTTGTTGGCAAGTCGGGTGGGACGGCGAGGAACAATACCTGTAGCAAGAATGAGCAGCGCGGTATCCTCGTATTTGGCGAGTCGCAGCCGGTGGTGGAGGGGAACACGTGTGAGGGGAATAAGTGGAGTGGCATCGCCTTTGTTGGCAAGTCGGGTGGGACGGCGAGGAACAATATCTGTGGCAAGAATGAGAAGCACGGTATTTACGCAGAAGGCCAGTCGCAGCCGGTGTTGGAGGGGAACAGGTGTGAGGGGAATAAGTGGAGTGGCGTCGCCTTTTTTGGCAAGTCGGGTGGGACGGCGAGGAACAATACCTGTAGCAGGAATGAGCAGCACGGTATCCTCGTATTTGGCCAGTCGCAGCCGGTGTTGGAGGGGAACACGTGTGAGGGGAATAAGTGGCCTGGCATAGCTTTTGGCGACAAGTCGGGTGGGACAGCGAGGAAGAATATTTGCCGCAACAATGGCGGACGTGACATCTACGTCGCCAATACGGCTAAGCCAAAGATCGAGGACTGAATTACCGGGGGTTATCCATCGGACGCTGGGGGGGGAAGTGGGTCGCTTGCCCCCCCCCTATGCTTTTGTCTTTTCCAGCCGGTGTCGGTCGATGATTCCTGGAGGGGATGATTCGTCCTGCCTTCCTTGTGGGATCATTCCTTCAGGTCGTTTTCGGTGAAGAGGGTGAAGCCTTGGGCACGGAGAGCGGCGGCGCCCCCTTCAAAGTCGTCCACATACACGGCGATAGCACCGGCCCGCTGCGGCCCGACCCCCGATAAGAGCGGATACATGTAGCAGATGTTGATCTCGGCGTTGACCAGGGCCTTGGTGATCGTCAAAAGCGGATGTTTGTCCTCCGGCAGTTGCACCACGAGCAGGTCGCTTTCGGTGAAAGGAATTTTCGCTGATTTGAGGATTTCGTAGCCGCGTTCGTAGTCGCTGGGTACCAGGCGGATGATGGCGCAGTCGGCGGTTTCCACGACGGTCAGGGACACGACACGGATGTCGGTTTTTTCAAAGCGGCGGACCAGATCGAGCAAAGCTCCGAGGCGGTTGGCCAGGAAGATGTTGAACTGCCGAACGCTGGGCCAATCCCGCCCGCGCGAGGTGTCCAGATCATAGGTGATGCCGGATTCTTCCCCTTGTTGCATAAACTCCTCCCTGGGGTGGTTTGAGGGCTGCCTTAGAGGCGGTCATGGGGAGCCGGAGGCTCCTTCGCGCCCCTCGGCGGCCGGCGGAGGGCGCAGGCGCTGCAATTCGCTCTCCAATTGCCGCAGCTTTTCTTCCAGAGCCAGACGGGCCTGGCGCTCCTCTTCCGCTTGCTGTTGGGCTTGGAGTGCTTTGCGGTGTTCTTCTTCGGCGCGTTGTTGGGCTTGGAGTGCTTTGCGGTGTTCTTCTTCGGCGCGTTGTTGGGCTTGGAGTGCTCGGTAGTGTTCCTCCAGGGCGCGGCGGCGTTCGGCCTCGGCTTGCTCCAGGGCCTGCTGGGCGCGCTGCCGCTCCTGATCGCGCTGCTCCCGTAAGTCGGGGATGCGCTGGCCCTGCTCGTCGGCACACCAGACGCGGTCCCCTTCCACCTGAAGCCACAAGCGCAACGGCTCGATCCACAATCCCTGGGGCTGGAGAGGAACCGGAACGTACCCTTCCGGCGTCGCCCGATAGGCCAGCAGCCGCAGGCTAGGGTGATCCTCATCCCCCATGTGGTCCACAATGATGTACCAGGGGATGCCGGCGCGGTAATAATGGTCCACTTTCTTCGTCAGGTCAGTGTCGCGCGTGCTGGGGGAAGTCACTTCGATGGCCAACACCGGCTGCGCGCCGATGTCCCAGACGGGAAGCGTCCCCCGATGCGGATTCCACGGCTGGCTGACCTGATCGAAGAGGATCAAGTCCGGACCGTAAGCTCCTAGCTCCGGGGAATCCCACAGCACGCGGTGGTCACAGAGCAGCAGCTTCTCCGGCTGGTCGGCGATGCGATCCTCGATCACCGCCTGGAGGTAGCGCACATCGCGATCATGGGCGGCATTGTGCACGATGAAGTCCCCCTCCTGCGGATGCAGAATGTCCTCCTCGGTGAGGGGCACTTGCTCGATGACCTCCCCCTGCGGCGTCTGGCGGGTGACATAACGCCAGCCGTAGAAGAAGGGATCGGTTTGCGGCGTGGATCGCGCGGATGTCGAGGTACTTTGCCCAGCCATCATCCCCTCCAGCAGGTCTGGAACTTCCTTCCTCCAGTCTAACCCGCCAAGCTCCAGGATGACAAGAGGATGCGGAAAACCGGGGCATGATTTAGTTGACTTTTGTACATTTAGTAGGCATACTGGGAGAAAGCGAGGCTGGCTAACTGCTAACCCTGCCGCGAGCGGTCTGGTCGAGCGGATCAGCAGGCCGGAGGGAAAGGAATGGCCTTCTCCCGCCTTTTCTGGCAGGACAGCTCCGGGGAACCGAGGAGGAACCAGGCGATGGATGAAAGGGATGAGCTGGAGATGGAAGAGGAGATGGTGGAGGAAGGGAGCGATCAGGAAGAAGAGGGGGCGGAGGAGGGGGAAGCCGGGTCATCCGAGTCCGCCGAGCTATGGGAGCTGGAGGAGGTCGAATGTTTATGGCCGTGGGAGCGGTGGCAATCCACGTTGGACCCTGGGCATTTTTTGCAGCGGTGTTTGCTGGAGGTGGACGGCGGGGCGTGGAACTGGGGTTGGGTCCACGAGGAGGTGCAGGAGTTTCTCAGTTGCTATTCGCATGCTCTGGTGGCTTTGCCGCGGGACCACGGCAAGACGACGCAGGTGTGCGGGCGGCTGGTCTGGGAGTTGGGGCGGAGTTCGGAATTGCGGATCAAGGTGGTCTGCGCGACGGAGGGGATAGCGACGGAGCGGGGCCGGTTGCTGCGGGAGTGGCTGGAGCGGGAAGAGGGTCCGCGGGTCGAGGTGTTTCCCGATTTGCGTCCGGCCCATCCCTGGCGGAGCCGGACGTTGCAAGTGGAGCGGTGGACGCGGGTGCTGGGTCCGAGTGTGTCCACCTTCGGCGTGGGGGGCGGGAGCACGGGAACGCGGGCGGACCTGCTGGTGTGCGACGACATTGTGGATGTGCGGGCGATTCGCAGCCGGGTCGTGCGGGAATGGGTGTGCAGCTATTTTCACGAGAATCTGCTCAATCTGCTGGAGCCGGAGGGGCGCTGCTGGCTGCTATTCACGCCGTGGCATCGGGATGATCTGGGGGCGCGCTTGCAGAAAAGCCTGATGTACGGTCTGCTGCGCCGGGCGGTTACGCATGCCTTCGAGCCGGTCTGGCCAGGGCGGTGGGATTCCCAGCGCTTGCAAGCGCGGCGGCTGGAAGTGGGCAGCACTGCTTTTGGCCGCGGCTACCGCCTGGTGCCCATTCCCGAAGGGGAAACGCTCCTGCGCTCGGAGTGGGTGCGCTACTGGGAGGAACCCGCTCCGCTGGAGCAGGTGATCCTGGCGGTGGACCCGGCGGTGAGCCGATCGGAGGCGGCGGATCGCTCGGCGCTGGTGGTCCTGGGACGGGTGCGGCGGCACGATCCCCATCTGCCCTGGAGCGAAGGGGTAGAGGTCCGTGTGTTGGCCTGCACCGCCCGGCGCGTGGATGCCCCCGGCTTGCTGCAACTGCTGGATCAGTGGGACCGGCAATGGCATCCCTCGGTCATTCTGTTCGAGTCCAATGCCGCCTTCGCCGGACTGCGGGACCTCATGGTGCAGCACTCCCTCTTCGGAGGCCGCCTCCAAAGCATCGTTCATCATGCGGACAAGGCTTCCCGCTTTGCTGCCTTCAGCGTGGCAGTGGAAAACGGCATCTTCCGCCTCCAAGGGGACGGCCAGGGCCAGCCGGAAATCACCCAACGGGAACTCTACGACGAGATGATCTCTTTCCCGTGTGGCGAACACGATGATCTCCTGGATGCCGCCGCTATGGGATGCAGCTATCTGCTCCACCGGCCAGAACCCCGCTGCTGGGTCTAGAGGGCGGAGGGGATGGGCTAGAGGCGGCGGAGAGGCCGGCGAGAGCAGGCGCAAACCCAGGGAAAAGACAGCAGAAGAGGGAAGTTCACGGAGGAAGAGTCTGGATCTGAGACGGGATGAGGGAACCCTGCGCGGAGGGCTATGCCATGCCATTGTCGCCGATCACGATTCGCTATCCCCTACGGCCGGTGCGGCGATCGTTGTGGACGAACCAGGTACTCGATTTGTTCGGCCTGGAAGAAGAGGAGGGGCCGTACACGGTGGCGGAGGAAGTGTCGCTGGATGTCCGGCCGGGGGATATTGTGCTGTTTACGGGGGGAAGCGGTTCGGGCAAGTCGTCGCTGTTGCGGGCGGCGGGGGAACAGTTGGGAGCGATCGACGCCTGGGGTGTGGAGTTGCCGGCGGTGCCGCTTATCGAGGCGGTGGCGGGCGCCACGTTGACAGAGCGGCTGGAGTGGTTCAGCGGCTGCGGCTTGGCCGAGGCCCGCCTGTTGTTGCGCTGTCCGGGGGAGTTGTCGGAGGGCCAGCGCTATCGCTTCCGCTTGGCGTTGGGGTTGTGTCGGGCGATCGAACAGGCGCGGAGTGCAGGCCGCGATGCCTGGCTGATGGCAGACGAGTTCACGGCTACGCTGGATCGCCTGAGTGCCAAGGTGACGGCGTACAATCTGGCGAAGCTGGCCCGGCGGCAACAGGCCGGCCTATTGCTGGCTACAACGCATGAGGACGTGATCGAAGACCTGCAACCGGACCTGCTGGTTCAGTGCGAAGCAGGGGGCGTGATGCGCGTGGAGCGCCGGAGGGAGCAAAGGCGCCGCCACATTTCTTTTGCCCCGGAGTTGTGGCTTTCAGACGGTACCGTGCGCGACTGGCCGTACTTCGCACGGTGGCATTATCGGAGCCACCATCTCGGCTGCGTCCGGCGCGTGACCTTGCTCTGGCATGGCCAGCGGCCCATCGGGATTTGCGTCTTCAGTGCTCCCGCCGCCTCCTTGCATTGGCGCAACCGCTGGTTCGGCCTGCATCAGCCGCGTTCCCGCCTGGTCTTGCAAGCCCTTAATGCCCAGCTCTGGCTGCTCCAGCGGATCGTGCTGCATCCGGACTATCGGGGCGCCGGGATTGCCGCCGCCTTCGTGCGGCGTGCCTGCCAGCTTTGTCCCGTGGACTGGATTGAGACGCTCTCCGCCCTGGGCCACGCCGCGGGGGCTTTTTTTGAAAAAGCCGGCTTCGTGCGGGTCGGAGTGGTCCGGCATTCCCACCGGGGAGATGCTGCCGCCATCTATGGCCGAGGCGCCCGCCTCAGTGCCGAAAGCCGCCGCAAAAGCCGCTTCAGCTATCCCATCTATTACATCTTTGACAATCGCCGCCGGTCCGAACACGAAGACCTCCCGTTTTCCCCTCCGCTGTCTGCTCCCCCGGTTTCGTCCTCCAGTCCCCAGCCAGATTCTGCGACCGCTACTCCCCCTGATGCGACCCAGCCGCCCCGGATTGATCCCCGCCGGACGTGTCCTGCCGAAAGCAGTTCCACCGCAAGCGGTGCTTCCGAATGAGCTGGGGAATCGGACTGTTTTTGAGCCGCTTCGGCGTGACAGCTCCTCTGCCGGATGGTATAATCTCCCTATCGCTCGCCGCGCTTTTGCCTGCCTCTGCGGCGGCCCAACTTTCCCACCCCTGCTGTGCCTCTATCCCTCGCTGCCGATTTGGGGGAGGCGCAGTCCTCAGGATGCGACATCATGAACCACGCTGCCAAAATGATCGTGGCCTCCGTTTTTTCCCAAGTTCTCTGGACGTGGCGAAGACTCCGGCTGAGGCGATGCGGCTCTTGTTCCGCAGTGCTGCTGTTGCTGGGGGCGGAAGCGCTGCTCCTGAGGGCAGCGGAGAACTCCCGTGAGCAGTTCGAAGAGCAAGCGGTGCAGCGCTATGCCGAACGCTGGCACAAGCAGAGCACGTCTCCCCGTGCCCGTTGGTACCGGGAGATGCAAGCGGCGTTTGCCGGCAAAGCGGTGAATCCGCAGAAGGAGGAGGATTTCCAGCAGTGGTTCGAGCTATTGGCGGGCGGGGCGGAGCAGTGGCGGCGCTCCCAGGCTCCCACCCCGCAACTGGCGGAACTATTCGATCAGGTGTGTCAGCGGCTGGAGTTGGGACCGGTTCCCTCCGTGAACCGGGAGGAGTTTCTGCGCTACGTTCGACGGGTCCTCTGGCGGGACGGAGGCCGAGCGGAAGACCTGCCGGATATGGACAGCGAGGCGGACCGCGTCTTCCGCGTACTCGATCAGGATGCCGACGGAGTCCTCGACGTGACGGAAATGACCACGGCCTTGCGCCAGCAGCGCAGCAGCACCGATGTGGATGGCAATGGCCGGATCGACCGCACCGAATACCGCCGCTACTTCTTACAACGGGTGACGGCCGTGACGCAATCCCTCCAAGCCAAGGCCGGTGCCGGAAGCGAGCGCGAAGGCAAAGCAGCGAGCGCCCCTCTCGTGCCGCCCTGGTTCCGAGAATGGGACCGCGATGAGGACGGTCAGCTCGCCCTGCACGAGTGGCTCAAGGCCGGCCAGCCGTTGGAGCTGTTCCAGCAGATGGATGGCGACGGCGATCACCTGCTGACTCTGGCGGAATACCTTCGCTCCACCCGCGCTCCGAACAAATCCGCAGGCGAGGGTTTGCCGCTTCCCTTGACTGGCGGCATCAAAAAGGAGCCGCCGCTGCCGGCGGGGCCAGGCCGCCCGCCCGGCAGCCTCAAGCCCTGATTATTCCCTCCTGGCTCGCCTCTCTTTTCTAGCAAGTTCCAACAAGCAGCCGTGCGGACTGCGCCCGCGATGGGAGGCCTACTCCTGGGGGAAACTGGGCAGGGGCTTCCCATGCATTTGTGGGAGTTGAGGCTTTTTCGCCATCGTGTAGGACTTCCGCCGTCGCGGGGAGGGGTGTGGGCGGGACGATTTTTGCTTCGAGGGCCGGAAGTCGAGCGGTTCAGAGGCCCAGGTGGTGCTGAAGTTTGCGGATGGCTTTGTATTTTTCGTCGCTGATGCGGGCCGGTGTAGTGCCCAATTCGCGGGCGATGTCGGGCACTTTCCAGCCGTCGGCTACCAGTTGCAGCACCCGTTGCTGGCGGGGCGTGAGCAGATGCAAGGCCTGTTGGGCGAGGAATTCGCGCTCCTCCTGCGGGAGGAGCAGGGGGGCAGGGGCGCTCAGATCGGCAGGCAGGGCTTGCAGCTTCCGTTCCCGCTGGACCCGCTTGCGCACGGTGTCGATAGCTCGGAGGAACTCCCGGCGCTCCTGCGTATCCTCCGCGTCGAGGACGCTGGTCCAGCCTTCCGCGCCGAGACGTTCCAGCAGGCGGACGAACACTTCGTGGGTGCAATCTTCCCAACGGTCGGCTGGCAGACGGGCATTGCGCCAGCAGGCCTGGCAGTATTTGCTGATGTCCGTGACCACCTGCGGTGGCGGGGAAGCTCGCGCCGCCGGGGTGCTGGCCAAGGCCCCCAGCACCATGGCTGCCATCATCATCCGGCGCGAACCGGACGATTCCCCGTGTGATCGAGCCATACCCTTCCTCCTGTGTGATGAATGCCGGGCGTTCCCTTCCTCGGCTTGTTCCCATTATATCCGGACCACTTGGCGGGTACATCTCGCTCTTGGGCCGGGTTCGTTTTCGGTGGGTTTGCTGGGTTCGTTGGCGTCCGATGCGCCGGCTTCCGTCTGGCAACCTTGGCGGATGTCGTGGGCCGTCGGTCACTTTCGGATTCCATCAAGCCAGTCAGGGCCGCTGTTTGGAAGCGGGGTCAGCGGGTTCCCCCTGCGGAAGGGGATGAGGCGGGGGCGGGAAACGGCAGGCGCTGGAGCAGATGCACCATTTCCAGAGCGGCGAGGGCAGCTTCCGCCCCTTTGTTGCCCGCCTTGCCGCCGGCGCGATCCAGGGCTTGTTCCAGGGTCTCGCAGGTGAGGACGCCGAAGCCGATGGGAATGCCGCGGTCCAGAGCGATGCGGGCGATGCCTTGAGCGGCGGCACTGGCCACGTATTCGTAATGGTCCGTCTGGCCGCGCAGGACGCACCCCAGGCAGATGAGAGCTGCATAGCACCCCGACCGGGCCAGGTGCAAGGCCGCTAGAGGAATCTCCCAGGCGCCGGGAACGCGGACGAGGTCGATCCGTTCCGGACCGATGCCGTGCTGCCGCAGGGCTTCCTGCGCTCCGCCAATGAGGCGGTCCACCACCAGATCGTTGAAGCGGGCAGCGATCAGGGCGAAGCGGCCCTCCAGGGGGGTCAATTCCCCCTCGTAGCGTGTGAGCGTACCAGGCGCGGGAGCGGAAAAGCCGGAGGCAGACATGGCGGGGAGATTCACCTCGTGCAGGCCAAAGGGGCGGGAGATTCACCTCAAGTCTGAAGGAAACGCGACCAGCCTTAGGACTCAGGAAACGTGACCGGCCTGGGAGACCAGGCGGGCCGCCTATCGCGGCAGCGGTCAAGGTCAACTGGTGACGCTGTTGAGGAACTCCTCGTTGGTCTTGTGCTTGCTCAGTTGTTTCAGGAGCAATTCCATGCCTTCGACCGGATTCATGTCGGCCAGGGCGCGGTGAAGGATGTAGATCAGGCGCATCTCCTCCTCGCTGCGGAGCAGCTCTTCCTTACGTGTGCCGGAGCGCTTGATGTCGATGGCCGGATAGACGCGGCGATCGACCAGGCGGCGGTCCAGGTGGATTTCCATGTTTCCGGTCCCTTTGAACTCCTCGAAGATGACTTCATCCATGCGGGAGCCGGTGTCGATGAGGGCGGTGGCCAGAATGGTCAGGCTGCCGCCTTCTTCGAGGTTGCGGGCCGCGCCGAAGAAGCGTTTGGGTTTGTGCAGGGCGGTGGCTTCCAGTCCGCCGGAGAGCAGCTTGCCATTGCCCGGCGCCAGGGCGTTGTAGGCGCGGGCTAGCCGCGTGATCGAATCGAGCAGGATGACCACGTCGTTGCCGTACTCCACGAGGCGCTTGGCCTTTTCGATCACCATTTCGCTGACCTGGACGTGGCGGTCCGGCGGTTCGTCGAAGGTGCTGGAGATGACCTCGACGCGCGGCCCGATGACCGTGCGGCTCATGTCCGTGACTTCTTCCGGGCGCTCGTCGATGAGCAGGACGATGACGTAGCACTCCGGGTGATTGTGAATGATGGCGTTGGCGATCTTCTGGAGCAGGATGGTTTTGCCCGTGCGGGGCGGCGCGACGATCAGCCCCCGCTGTCCTTTACCGATCGGCGTGATCAGATCAATGACGCGGGTGCTCAGCTCCTGGGGCGTGGTTTCCAGTTTGAACCGTTCCGTGGGATGGAGGGGGGTGAGGTCTTCAAAGACGGCCTTCTGGGCCAGCAGATCGGGGGCCTGGTAGTTGACCGCCTCGATGCGCAGGAGGGCGAAGTAGCGCTCATTTTCCTTGGGGGGGCGGGTCTGGCCGGCGACAATGGTGCCGGTGCGCAAGCCGAAACGGCGAATCTGCGACGGGGAAACGTAGATGTCGTCCGGGCAGGGGAGGTAGTTATAGTCCGGGCTGCGCAGGAAGCCGAAACCATCGGGCAGCACTTCCAGCGTGCCTTCCCCGAACATCAGACCGTTGGCCTTGGTCAGCTCTTTGAGGATGCGGTACACCAGGTCCTGCTTTTTCAACCCGATGTATTCCTCGCGGGGCAGGCCGATCTCGCGAGCCGTTTTGTGCAACTGCGGGATCGTCATGTGTTGCAGTTCGCTGATGTAGGTATTGCCCCGCTTGATCTGCTCGAAACGGGAATTGGTTTCGGCGTCGAAGCCGTACTCATTCGGATCGATCGGGGGGATGACGGGTGGCGCGGCCGTTTCCGTTCCTGCGGCGGCAGAGTGAGGAGACCCAGCGGTTTCCGTTCCTGCGGTAGCGGAAGGAGAAGAAGGGCCAGCGGCATCCGAAGGGGAGGAAACCATACCCGTTGGCTCCGGGAGTGCGGTGGCGGACCGATCGGCTGCCCCAGCAGCCTCGGCGTTTTCGGGCGAAGCGGGAGCTGCCTCAGGGTGTGAGGAAAGGGCTGCTGCGGGGGCGAAAGAGGCCAGCTCGGCGTGATCGCCGTTGGTGGGGGTTGGAGCGGGGAGAGCCGTCGCTGGGACAGCGGGGGCCGGCAGGGCTGGGGCCGGTGCTGCCGGTGTTTCCGTGGAGGGCGGAGCGGCGTCCATGATGCCCGCGGCGAACTCTTCGGGATTGACGGTCAGCCGGGCACGGGCAGGAGGGGCCGCCGCGCTGCTGTTTTCCGCCGGGATAGCAGGCGGGGATGGCGGATCTCCCGCCGCACGGCTGCGGGCACGGGTACGCACAGATTTCGCAGATTCCGAATGCGTCTCGGACATGGTCAACCTCTCAGTGGCGGGTAGGTTACGATCCGTCGCATCAAGCCGGTCGGGGCGGGAGGCGTGGCCGCGCTCCAGGGAACGCACCCGACGCTGGAAAGATAGCAGCCCCCATCCTGCGGGCTGAAGAATGTCTCTGAGGAATAACCTTAGCTACTCGCTGGCTCGCGGCTAGTGCTCCCGGAGCCGCCATTGCTCAAACCCCAGGTTTGCAGCAGGCAATCGACTTGCCGCTGTAAGTCCTCCCGATCGCCGTGATTGTGGAGGATAGCGTGGGCGGCGGCACGCTTGCGTTCGGGGGGCCATTGGGCGGCTTCTCGGCCCGCGATCTCGGCTTGGGTCCAACCGCTGCGCTGAACCAGCCGGGCTTGGCGCAGCGGCGCCGGCGCATCCACATAGATAATCCGATCCACTTCCTGGTTCCATCCCGCTTCCAGAAGCACGGCGGCATCCACCACCACGAAGCGAAAGCGGGGGTCCTGCTGAGCTTGGGCGATCTGCTCGCGCAGCCTTTGCTCTATGTAGGGAAACACCAATTGCTCCAGAGCGTTCCGCTGCGCCGGGTCGGCGAAGACGATGCGTCCCAAGGCCCGGCGGTCCAGGCTGCCGTCCGGGCGGACGAGGTCCGAACCCCAGCGCTGGATCACCGCGGCGCGGATGGCCGGTTGCCGCAGGGCCTCATGGCCGAGAGCGTCTCCGTCGATGATCGCTCCGCCGCGCCGGGCGAAACACTCGGCCGCGGTGCTCTTCCCCGCTCCCAGCGGGCCGACCAGGGCCAGGATCGGCTTGCGATTCCCCTGGCGTGGCGGAGGCGGGGCCAGCACCCGCAGCTCCGCCCGTTCAGCACTCGGAACCGCCCCACTTCCCTCCTCAGGATGCTCCCTCCTTTCAGGATGCTCCATCCTTCCATTCCTCCACGTCCAGCCAGTTCGGGCCGACGGCCACATCCACTTGCAGCGGCACGTCCAAGGGCAGGGCGGTGCTCATCTGGTGCCGGACCATCTCTGCCACTGCCGGCACCTCTTGGGGCGGCGCTTCCAACACCAGTTCATCATGCACCGTGAGCAGCAGCTTGGCCTGCCAGCCGCGCTCCTGTAACTGGCGGTACACCGCCACCATCGCCGTCTTGAGCAGGTCGGCCGCCGTACCCTGGATCGGCATGTTGATCGCTTCCCGCTCCGCTGGCGACCGCTGGCGATAGTCCGAATCGGGCCGGATGGCGTCCGGGTGGAAATGCCGTTTGCGCCCCAGCAACGTGGTGACCGTTCCCGTCGTGTGGGCCTGTTCCAGCACACGCTTCTGATACTCCAGGACGCGCGGATACCGCTGGAAATAAGCGTCGATGAAAGCCTGAGCTTGCTCCCGCGGGATGCTCAAGCGGTTGGATAGCCCAGCAGCGCTCATGCCATAAATGACGCCGAAGTTGACCGTCTTGGCCATCGCCCGCTGCTGCTTGCTGACCTGATCGATGGGGACATGGAAAATTTCGGCCGCCACGGCCGCGTGAACATCCAATCCCTCGGCGAAGGCCCGGCGCAGGGTCGGATCGCCGCTGAAATGAGCCAGGAGGCGCAATTCGATCTGGGAGTAATCGGCACTGATGAGCTGCCAGCCAGGCCGGGGCAAAAACGCCTTGCGGAGTTGGGCGCCCCGCTCGCTCCGGGCCGGAATGTTCTGCACATTCGGGTCGCTGGAGCTGAGCCGGCCCGTCTCGGTCGCCGTTTGATGGAACGAGGTGTGAATGCGCCCCGTGCGCGGATGCACCAGTTGCGGCAGCACATCCACATACGTATTCTTGAGCTTCGCCAGTTGCCGGTACTCGATGAGCTTCTTCGGCAGCACATGCCCTTCCGCTGCTAGCCGCTCCAGTGTCTCCTGATCTGTACTTGGTTCGTTCTTAATCCCTGTGCGGCGGTACACCGGCAGCTTCAACTCTTCGTAAAGAACTTTCTGCAGCTCCCGCAGCGAGTTGATCGAGAAAGAGTGCCCCGCGAGTTGGTGAATTTCCGCTTCCAATTGAGCCAACTCCTCGGCCATCGCCACGCTGAGCGACTGCAAAAAGGGAACGTCCAGGCAGATGCCTGTCAGTTCCATATCGGCCAGGATGGTGATGAGGGGGATTTCCAGCTCGGTGTAGAGGCGGTCCAGGCCCTGGCGGCGCAATTCATCCTCTAGCAGTTCCGTGAGCCGCCAGGCGGCATCGGCATCTTCGCAGGCGTAATCCCGGACTTGGGCCGCCGGGACGCGGTCCAGTGTGGGGGGCTTGCCCGATTTCTTCCCTCCGGTGTGGATCAGAGCACTCAGGGGAATGTTGCGATGGTGCAGGTACTGTTCGCTCAGTTCATCCAGGCCGTGGCTGCGCGCACCGGGTTGTAACAGATAATGAGCGAGCATAGAGTCGCCTGCGATGCCCGCCAGACGGACGCCATTCGCCCAGAGCACTTCCAGATCGAACTTGATATTGTGGTTAACCTTGGCGATGGCGGGGTCTTCCAGGATGGGCCGCAGGGCTTCGCGCACCTTGTCGGCAGGAAGATGGGCTTCGCCGGGAGGGGCCTGCACGGGCAGATAATAGGCCTGCCCCGCCTGCCAGCAGATGGCGTACCCCACGATCGGATCGCTGAGGGGGTCCAGCCCGCGGGTTTCCAGGTCAAGGGCGAAGCGGCTTTGCGAGCGCAACAGACGCAGAAAGCGCTGGAATTGCTGCGGCGTGTGCACCAGGTGATAGTCGGCGTAGCTCCAGGTGTCGCCGGGGATCGGCGGGGGGAGTTCCTCCGCTTCGGGGAACAATTCGCCTTGCGAGGGTGCGGCGGTTTGACGATGTGCACGTTTAGTGGTCTTTTTTCCAGATGCCGAGGAGGCTGCTGGCGAGGGGCGCGGGGTGTCTTCCGTCGCCGGGGTCTCGAAGAGAACAGGTTGGGTCCTGCCGGCGGGCGGGGAGGCAGAGGCCGCTGCGGGGGATGAAGCTGCGCTGGCTTCCGCGGCCAGCATCTTACGGACCCGTTCGGCCAAGGTACGGAACCCCAACTCGTGAAAAATATCCAGCAGGCGGGGATAATCCCAGCGCTGGCGCCGCCACTGCGCCCAGTCGCATTGTAAAGGAACGTGGCGATCCAGCGTCACCAACTGGCGGCTGCGCTGAAGGGTGCCATCTTCGGCTGCCTGGCGCAAAGCCGCCCGCAACTTGGGACTGCCGGGCAGTTCGTCCAGATGGGCGAGGATGTTTTCCAGAGTGCCGAACTGCTGCAACCACCGGGCTGCGGTCTTCGGGCCGACACCGGGAACCCCCGGCACGTTATCGGAAGGGTCCCCCGTCAAAGCCAGATAGTCGATCACCTGCTCCGGGCGGATGCCCCATTCCCGCTCCAACGCGGCAGCATCGATGATCTCCTCTTCCCCCTTGCGGCGCAAATGCAGAATCTGAATATGCTCGCTGATCAACTGGCGGCAATCTTTGTCGGCAGTACAGAGGAACACATGCAAACCCCGCTCCTGCGCCTCGGTGGCTACGGTCGCCAGAATGTCGTCGGCCTCGTAGCCCGGATAGCGCAGTTGCGGAATATGCATCGCTTCCAGAATCTGGTAAATGATCGGTTCCTGGAGCAGCAAATCCGGCGGAGGGGGAGGACGATGGGCTTTGTAATTCGGGTCGATCGCCTCGCGGAAGGTCGGCTCCGCGCTGTCCATCGCCGCCAGTAGGTAGTCCGCCCCTTGTTCATAAAAGCGGATCAAAGTCCGCGTGACTCCGAAGACAGCATTCGTTGGCCGGCCATCCGGGGCTGTCATCGGCCCGACACCATAAAACATCTGATAAATCAAGCCGTGAGTGTCGAGCAGATACATGGTGCCAGCAGCGGTCTTCTCGGCTGGCTTCCCTGTTTGGGCCATCGACTAGCCCTCATCTCTCCATGACGGTGCAGGAAACTTCTCGGACTTGACAGTACATCCTCTCTTCAAGACTTTTCAAGAAGACTCTCTCGAATTCGGGCCAAGGGATAAGATCGCGGTCGATGAGGGGGAGATCCAGGGTCGCCGCTAAGGGGCCAATTTCTCCTTACCTCCCACTTGCCGGGAATAGCCAAGCGATTGCCCAGTTCGGAACGCTCACCACTGTAGCTCTTCGGGACGTTGCACCCGCAACAAGGACAACAACATCCCCCGCAACCGCTCCACGTCCCCCACACCCCGCACCTTCGCCTCCACTTCCCCCGGCACCTCCCCAAATCGCTCCCGATACACCAACAACACATTCTCCTGCAACGCCAACACCTGACCCTCCACCCGGCCTTCGTCCAAAATCCGCCGATAGGTCGATGACTCTCTCATCCCTTGTGCCTCCGCAAACCACCGGGCAATCTCACCCCCATCATACAACAAACCCAGCAAAATGTAAGCCCCGTCCAACAACGCCGTCGCCCGCTCCCGATTCGTCGCCTCCCGCTCCACCCGCCGAATAAACCGCCGCGTCCACTCCTCCACCCGCTCCCGCACCGACTCCGTCAGCAGCCCCAGCATCGCCGCCCCCAACGGACCCTCCAGCAACGCCTCCCCCGGCAGCTCCCACACCCGCACCACATCATACTCGAACCGCAAATACACCTGCCCCTGAATGTCCCGATATTCGAGGAGACCGCAGGAGGCGGGGGGGGTTCGACCCGGCGATGAAGCAAAAGCACCACACTACGGACCGGCAGGCGTCGCTGACCCCGCAGAAAGACGTTGTACTCCAGCATTCGCTGGGGGAGGTCGGATTCCCAACTCGATTGCACCTCCAGGTGGAGGAGGTGGGTTTGGGGGTAGCGGAGGCGGAAGAGGCGATCGGGAAAACGTTGGATGGCGGTCAGGGAGGGGTCGGGGTTTTCGGGTTCGATGGGCGGGGTGAGGTGGAGGTGGGGAGCGAGGGCGGCGAGCCAGTCCTGGGCACAGTGTTCGAGGAGGATGCGGGTCACCGTGTCGTACTCGCCGGCCATCGGGTTTCTCCGGGGAGGTGGGAGGGGTTGGGGTTGGCGGTGTGCTGGTGTGGTGCCGGTTGGGGGAGCAGCGCCATTACCGCCGTTCGAGTCTTGCCGGAAGTGTAACCGATGGGAGATGGTGGCGCTAGACCGCTGGGGAGGCGGGCGAACAAGGAGATGAGAGGCGGCTGCAAGGGGGTGGGTACGCGGAAGCGAAAGGCTGTTCGCTGGAAAGCCAAGGCCAAACCGATAGCAAACCCAGGGAAAAGGCGAGAGGGAACGGGGCGCACGGGAGCGGTCCATTGGCTACAATGAAAAATTGGGTTGGAATGGCGGGAAAACGAGAGGTGCGCAGCTATGCAGGCTCGAGTCGGGAAGTGTGAGTGACGGCAGCATGGGGGAGGCGCCTCTGACACGCGTGACTTTGCTGGCTCGGCTTCGGGACCCCGGTAACGCCGAAGCCTGGCGGGAATTTGTCCACCTCTATGGCCCGGTGATCTATCGGTTTGCCCGTCAGAGGGGCCTGCAAGATGCCGATGCGGCCGATCTCATGCAGGATGTGTTGCGCAGCGTAGCCCGCCACGTCGGAGAGCTGGAATACGATCCCCGCAAGGGAACCTTCCGCGGGTGGTTGTACACCATCACCCGCAACAAAATTTACAACTTCCTGCTGGCCCAGCGGCGCCGGCCAAGGGCTAGCGGTGATGACAACCATCAGGAACGTTTGGATGCCGCACCGGCCCGTGAAACCAGCGACTCTCCCGAGGCCCAATGGGAGCGAGAATACCAGCGTCAATTGAGCTGGCAAGCGATGGAGCGCGTGCGCCATGAGTTCCAACCCAACACCTGGCAAGCCTTTTGGCTGACCGCTGTGGAGGGGCAAGCCGCCGCAATCGTGGGCGAACAGCTCAAAATGTCCCCCGGTGCGGTCTATGTCGCCAAGTGCCGTGTCCTGGCACGCTTGCGCGAAGAAGTGCAACGACTCCTCGCGGAAGAGGACGACTGATCCTCACGGAGAATCTTCCGATGCCGCCACGAAACCCGTTGCTTCAGCGATGTCCCCCCGCTGCCCCCGTCTCGCGGTCCGCGGCCGCTCAGACCCCACAGGCCGCGGACGATACGGAGGAACCCCGGCAGCATGACAACCACCGTTGCTCCCCGCTTTGTCATGAAAAGCCTCGCTTCCCCTGTGGTAAATCCCAGCAGCGGCTTTTACCCCCGCGAAGGCCAAGAGAAGTAAAACAGCGGGGCGAAAACATGACAGCGGAAATGGAGGGCGGCCTCGCGTGAACCCGAAAGGATCGCCCCAAGGACAAGGATCATGAACGAAGTGATACCAGCGGGCGAATGCCTGGCAGAAGGGGAATTGGAGCGGCTGGTGCGCGGCCGCTTGAGCGCCAGTCGGGCTGCCTGGGCTGCCGACCATTTGACCCAGTGCCGCCACTGCCAGCAGCGGCTGGAAGCTCTCAGCGCGGGAAGCGAATCCTTGACCGCCGCCCTGCGCGAGCTGGCGCATTGGGACTTGCCCCGTGATTCCGCCTACTATCGCGCCCTGGCCGCAGTGGAACAAGAGTTGCGCCGGACGGCCGCTTTCGCCTCTCCGTCCCAGGAAGCCGCGGCGGAGGATTTCCGCTTCCTGCTCCCTTCGGAGGAACCGGGGTTCCTGGGCCGCCTTGGTTCCTTTCGCATCCGGCGGCTCTTGGGGCGGGGCGGCATGGGCGTGGTTTTCCAGGCGTATGACCCGGACTTAGACCGCGAAGTGGCCATCAAGGTGATCGACCCGCGTCTGGTCGGCAACGAGGTGGCCCGCCAGCGCTTCTGCCGCGAGGCCCGGGCCGCTGCCGCCGTCACACATGACCACATCGTGGCCGTGCACCAGGTGGCAGAGGATGAACATTCCGGCCTTCCTTACTTGGTCATGCAACTGGTGCAGGGTGAATCCCTGGAACAACGCCTGCGCCGGGTGGGAAAGCTGGACGGAGTTGCCGTCGCCCGTATGGGCATGCAAGCCGCCGCTGGTCTGGCCGCAGCGCACGCCGCCGGACTGGTCCACCGCGATGTCAAACCCGCCAACATCCTCCTGGAAGCCCCCCACGATCGCGTGAAACTGACCGACTTCGGCCTGGCCCGCGCTGTGGAGGATGTCCGCCTGACCGGCACGGGCATCGTCGCCGGTTCCCCCCTCTACATGTCCCCCGAACAGGCTCGTGGCGATGCCGTCGATCACCGCACCGACCTCTTCAGCCTCGGTACCGTCCTTTACGAAGCCCTTAGCGGGCAGGCCCCCTTCGCCGCCTCCAGCCCCCTGACTGTCTTGCGACGCATCACCGACGAGGAACCGCTCCCCCTCACTCAGCTTGAACCGGCGGTCTCCCGTGAACTCGCCCAAATCATCCACAAACTGCTCGCCAAGCGCCCGGAGGACCGCTATCCCACCGCCTTGGCCGTAGCCGAAGACTTCGCCCGCGAACTGGCCCGGCAGCAGCAGCTCAGCCCTTTGGAACTTCCCGCCGGCGTCTGCGTCGATAGTCAATGCTTTGTCACGTCACCTTCCCGCTTGCCCTGGGCGAATTGGAAGAAACATTGGGGACACTGGTCCAGCCGCCTGCGATCCCTGCGCGGTCTGCTCCCCTGGCTCGGCGGAATGCTCCTCGGTGCAGCCCTGATGGCCCTGCTTCAGGGACCGCCGGTTCCCTCCGAGCGGATCGTCGAAGTGCCCCTGCCCCGCACCAGCGGTCCGCCCCCGCAGATCGTTCTGGACGGCCAAGCCGGCAGCGTCTGGAGTCTGGCCTTCGCCGCACCGGATCGCCTCGTCGTCGGGGCGGAAGACGGTTCCCTGCGCCTCTGGGACTTGCGCCGCGCCGCCGACGGAGCTGAGGGACTGCTCAAAACCTTTGAACCTCGCCAAAACGGCAATATCTGGAGCATCGATGTCTCCCCGAAAGGCAAATACATGGTTTCCGCCTGCGACGACTCCGCCGTCGTCCTCTGGAACCTTCAAACCCTCCGCTTTGAAGGCCTCAAATTCCCTCACCCTCACTCCGCCCGCTCCGCCGCCTTCAGTCCTAACGGCCGCTTCCTGGCCACCGGCGATCGCAATTCCACCGTCCGCTTGTGGGACCTCGACACTCAGGTCCCCGTCGAATTGCTCGGCCACCGCGGCACCATCCACGCCCTCGCCTTTAGCCCCGACAGCCGACGGCTCGCCAGTGCCGCCTCCGATGGCACTGTCCTTCTGTGGAGCCTCGACGATCAACAATGGTTCCCCCGCGAAGGTCTCGAACATGACCTCCGCCTCGCCGAACATCGCGGACCTGTTTACGGCGTCACCTTCTGCCCCCAGGGCGAACATCTCGCCACCTGCGGCTGGGATGGCACCGTCCGCCTCTGGGATGCCACCAACGGCACGCAACTGCTCAGCCTCAAAGCCCATGATGGCGACGCCTGGGCCGTCAGCTTCGGCGCCCAGGGACAATGGCTTGCCAGTTGCGGCTCCGATGGCGCAGTCAAAGTCTGGAAAGTCCCGGAAGGGCGCGAAATTTTCGCCTGGCGCGGCGAACGGGGCATCCATACCGTCCGCTTTGGACCCGATGGGCACACCCTCGCCGCCGCCGGTCGCGATGGCCTCGTCCGCCTCTGGCGGCTCCCCCTCTCCCTGCCCCACAACGACCCCTCCCATCCCCCACCCCCTTGATTCACACCACCCAGGACTTCTCTAATACCCGCCGCTAAGTTATCGAGCCGTCACGGCTGTTGACTCTCCGTTGTCAGTCAGCGGATATGGTGCGGTGCCGAACGACGGGCATCTCAAGAGCTCTGCAAATCTATGGCTGCTTGCCATCGACAGGCGACCTATACGCCTTATTTCTCGGAGTTCCCCCGGAATCTCTCTAGCCCATCCTTCCTGGCTGTCTCTTCCTGACGGACCCCCGGCAAAAAAATTTGGGATTTTTTCCTTGACGCTGACTTTCCCGTCGAATACCATCATGACAATCCACGATCTGGCAGCAAAACGGATCGTCCCATGTCTGGCTCGCAACGCACAACACGCACTATGGGCTGGCTGGCTGGCTGGCTGGCTGGCTGGCATAGCACCGTCCCTCGTGGGTCTTGTCTTGCTAGCGGCGGCGGGACTGAAGCTAGCCGGACAAGCGGTCTCCCCCTTCGCGCAGCAAGGGATTCTGACGGCTCCCCACCTCCAGGCCCTGGCCGTGGTCTGGGAGATTCTGCTGGGAGTCTGGCTCATGTCGGGGGTGTACCGCCCGGCAGCCTGGCTGGCGGCGGTGGGCACGTTTAGTCTCTTCGCCCTCATCAGCGGCTATTTGGGGTGGATCGGCCAGGCGAATTGCGGCTGCTTTGGCGTGATTCGGGCTAGTCCCTGGGCGGCGTTGGCGGTGGACGTGGCCGCTTTGCTTCTGCTGTTGGCGAGTGGGCCGTCGCTCGGCGTGCGTGCGGGGCGAGGCGGGGTGCCGTCGGCAGGGGCCGGTCTGTTGCTGGGGGCGGGGGGATGCGTGGCATTGCTGGTGGCGTGGGGGGTGTGGCAGTATGGCTCGCTTGCCGCGGCCTTGGCCCGCCTCCACGGTGTGGCTCTCTATGCTCCGGCGTATGTGGATTTTGGCACCGTTCCGCCGGGGGAGGAGGCGGTGGCGGAGGTGCCGGTGGCGAACTGGACCGAGGAGCCGGTCCGTCTCATCGGCGGCACATCGGATTGCTCATGCATCACCACAGCAGATTTGCCTATAATGATTGAACCAAATGAGGTCAAATACATTCGAGTAATTTTACGGTCACCAAAATCGCAAGGGACATTAACACGTCGGGCCGAGTTATGGACCGATTGTGAGCGGCAGCGGGTGATACGTCTGACCGTCGGCTGCCGAGTGGTGGAGTGAGGGGAAAAAGAGTCATGCGGGGCAGCCAGGGCATTGTCCTGCTGGGGTCTGGGTGAAGGGAGGCGGGCAGTGCCACGGTTGGCTGAAGATGGCAGGAGGGAACAATTCCGGGGTGGTCCCGGAATGGCGGTGTGACGGGGTGATGTCACGCCGATAGTGTGAGTCCCGAGGACCTGCACTGTGGGAAGCATCTTTCTTCCGAAAGTGCTGAGGTTCATCGGGGGGAATCCCGGCTCTAGGGGTGTGCGTGGTCGGGGGTTCCTACTCCGGTGACGGTGGCAGGTCAGCGGGGAAGTTTCGACTCCGGCGGCGGGGGCTGTCGGAGGTGTGACTGGAGGGTTGCTCATGGTACGCGTGTGTGGTAAGCTCGGTTCACGTGTGTGTGGTCTGCTCGGTTCGGTGTGTGGTTCGGTGGGAATCGCGGTGCTGGTGGTGGCCCTGGCGGCACTAGCCACCCACCACGCCTACGCCGAGGATCCGTTACCACCCCCTGATCCCTGCCCCTGCTTGCCGGAAGAGACGTGGGAGGAGTGTCAGGTTCGGTGCGCGGCCCAAAATGTTTGTCCGGGTCATGCGATTTGTAATATCAACTGCCGATATGATAGTGATATGACAAGCTGTCAAGGTGGTTGTAGAACACTTGGTAACTGTATCGCTTGTGGGTGCAAATTTAAAGCATTCGAACGCAAATGTGTCTGTGAATAATATAGTAATATATATCTATTTATAAAAATGTTGCCTATCAATTTATAGATAATCTTTCCATTAAATTAATACTATATTTGTTCATTATTTTTGGAAGGAATCTCAATGACTTTTCTGTTACTACTCACAGCGTTTCACACTAGCTGGGCGATGGCCGTTGATCAAGCGGTCATCGATAGGATAATTCAAGCTTGGAACGACAAACGGTCGCGTCTACCAGCTGATTACTCCTACAAGTTGGTCGTGACCGACAGTTCCGTGGATCCTCAAACGGACCAGGAAACGGTCAAAGTCCAATGGCGTATTCGATACAAGGGAGTGAGAGATGACTATGCACTAGTGATTGGTGAAGTGGAAACTTTCAATCAGGCGAAGCTCTACAAAACAACAGAATGTTGTATACTAAATCCAAACTACACTGCTGTACTTTTGCCAGGAAAAGAGCAGAATACCTGGTACTTGAAAACAATCAAAACCGATACATTAGAATGGACAAAGTCAAATCGTATAGATTTCGATAAAAGTTACATTGAACGGATGGTACGAGATGCTATCCATCAAGGGAATATACTTGCGTTCTCAAAAGAAATATCCCTAATCGACCTGCTCGTCTCACTACGACCGCATCTCAAGACAGTTGTGGAAGAGGAGCAGCAGGTCCGGCTCGAGTTCATCTGTCCTCCGAAGGCTACTCCACTCGAAGGGCTAATAGGAGGAACCTTAGTTTTCGATTCGTCAAAGGATTACTTTTTGATCTCTGGGAGTTTGAAGTTTAGCCAACCGGAAGGAGTCTTGGTTCAGGAGTTCCTCAATCAAACGGTGTTACATCGAGGGGATCATATTCTGTCTCGTTCGGAGATCAAGAATTATCGTGATGGGATTCTGAAGGGATTTGGTACATGGGAGTGTTCGCCGGTAGCGGAGAGGGTTGCGGTTCAGGATTTTTACATGTCGGCGTTTGGTTTGCCGGAGCCGGTGGGGGTCGTACCTCCGAGGCGGACGCCGGTGTATGTGTGGCTGTTGGCGGCGGCGGGGGTGCTGCTGACCTTGGGGATCTTCTTCCGCTGGCTTTCCCGCCGCCTGCGCCGCGGCACGTCGGAGGGGTGAGAGAAAAGGCGGGTGGACTCCACGGCACTTCCGCAGGGGTGAGGGGAAGGGACCAGGAAACCTCGCAGTCCTTCGGCGGGGTGAGGGGAAGGATCGGTGGACCACTCGGTCCATCTGAAGGAGTGAGGGGGCGAAGAAATCATCTCTCCCCAGCTTGGGGAAAGTCATTCCGGCCATCACAGTGTGGAGCGCCGAAGTCTCAGGGTTGGTTCCGCGGGTGCTGAGGTTCATCGGGGGAATCCTGGCTCCGAGGGCACGCCGTCGGGGGTGTTTTCCGGCTCCGGCGGTGGGGGCTGTCGGAGGTGTGAGTGGAGGGTTGCTCATGGTACGCGTGTGTGGTATGCTCGATTCACGTGTGTGGGGTCTGCTCGGTTCGGTGTGTGGATCGGTGGGGTTGGCGGTGCTGGTGGTGGCCCTGGCGGCACTAGCCACCCACCACGCCTACGCCGAGGACCCCGTGCCCGTGACACTAACCTGCCAGTGCAATCCTAGTGATGAAGCTTGCCTCTCTGCCTGTGCTAGCGTTTGTAGTGTCACTTGTGACGGCTCATTTCCTCAATGTGGTACCGGCTCGTGCGATGCTCCTATTCCGGGTTGTGAAGTGTATAGCTGCAAGCTTATTCTTGCTGTCCCAGCATGTGAATGTAACCCTTTCCGAGATTGACGGTTCAACACACGTCTGGATTGAGAAGGGAGGGACCTGACCCATGCCGCGGGCACTGCGAATGACAGGGCTGGTATCTTTGGGGGTTTTCCTGGCGTCCGTTACTCCGGTTCTGCCAGCAGTCCCTCCCGATGTGCTACAGGGCTGGCAGTCGTACACGCAACGACTCCGTCATGCCACCGGGACCATCCGATCCGTTAGTGCCATACGGGAAGGAAAAGAGACCTCCACGCAGACAGCTACCATATCCTTCGCCTTCGGGACTCACGGCCGACGAGTAGAAATCCTCGTGACCGAGAAGCTCGGTACAAGCAGTAAAGAGCGCCAACTTTCCCATCGAATGTTTTGTGAAAATAGTCAATATATTTTTCAACTCAATCGGTCGAACAACGACTGGATATTGCACAAGCTGATTCTGGTCAAAGGCTCTTCTCATGAAGAAACGACTCCCACGATTCGAGATCGGCTGGCAAGCATTCTCTCGCACGTGTACCTACTGGTGGCAATTGAGGGGGAATTTCTGACGCATATGGCCGACCATCTTCAATGCCAGGGCGATGACAGAACTGTTGTATCTTTGGCCAAGGAATATCGAACGACCCTGCACCAGAAACCCTGGACATTTCGATCCTTGTCTTTGCATTTGAACACGGACGAGTATCATACGGTTCGTTCGGCGAATGGAGAAATTCGAGTCAACAAGGCAGATGGCACATTGGCTATTACGAATGAGTATCAGGTTGTGAGTGGGTTGCCGGTTCCGCTCCGGTCGATGAAACAAGAGGTATACCGCTCAGGTGATTGGAGCATGGAAATCAACAGTACATACGAGTTTCAGGTGGATCCGAGCATAGATCCGCCGGAGCGGGAGTTTACCTTATCGGCGTTTGGTTTGCCGGAGCCGCCGGGTGTGACGTGGGTGCAGGAGAGGCGGACGCCGGTGTATGTGTGGTTGTTGGTGGCGGCGGGGGTGTTGCTGACCTTGGCTCTCGTCTTCCGCTGGCTGGCCCGCCGTCTGCGCCGCGGCCACTCCGAGGGGTGAGGGAAAAGAGCGGGGGAGCTGGACCGCATCTCGGCGGGGTGGAGGGCGACGGAGCGGCGGACCAGGCGACCCTTGTGTGGGAATCGCAGTGTTGGTGGTCGCCCTGGCGGCGCTGGCCAGCGCTAGCGTTCCACCTCAAGAGTGCCAAAACCTTTGTGTGAGGATTCAGAGTAATGAAGCTTATTTCGACTGTATGAGAGCTTGTCTGGGGGGAGCACCCTATGTCTGCGGTGACAATGCAGCAGCGTGCCTCGGAAGCTCCTGTCCGGGATTGGTTGGCCTTCCGGCGGGTTGTGGTCAAAGACGTTGCGGTGATACACGTGATGGTCACCTGTGTGCTCAGTACTGCACTTGCAGGGCTTATGCACGTGAAGAAGGCGGTTTCATATGTCACTGTGTTAACTAATGAGTGTATTGACCGCCTGGTGTCGATTCGTGTAGTATAACTTTCAACTCAGAGTTTGGGCCTTTCTGGACAATCGGTGTAAACATTATGCGGGAGGGTATCCGTCATGGCTCTTCGAGCGTGGGTTGTTCTGACCGCCGTTGTTTTGTCGAGTTCGCTGGTCAAGGGACAAGGTGAGCAGTCATTGGACCTCAAGAGGGATGTCCTCCCGCATATTTCCAAGTCGTTTCTCCCTGAGGATTTGCCAGCTTTTTCGATTCAGCGTCGCTTCACTGTCAGTTATGTTGATGGGACGCCTTCGGAAACTCGTGAGTCGATTGGGCGGTTCTCTCCTCGTGGGGGGATTGTAACGCGGTTGCAGTGGGATAAGCCGATCATTGAAGGTTATAATCCGTGGTATGCGTTTCGCATTGAACGGCCTATAGAGAAGTCAGAGTGGACACTCACTATGTTGTATATGGCAGAGGACCCTGGATATGATGACTTTGTCAAAAATATCAAATTGAACACGAGATATGCTTTGTCTGCGCCAGTGCATATATCTGGAATCAGCATTCATGAGTATGTTACTTTCCGCTCCTTTCGAGTTACGGAATGCCGGCGTGTGATGGAGGGAGGTCAGGAGCGGATCCGCCTCAGTTTTGAGGTTCGGCCTACGTATGAGGAAGCCCGGCGTTATGGCCAAGCGGGGGATGGATTACAACATTTGCGTGGAGGTACAATCATCATCGATCCCCAGCGCTGGGTGACCGTTGAGAGCTGGACGCGCTGGTATGGTAGTAAGGACAGCGAAGTCCAAATCAAGAACACATACGATTATCAATTTGACAAGATGGGTCGGTTGAAGAAACGTGTAAACCATGTCGAGAACTACGAGCAGCGGGGCAAGCAGCCGCCTGTTTTGGGATCGACTCAAGTCATTGAAGTGATCATTGAGACGCCGGAGGATATCCCGGATCGGGAGTTTATGTTGACAGCGTTTGGTTTGCCGGAGCCGAAAGGGGTCAAGGTGCCCGGTCCGTGGATTCCACCGTATGTGTGGTGGCTGGTGGCAGGGTTGGTGCTCGTTGTGGTGGGATACCTGCTCCACCGCCTGGCTCGCAAGCGGAGAGAATCTCCGGGAATGACATAACCCTGACATGCCATGAGGAGGAGGGGGAACCATGAGTCGACCGGAGCGGGGATTCACCCTCATTGAAGTGGTGGTGGTTATTGCGATCATTGCCATTCTTCTGGGACTGATGCTGTCCGCGGTGCAGAAGGTTCGCAGTGCGGCTGCGCGGAGTCAGTGTCAGAACAATTTGCGGCAACTGGCACTGGCATGTCACAACTATGCGGCAGCCAAGGGCCATTTGCCACCAGGGGTCGTGATCGGTAATGGTCGCGCTGAACAGGTCCCCCTGTTTTGTTCGACCTGGCTGGTTCACATTTTGCCGTATGTGGAGCAGTCTGCGGTCTGGGAACAGGTACAGGCGGCGTACCGGGCGGATCCCAATCCGTACAATCCGCCTCACGAGGCCGTCTCCCAGATCGTGATTCTCCTGTACGGTTGTCCGTCGGATTCTCGGATGGGTTCCCCCCAAGCGAATACGGCTAGCGGGTTGGTGCGGGCGCTGACGAGTTATTTGGGGGTGATGGGGGACAATTACGCCACGAATGACGGGGTGCTGTACGCGGATTCGCAGGTGCGGCTGGGGGATATTCGGGATGGGACAAGTCAAACGTTGATGATTGGGGAGCGGCCGCCGAGTGCCAATTTGCGTTTTGGGCGGTGGTACAACGGTGGGGGCCAGGCATTCACTGGCTCGTTGGATGCGGCGTTGGGGGTGCGGGAGATCAATCTGCGTCCTCAGGCGATTCCTCACTGTCCGCGGATCACTTATCGGTTTGAGGCGGGGGATTTTTGGGATGATTGCGATGTGTTTCATTTCTGGAGTCCGCATACGGGCGGAGCGAATTTTGCTTTCAGCGACGGTTCGGTGCGCTTCCTCAGCTATTCGGCGGCCTCGATCATGCCGGCTATGGCTTCCCGCGCTGGGGGAGAGGTAGTCAATCCGCCGGAGTGAACGTGGAGCGTCGCGGCCCCTCCGAGGGGTGAGGGAAAAGGGCGGGGAAGGTGGGCCGCATCTCGGCGGGGTGGAGGGCGACGGGCGGAGGAGGAAGCAGGTTTTGCCGACGTGAAGCCTTGACATTCCACATTTTTGTGATAATTTGTTCAGAAGAGTTAGCGGTGTCCAGCGGGCTTTCTAAGGAGTTGGGGTCGGGGAGGTGTGATCCGGTGAGTTGTGGGGCCAGTGGTATTGGGGGTGTTGTTGGCGGTAGCGGGCGAGGCGGTCGGCAGCAGGTCCAGTGGCTGCCTGGAGGGTTTGGCCGAGGAAGCGGACGGCCTGGACCAGGCGTTCGTCAGGTTCTGCACAACTGAGGCGGAGGAAGCCCAGGCCGGAAGGCCCGAAGCATTCTCCGCCGAGGCAGGCGACGCCGAGGTGGTCGTCGGCCCCTTCGAGTAGGTACATGGCCAGGCCGTGGGAGGTCAGGCCGAGGCGCTGGCACCAGGAGCGCAGGTCCGGGAAGACGTAGAAGGTACCGGCGGGGCGGCGGACGCGGACACCTTCCAGGCGGCTCAGTTCGGTGACGAGCAGGTTGACTTTGGCGCGGAATTGGTTCATTTGTTCATTCCGAGTGGGTTCGTCCAGTTCCAGGGCGGCCTGGGCGGCCTTCTGGACGAAGGGGGGCACACAGGAAAGGGACGTGTTCAGAAGTTTGCCGAAGACCTGGATGACCGGTGGGGGAGCGACGGCGAAGCCGCAGCGCCAGCCGCTCATGCTGTAGCTCTTGGAGAAGGTGTAGGCGGCGACGGTGCGTTCCCGCAATTCCGGCAGGCTCAGGGGGGTGTGGTGTTTCCCCTCCCAGACCATGTGGCAGTAGGGTTCGTCCGAGAAGAGGAGGACGGGGGTGCCGCGGAGGAGGTCGGCGAAGGCGCGGAGGTCATCGAGGAGCAGGATGCTGCCGGTGGGGTTGTGGGGGGAGTTGAGGAAAACGGCTTTGGGGCGGCTGTGCTGGCGGAGGAAGCGGGCGAGGTCGTCGGGGTCGGGGCGGAAGTGACGCTCCGGCCGCAGGGGGGCAAGGACAGGGATAGCCCCGCGGCGGAGGATGTTGGGGAGGTAGGTCGGGAAGGCGGGTTCAAAGACCAGGACGGCGTCGCCGGGTTCGAGGAAGGCTTCGCAGAAGAAAGTTTGGAAGATTTTGGCCCCGGCGCCGACGGCGATGTGGTCAGCGGTCAGGTCGAGGGCGAATTCGCGGTTGAGGGTCTGGGCGATGGCGGCGCGGAATTCAGGCAGTCCGAGGGAGGGGGCGTAGCGGGTGTGACCGGCGTCGAGGGCAGCGTGGGCAGCAGCCAGGGCATGCGGCGGGGTGGGGAAAGGACTGTCGCCGATCTGGAGTTCGATGACCTCCTTGCCAGCGGCGCGGAGGCGGCGGGCCACGGCCAGCACGTCGAAGGCGGTTTCGCTGGTCAAACCAGCGGCGAAGGCGGAAAAGGCCCAATTCATGGAATGATCTCCGTCGGGCGGGGTCAATAGGACCGCGGAAGCGTGGGGCGCTCGTCGGAGCGGTTGCTTCCGGCGGAACGGCGGCTTTCCCCGTGGTCTCGTCCTTTACTTCAGCGCGTTTGTCCTTTACTGCTGCAAGTTGATGGCCCGTGCCAGGGGTTGAAGCACCTGGGGCAGCACCGCCCCCTGCATTAGCTCTTCGAGGATGCGCCGCTGATTATGGTAGGAATCGATGAAGTTGGCGAAGGGCTGCTTATTCCAGAGCTGCCGCACGGTCAGGTAGAGGGAGATCGGGGCGTCCGGCGAAGCCTGGCCGTTGCGGAGGTGGTAGGCATTGGTGCGGGTTTCGATGTGCAAGCGGGCCTGCAACTGGAAGGTGTCGTCGAGGGCCAATTGCAGGATCGGCTGGTAATGCAGGACGGAGGCGCCCGGCATCTGGCTGAGGGCTTCCAAAGGGGTGCCGCTGGCGATGGCTTCCAGGACCAGTTGATCGTGGTTCCCCTGGTAGATCAGGTCGAAGTGGTACATGACATCCAGGGATTCGGTTTGCAGGCCGCTGAGATCGAGGTGGAACGGGGCCAGTTCCAGGATGCGGGTGATGTGTTCATCGGCGGCTTCGAGCGAGGGGGGATTGACGAAGCCACAGCAGAGGCGGCGGCGGTCCAGGGACACCCAGCGGTAGCTGCCGCTTTCCCGCTCTTCTTGGAGGAAGTAGTCCTCCTCGGCGCGCTTCTCGAATTCAGTCATGCTCGGCTGAACCTTTTGGATCGCCTCGAAGAAGTGCAGGACCGTTTCGCGGCCAGTCGGCATGTCCAGCTTGGAGTGCAGATACAGGGTGACCCCGCATTCATCGCACAAGGAAGCGTAGGGGTTCATGAGAAGGCCTCCGCGATGGTGCACCGTGGCAGAAGAAAACCTCCCGGAGGAGGACCGCCCGCGTTCGCCGTTACAGGACAGGAAGAACCGCGGTTGTCGCCGGCGGAGGAGAGGAGCCGGGATGCTAAACCTCTCCTCCCGCGCGGCCAGTATCCAGCCGAAGCGCCCGCAGGTGTGGTGTTGTTATTGTTCGTTCCGAGGTGTCAACTAGCAAGGTTGGCAGAGAGCGTGGCAGGGGGGCAGTGCTGGGGCGAACGGCAAATGCCGCCGCTCCGGGACCGGGCACCAGCGGCCTCTGGAGAGTGGGGAGCCGCCAGCGGTGAACCAGAGCAGGGAGGGGGAAATCGGCGGGAAGTAGGAGGTTGGGGGGCCGGAGCTGTCACAGCCGTGCCAGTGGGGTGAGGGTTTCGCCGGGGCGGGGCGGAGTCGGGGCGGCGGCGGATGAAACGGGGTCGGCGGCTTCGGCAACGGGCAGCGGCTCCGGAGCCATTTTCCCCAAGGCGCTGAGCAACTGGCCGGCCCAGCGATAGATGTTGTGTTCCAGAACCTGGGTCCGCAGGCGGCGCATCCGACGCTCTTGCTCTTCGACCGGCATGGTCAGGGCTTGGTACAAGCCTTGGGCCAACTCTTCCACGTCGAAGGGGTTGACCAGGACGGCGTCGGTCAGTTCGCGGGCCGCTCCGGTGAAGCGCGACAGGACCAGCACGCCGCGCTCATCCTCGCGGGTGGCGACGAATTCCTTGGCCACCAGGTTCATGCCGTCGTGCAGGGAGCTGACCACGCAACCGGCGGCCATGCGGTAGAGCAGGGTGATCTCCTCCGGTCCGAGATGCTCCTGGAGCAGAACCACCGGCTGCCAAGAGGGGGTGCCGTGTTCCCAATTGATCCGGTCGGCCAGTTCCTGGACTTCCTCGGTCAGGTCGCGGTAGGCCGGTAGATGGGTGCGGCTCGGCGCTCCGACCTGGAGGAAGTGGAAGGTGCCCCGGAGCTGGGGATGCTTGCCCAAGAGGCGATCCAGGGCGAGCAAGCGTTCGGGGATGCCCTTGGTGTAATCGAGGCGGTCCACGCCGACGAGCAGGGGGCGCTGGCCGAGGCGGAACTTTTTGCGCAGCCGGGCGGCCCGGCTTTCCCACGTGCTGCCAAGATAGCGGCGGGGCAAATCGGTATCGACACTGATGGGGAAGGGGCGCACCTGGGTTTCGTGCCCGCCGCGGGTGATCGAGAACGTCTCCCGGTTCCAGCGGCACTCCAGGGTGCGATCGACGCATTCGAGGAAGTTGTTGCAGTCATGCTGGGTGTGGAAGCCGAGCAGGTCGTTGCCGAGCAGGCCGTCCAGAATCTCCCGCGCCCAAGGGCAGACCAGGAACTTGTCCACGTTCGGCCAGGGGATGTGCCAGAAGTGGGCGATGGCCAGATCAGGCCGGGCTTCCTTGAGCAGGCGGGGCAGCAGGGCAAAGTGATAATCCTGGACGAAGATCAGGGCTGGGCCGTCCTGCGCTTCCTCCAGAACGGCCGCAGCGAATAGCTCGTTGACCTGGCGGTAGGTCTGCCAATGCTGAGGGTCGAAAAGGGGGCGGCAGAAGACTTCATGGCACAGCGGCCAGAGGCAGCTATTGGCGAAGCCGTAGTAGTAGCCTTCCTCCTGTTCCCGGCTCAGCCAGACGCGGCGGAGGGTGTAGCGGGGATCATCGGGGGGCACGCCGACGCGGCCCGCCTCGTCGCACACTTCCCGATCAGCTTCGCCGGAACCGTGCGCCACCCAGACCCCGCCGCAGGCTTGCATCACGGGGTCCAGCGCCGTCGTCAAACCGCCGGCCGGGCGAATCCAATCGATCTCCCCTTCCCGGTAGCGGTGAATATACGGCTCGCGGTTCGCCACGATGATCAAGCGGGCGCCGCCCAAACGGGTCCGCGCCACTTCCAGCAGACGGTGCTTATCCCAAGCCATCGATGTCCTCCTCGGAAGGTCTCCGATTCCAGATGTTGCTCAAGCTCCGACTGCGCGGAGAGCGGTACGACCCAACGACGCAAAGCACACAGTCATCCGTGACTCAGCAAACACGGTGCCGCGGATCATCCCCACTGCCTGGCTGAACTTGATCCCCAAGAGCGGCGGAACCTCCCACTCGGCTGGCCCAGCGTTTGCAGAATCCCCTCCGGATCTGCGGCATAAAATGCCATACCGCAACGGCTTGAACCGCGCGTGCGGACGGCGGGCGGCGGAAACCCTCCGGCTGCACCAAACCTGCGGCGAATTGTGCAAATACGACCGCCCAGACATCAGCCGCTTAGGATTGGTTTCGCGGGGTTACGCTGCCCCGTCCGATGTTCAGAAACTGGCCGGGGTTTGTCCAGAAATTGGACAGGCGGAGTGCCTTCTGCGAGAAAATGACTTCTGAGACGATTTCCCTTAGGTGCCGCAGCAGACTTTGCTCATCCCAAGGGGGGCCTAGCTAGTCCCAGGAGGTGCCAGCGACCTCGGGGCTGCGACGCGGGAGGAGAAAGCAAGCTGTAGGGGAAGGATTGCCATCGGGAAGGGGTCGTGTCATGGTGAGAATAGGGGAAGTCCGAGCGGCAGGAGCAGGAGGAGCGGGGATGCGGACGTACATGATGGCCCAGCTGACCGCTCCGGTGGCAGGTTTGAGCGTGCTGCTATTGGGTTTGGCGGTGGTGGCGGCGTGGTACGTGCAGGACATGCAAGCGCGGGCGTCCGGCCCGATTGCCAGCAGCGTGGCCAGCGTCACGGCGGCCCAGGAGTTTGAAATCGTCATCCGGGAAGTGACGGACATTCTCTACCGGGCGATCATTCACTTGCAGGACCGGGAGCTGGAAGAGCGTCTGCCGTGGCTGCGCCGCCGGGCGGATGAGGCCCTGGCCCATGCCGAGGAAGCGGCTCGCACCGACACGGAGCAGCAGCTCATCGTCCGGGTCCGGGAAGGGTACCAGCATTTCTTCGCGGAGTACGACCGCATCCGGGCGCATCCGCCTCCCCAGGGGCGCTATCCGGAGATCAGCCGCCTGCTCGATACGGTGCTGAGCGAGGAGATTCTCAAGCCGATCCATGAGTATCTGCGGCATAACGAAGCGATGCTCAAGCAGGCGAGCGCGACCAATGAGCATTTGGCGCAGCGGCTGAGCATCGGCCTATTGGTGGTGGGCCTGTTCGGTTCGATCGGCGGGCTGTTGGGGGGCTGGGTGATTGCGGGGGGCGTCCGCCGCGCTCTTGTGGAAAATGAGATGCAGTGGCTACTGACGGTGGAGCGGCTCGACGAGGTGCTCCAGCAGTCGGGCCAGGCGGTGGAAGGGGTGGCGGAAGGGGATGATCCGCTGGCGCGGTTTCAGGCTTCGTTGGCGGCGGTGTTGCAGCGCTTGCAGCAGACCCAGCGGGATGCCCTGCGCGCGGAGCAACTGGCCTGGATGGGCCGGATGGCCGCCAGCATCGCCCACGAAATCCGCAACCCGCTCATGGCGATCAAGCTGCTGATTCAGACCGCGGGGGAACGGCCCGGTGGCCCGCACCTGCGCCCGCGGGACTTCCAGGTGCTGGAAGAAGAGATCGCCCGGTTGGAACAGATCGTGGCCGGCTTTTTGGACTTCGCCCGCCCGCCGCGCCCGCATCCCCAAGCGGTGGATGTCGTCGCAGCCGCCGCCGCCGCCCTGGAGAGCATCCGCCCCAAGGCCGAGAGCCAAAATGTCGCCCTCCACCTCGACGGCGGCGACCTTCCCCTCGTGGTGCAAGTGGACCCGAACCAGCTCCGCCAGGTCCTCTTGAACCTGCTGTTCAACGCCTTGGAAGCCCAGCCGGACGGCGGGGAGATCGAAGTCAGCGTCCGCCTGGACCGCCTCACACCGGCTCAGCCCCATTGGCTGCTCAGCGTCGCGGACCGCGGGCCGGGATTGCCGGAGGTGGGAGAGCGCATCTTCGAGCCGTTCGTCAGCACTAAGGAATCGGGTTTGGGTCTGGGACTGTCGATTTGCCGGCGGATTGCCGAGATGCACGGGGGAACGCTGACGGCGGAAAATCGGCCCGGCGGCGGAGCGGTGTTTACTGTGCGTCTGCCCTGTCAGCCGCTGCTGACGCCGCCTGGCGGGACGCGAGAAGGAACGGGAGAGGCCGCCCGCCTGCAAGCCGGACGAACGCCTGGCACCACGCTGGCGGCACCGGCCCTGCCCCACCCCCACCCGGATCGGCTTACCCCCACCCGGTCCGTGGCCGAGCAAGCCTAGCCACCCTGGGCGGAGCAAGTCTAACACCCGGAGGGTGTACCCGTGCCGAAACTGCTGATCATCGACGACGAAACGAACATTCTCTACTCGTTGCAAGAGGGTTTGGCCAGCGAAGAGCTGAGCGTGGTGACCGCCAAGACGGCGCGGCGCGGCCTGGCTCTGCTGGCCCGCGAGCTGCCCGATGTGGTCATCCTCGATGTCCGCCTGCCGGACATGGCCGGCCTGGACCTCTTCGACCGGATCAAGGAACAAGCCCCGCGGGTGCCGGTCATCATCATCACGGCCTATGCCACCACGGAAACCGCTATCGAGGCGATGAAGCGGGGCGCCTTCGACTATCTGCTCAAACCGGTCGATCTGCACCACCTGCGCGATGTGGTGCACAAAGCGATCGAATTGCGGCGGATGCAGTCTGTGCGGGCGGTGTTCGACCAGCCGGAAAAGCCGGGGGAGGACCCGATCATCGGCCACTCGCCGGCGATGCAGGAAGTGTACAAGGCCATAGGCCGCATCGCTCCGCAGGATGTTAACGTGCTCATTCTGGGGGAAAGCGGTACGGGCAAAGAGTTGGTGGCCCGCGCCCTCTACCAGCATTCCCGCCGGGCGGACCGCCCCTTTTTGGCCATCAATTGCGCCGCCATTCCTGACTCGCTGCTGGAAAGCGAGTTGTTCGGCCATGAGAAAGGGGCCTTCACCGGGGCGGACCGGCAGCGCATTGGCAAATTCGAGCAAGCCCACGGCGGCACCCTCTTCCTCGACGAAATCGGGGACATGTCCCCGGCCACGCAGGCTAAGGTCTTGCGCGTGCTTCAGGATCAGCAGTTCGAACGCGTCGGCGGCAGCGAAACCATCGCCGTCGATGTCCGGGTGATTGCCGCCACCAATCAGAAGCTGGAAGCCCTGGTGGAACAGGGCCGCTTCCGCAGCGATCTGTACTACCGCCTCAACGGCGTGACCATCCACCTGCCCCCTCTGCGGGAGCGCAAGGAGGACATTCCCCTGCTCGTGGATCACTTCCTGCGCCTGGCCAACCGCAAGCTGGAGAAGAACGTCAAAGGCGTGGCCCCGGATGCCCTGCGCATTTTGGAAGCTCACGATTGGCCGGGAAATGTCCGCGAATTGCAAAACGTCATCCGTTACGCCGTGATCCAGGCGGTGGGCGAAGTGCTGACCGTGGATTGCCTGCCGGCCTCGGTCCGGGGCGGCCCCGCCCCTCAAACCGGCCGCTCCGCTGAAGATCCCCTGGATGTCCGCCGACTCGTCCGCGACATGCTCGCCTTCGGCACCCCGGACATCTACCGCCGCGTCATCGCTGAAGTGGACCGCGTCGTCCTCGAAGAAGTGCTCCGCCACGTCGGCGGGAATCAGGTCCATGCCAGCGAACTGCTCGGCATCTCCCGCACCACCTTGCGTGCCAAACTTGCCGCGGACAAGACCTCCATCCTGCACGGCCCCCTGCCGGAAAACCCCTGAGCCTGGCCCTCTCGCCCTTCCCTTGGCCCCCTGGGGTCCGCGGCGTTTCCCCTTGGCTTGCCGGCTTCCTGCGTTTTTCCTCTTCGCCGCAGGCTTTCCCCGCTTTGCCGCCGGCTGGTCTTCCCAGATTTTTCATCCTCATTTTGCAGGTTACCAAGACTCACGGGGGTCAAGGGAAACAGGGTCGGAGAAAAAATTGTCACGAAAAGACAGAATCTGCTTGCAGGATGGCCAGGAACGTTTATAGTGATGGGAACACGGAAAGGTCCGGGTAAAGGACGATGTGCTGGCTCATCCCCTGCGGTGGGTACCTGCTCCAGCGGTCGGACGGGGCCGGAGGTGACGACGGGCGGCACAGACTAGGCCGAAGGGTTTTGCGAAGGTTGGTTTGGGTATGGCTACGAACATCTATGTGGGCAACCTGCCCTGGAGCACGACGACGGAGGACCTCTACGCCCTGTTTCAGCAGTACGGGGTGGTGAGCCGGGCCCAGGTGATCATCGACCGGGAGACGGGGCGATCGCGGGGCTTCGGGTTCGTGGAGATGCCGAACGAGGAGGAAGCCCAGGCGGCGATCGCCGCGCTCAATGAGGCTCCGTACCAGGGCCGGCCGCTGACGGTGAATGTGGCCCGGCCACGGGAAGCGGGCGGCGGGCGGGGAGGACCCCGGCGGGGAGGCGGTTACGGCGAACGCCACGGCGGAGGCGGCGGCTACGGCTACGGCCGGGATCGGTATTGATTCCCTTCCTGCCGATTTTTCCGAACCTGTTGTCCCTTCCCCCGAATCTGTACCATTAAACAGTGAGGCGGCCTCCGGTCATCCCCGGTCACCGGAGGCAGCACCGTTTTGTTTCACGCCACTGAGAAAGTACCGGGGTGCTAAACGAGGGTGTAATCATGGCAAAAGAAGAGGGGATCGAAGTCGAAGGCCGGGTCAAAGAGGCCCTAGCCAACACCCAGTTCCGCGTTGAACTGGACATTGGCGGTGAAGTCATTGCCCACGTCTCCGGCAAGATGCGCAAAAACTTCATCCGCATCATTCCGGGAGACCGGGTCAAGGTGGAACTTTCCCCCTACGATCTCAAGCGCGGGCGCATCACCTACCGGGCCAAGCAGTGAAACAGGGCGGCCCGCTCCCGCGAGGCGATCGTTCCTGTGAGATTCCTCCCACGGGCAGATTCTCGGTTGCTCCACGCCACCGCATCGAGGTGAGCGCAGGCAAGTGTCTGGCCTGACGGACCCCTATCGCTCGCTGGGGATAGTTTACGTCTTGGGGAACGCCTTGCGCCGGATTGGGGCTGCATCCCACCCGACCCTGAGGGCACCTCCCCGCGTGTGACCCAAGGCCGCCCCCTTTCCCGCCTGCTGCCGGCCCTGTTGGTCTACTCCTTCTTCCCTCTGCTTCCTCTTCTGGCGGCGTCTCGACCCGCCTGGACCAGCTAGTTGCGTTGCAGGGCTTCGCTCTTGGCTTCGGCGATGCAAGTACTTGAGACAATCCGGACGAACCGAGACATTTTTTACTTGACGAAGGCGGCTTGCTTTGTCACACTTACCCCTGTCGCCTGTCCCCCTTGGGGTGATGGAAGTTTCCCCAATTGTCACAGCCACGGAGGGTGCAAGCATGTTATTTACAGCAGAAGCGAAAGCGCAAGGTTGGCGAGCAGTGGCCGTCTTCGACGATGGCCGCCCGGAGGGTTTGGTCTTCGTGGGCCGGTCGTCTACGCATGTGCGGCAGGAGTACGCAGCAGCCTTCCTGGAACTCTACGATGAGGAGGATCGCGCCCACGTCACGGCCATCGAGTTGCAGCAGTGGGTGGGCGCACCGGATGCCGGCTACTGGACGAAGAAGAACACGCTCAAGATTCCGGTGCCGAGTAAGGCCGCAGTCAAGGTGAAGGCCGCCGCCTGAGGAGTCAGACCTGAGGGTTGCGGCTTGCAGGCCGCCGCCTGAGGAGTCCCGCTGGAGACACACCCGCTTCCTTCCGCTTGCGGATCGTTTCCTTTTTGCTCATGGATCGCCGGTGTTGAGCTAGTTGCCGCGGGGGGGAAGTGGAGGCGGCGGATTTCCCGCTTTGCGCTTCCTGCACTTCTCCCGTTCCCACCGGCCTGCCAGCGGCTACAATGGTCGGTATGGCCGATCGGGTACCGTTGCGTGTCAGTCAATTCCAGGTGCCGGTGGAAGAACCGGAGGATGGACTAGCGGAGCAAGTGGCGGAGGCGCTGGGTTTGACCCCCGGCGACCTGCTGCACTGGCGCGTGGTGCGCAAGGCGCTCGATGTCCGGGACAAGCAGAACCTGCGCTTTGTGTACACGTTGGAGATCGAGACGACGGCGGAAGCGGCGGAGCACGCCCAGCAGTGGGTGGAGCTGACAGGCAGTCCGCTGGTGGTGGCGGTGCGGTCGGAGCCGCCGTTTCGCATGCCGCCGCCGGGTTCGCAACCGTTGTCCTGCCGCCCGGTGGTGGTGGGGTCGGGTCCGGCGGGTCTGGTTTGTGCCTATTTCCTCGCACTGCACGGCTACGCGCCCCTGGTGCTGGAACGGGGTGCCCCGGTTCAGGAGCGCATCCGCCATGTGCGGGCCTTTGACGCCGGCGGACCGCTGCATCCGGAGAGCAATTACCTCTTCGGCGAAGGCGGGGCGGGAACCTTCTCCGATGGCAAGCTCACCTGCCGCAACTTCGGGCCGGATGCCCTGCGCGTCCTGGAACTGCTCGCTGAGTGCAAGGGGCAGCAGCCGGGCAAGCCGAACATCCTCTACTATCACCGTCCCCATCTGGGGAGCAACCGCTTGCCGGCGGTGGTCAAGGCCCTGCGGCAGCGGATTGAGCGGCTCGGCGGCGAGGTGCGCTTCTACACGCGGGTCGAAGACTTGCATTTCGACAGCGGCGGCCTGCGGGGCCTGAGCACCTCCAGCGGCTACCTGCCCGCGCAGGTCGTGGTGCTGGCCATCGGCCACAGTGCCCGCGATACCTTCCGCATGCTCGCCCGCCGCGGCGTGCCCCTCTCCCCCAAGCCGTTCCAGTTCGGCGTGCGCGTCGAGCATCCGCAGGAACTGGTCAATGCCGTGCAGTATGGCCCGCGCCAGGACTACTACGTCCAGAAGTTGGGCAACGCCGACTATTCCCTCATTGTCAACGACCACCGCTGGCCGCTCTACTCCTTCTGCATGTGTGCCGGGGGGTACATCATTCCCAGCGTATCCGCGCCGGGGTACTTCTGTACCAACGGGATGAGTTTGAGCCGGCGGGATTCCCCCTACGCCAACAGCGGGCTGGTCACCACGCTGCCGGTGTCGGCTTTTGGCGGCAGCACGGCGTTGGCGGGAGTGGAATTGCAGGAGCGGTACGAAGCCCGCGCCTTTGAACTGGGCGGCAGGACGGACTATCGCTGCCCGGCCCAACTCGCCCGCGACTTCCTCCAGCAGCGCCGCTCGGCCCACTTGCCTTCGAGCAGCTATCCGCGGGGCTTGACCAGTG